>FTAG01002331.1_pt1 | contig 14193 bp, 15 predicted proteins | sample 1638911 | NCBI WGS metagenome assembly FTAG01 (sample SAMEA3914813, study PRJEB12502) | metagenome | biome: forest; material: soil | place: Canada | collected 2011-07-07 | depth 0.3 m
CTGCAGCGCTACAAGGAACTGAAGGACATCATCGCCATCCTGGGCATGGACGAGCTGAGCGAGGACGACAAGCGTGTCGTCGCCCGCGCGCGCAAGATCCAGCGCTTCCTGTCGCAGCCGTTCCACGTCGCCGAAGTGTTCACCGGCTCGCCGGGCAAGTACGTCTCGCTCAAGGAGACCATCCGCGGCTTCCGCGAGATCGTCGACGGCAAGCACGACGCGCTGCCGGAGCAGGCGTTCTACATGGTCGGCGGCATCGACGAAGCGATCGAGAAGGCGAAGTCGGTCTAACCGATTTCAGGTGAGCACCATGAGCATCCACGTCGACATCGTCAGCGCCGAAGGCCAGATCCATACGGGCGAGGCCGCGATGGTCTTCGCCCCTGCGGAAATGGGCGAAGTCGGCATCGCGCCGCGCCACGCCCCCATGCTGACCCGGCTCAAGCCCGGCGCGGTGCGGGTGAAGGACGAGAACGGCGTCGAGCACGCGTTCTTCGTCGGCGGCGGCATCCTCGAAGTCCAGCCGCACCTGGTCACCGTGCTGGCCGACACCGCGATGCGCGCCAAGGATGTGGACGAGGCCGCCGCGCAGCAGGCCAAGCAGCGCGCCGAGGAGGCGATGAGCAAGGCCAAGAGCGACATCGACCTTGCCCGCGCCCAGGCCGAGCTGGTGCAGGCCTCGGCGCTGCTGGAGTTCCTGGACAAGATCAAGAAGGCCCGCTAAAGGGTTCGTGTAGCACGCGGCTCATGAAGGCGGCGCCGTAAGGCGCCGCCTTTTTCATTTCAGGTCCTGCACCACCAGCAGCCAGGCGCTGCGGCAGCCCGAGATCAGCATCACCATCACCGCGCTGAACAGCAGGCTGAAGGTCAGCTCCGGACGCGGGTTGCCGCGCAGCAGCTCCACCGACATCCAGGCGATCATCACGTTGGCCAGCGCCGAGAGCAGGAAGCGCTGCGCGATGCGCCAGCCGCCGCCGGGACCGCGCAGGCGCTGCCGCAGCTGCACCAGGCTGCGCACGATACGCAGCGTGTCCACCAGGCAGATGACCAGGAACGAGCCGCCGATGCTCGCCAGGGAGATGTGCGGGATCAGCATCACCAGCGACACCAGCAGCAGCATGACGAAGTCGCTGAAGGTCTGCTGCGCCAGCGCCTTGAGCACCGGGTCGCCGCCGGGCCCCAGCGCGCGGGTGTTGAACGTCAGCGCCACGAACACCAGGCCCACCAGGCCGCCGCTGACCTGGGCCAGGGCGCTGAAGAAGGACTGCGCGGCCTGAGTAATATCGGTGAAAGCATCCATACCGGCCCCCGTGGCAAGGCCCCTATCCTTGCAGCCGGGCGGTCATTCGGCAACGCGCCGGCCCTGCCGCTGTCGGCGCGGGGCCACAGGCTGGGCGCGCCGGCGCCGCGCCCTCTATCATTGAGACTTCGCTTGAGGAAGGAATCCGGCATGAAAATCCACGCCATCATCCTCGCCGCCGGCCAGGGCACGCGCATGAAGTCCGCGCTGCCCAAGGTGCTGCACCCGGTCGGCGGCAAGCCCATGCTCGGCCACGTGCTCGACGCCGTGCGCGAGGCCGGCATCGAGACCAGCCAGGTCGTGCTCGGCCATGGCGCCGCGGCGGTGCGCGAATGGCTGGAGGCGAGCGGGCAAGGCAAGGTCGGTACCGTGGTGCAGGAGCAGCAGCTGGGCACCGCCCATGCTGTGCAGCAGGCCATGCCGGAAGTGCCGGACGGCGCCCTGGTGCTGATCCTCTACGGCGACGTGCCCCTGGTCACCGCCGAAACCCTGCGCCAACTGGTGGCGGCGGCCAAGGACGGCATGGCCGTGCTCAGCGCCGTGCTGCCCGATCCCCTCGGCTACGGCCGCATCCTGCGCGATGCCCCCAAAAATGGTAAGCCCGGCCGCATCACCGGCATCGTCGAGGAGAAGGACGCCAGCGCAGCGCAGCGCGCGATCACCGAGATCAACACCGGGCTCATCGCCGCGCAGGCGCGCCGCCTCAAGCGCTGGCTGTCCAAGGTGAAGAACGACAACGCCAAGGGCGAATACTACCTCACCGACGTGGTGGAGCTGGCGGTCAAGGACGGTGTGGATGTGCAGGGCGTCACCACCGCCAACCCCGACGAGGCCGAGGGCATCAACGACCGCGTGCAGCTGGCCCGGACCGAACGCCGCTTCCAGTGGCTCAAGGCCGAGCGCCTGATGCGCGACGGCCTGCACCTCGCCGACCCGGCGCGCTTCGACCTGCGCGGCAGCCTCGATTTCGGGCGCGACGTGTTCGTCGACGTCGGCTGTGTGTTCGAGGGCATCGTCGAACTGGGCGACGGCGTGCATGTCGGCCCTTACAGCATGTTGCGCAACGTCAAGCTCGGCGCCGGCACCCGGGTGGAGGCGCACTGCGTGCTGGACGAGGCCGAGGCCGGCCGCGACTGCCGCATCGGCCCCTTCGCGCGGCTGCGGCCGGGTGCGCAGCTGGCGGATCAGGTGCACATCGGCAACTTCGTCGAGATCAAGAAGAGCCAGCTGGGCGAGGGCAGCAAGGCCAACCACCTGTCCTATGTCGGCGACGCCATGGTGGGCGCGCGCGTCAACATCGGCGCCGGCGTCATCACCTGCAACTACGACGGCGTGAACAAGCACGCCACCATCATCGGCGACGATGCCTTCATCGGCACCGACAGCCAGCTGGTGGCGCCGGTGATCATCGGCCGCGGCGCCTATATCGCGGCCGGCAGCACCATCACCAAGGACGCGCCGGAGGATGCGCTGAGCATCTGCCGTTCGCGCGAGCAGCGCTCGTTTCCGAACTGGAGGAAGCCGCAGAAGAAGCGGTAGGGGTGGGTTGGGGTGTCTGTCTGCAAGCGCGCCATCCGGTTTTCGGGTTGGCGCGCATGGGGGGCATGAGAGGATTTTTGGGGTGTTTTCATCATGCGCGCCATGCGCGCCAAGATTTTGTGTTGGCGCGCATGGTGTTGCTGCGGGGGGCACTCTCCCTCGATACGATCCTTCGGATCTACTCGGGACGAACGGGAGTGGTAGGAGGAAAGGGGGAGGACGGCGGGTACAAGCCGCCCTGCTATTGGCCTGGCGGGCGGGAGAGCGGCTGTGGGGGCCGGGGCGCCGGCTACCGGGTTGCCGGCCGAGGTGCCGCGTAAGCCCCTGCCAATCCTAGTAAAATAGCGGTATCCACGGCCCTGCGGCCGGTTTCCAGGAATCTGCTCCATGTGCGGAATCGTCGGCGCCGTCGCCCAGCGCAATATCACCCCCATCCTGGTGGAGGGGCTGCGCCGGCTGGAATATCGCGGCTATGACTCCGCCGGCATCGCGGTGCTGGACCGCGACCGCATCGGTCTGCGGCGCGCGGTGGGCAAGGTGGCGCAGCTGGACGCGAAGCTGGCGGCCGAGCCGTTGAGCGGGCAGCTGGGCATCGCCCATACCCGCTGGGCTACCCATGGCGGCGTGACCGAGGCCAATGCACATCCGCATGTTTCCGGCGGGCGGGTGGCGGTGATCCACAATGGCATCATCGAGAACTACGAGCCGCTCAAGGCCGAACTGATCGCCAAGGGCTACGAGTTCAAGTCCGAGACCGACACCGAGGTCATCGCCCACCTGGTACACGACAACCTCAAGCGCGGCGTGGGCCTGGCCGAGGCGGTGCGCGAGGCGGTGCGGCGCTTCACCGGCGCCTATGCCATCGTGGTGTTCGACGCGCTGCACCCGGACCGCTTCGTGGTGGCGCGCATCGCCAGCCCCCTGGTGATCGGCCTGGGCTTCGGCGAGAACTTCGTCGCCAGCGACGTGGCGGCGCTGCTGCCGGTGACGCAACGCTTCATCTACATGGAAGAAGGCGACATCGCCGAGATCACGCGCGAGGCGGTGCACCTGTTCGGCGCGGACGGCCTCAAGCGCGAGCGCAAGATCCACGACATCGCGCTGCGCCCGGAGGCGGCGGAGAAGGGGCAGTACCGCCACTTCATGCTCAAGGAAATCTTCGAGCAGCCGGAGGCGCTGGCCGCCACCCTGGGCGGGCGCATTTCCGGCCACCGCGTGCTGCCGGAGTCGCTGGGCCCGCATGCGGCCGAGCTGCTGGCCAGGGCGCGCCATGTGCACATCGTGGCCTGCGGCACCAGTTACCACGCCGGGCTCATCGCCAAATACTGGATCGAGGAGCTGGCGGGCCTGCCCTGCAATGTGGAGCTGGCCAGCGAGTACCGCTACCGCACGGTGACGGTGCCGCCGGAAACACTGTTCGTGACCCTGTCGCAGTCCGGCGAGACCGCCGACACGCTGGCGGCGCTGCGCTACGCGCGCGGCGCCGGCTATGTGGCGCTGCTGACCATCTGCAACTCCGCGCAGAGCTCGATGGTGCGCGAGTCGGACCTGGTGATGCTGACCCATGCCGGCCCCGAGATCGGCGTGGCCAGCACCAAGGCCTTCACCACCCAGCTGCTCGCCGTGTTGCTCGTCGCCGCCATGCTCGGCCGCTACCAGGGCCTCACCGCCGAGCGCGAGGCGGACGTGGTGCGTCAGGCGCTGAGCGTGGCCGGCACGGTGGAGAAGGCGCTGGAGATGGACGGCGCCATCCGGCAGCTGGCCGAGCAGTTCGTGGAGAAGCACCACACCCTGTTCCTCGGCCGCGGCCCGATGTTCCCCATCGCCCTGGAAGGCGCGCTCAAGCTCAAGGAAATCTCCTACATCCACGCCGAGGGCTACGCCGCCGGCGAGCTCAAGCACGGCCCGCTGGCGCTCATCGACGAGGAGATGCCGGTGATCGTGGTGGCGCCGAACAACGAGCTGCTGGACAAGCTCAAGTCCAACATCCAGGTGGTGCGCGCCCGGGGCGGGCGGCTGTTCGTCATCGCCGACGTTGCCACCGGGCTGGTGGACGAGCCGGGCACCACCATCGTGCCGATGCCGCACGCGGAGCCGCTGGTGGCGCCGATCGTGTACACCGTGCCGCTGCAGCTGCTCGCCTACCACGTCGCCGTGCTCAAGGGCACGGACGTGGACCAGCCGAGGAACCTGGCGAAGTCGGTCACGGTCGAGTAGCGCACCGCCGATGAAGACGCGGGCCAAGCCGGGACCGGCTCTGGCCCTGCTGCTCTTCACGGCGCTGGCGGCCTGCCATGGCGAGGTGATGCCCGACCTGAGCCGCCTCTACGCCTCCGGCATGGAGCAGGAGCGGACGCCGCCGGTGATCGTGATCCCGGGCATCCTCGGCTCGCGGCTGCTGGATGCGCGGGCCCAGCAGGAAGTCTGGCCCGGCTCCGCCTTCAGGCTGCTGTTCGACGCCAAGGAAAACCTGGCGCTGCGGATCGATCCGAAGACCCTGCAGCCGCTGGATGACGGGGTGCAGCCCGACGGGCTGTTCGAGCAGGCCTTCAACAGCGACTTCTACGGCGCGATCCTGCGCACCCTGCGGGATTCCGGCGGCTTCGTGCCCGGCAAGCCCGGCGAGCGGGCCGATCCGCGCCAGCGCCGCTACTACGTGCTGGCCTACGACTGGCGGCAGGACAACGTCGTCACCGCACGGCGGCTCGACGCGCTGATCGAGCAGATCCGCCGCGACTACGGCGATCCCCGGCTCAAGGTGAACATCATCGCGCACAGCATGGGCGGCCTGGTCACGCGCTATTACCTGCGCTATGGCACGGTGGACGCGCTGGAGGGCGAGGGCAGCTTCCCCATCAACATGTCCGGCGCCGCCAAGGTCGGCACGGTGGTGCTGCTGGGCACGCCGAACCTGGGCTCGGTGCGCTCGCTGCAAGGCATGATCCTGGGCGAAGAGGTGGGGCTGAGCCGCGTGCCGCCCGAGGTGCTGGCGACCATGCCCAGCGTCTACGAGCTGCTGCCGCACCCGCTCAACGCCTGGTCGGTGGCGCCGGACGGCAAGGACCTCGACCTGGACCTGTTCGACGTCGACACCTGGAAGCGCTTCCAGTGGTCGGTGTTCAACCCCGCCGTGCAGCAGCGCATCCGCTCGCACTACAAGGACCCGGCGCAGGCGGACGCCTACATCGCCACCCTGCAAGCCTATTTCACCAGCACCCTGGAGCGGGCGCGCCGCTTCATCTGGTCGCTGACGTTCGAGGAGCCGCGCTCGCCGGTGAAGCTGGTGGTATTCGGCGGCGACTGCGTGCTGACGCCGGCGCGCATCGTCATCGAGCAGGCGGGCGGCGAATCGATCGCGCGCCTGTACCCGCAGGATGTGGCGCACCAGGTTGCCGGAGTGGACTACTCGCGCCTGATGCTGGAGCCGGGCGACGGCGAGGTGACCAAGCCCTCGCTGCTGGCGCGGGAAGCGCTCAACCCGGTGGCGCCGCGCTCGGACGCGCTGTTCTTCCCGCTGGCCTGGTCGTTCTTCCTGTGCGAGAACCACGAGCGCCTTACCGGCAACATCAACTTCCAGGACAACCTGCTCAACGTGCTGCTGACGCGCGAGCATCCCTGGGATGAGCCGGCGGCGGGTGGGGCGCGGTAGGGCTAAAATCAAAAGCGGTGCGCGAACAGCTTTGCTTTTCGTTTCGGGACTCAGAACTGATACTTCAAGAGAATTTCCGCGCAAACCGGCGAGTGAGCGAAACCCATGAAAGCATCCCGGTCCAGCAGCACGGCGGAGCAGATGGCCCTGTCACGCGCCATCGAGACGCGAAAGCCGCCCGCGGAAAGGATCTGCAGCGACGAGTTTGCCGAGCGCTTCTTGGGCGGCAAGTACAAGTGGCTGCTGTCCGCCCGCTTCCTTCGCGATGCGGGTGAAAGCCTGATCGAGGCGCTGTTCACCGGGCACCACTATTACGTGATCGCCCGGACGCGCTACTTCGACGAGGTGCTGAAGGAGTGCCTGGCCGACCAGCCCGAGCAGGTCGTGATCCTGGGCGCAGGCTTCGATTCGCGCGCCTACCGGTTTGCGGAGCAGCTGCGGGGCGTCGCGGTGTTCGAGGTTGATCATCCCGCCACCTCGGAAATCAAGCGGGCGAAAATCCTGGGCATCCTGGGCACAGCGCCGGCCAACGTGGCCAACGTGGTTTATGTGCCGGTGGACTTCAACGTCGACCAGCTGCCGGAGCAGCTGCGCCGCAAGGGCTACCGGGACCAGCGCAGGACCATCTTCCTGTGGGAGGGCGTCACGCCCTATCTCACGGCGGAGGCGGTGAGCGAGGTCCTGCGCTTCGTCCGGTCGAGCGGCGCTTCCGGAAGCACGGTCGTGTTCGACTACATCCTGAAAGCGGTGGTCGAGGGCAGCTGCCCGATGCCGGGAGCGCGCAAGGAATTCGAGAAGATGGCCAGGACCAGCGAGCCCCTGACGTTCGGCATTGCCGAAGGGCAGAGCGGCGCGTTCCTGGCGGACCTGGGATTCGGCCGGATCAGGGATGTTGGCTCGCAGGAGCTGAAAGCCCAGTATTTTTCCGGCCCGAACGAAACGCGCAAGGTGAAGCCCTGGTGGAGGATCGCCCGGGCCACAGTGCCTTGAGAACCGGCAACCCCTCACCGTCGTTCAGAACGTATCCGACACTCCCATGCAGCCAACACCAGCAGCCTCCCGGCGCCTGCTCCGCGTACTTTTCTGGACGGCGGCGGTGGTGGCCTTCGCCGCGGCGGTGTCCCCGCCCGGCACCACGCCCGAGTTCGTACCCTGGGACAAGGCGCAGCACTTCATCGCCTTCTACGTGCTGGCGATCCTGGGCGCCGCCGCCTATTCGCGCAGCAGCCCGCTGAAGATCGGCGCCAGCCTGTCGGCCTTCGGCGCCCTGATCGAGCTGGTGCAGGCGATCCCGGCGGTGCATCGCGACGCGGACTTCTGGGACTGGGCGGCGGATACCGTTGCCGTCACCGCCGCGCTGGCGCCGCTGGTGCTGGTGCGGATGAGGGCTTGGCTGGCGGGCTGATTCGGCGACTGCAGTAGACGATGTCCCCTCTCCCGCGTGCGGGAGAGGGTGGCCCGAAGGGCCGGGAGAGGGGCCGTAAAGGCTGGGTGCAACGGCCCCTCTCCCGTACCTAAAGGGACTTCCCGCGGTCGCAGCGGGAGAGGGGAGTTCACGTTGCGCGGCTCGTGCCCCCAATGGCACTAGGAAAAAGGACGGCTCAAGGTAGGGCGGCCCGTGGCCGCCGATGTCGTTGTCGATGGAATCACGGCGGCCACAGGCCGCCCTACGTCAGCTGATCCCAATTATTCCCTCCGTCATCTTGACGCTGACGTTGCTAGCACACTAGCATACTAGCAATGGCCAATGACGTGAAACAGTTCAACGTGTATCTGCCCACCGGGCTGATCCGCGAAATCAAGCATCACGCGGTCGAGACCGAGCAGTCGTTGTCGGCGATCGTCGCCGCGGCGCTGCGCGCCCACCTCGATGCGCAGCAGAAAAAGAGGAAGAAGCATGAAGACTGAAGGCATCGACGACATCCTGGTCGAGACCCACAACTGGGGCAAGACCGTCGCGTTCTGGAAAGACCTGGGCTACGAGCTCGAATTCGAAACCGATCACCACTCCGGCCGCCTGCGACAGCCTGCCGCGGAAGCTTCGCGGTAAACGGCGGACTTCGCGGAAAGCCCCGTCCCGTCCCCGGAAGTCTTCTTCCGGGGCGTTTTGCTTTTCGGGGCTGATCGCATCAACACTGTGGAACCGCACCGCATGTCTACCAAGCTCACCAACCGCTGGCTTGCCCTCTACGTCCTGTGCCTGGGCGTGCTGATGATCGTGCTCGACAGCACCATCGTCACCGTGGCGCTGCCCTCGATCCAGGCGGACCTGGGATTTTCCGGCTCCTCCCTGGTCTGGGTGCTCAACGCCTACATGCTCACCTTCGGCGGCTTCCTGCTGCTCGGCGGCCGCCTGGGCGATCTGTACGGCAACCGCCGCCTGTTCCTCATCGGCCTGGCCCTGTTCACGCTCGCCTCGCTGGCCTGCGGGCTCTCCACCTCGCCGGTACTGCTGGTCACCGCGCGCGCCGTGCAGGGCCTGGGCGGGGCGGTGGTCACCGCCGTGGCCCTGGCCCTCATCATGAACCTGTTCCCTGAAGATGCGGACCGGGCCAAGGCCATGGGCGTCTACGGTTTCATCTGCTCCGCCGGCGGCAGCCTCGGCGCCGTGCTCGGCGGCGTCCTCACCAGCGCGCTGAACTGGCACTGGATCTTCCTGGTCAACCTGCCGATCGGCGTGGCGGTCTACGCATTGTCGCGGCCCCTGCTGCCGCGCGACACCGCGGTGGTGCAGAAGCGCAAGCTCGACGTCACCGGCGCGCTCACCGTCACCGCCGGCCTGATCCTGGCGGTCTACGCGGTGGTCGACGGCAACCGCGCCGGCTGGGCCTCGGCGCAGACGCTGTCCCTGCTTGGCGCCGCCGCCGTGCTCATCGCCGCCTTCCTGCGCATCGAGTCGCGCCTGCGCGATCCGCTGATGCCGCTGCGCCTCTTCCGCCTGCGCAACCTCGCCACCGCCAACCTGATCGGCGTGGCCTGGGCCGCCGGCATGTTCGCCTGGTTCGTGCTCTCCGCGCTGTACCTGCAAAAGGTGCTGCACTGCGAGCCGCTGTGGGTGGGCCTGGCCTTCGTCCCGGCGGACCTGATCATGGCCGCGTTCTCGCTGGGCCTGTCGGCGCGCGTGGTGACGCGCTACGGCATCCGCGCCCCGCTGTGGATCGGCCTGGCCCTGGCCACGGCCGGCCTGCTGCTGTTTGCACGCGCGCCGCTGCACGGCAGCCTGCTGGTCGACGTGCTGCCGGGCATGCTGCTGCTCGGCCTGGGCGCCGGCCTCGCCTTCAACCCCCTGCTGCTCGCCGCGATGAACGACGTGGGGCCGGACGAATCCGGCCTGGCCTCGGGCGTGGTCAACACTTCGTTCATGATGGGCGGGGCGCTGGGGCTGGCGCTGCTGGCGAGCCTGGCGGATGCGCGCACCGGGTGGCTGCTGCGCGGCGGGGCGGATGCCCTGGAGGCGCTCAATGGCGGCTACCACCTGGCTTTTCTGATTGGGGCCGGCCTCACTGGCGCTGCTGCGCTGGCTGGGGCATTGTTGTTGAGGGAGAAGGAGCAGGTGCCGGAGGCGGTCGCGCAATCGCCTGCTACCGAGGGGTAGGCAGGCAATTGCAGGGCGGCAAAGAGCCACGGCCACGCCCGCGCTCACAAGAGGCATCGCCTTGATTCAGCGATGTAATTGGGAAGTTAGCAATTGGTTAGCCGTGTTCCCATGCGGACCACGCCCGCCAGACGCGTCCGGGGCATACAGTGGCGTCATTGACGCCCTCGCGAGAAGAGGTATCGCATCTGAACGATACTCCGCAAGCGCCGGCGTGAAGAACCAGGGGATGAACATCGTGTTGTAGTTCCTTTTGCGCAACCAGCACTTCATTCAAGGAGATTGCTTATGCCAGACGCACTCGAATTGGCGCTCAAGTTCCTGTCCGCCGCTGCGGGACTTGGCACCGCGGCCATGGGCGTGGTCGATTCCATGAAGGCCTGGCGCGGCGGGCCTTCCAATTTCGGCTTCAAGCGCATCGAGGAGGGCGTGACGAAATTCCTGGGGTCCGAGCCTGCGGAAAAAGGAATTGCTTTCGGCCAGGCCGACATCCTCGCGACGCTGAAGTCCAACTGGATCAACGGCGTCCCCAAGGCAGAGCAGAAGGCCAAGGCCAAGTCGCTGATCCATCTGAACCTGACCACAGGCAATGCCAAAGCTCTGGCGGCGGCGGCGGGCGTCGATCCTGAGATGCTGGCGGCTCTCGCCACGAAGATTGCAAAGGGTGAAGAAACCACCAAGGAAGAGATCAACGCGCTGGGCCAGTTCGATGCGGTCCTCAGCGCTGTGCTCGACAACGCCTATGAGCGCGGGGACCAGCAATACCGCAACGGCTCCAAAGCGCTCGCCATGGTGGTGGCGACGCTGATGAGCGTTATCGGCGCCGCGCTCATAGGGGCGAATATACGCATCGCGGTGCTGATCGGCATCAGCGCAACTTCGCTGGCGCCGATCGCCAAGGATTTGTCCACGACACTGCAGGCCGCGGCAACAGCGGCCCGCCTGGTGCGGCGCTGAGCCATGCCGACATATTTTCTGGACTTCCGCGTCAAGGACACTGGTGGAGCCGTGACGGATCCCCGGCTCTGCCAGGGGAACGGAGCCGACGCCAACGACAACTGGATCGTGCTGAAAAAGGACGACTTCGCGCGCGTGTTTGCCGGACGCAATGTCCTGTTCGCCACGCACGGCTTCAATGTCTCCCGCCCGCATGGCGCCCGCTCCCTGGGGCAGCTCGACGAATATCTGAATCTTGGCGGGCCGGACTTGTTCGTGGCCGTGCTGTGGCCGGGCGATTGCTGGCTGCCGGTGGTGGACTACCCCTTTGAAGGCGACGTGGCGCTGGATTCCGGCCGGCGCCTCGCGGACTTCTGCAACGGATACTGCGCCGGCGCGACCAGCCTGTCTTTCGTCTCGCACAGTCTGGGTGCGCGCCTCATACTGGAAGCAATATCGAATCTGGACCCCAGGCATACCGTGCGCTCGGCCTGCCTCACCGCCGGGGCGATCAACCGCAGATGCCTCATCGATGAATATGCATCGGCGGCGGGCCGCCCCGCCCGTGTCGAAGTCCTCGCCTCGCATGAGGACTACGTGCTCAAGTATGCATTTGCGGCGGGCGATCCTGTTGCCGACCTGCTGCACGACGATCACAGCCCGTTCCAGGCCGCGCTTGGCTCGGACGGACCGCCCCGCGACCAGCCTCAGCCGGTGCCGCGCCCCTGGCAGATCGATAGCCATGCGAATTACGGGCATGGCAACTACCTGCCGCCAGGCACCGGGCCCGCCGACGACGACGAAAGTAACAAGTGGAAGAAGGCCGCGGACTTCATGAAGCGTGCATACCTGGGTCAGACGCAGGTCTGGCCGCAGTCATAGGCAAATACGAGCGGGGCTTTTGCGGAGAGCTGAGCAGGTCGCCGCTCAGCTACTCCTGCGCCTGCCCCGTCATGAACGCCTTGCGAATACTCGCCCCGCATAACGCGGACTTATAGTACGGCGCGCTTTGCTTGCTCAGCCCCGGCGTGGAGTCATACCGCGCCAGGATGCCGTAGTAGGTCTTCGAGGCGTCGATCCAGGGATAGAAGCCGAACTTGCCCGGGCTGCTGTAGGCGCCGTCGCCGCTGGCGGGGTCGTCCTCGATCCAGTGCGTGATCGAGTAATGCCAGCTGATGGTCGCGGGCGTGGGCGTATACACCGCCTTCGCCCCGCAGGCCGGGTCATCCGGGTTGGTGCACACCGCATAGGGGTCGCTCGCCGTGGGCCGCAGCAGGTAGGCCATCAGCAGCGGCTCGTCGGTGCGCAGCAGGCCCTGGAGGAAGGCCGCATAGTCCGCCGGCGTGGTCTGGATGCCGCCCGCCAGCACCGGCGTGACGAAGGACAGGTGCATTTGCACGCCCTTGGCGGCGAACGCCGTCTGGATCACCGAGGCCAGGTCCGCGTCGTTATACGAGGCCCCGCCCATCACCCCGGCGATGGAAGGGTCCGCGCCGCCCTCCAGCACCTCCAGGTGGCCGGAGTTGTAGTCGAAGCGGCCGATGTCCGCCGCCGTGCGCGTGCCGTTGGCGGACGCGTTCGCCCCGATGCCGTGGCGCTGGTCCAGGCAGTCCCGCACCGTGGGCGTGATCAGCGCCGGGCAGCGGCTGCCCTCGTTGTCGTAGCCGCTGGTGAAGTTGAGGAACGGCACCAGCGCCGCCGGCATCGCCCAGCCGCCACCCTGCGGCAGCGCCTCGCGCTCCGCCACATAGGCGCCGTACACCCACTTGCTGGCCGAGGCGATCAGCATCGAGGAGGCGCGCGTGTACTTCGTCCCGAGCGACAGCGCCGGATGCACCGTGCCCGCCGCGCTCAGCCCGCTGGCCGGGTCGCTGACGATGCCGTCGCGGTCGCCGATCTCCCAGTAAAAGCCGGCCGCGCCCAGCCCGTCGATCGCGGCGCAGGCGCCGCCCCTGGTCTTGCTCTCCGCCGTGGCCTGGGCGGCGGCGATGCGCTGCTCCAAGGTGGGCGCAACCGGGCTGGCGCCGGCTTGGCACCCCAGGGCGACGGGGAGGAGGGTGAGGCGGAGGGTCAGGCGCAGGGTGCGAGTCATGGCGTAGGGTCCACGGGGGCTTGGGACTGGTACGCGGGTGGGGGTGGGATCCCTTCGCGCGCTAGCCGGAATTTGTGGTCTTTCACCGATTGTTCCGCCTTGCAAGCTGTATCGCATAAAGATACACTGCTGCAAATGATCCGGTCATTTCGCCACAAGGGGCTGGAGGCATTCTTCCGCACCGGCAGCAAGAAGGGCATCCAGCCTGCGCACTCCGCCCGGCTGGGTCGGCAACTTGCGAAGCTGGATGCCTCGGCCGGTCCGAGGGACATGGATGTGCCTGGATGGCGTCTGCATCCCCTGATTGGCGCCTTAGCCGGGCACTGGTCGGTGTGGGTCAGCGGCAACTGGCGGCTGACCTTCAAGTTCGAAGGGCAGGACGCCGTGCTGGTGGACTATCAGGACTATCACTAGGAACTGCACATGAGCCGTATGCACAAGCCGCCGCACCCCGGCGAAATTCTCAAGCAGGATGTGCTCCCCGAGCTCGGCCTCAGTGTCACCGCCGCGGCGGCGCACTTGGGCATGTCTCGCGTCGCTTTGTCCCGCGTGCTGAACGGCCGCGCCGCGATCAGCGCAGACCTGGCCCTGCGCCTGGCCGACTGGCTGCCGCCGAGCGCGGAAAGCTGGCTGCGCATGCAAGCCGCATATGATCTTTGGCAAGCCGGGCGGAAGCCGCGGCCCAGGATCAAGCCTGTTGCTGCCGGTGTGAGCGTCTGACATGCAGGCTGGAATGTGGCTTGGTCACCGGCCTCACAGGGGCGCCTGGCACCACCCTGTTCCATAGGTCTAGTAGGGGTATGAGTCAGCCCCCTTTTGATTTCCTTTGCCGAACCGTTGGTGGCGCTGATCGTCTACACCATGCAGCTGCTCTCCTACTGCGTCGCCGTAATTCGGGGCATGGACGTGGGCTAAGCCGAGGAATCTGACCAAGTCGGAGACGGTGGGATAGGCCGCTGCAGAAGTTGCTAGATGCGATCCAGTTTATTCAACTTGGCTCTACAAGTAGGACCAAGTTGGCATTTCTAAAAAACACTAGAGACTCGCTCTTTATTAATTTGAGATGAGTAAAAAAAATCAGA
>FTAG01001292.1_pt1 | contig 14163 bp, 15 predicted proteins | sample 1638911 | NCBI WGS metagenome assembly FTAG01 (sample SAMEA3914813, study PRJEB12502) | metagenome | biome: forest; material: soil | place: Canada | collected 2011-07-07 | depth 0.3 m
GCGACAGCAGGCCCACCGCTTCCAGCTCGTCGCACAGGTGCATCTGGTGCGCGAGGTCGAACAGGTCGAGCTGGCTGGTGAAGAGGCCGTCCTCGCCCACTTCGATGAAGGAGATGCCCGGCGTCTGGTAAGGGCTGCCGTCGGCGCGCTGGCCCGGCCCGCGGTTCCACCAGTGGGTGATGATCAGGTTGCCGCGCGTGGCGTAGCGCTCGATCGGAAAGGTCCAGCCTTCCCAGCCCACGCGCATATCGCGGCCGTAATGCGTGGCGCGGATCTCTTCGCGGCTGCGCGCCTCGACCAGCATGGTGCCGCCGTACTCGCAGACATAGCGGCAGTTCTCGGCATAGAACTCGTCCGCCAGCCAGGACCATTCGTTACGCCGCGCCGCTTCCTCGAATGCCGCCGTCATCTCGACAGCCCGCGCTTCCAGCCGGGCAGGGGACAGTGCCATCGCCTTCTCCTCGTCGTATTTCAAGGCGGGCCCTCCCGATCGCGGCTGTCGCGCTGCAACCGGGCCCGCTGCTGCCGACGATCTTGTTGGCTGAGGCCCTGCGCTACATCGTCCGATCGTACTAGGGGAGAACGGGAGGAAATGGGCTGAGAACTATGGTCCGGGCGGCGGATCGCTGAACATGAACGCCGTCGCCAGGCCCAGCTCGCTGCCCTGCGAGTCGCTGGCCGGGCGATCCTCCAGCCGCGTGTAGAGCATGATCCAGCTCGGTTCCCAGGTGTTGCCGCCGTCGCGCGAATACGCCTGCTCGCAGCGCGCCGCGATGGCGCCGATGTGCGACCAGGTGAGGCGCACGCGCACCGGCTGCCGTCCCAGCTCGTCGTGGCCTTCAAAGATTCCGACGCCATTCTCGAATGCGCCCTGTAGCGGCGGTTGCAACATGCCGCTGGCGCTGTCTACCCGGTACAGGCTCCAGCGCCGCGTGCGCCGGTCATACAGGCGCAGGGTGGCGCCGGCATGGTCGCTGCGGCCATCCGCCACCAGTTCGTCGATCCTGCCGATGCCGCGCGGCAGCGGCGTGGCGATGCTGATCGCCTCGAAGGTTTCCCAGCGCTCGGACTGCTCCAGCCGCCCCGCGAAACGGACGTTATGGACGCGATAGCGGCCGTTCAGAAAATCGAAGTCGCGCGAGCCATCCCGAAACTGCTCCTGCCTGATTTGCCGCGACTGTGTCGCCTGTAACACGGCTGATATTCTCCTTGAGGGGCCTCGTTCCCCCTCCTCCGTGACCGCTTCCGCTGCGTTTTGCACCGGCTGTGGCCGGGACGGTCGACCTGGTGCTGGTTCCGGGCGGAACGGCGCTCCGTTTCCCGCCTCCCTTGGCGATATCCGGTTTGATGCAGCATCCGGGGAAATGGTTTACGGCAGGAATCGGGTGGATAGGTACCATATGGTACCGCTTAAATTCGCCCCGATCAGTCTTTTTCGCCGATCGGTTCGCGCAAAAAACCTCATCTCAAAGGCTGCAGGCAGCCGGGGCGCCGGATTCCCGGGGAATGTCCGACCGGCCCGATGATCGGCCCCAGGCGCCGGCCAATCGCCGCCGCTCGCGCTGCAGCCGTTCCCGTTTGCCATGGTGGACATTTACCACCTCCGTCCTGATGGGGAAGCCGCTAGACTGCCGAGGCGGACACGAGTCGATGCGCTGCATGCCCAGGGAATCGTGCACTGGCAGGCCGGGATGGCCTGAGGGGCCGGTGAATGCCGCTGAAGGCTGGTCGCCATACCGCCGGGCGGAGCGGGGCGAACGGACGCCGTTATTTGTCCGACGATGCGGCCGTCAGCTGCTTGCATTCGATGGTCCCGGCGCCTGGTCGGCGCCGGTTGGGGGTGTTCGATGTTGAAACTGATTCCGGTGCTCCTGCCCAGCCTGTTCGCCGGGTCCGATCCAGGCATTCATTACGGCATGTGGGTCAAGATGTCGGCTACCGTGGTCTGCGACCGCGACTGGTCGGCCATCGCCGTGGCCAGCGCCTACACCAGCGGCGGCGCGGCGGGTGCCAGGGCCGAGCTCGACGACGACCGCAACTGCACCACCGCTTCCGGCCTGCTGATCGGCATCGGCGAGCTGGTATGGGCGCGCAAGGGCGTTGCCGTGGTGCGCAACCTGGACCCGAACATTCCCTACGTCATCGTGCTGGCCGACTACGACGAGAGCCGGCGCGACGATCCCTGACGGCCGTTCCCTGCTCAGGGGTCCGGCACGAAGCCGTTGGGGAAGGGATTCGGGCTGCGTTGCGCCAGGCCGCGCGGCTCCGCGATGATGCCCTCGGCAATCAGCTTGCGGCGCGAATCGTAGAAGATCGAGATCACCTGGTCCGGCACGGTGCTGTTGCGCTCGAACCGGGTTTCATAGGCGGCGGAGTACTCGCTGCGGCCGTGCCCGGTGCCGAGCCTCTCAGCGGCTTCCGGAGCGGCCTTGGCCGCGCTGCCGGCTGCGGCGGCCGGCGCGGATGGCGTCGGCAGGGCGCGCATTTCGTCGCGTGAAAAATCCTGGATCGGCGCGCAGCAGGGCGGACGCTCGCGGAACAGCGCCACGCCGATCACGCCGACATCGTCCGGCCTGCCGGTGCGGGCGGCATAACTGTCCGGCAGTGCGGTGAAGTAGAACGCGGCGACGCGCTGCAGGCTCTTGCGCCAGCCGGCGATTGCGGTGACGCCATAGGGGTCGAGCACATAGCCATCCTGGCCGGGTGCCGCGGTTTCGCCGCTGAGCACGTTGACGGCGTCGACGCTGCTCACCGCCAGCAGGCGGCCGCCGCTGTGATTGCGGATGCGCAGCTCGTATTCATGGCCGGGCTCGCCGGGCACGTAGAGCCGGCCATCGTGGCGGTACAGCGGCAGCGTGGTGCCGCTGCTGCGATCGTGGATTTCAACGTCGGCAAGATCGCTCGCATGGACCGGCATGGAGCAGGCGGACAGGGCGGCAAACAATAAAGGCAACAGGCGGCGCATGGACAACTCCTGGTTTTGAGGGAACCATCCCTATAAACGGAGCCATTGCCGAAACGGGGTTAAACCCCGCTTGCCTTGGTTACGCCAGGCCTCTGCATCGGGGAAAAGTGCTGCAGCCCCAGAACGCCTTGCCGGCGAGGACGCCGGACTTGCCCTCGCGCCGCACCATCGGTGCGCCGCACTTCGGGCAACTCGGCACCGCTGCAGGCTCGATTGGCGGCGGCAGTGCCGGTTCAGCGGCGATCGGAGGCGACGCGGCGACGGACTCCGCAGCCGGCAATTCCAGCGTGGGATGCCGGTCCAGCACCAAGCCCAGGTACGGCGCGATCTGCTCGCGCAGCTGCTGCACCGCATAGTCGCGATGCGCGGGGATGCGCAGCAGCGGCAATCCGGCGGATTGGCAGGCGGCATCGAGAAACTGGTCGCGCTCCCGGCGTTTGGCTTGGCGGTGCGAGGCATCGTCCAGTTCGATTGCCAGCTTCGGCACCACATCGCCGAGGCTGCACAGGACGAAATCGACATGCTTGGACTGGATGCGGTTGAAGGCGCCCTGCCAGCCGCCGCTGGCCTCGCCGGCCGCCGGCGCCAGCAGATCGGCCAGGCGCACCTTGGCGAAGATCAGCCCTTCCCGCTCCACCGCCTGTTGCAGCGCCTTGAAGAAGGCATGTTCCGTCCTGGACAGGAAATCCCGACGGCGATAGGCCCGAACCGCCAGACCCGTGCCCGCCTTGCGCCGCGCAGCCAGCGCGGCGAGCAGGACCAGCACCACGACGGCGACGATGCCGAACAGCGCGATCTTCATCGGCTTGCGTACACTGACTGACTCCCCCGAACTGCCGCGGCTTCAATTCTCGCCGCTGTCTTCCCGGCCATCGTTCCGCCCATCGTCCCGCTTCAGCGCATCGAGCCGCCGCCGCGCTTCCTCGCTGACGGCGGTATCGAGCAGCTTTTGCTCCCTGGTACGGCCGAAGCGCACGCGGTTCTGCGCCGCCTGTGTCGCGGCTTCCTCGCGTGCCTTGCGCTTGCGCGCCTTGTTCAGATTGATGACTACGCCCACGTGTCTGTCGTCCGCCGTGCCGAAAAGGTGTGACCACCCATTTTTACGGCATTCCAGCGGGTTTCGCCATGCGTGGGGAGTGCTGCCGCCCGCAGGGCCTGCGCAGTAGACTGGCCGCGTATGGACTCCAAGCCCGCCATTGCCGATGCGGAATTGCCGCCGCGCCCGCTGCCGCCGCGCGACGAGGACTGCTGCCGCAGCGACTGCCCGATGTGCGTGTTCAATCTCTACGACCGGGAACTGGAGCGTTGGCAGGAGCAGGTGGCGGAGATACTGGCGGCACGGACCGAGCGCGAGCGGAACAAGCCGGAGTGAGTCAGCTCTGCAGCCACTGCCTGATCTGCTGGTACACCGCCGCCTTGTCCAGCAGGTCCCAGTGGCTGGTCTCGTAGTGCAGGGCCTGGTTCGCCGCGGCGAACGACAGGCAATGCCGCGCTTCGGCATGCCGCCCCAGCGCGCTATCCGTCGGCACCAGCCCATCGCCTAGCCAGCTGTCCTTGAGGTCGCCGCTGCGGCGGCCGGAACTGGCTGCCACGGCGTAGCACTCCACGTTTTCCGGTAAGGGCAGCGGATGACGCACATCGTGCCCATGGCCGAAGCGGTCCTGCGAGTGCCAGTCCTGATCGAGCACATTGCCGTGGCGCAGGTCGGTGACGCCGGCGCTGCGGATCATGCCCAGCCGCGCCAGCGGCGCGGTGTAGGGGCTGATGCCGACCAGGCGCTGCAGGCCGTGGCCGCGGCGTTCCAGCGGTGCGCCATGGTGCGGCGTGCCGAGGAACACGATCTTGCGCAGCTGCTTCAGCCACTGCTGCTGCGACTGCGCCGCATGGTGGCAGGCGCTGCGCGTCACCAGGCCGCCCATGCTGTGCGCCAGCACCACCAGTTCGGTCACCGGCACCGGCCATTGCGCCACCAGCGTCTCCAGCAGGTCGGCGAATTCGCGGCCGTTGGTCGAGGCGTGGCGGCCGCTGTTGTAGTGCAGGTACAGCGGCCGCCAGCCGCCGTCGCGGGCCAGCGCGGCGCCGTGATCGTGGCCGTTGCGCTGCCATTGCAGATCGTTCATGCACAGGCCGTGCACCAGCACCAGCAGCCGCCCCGAGGCCGCCGGAAAGGCGGCGGCCAGCGCCGCGCCTTGCAGCGTCAGCGGCAGGCCCTGGTGGCGCAGGCGCATCGGAATGGCCAGCGGGTTGCCGCTCTGCTCCAGGTGATCGCCGAGCACGCCGTTGGCGGCGGCCAGCACCGCTTCGCGCACCGGCGAGGAGGCGCTGGCGTCGATGCCGGATTCGAGCGCCTTCACCGCCAGCCCCAGCACCGCGTCGAGGGTGTCGCCGACGCCGCTGGTGATGGTGCGGATGCTGCCGTAGACCAGGCCGGTGATGCCGCGCGTGCGCCCCTGCCGGGCCTCGCCGAAGATCCAGGGCGCGCTGGCGATGTTGAGGTGCATCGCCTCCACCAGGTCGGTCACGCGCAGGGTGGCGTCGATGGCCAGCCGCTGCGCGCCGTGCAGGTCCGCCGGGCGGATGGGGGTGGGCAGGGGCATGGTGCAGGAGTCCGGCAGGGCAATTCAGTGTACATATGTTCACTGAATTGCCCTGGGCTGTCAAACAGGGCCGCTCAGCGTGTTGCATGCGGCGCCGCGCCCGCGGGCAAAAACACTTAAAATGCGCGCCACGAACAATCCGCAATCCCGAAGAGAAATCAAATGGCAGCCGATCTGGAAAACACCCTCTACCTCGAAGTCCCCGCCGGCCGCGTGGTCATCGAGATGCGTACCGACCTCGCGCCGATGCATTGCGCGCAGATCAAGGAACTGGTGCGCAAGGGCTTCTACGACGGCATCGTGTTTCACCGCGTGATCGAGGGTTTCATGGTGCAGACCGGCTGCCCGCGCGGCAACGGCACCGGCGGCTCGGGCAAGCACCTGAAGGCGGAATTCTCCAAGGAGAAGCATCTGCGCGGCGTCTGCTCGATGGCGCGTGCGCAGGACCCGAATTCGGCCGACAGCCAGTTCTTCATCATGCTCGACAACACCCCCAGCCTCGACGGCCAGTACAGCATCTGGGGCAAGGTGACGTCCGGCATGGAATACATCGATGCGATCAAGAAGGGCAGCCCTTCGCGCAACGGCAGCGTCACCGATCCGGACAAGATCATCAGCTTCAAGGTTGCCGCGGACGTCGCTGCCGCCTGAGACCAGCCGCATCGCGTTGTTGCGGAATGCAAAGCCCACAACAACGCGATGCCGCCGGCGCCGTCACGCGGCGCCTCACATCTCCTGCTGATCTTCCTGGCGCTGCGGTTGCGCCACCACGCTGTCGGTCATCCAGCAGCCTGCGTACGGCGCCCGGCTCTGCCGGCTGAGCAGGAAGACGTAGCGCATCGGCAGCCCGTTGCGGCCCACCAGGTCCACCACCTGCACGGCGCGGTTGCCCTGCATGACGACGGGCCGCAGCTGCGCCGAGCGATGGTTCAGCATTGGCGCATACATGGCGTGAAGGATGGCGCCGAAGTGTTCCAGCGACCCGGTCTGTGCCCGGTTCGCCGGAGACGCGAAGTCGAAAACCACCGCCACACCGGCATCCGTTGCGGGCTGGTCATTGTGTGCCAGGGCCTTCAGCTGCAGCTGCACCACCGTTGCCGGATCGAGCCCCGGGTCCGGATGTGAGGCGACCGCCGGTGCGGCAGAGGCGGCGCCGGCCAGCGGCAGCAGCACCGCGCAAAGCAGTGCTCGCAGGAAACGGACGGTGCTCATGGCGCGGGTCTCGGGCAAGTCACGGATCGATTCGTGGGTGCAGTACGGCGTGTGCCTGCACTATAACGCTGCGCTGCCCTATCTGGATTCCCCCGCCGCTGCCGCCGCCGGCTGCGGCTCGCTGCTGCCCAGCTCCGAGGCATAACGCAGCCGCGACACGCCGGTCAGGGTATGGGTCAGCACCGCGTCCGCGGCGTCGCCCCGCACATAGTGATTGAGGAAGGCGAGGCTGTAGGCGAGGATCGCCTTGCGGTCGGTAGTGTCCGAATTGGTCCAGGCCAGGTGACCGGCATTGGCGAACTCGACGTAGTACTTCGGCTGCGGCGACTGCTCGTAACTGCCCTGCGGCTGGGCCACGATCGGCGTGATGGGAAAATCGTTCTGGCCGCATTGGTACATCACCGGCACGTAGAGGCCCGCCAAGGTCTGCTGCACCGTGAAAGGATGGCTGTACGGCGCCAGCGCCAGCACCGCTTTCACCCCCGGCAGCTTCCAGCCCGGCCAGGCGCCAGCCAGCCCCAGCACCGTATAACCGCCGAGCGAGTGCCCGACAAGGCCCAGGCGCGACCAGTCGGCGCGGTCGCGGAAGCGCTCGTCGTCGTACAGCCCGGCGATGAGGCGGCGCACATCATCGCCGCGGTTGCGGTAGGTCGCTTCGGTCCACTGCTCCGGATGCAGGAACATCAGCTCGGTGCCCTCGAACCAGGGCGTCCTGCCGCCATTGCAGGAGGCATCGCGGTGGTTCGGCGCGAACACCAGGTAACCGGCGGCTGCGAAGGCTTCCATGAGGCTGCGCGACTGCACATCGCAGCCATGCAGGCCGTGGGAAAAGATCAGCACCGGCTGCTTGGCCGCCGCGGGCTGGTCCTGCGACCAGGCCGTCACCTGCATGCCGGCCACGGTCAAGGTCTGCTCGCGCGCCTGCGCCGCGCCGGCGCAGAACAGACCGATCAGCAGGAGCAGCAGGCGTAGTCGCATCGATACGAGGCTCTGAAGGCTGGAGTGCGCGGCGGCCCCATCGCTGCGGACCCCGCCCTCATCAGACCGCGTCGGGGCAATTTGGTGCCGGATAAGCTCTTAGTGCCGCGGCTTGCGCATCAGCATGAATTCCTCGGCGGCGGTGGGGTGCACCGCCATGGTGGCGTCGAAATCGCGCTTGTGCGCGCCCATGGTCACCGCCACCGCCAGGCTTTGCACGATCTCCGGCGCATCGCCGCCGATCATGTGCAGGCCCAGTACCTTGTCGCTGGCGGCATCGACCACCAGCTTCATGTAGCTGCGCTCGGTGCGTCCGGCAAAGGCATTCTTCATCGAGCGGAAATCCGCCTCGAATACCTGCACCCGATGTCCGCGCGCCGTCGCCTGTTCCTCGCTCAGGCCGATGGCCGCCAGCGGCGGCTGCGAAAACACGGCACTGGCGATCATGGCGTGGTCGACCGCGCGCGGCACGCCGCCGAATTCCGTATCGACGAAGGCGCGGCCTTCGGCGATCGCCACCGGCGTCAGGTTGACGCGATCGGTGACGTCGCCCACGGCGAAGATCGAGGGCACGCTACTGCGCGAGAATCGATCCACGCGCACCGCGCCGGATGTCTCCTGCAGCGCCACGCCGGCCTGCTCTAGCCCCATATTGGCAGTGTTGGGCGAGCGCCCCAGTGCATTGAGCACCAGGTCGGCGCGCAGCTGCCGGCCGTCCGCGCCGTGGCAGATGAATTCGTCGCCGGCGCGTTCCAGCCGCACCGGCTGGAAGCCGGCGTGCTGCTCGATGCTGCGCGCGGTCATCGCCCTGGCCAGCCGCTGCCGCAGGTCGGTGTCGAAGCCGCGCAGGGGCAGGTCGGCGCGATAGGCCAGCGTCACCGCGCTGCCGAAGCCGCGATAGATGCCGGCGAACTCCACCGCGATGTAGCCGGAGCCGAGCACCAGCAGCCGGCGTGGCAGTGTGGTCAGTTCCAGCATCTCGTCGGAAGTGGCGGCCAGCTCGATCCCGGTAATGCCCGGATGATTGGCCGAGCTGCCGGTGGCGATCAGCAGCCGCTGCGCGCTCAGGCGCTGACCATTGATTTGCACCGTATGCGGGTCCAGCAGCTGTGCGTGTCCCTGCAGCAGCTTCACGCCGGCATCCGCCAGCAGCTTGTGGTAGATCGCTTCGAGCCGGGTGGTCTCGGTGTTTTTCGCGGCAGTCAGGCGCGACAGCTCGAACACCGGTTGCGGCACTTCCCAGCCGTAGGCGGCGGCATCGGTGAAAGCGTCGGCGAACTGGGAGCCGAACATGAAGATCTTCTTCGGCACGCAGCCGCGCAGCACGCAGGTGCCGCCGACACGGCCGGCTTCGCAGATGGCCACGCGCGCGCCTTTGGAGGCGGCATAGCGGCTGGCGGCCACGCCGCCGGAACCAGCGCCGATGGTGATCAGATCGAAGTCGAAACTGGACATGGACGCGTCTCGTTGCTGTGGCGTGGTGGAGGATGCGGCTGCGTCAGCCGGCCTCAGCGCAGGAAATCGGTGATGGCGGCGGCGTACGCCGGGTCGCGGATGATGTTGTTATGGCCGACGTGGTCGATTTCGATGAATCTGGGGGCCGGTGAGAATTTTTCCAGCAGCCGCGCCGTGCTGTCCGCCGGGACGGTGCCGTCATTCTGCGCCTCCAGCACCAGCACCGGGCAGCGCACCTGCGGCGCATAGCGCCAGGATTCGTACTTGTCCTTCAGCATCAGGCCGACCGGAAAGATCGGAAAGCGTCCCTGCGCCACCCGCGCAACGCTGTCGAACGGCGTCACCAGCGCCAGCCGCTCTACCGGCCGCTGCGAGGCCAGATAAGTGGCGACGCCGCTGCCCAGGCTGCGCCCGATCACCGCGATGTCCTGCTGCCGCGTGCGCACATCGTCGTAGATCGCCAGCGCGTCGCCGAACAGCGCCGCCTCGGTCGGCGTGCCGTCGCTGGCGCCATAGCCGCGGTAGGCCACCAGGTAGACGGTGCGGCCGGCGCCCCAGCGGGCATAGTCCTCGCGCATCTTCTGCACCGCGTCGCCATTGCCGCCGAAGTAGATCAGGGCGCGGCTCTGCCCGGGATTCATGACCCAGCCGCGCAGGGTCACATCGCCGCGCTGCAGGGCGTAGTCGGTCTGCGCGGGATCGACACGGGTGCCCTGCGGGAAATACAGGAAGGAGCGCTGCGCCAGTTCCAGATAGGCAGTGGCGCCGGCATAGGCCAGCACCAGCAGGGCGGCGCTCCAGATCAGGGTCTTGCGAAGCATAGAAGTAGGGAAGGCGGATTTCCCACAGGATAATCGACTATCCTGTCGCGCCCCCTGCCGCAGTCCTGGCACCGCTCGTGCATCACTTCTGCGGGCTCCCGGGATTCGGTGGCAAGGGAACCCGGGCGAAGCTTCAAGACTCCAAGTCCGGCAACTACAACACAGCGGCACTCTCAGGCGAGATTTATGACAGGGAAGTGGGCGTTTGCGCGCAGCTTGGGCTGCGCCTGTCTGTTGGCACTGTCCGGCTGCGGCAGCTCTTCAGAGCCTTCGGTGGCGGTGACCGGCGGCGGCAACGTTCCCGGCCTGATTCTCCAGCCGGGCACCGCCAGCATCGCGGGTACCCTGGACCAGGGCACCGACCAGCGCAGCTATATCGGCATCGTCCCCGCGTCCCCGTCGGCCGGCGCGCCCCTGCTGGTGATGCTGCACCCGCTCGCCACCAGCAATGTCGACATGGCCAACCTGACCCGCGTCGGCCGCCTGGCCGCCAGCGACGGCGCCATCGTAGTGCTGCCGCAGGGCGAGAACGAGACCTGGCACGACGATCCCTCGACCACCGGCCCGGACGATGTCGCCTTCATCTCCGCCGTGATCGACCTCATCTCGCAGCAATACCAGACCGATCCGTCGCGGGTGTACGTGATGGGTTTCTCGCAGGGCGGCTTCATGACCGAGCGCCTGGCCTGCGACCTGTCCGGGCGCATTGCCGCCGCGGCAGCGGTCGGCTCCCTGCTGCGCGACACCGTGGCCGCCGCCTGCAACCCGTCGCGGCAGATTCCCCTGGCCTTCATCAACGGCACTGCCGATCCGGTCAACAGCTATAACGGCCAGCCGATGATCGGCACCGAGTCGGCACCCGCTAGCGCGGCGTTCTGGGCGCAGAAGGAAGGCTGCTCCACCACCTTGCCGACGGTCACGTTCCTGCCGGTCACGGTGCTGGACGGCACCTTCATCACCCTGACCGATTACCTGCCCTGTCCCTCAGGCATCGCCGTGGATTTCTACACTGTCAACGGCGGCGGCCACACCTGGCCGGGCTCGCCGTTTCCCACCAACCTCGGCACCACCACGCAGAACCTGGACGCCACCCTGCAGCTGTGGAAGTTCTTCCAGCAGCCCAGCTAGCCGTCAGTTGATGGTGCAGGACAGGCGGCACAATCGGACTGGCCGCTGGCGCGATCCCGCAACGGCCAGCCGGATGCAGTGCCGCAACGGTGCTCTGTGCGCTGGTTCGCATTTGCCCATCCAAACGTGAAGTGATTAACAGCCAGGGCGCACCGATGCGTTCAACATGGCGCCTGTGTCGATCAATACTTACATGGATGTATCCGAACCGGGACGGGCCCGGATGTCAGCGGCTGTGCCCGGCCTGGACCGAGTCATGGAGGACCGCCGCACCGTCCCGAGGATGAGCATCGTCCCGCCGGGCCGGGAAGCGCTGCGCTCCGGGCGGGAAATCAGCATGGCCTTACCCCCTCAGGTAGTTTTGCGCAACGAGCTGCTGGCCTTGCTGGAGGCGCGCGTCGCCCTGTCCCAGGACGAGGCCTGCGTCCATCTGGCACAACGTCTCGGCGCCGACGCAGCGACCATCGACAGCGCCGATCCCCTGTTCCGTGGCGAAGTGCGCAGCGCCGCCCATGCCCTGGTGCAGGATGGTCTGGTCGAGCTGCGGCCCGGTGCTTCCTGCATGCAGTGGCGCATCGTGCGCCTGCGCGACGCCGCCGACTCGCCCGACGAGATTCCGGTCAACAGCGCGCCCTACTATTCGGAAGCGGCCAGCATCACCGTCAAGGCCAACAAGTACGAAAAGGACCGCAACGCGCGCAAGCGCTGCATCGAGCACCACGGCGCGCGTTGCGCAGTCTGCGATTTCGATTTCGAGAATACCTACGGCGCGCTCGGCCACGGCTGCGTTCGCGTGCATCACATCGTGCCGGTGGCGCAGCTGCATCCGGCCTACGAGCTCGATCCGGTGCGGGATCTGCGGCCGGTCTGCTCCAACTGCCATTACATGCTTCACCGCACCGATCCGGCCTACACCATCGAGCAGCTGCGCGGCCTGCTGCAGCGCCAGGCGCAGGGCTGAAGCGTCCGTTCATATTGGTGCAGCTGGGCATTTGGCACCGTCACAAATCCCTTTGTCCGCCGATCTGACGCGCTCGTCACCGGAAAAATTCTTGCCGCCGGCTTCGGATTAATCTGCAATCCAGGCAAGCATCCCATCGGTTCCGTAACATCGCGGAACCTGCGGCGGGGATGCGCTGTACGGGGGATGGCAGAGATGAAAACGGCAAAATTGGGACTGGTTGCTACTGTTGCGCTGGCCACGGCGGGACTGTCGGCCTGCGGCATGGACAACCGCTACTACATCAAGACCGACGGCTCGGCCGACGTGATGGGCGGCGTGGCGCATCTGGCACCGCCGGTGAAGCCGCCGGAGCCGATCAGCCTGGGCGTCACCTTCAAGTCCGCCGGCAAGGTTTCGCCGACCGGCACCGACACCCTGTTCCAGTCGGTCAGCACCGGGCTGCGCGCCAAGGGCCAGTGGGACGTGCACCGCCTCGGCCGCGCCAGCGACGACTTCACGCCGGTGATCACCGCGGTGATCCAGTCGCGTCCCGCTGCCGCTGCACCCAGCCGCTCCCTCAGCGATGCCATGCAGCGCCTGCTGGTGCTGGTGGAAAATGCACCCGATCTGTCCAGCGGCACCGAGATCAACTACTTCATTTCCGGCATGACCTTCGGCCTGCACAGCCTGCACAAGCCGACCGACCGCTACGACATCACCATCGCCTTTCGCGATGCCAAGGGCGTCGATCACGTCTATCGCAGCCACCAGGATCTGCTGTTCTCCACCGGCTCCAAGCTGTTCGGCAGCGACGACCAGAGCCTGGCCGGCCTCAAGCAGTTCGACACGCCGCTCGCCGCTTTCAACACCATCGTCAACAACACCGTCAACGGCGCGCAGAAGCATGCCGTCGCGGTGGGCAAGCCGCAGCTGAACCAGCCGAATGCGCCTGGCCAGCCCGACAAGCCGGCGCAGTCGATCCTTCCGGCGACGCATAAGTAGCAAACCAGGCTGCCTGTTACAGAGGCAGATGGTCCTTGTTTTGATCTTCAGGCTGCGCCGGTTCGCCTTCTTCAGCCTTGCGCCAATCGACGGCGCCCAGGCCCGTATCGCCAAGCAGGGTGTAGAACAAGGCTATGGTTCCCACGCGCTGATGGGTGTCGGTCAAATCCGGATAGATCGCATGCCGGTGCGATGTCGTGTACCTGATCGCAATGGCATTGCGGTCGTAGACACGCAGGGTGAAGGTGGCGTCGCCGCGAAGAATATTTTCCGATCCGCGACTCTCGGTGGAGCCCACGCCGCTGACATAGTATTCGCGGCCCGTCAGGTCGAACTGGGCGCGGTCGCCGAAGGTGAGGCGGCTTGAAAGCAAGGCCTGCGGCGTCAAGCCATAGTGATAGTTGCGTTCGCCGCTGCCGTGAATGGTGCCTGCCGCGCCATAGCCCAGGCCGCCAAGGGCCGAGCCCTCCAGTGCCACCTTGCGCGACAGCCACAACTCGCCGGTGGTGCCCAGCGAAGCGGCAGTGCTCGAAACGCGGAAGATCTGCGGCGCGGCGTAGTCGTAGCTGCCGTAAATGCCCCAGATGCCGCGATAGTTGTTGCCGTATTCGTAGCTGGTGCCGTAGAGCAGGCCGCGGACGAAGACATTGTCGATGATGTTGGAAGGGACGGCGCTGATTTCGAAGTTGAAGTAATCGAAAGGACGCGTGTATTCATAGCCGGGTTTCCCGGGCAGCCCGTAAGCCATCGCAAAATCCGCAATCGCCTCGTTGCGTTTGAGAGTTTGCTGGACCTGCGGCTCGGCCGCAGTCGTGTTGGTGTTGAGATTCACGTTCGAGTGCACATCGGCGTTCAGCGTTCCGCCCAATTGCAGGCGCGAGAAGTAGGCCGGGTCGTGACTCGGGAATATGGTAGTGAAGCGCTCGCCGAAGGCAAGGCGGTTGAAACCCAGGGTGGGTGAGATAATCGCCGCCCCCAGCTCGCGCCACAACCCGGGCCTGCCGCCGCCGCCCTGCAGCACCAGGCTCGCCATGCGGAACAGCGGCTCGCCCAGCATCGGCC
>FTAG01002103.1_pt1 | contig 14129 bp, 2 predicted proteins | sample 1638911 | NCBI WGS metagenome assembly FTAG01 (sample SAMEA3914813, study PRJEB12502) | metagenome | biome: forest; material: soil | place: Canada | collected 2011-07-07 | depth 0.3 m
CGGAGGAAAATGGCGAGACCACCACTTCCAGTAACCTGGCAACCACGCAATTCCAAGTCGGAAGCGCCACCTTTTCTGCCGGCTCGATCACTTTCCAGAACGGTTCTCTGGTGGAAGCACCTGGCGCCACAATCTCTGCCATTTCCGCAACGACCTCAGGCGGTATGGTCATCACCGCGGCAGCTGATTCCAAAGCGGTGCCGGGCCGGGTTTACGTGGACGACGGCGCCACCATCGATGTCTCCGGATTGGCCAATGTCGAACTGCCGGTAGCGGACACTCTGCTGACCATCGGGCCGCTCACTGCCAACGATCTCGCCGACTCACCGCTGAACGCCGGCGGCCTGCTCTACGGCAGCAGCATCACCATCGACACCACCCTGTCCGGCACACGCGCGGACGGCAAGAGCTGGATCGGCTCGCCCCTGGTCGATGCCAGCAACTATGTAGAAAACATGCCGCGCACCATCGACCAGCTGCTGGTGAATGGCGGTACGCTCAAGCTCACCGGCAAGGAGGTCATCACCGCGACCGGATCGGTGCTGAATCTGGACGGCGGTTATTTGCACTACCTCGGCGGCATGGTGAATACCACCAAGCTGGTCGGTGCCGACGGCCAGATCTACGATATTTCGGAGGCCGACCCCAATATCGTCTATGTCGGCTTTGCTGGTGTCGACAACCTCGATCATCCACGCTGGAACGTAACGGAGAGCTTCGTCAATCCGGTGCTGAGCGGAGCGAGCGGCCGTTACGAACCGGATTTCGTCCAGGGTGGCCATGCCGGCACCCTCGATATCTATGCCAGCAACACCGTGATCCTGGACGGCACCCTCTCCGCCCGATCCTACGCCGGCCGCAATCAGGTCCTGAGCGCTGCGATTCCCGCAGGCGGCATCCTGGAAATCGGTACCGACATCGGACTCGGCAACCTTGGAATCCCCGGTCTCAATGGGGGCAACGTTGTCAATACCGTCAACTACATTGTCGAAAGCGACATCCCGGCTCTTGCAGGTTTGATACCGGGTTTCACCACAGATACTTTGCTCAACACACCGGAGATGCAGGCCAAATCGCCGGGCGACACCAGCAATCTGCTGTACTGGTCGCCCATCTCTGCAACGTCTATCGCGCAGGCTGGTTTCTCCAATGCGACGATCGGCACCAGCCTTGGCCAGATCATCGTCGACCATGGCGCCAACCTCACGGTGCAGCCCGGCGGTATGGTCGCTCTCAGCGGCGCCAGGCTGACCGTATTCGGCGACATCACCGCACGTTCCGGCAGCATCGCCTTGACCAGCACCGGGCAGACCGCCAACCTGCGCGGTTCCACCGTTAGCGCGCCGTTGACTGGCGACATTCTTGTCTACGGCAAGCTTGATGCGAGCGGTGAGTGGGTCAACGACAGTGGTCTGCTGGCCGATCAGCAGACCGGCGACGCTTATATCAATGGCGGCAGCGTCAAGCTCACTACGCAAACTGGTTTCAACGTTTCCAATATCGATACGACCGGCTCGATCCTGCTGGCGCCGGGCAGTACGCTGGATGTATCCAGCGGCGGCTACGTGCAGCCCGATGGCACCCTGAAGATGAGCAATGGTCTGGTCGCGGGCAAGGGGGGCGCCGTCAGTTTGCAGACCTATGTCCCCAACACCAGTGGCCCTCAGCAGTTTGGCAGTGGCGTCCCGACCAATCAGCCAAGCGGCGGCCAGATCAACATGGACGGCAGCTTGCTCGGCTATGGCTTTGCCGGCGGCGGTACGCTGACGCTGAGGGCTCTCGATTTTCAGATCGGCGGCGATCCCGCCGCGGCGCCTGCTTACGCCACCTGGCTGCCCGCCGATTTCTTCACCCAGCATGGCTTCGGCAATTACGTGCTGCAGGCGGAATACGACGCCACTATCGCTTCCGGCACCAGGTTGACGCCGACCCAGCAGAACCTGCTCCCCACCGACTACTCCGGCCTGCTGCACGCGGCGACCGGCACCGATGTACGCGGCGCTGGCCTGGCGACCGTGGGCACCCTGGATCCCTACTATCGACCCGCCACCGATCTTTCCCTCACCTCGGGTTACTACCTCACGGAGTGGAGAGCGGCGATCGGAAGCAGCGCTACTCCGCCTTCTGCTTATGTCGGCGTCAGCGGCACCACCCTGCTCGATCAGGGTGCCAGCATCGTCGGCGACGCGGGAGCCAACATCACGCTGGGCTCGGTCAACCAGGTCACTGTACTGGGTTCGATCACGGCCCATGGCGGCAAGATCACGCTCACCGGCGACGACACCGTAAACGGTCTGGCCCCGGTAACGCAGTCTACGACCACCACCGGCATCAATAGCCCCGGCAGGTCGGTATGGCTCGGCGCGGACGCCACGCTGGACGCTTCCGGCACGGCCCTGATTCAACCGAACATTGAGCCGGCACAGCCGGGCGATCTGGTGGCGCTGGGCAGTGGTGGCTGGGTCTATCTCGGCACGCCACCCAAGCCCGAGACCGTGGTCGATGCCTCCGGCACCGGCAGCAGCGTGCGCTTCCCCACCACCGGCAAGGTGCTCGATGGCGGCTCGGTCACGCTCACCGCGGATACCGGCTATGTCATCGCCCAGAAAGGCGCGGTGATCGACGTTTCCGGCAGCAGCGCCAGCCTCGACCTGCCACAGACCACGCATACCGCGGCCGGCGATGCACTGGTCTACGCGCCCGCCACCGTCTCCAGCGATGCCGGCCAGATCACCCTCAGCACCGGCGCCGGCCTGTATTTCGACGCTACCCTGAAGGCCACCCCCGGCGCCCCGGACGGCGAAGGCGGCACGCTCACCATCCGGCCTTTTTCCTCCAGCTCGGTGCTGACGGGCACCTCGTTTTACGGCGCCACTGGCCTCATCATCCGCCAGAGCGGCGATGCGGTGCCCGCGGGCCTGCAGCCCGGCCAGGTGTTCGAGACTGCGTCGGATGGCACGCCGGCCAGCATGCCGTCCGGCACGCTGTATTTCTCCGCGGATGAACTGAAGGGCTCCGGCATCAGCACCCTGGTGGTCGGCAGCGATACCACCGGCGGTCGCTCGACCCTGGTGCCCATCGCCTTCGCCGGCAACGTCAGGCTCGATCTGGGCACCGCCTTCGAGGCCAATGCTTCCCAGTACATTGCCTTGGCCGCCGGCAGCACCAGCATTCCGACACTTGCCGCCGGTATTACCAAGACCGGCGGCGCCACCGTCGAGATCGATGCGCCTTACGTCAGCCTGAGCGGCAACTATACCCAGGCCGGAAGCAGCGGGTTCAATTCCGTCGCGGCGGCGGGCGACGCCACGCTCAACGTCAACGCCAGCTTCATCGACATCGGCGGCGTGTTCGGCCTGGACCACTTCGGCAACGCCAACTTCAATAGCAGCGGCGACATCCGTTTCCTCACGCCGGCGCAATATGCTTATGCCAATGCGGCCAGCACCCCCGCGCCGGGGGTGTTGTACAGCGCCGGCAACCTCAGCTTCAAGGCGGGCCAGCTCTACCCGGCCAGTGCCAACACCTTCATCATCGACGCCAGTGCCGTCGATGCAAGCGGCCAACCGCTGCTCGACGCCAACGGCAAGCCGCTGAGCACCACGGTTTCGATCCTGCCGTATGCCGGCGCCAGCACGGCGGTGCCGCTGTCGGCCGGAGGCACGCTGCTGATCGACGCCACCAACATCATCCAGGACGGCACCATCCGCGCGCCTGCCGGCAGCATCGTGCTGGGCGTGGGCGATTCCACCGACCCCGCCACGAAGGCCAGCTTCAACAATCTGCCTCTCGTCGCCACGCAGCAGGTCACGCTCGGCAAGAACAGCCTCACCTCCGTCTCCCTCGGCGATGCCACCATCCCTTACGGCGTCACGGTTGACGGCGTGGAGTGGCAATATCCGGGCAATCCGCTCCTGCCCACACCGCCGGACCTCACCGCCCCGCCGGCCAAGCTGATCAGCATCAACGGCGCCGGCGTCACGCTGCAGAATGGCGCCAACGTCGACCTTTCCGGCGGCGGCACTCTGCAAGCCACCGAGTGGGTGCCCGGCAGCGGCGGCACGCGCGATGTGCTGTCGCAATCCGGCATCAGCTATGCCAGCAGCAATGCCGGCACCCAGGTGCCGCTGTATCCGGACGATCGCGGCGTATACGCCATCATCCCCAGCGGTCCGTACTACAGCGCCAGCGGCCCGGTCAACGGCACCGTGGCCGCCTACGACGCGGTGATCCAGCAGGGTCAGGCCTCGATCGGCCCCGGCCAGTCGGTCTACCTATCCGCCGTCGCCGGGCTGCCGGCCGGCTGGTACACGCTGCTGCCGGCCAAGTACGCCACGCTACCCGGCGCCTATCGCATCGTGCAGGACACCGGCACGGTGGATACACTCGCTTCCAACAATGCCGTGCTGGCCGATGGAACCTATCAAGTCGCCGGTTACTACGGCAACGACCTGTCCGGCTCGCGCGCTTCACGCAACACCAGCTTCGAGGTGCAGTCGGCGGCGGTGTGGGGCCAGTACTCCGAATACACCAAGGCCGATGCGAACAGCTTCTTCGCCGCGCTGGCGGCGGGCAAGGGCAGCATCACGCCGCAACTGCCGCAGGATGCTGGCCACCTGATTCTCGGCGCCAGCAGCTCGCTGAGCCTGGCGCCGGAAGTGAAGTTCGACACCGCGCCGGCACCCGGCAGCCAGGGTGCCGCCGCGCAGATCGATATCGCCTCGCAGGGCATCCAGATCGCCGGCAGCGACGAAGGTGGAACGGTTCCGGCCGGTTACGTGCTGCTCGACGCTGCGACCCTCGGCAAACTCGGTGCCGGCAGCCTGCTGATCGGTGGCACGCGCCAGGACAGCTCCAGCGGCGTCACCATCACCGCCCTGGCGGACAACATCGTCGTGGCCACCGGCCAGGGCGATCCCCTGCAGGGACCGGAAATCATCCTGGTCACCAAGGCCGACGGCAACGCTGCCGACGGCATCCACGTCGGCAGCGGCAGCGTCATCCAGAGCAACGGCAGTCTGCCGGCCAGTGCCGACAAGCCGATTGTGGTCAACGGCGGCGGTGCCCTGCTGCGCGTTTCCAATGCGGCTGCGACACCCTTGACGCGGACCGGCGTGACACCGGGCAGCGGCGGGCTGCTCGAAATCGGCAGCGGCGCCGTCATCAGCGGCGGCCAGGCGCTGACCCTCGATTCCACCGGCAATGTGCTGATGGACCCCAGCGCACAGCTTTCCGCCAAATCCATCACCGCCGACAGCGGCAGCATCAGCTTCGTTGCGGCTGCCGGCGATGCCGCGCCCGCCGGCCTGGTCATCGGCCCGCAGACCCTGGCGCAGTTCGGGGCAGCCGACTCCGTGGTCCTGCGCAGCTACGGTGCCATCAGTTTTATCGGCGACGTCGACGTCAAGGCCGCCAAGAACCTCACCCTCAGCGCGGGTGCCTTCGGCGGCAACGGCAATGTTTCGGTCGCGGCCGGCTCCATCCTGACACTGGACAACGAGCTTGCTGCGCCGGTGGCGTCGGCGCCCGCTGGTGCCAGCAACAGCGGCAGCTTGGCGCTGAACGGCGCAGAGGTGGTATTCGGCGCCGGCAATACCAGCACCACCGGTTTCGACAGCGTTGCGGTTACCGCGCAGCAGGCGATCGTCGGCAGCGGCAGCGGCAGCGGCAGCATGGATTTCGGCGCCGCGCCGGTGACGCTGAGTGCGCCGGTGCTGCTGGCCAATGCCGGCGCCAACACCACCCTCAAAACCAGCGGCGCGCTGACCCTGAACCAGGGCAGCGGGACCGCGCCCGCTGCCATTCCTCTCGGCGGCGCATTGACGCTGAAGGGCGGCAGCATCGTCGACAACGGCACCATCGACGTCGCGGCAGGCAAGGTCACCCTCGACGCCAGCAGCGGCAACCTGACCATCGCCTCGGGCGCCACGGTCAGCGTCGCCGGTGTCGGCCTGCAGTTCTTCGACGTCACCGCCTATGCCCCGGCAGGCGCCATCTCGCTCATCGCCGATGCCGGCACCGTGCAGGTCCAGTCCAAGGCCACGCTCGATTTTTCGGCGGCAACGGGCGGCGGCGACGCCGGCAGCCTGAGCATCTCGGCGCCCAAGCAAGCCGCCCAGATCGACAGCGGGAGCATCCTCAAGGGCAGCGCGGCCACCGGCAACCAGGGCGGCTCGTTTGCGCTGGACGTGGGCGGCTCAGCGGACCTGGACGCCCTGACTGCCCTGCTCACTGCCGGCGGCATCGACGATCAGGTGTCGGTGCACACGCGCCAGGGTAATCTCAGTTTATCTGCCGGCAATACCCTCACCGCGGGCAGCGTTCTCCTCGTCGCCGACAACAGCAAAGGCAGCGGGCCGGACACGACCAACGGCAATATCGCCATCGCCGGCACCATCGATGCTTCCGGCGCCGCCGGCGGCACCATCGAACTCTACGGCAGCAGCGGCGTGGACCTGGAAGGCCGCCTGCTCGCCACTGCTTCCGCCGCCGGCCAGCGCGGCGGCAGCGTGGTGATCGGCACCAGCGGCACGCCGGACCTGCAGAACGGCGTGGTGGTGCTCAATCCGGTCTATGGCTACGAGAGCGTTTCCGCAGCCAATTCGGGCAGCATCAGCCTCGGCACGCAGGCCCTGATCGACGTCGGCAACAGCGCCGGCGGCACCGGCGGCACGGTCGAATTGCGGGCACCGCTGCTCAACGACGGCAATGTCAACGTCAACGTCGCTTCGTCGGCGCAGATTCGCGGTGCGCGCGATGTTGGCCTGGAAGCCTATGCCGTGTGGAGCACCACCGACCCCGGCAGCGGCGCGCAGCACTTCGACGGCTTCGTCGATCCCGCCGGCTGGTACGACAGCCAGGGCAATCTGCTGCCCGGCACCTTCACCGACCAGAGCGGCAACACCATCGCCTACGACGGCCAGAATCTCAGCGCCGCCCAGATCGCGCAGTACCTCAGCACCGATTACTTCACGCCGGCCGGCCTCAATACCGACCACGCCGGTTTCTATGGTTACGCCAACGGCGATCCCACCCAGGGTGCGGGAACCCTGATGGGTTTCGTCGAGCAGCCCGGCTTCAAATTCGAGAGCCGTTTTGCCGCCATCCAGAATTTCCACGCGCGCCCCGGCATCGAACTGGACAACCCCAGCAGCACCATCAACCAGGGCAATATCTCGGTGCTGAGTAATTGGAACCTGGGTGCCGGCGAAGCAGACGCCCAAGGCAATATCACCAAACTCGACTATCGCTATGGCGACCAAGCACCAGTCCTGACGCTGCGCGCCGTCAGCAATGTCAAGGTCAGTGCCAGCATCTCGGATGGGTTTTTCCAGAAATTCAATCCGGTGGGAGGATACAGCTCGACGCTGGCCACCGCGCTTGCCGACTACAACGGCGATCTAATAGGGAATCAAGGTCTCGCGCCGCCCTATGCGGAACCTCCGGCCACTTTCGATTCGGGGGACGCAGGGCAAATTGCCCAGTACTACGGCCTGTACCAGGCCTATTACCTGTATCTGGTCACACCCACCGATGCCTTGCAGCAGGCCGCTCCGGCGGCGCTGTTTGCGAGTGCCGTCGCTTTCGGCACCACGGATTTTCCGGGCGAGCCCACTGCGCCCGCGGCGCCAACGAATCCCAAGGACTATCCGGGGTATCTCACTCGCTACGCCGCATATTTCCAGCAGATTTTCGATATCTGGGCCAACAATGGCTTCAATCAGGTCCCGACCGTAGCGCCGTTGGCGCCGCCGCCGGCGGTGCTCGCGCCGGCCCTCAGCGGCCCGCTGGACAACACGCCTTCGCCGCAGCCTGCCGGCGGTAATCCCCTGTCGATGATCACCGCCTCCCTGGCGGGTGGAAACAGCAGTTCATACCGCATCGTGGCCGGGGCGGATCTGGCCAGTGCCAATCCGCTGGGCCTGCAAAGCGCCGCCGCCTTCGCGAATGGCGGCGGTAACGTCACGGTCGATGGCCATTTCACCTATACCGACAGCGCCACCAGCCGCAATCTCGAAGTGCCGACCATGATCCGCACCGGTACCGGCTCGATCAATATCGCGGCGGGCAATGATTTTTCCCTGACGGATGCCGTTGCTCCGGCAGTGGTCTATGCAGCGGGTGCACCGGCCCCAGGTACGACCGCAAGCATACAAGCGAGTATTATCCAACCCTCAGCTTTGTCGGGGGCCGGAAACAACACACTGGCCATTGCGGAGATGATCGCTACGGGGCCGGTGAATCCTGCCGGGGGTGGAGATGTATCGATCCAGGCCCAGCATGACATTCAAGGTATCGAGCAGGTTTACGACACCGACGGCAGCATCACCGGCACTGCCCGCAACTATATCGGCCAGTTCTGGTGGCCGTGGATGCAGACCGGCAATACCGCCACCAGCTCGTCCATCAATTTCGGCGCCTTCGACCAGGGCATCATGAGCGTGGGCGGCAATGTCACGATCAGTGCCGGCGGCAATATCAGCGATCTGTCGGTATCGTTGCCCACCACCTGGCGCATCGTCACCGACGCCGCCGGCAAGCAGACCGTCGATACCATCGGCGGCGGCAATCTGCGCGTGAGCGCCGGCGGCGACATCCTCAGCGGCAGCTACTTCGTCGCCAAGGGCAGCGGCAGCATCGCCGCCGGGGGCAGCATCGGTTCGGATTTTACGTTCGTGCCGATCAACGATCCCGACGCCAACACCAATCCGCTGAGCACGCCAGTGTCCACCGTGCTGGCCTTGCAGGATGCGCAGATGACCGTATCGGCGCGGGGTACCGTGGATATAGGCGGAGTCTACAATCCCTCCTACTACTCGGATGTGAATACCACGCCTGTATTCTCCAATCCCAACGGAGTCCCGGACTCGCAGAGCTATGGCGTGAATTCATCGCTCACGCTGCGCTCGACTACTGGCGATGTATTGCTCGATACCCTGTCCCTGCCCTATCCCTTGTTTGCTTACGGCGGCGATCCTCAACCTGGGGATGCCAACCCGCAGCAGTCCGGCCTTGGCCAGATCCTGCCCGCCAGCCTGAATCTGACGGCGCTGCAGGGCGGGATCGCGGTGGAGGGTTCAGGGGGGCTTTACCCTTCGGCGACCGGCAACCTGGATCTGCTCGCCGCGGATTCCATCGTCCTTTCCAACAATGTCATCGAGGCAAACGGGGTTAATCATAGTTACTTCGGCCTGATCGACGTTGCGCCGGCCGCCATGCCTTCGCCCTTGAACCCCGGGCCGGACACCGACAAGATCGATCTCACCAACAGCAATATCTTCCAGACCCACGATCCCGATCTGCTGCAGGCTCGCGACGGCCAGCCGGTGCGCATCTACAGCCTCAACGGGAGCATCGTTGATGGCGTGCTGGGAGCTCGCGGCTTTTATATAGACCAGCTCACGGTCGCCCCGGGCAAGCCGGCGAACATCTATGCCGGCGGGGACATCGTCAACCTGCTGTTCATCGGGCAAAACCTGAAAGCATCGGACGTCACACGCATTATTGCTGCGGGAGACATCTACGATACGCCGCTGGCGAACAGCGGGGATTTTTCCCAGCTAGGAAAATATCCCACGACCAGCGCATACGGCAATGTCCCGGTGCTCGAACTCGGCGGCCCCGGCTATTTCGACGTGGAAGCCGGCGGCAACATCGGGCCTTTGAGCAATGTCACTCAGGAAGTGGCGCAAGGCTACACCCCCGGGGACAATCCCACCGGTATCATCAGCGTTGGCAATCTTTTCAATCCCTACCTGCCGCGCCAGAGCGCCAGCGTCTCGGTGCTGTTCGGCGTGGGTCCGAGTTTTCTGAACTGGGGTCAGGGCGCGCCGGTGCTGGACGACCGGGCCTTCATCAAGCAGTACCTCGCACCAGGGGCACCGGGCGCGGCCGATTTCACCGCCGACGGCATCAGCTTCAGCAATGAGCTGCTGGCCTTCATGCAGCAGTACGAGGCTTCGCGCAGCGGCAAGCCGGTGACGCTGAGCGCGGGCCAGGCCTGGACCGACTACCAGGCCCTGGCACCGGAAGTGCAGCAGGTGCTGGTGGAGCAGGTGTTCTTCCAGATCCTCAAGGCCACCGGCGCGGACTACAACGAGGTGAACAGCGCCTACTACCACCAGTATGCGCGCGGCTACCAGGCGATCAACTCCTTGTTCCCGCCTGCCGACGGCTATACCGCCAACGCCCTTACCGGCGGCTCCAATGGCGCCACCAAGCAGGTCAGCACCGGCAGCCTGGACCTGCGCGGTTCCACCATCCAGACGCAGCAAGGCGGCAGCATCTACCTGTTCGGTCCCGGCGGACAGGCTCTGCTCGGCAGCGCCCTGGCGCCGCCGGTGTTGTTCCAGAACGGTCTGGTGGCGGGCGGTCCCAACGACAGCGGCATCCTTACCCTGGAAAAAGGTGATATCAATATCTTCACCGACCAGAGCCTGCTGCTGGCGCAGAGCCGCATCTTCACCGAGCAGGGCGGCGACATGACCATCTGGAGCTCCAACGGCGATATCAATGCCGGCAAGGGTGTCCGCACCACCTCGGAAATCCCCCCGACGCAGTATCTCTGCGACCGCGACAACTTCTGCGTCGTCGACGACAAGGGCCAGGTCAGCGGCGCCGGCATCGCCACCCTGCAGACCATCGCCGGCGCGCAGCCCGGCAATGTCTACCTGGTGGCGCCGCGCGGCACGGTGGATGCGGGGGCGGCGGGCATCCGCGTCTCCGGCAACCTGATCGTGGCGGCGCAGAGCGTGGCCAACGCCTTCAATATCGACGTCAAGGGCAAGGAGATCGGCGTGCCGACCGGCCTGGTCAATGTCAGCGCCATCAATGCCGCCACCTCGGCCGCGGCAGCGGCGGAGCAGTCGGCCGACGCCCTGGCCAGCCGCCAGCCGGCGCCGGCGGCAACCACCATTTCGGTCGAGGTCATCGGCTTCGGCCAGCCCGACGCCGAGCAGAAAAAGCGCATGCGGGAAGGGATCTGAAAGGACTAGGGGGTAAGCAGGGGAACGCGTTCCAGAGAAATGCCATCCGGCGGCCGCGGCCGCGTCAACGCAGGGATCGAAAGCCCGGCTCAGGCCGGCACGGATGAAAGGGGCGAACGTCCCCGCTGCCGGGGCGTTCGTGGGGGGCTTCTAGGGACTTCGCCTTTCTGCAATGCAATCGCCTGCCACCCTGCTTTCCCGCCGCGGAATCCTGAACAGCCCGTCAAGCGGGGATGCCGGCCGATCTGTGACCTGGTTCCCGCAAATCCGCAATGGCCGCGGTAATTGCCGGTATTATTGATCCCGGTCCGGCTGATCTGGCCGGATTCCATTGAAGCCACCTCGAATGGTCACCGAAAAGAAGCCGGATGAACTCTCCGCCCGCCCGGGGCAGCAGGCCCGTGTGCTGCTGGTCGACGACGATCCGAAAATCACCCGGCTGCTGTCCAACTACTTGGAACAGCACGGCTACCGCGTCAGCGTGGTGCATGAGGGCAACGCGGCGGTGGCGCAGCTGGCGGCGGAAACCTGGGATCTGGTGATCCTCGACGTCATGCTCCCGGGCATCGACGGCTTCGAGCTGCTCAAGGAGATCCGTTCGCGCTGGTCGGTGCCGGTGGTGATGCTCACCGCCCGGGGCGAGGAAGCCGATCGCATCGTCGGCCTGGAGATCGGCGCCGACGACTACGTCTCCAAGACCTCCTCCTCGCGCGAGCTGCTGGCCCGCATCCGCGCCCTGCTGCGGCGCTCACAGGGGCTCTCGGTGGTGCGGCGGCACAATGAAATCGTCTGCGGCGAGCTGCGCGTCAATCCGGAATCGCACCAGGTGTTCATGGCCGAGGCGGAGGTGATGCTGACGCTGATCGAGTTTGACCTGCTGCTCAGCCTGGGCCGGTCCAAGGGCAAGGTGATGACCCGCGAGCAGCTCATCGGCGAGCTGCGCGGCGAGGGCAAGCTCGATGTCAATGAGCGCACCATCGACGTGCATATCTCCCTGCTGCGGCGCAAGCTGGGCGATTCCCGCGAAACGCCGCGCTACATCCGCACCATCCGCGGCGTCGGCTACATGCTGATCAATCCGAACAGCCGCGCCTTGTGAGAAACGGCATTCCGATCTACGGGCGGCTGCTGTCCTGGATCACGCTGAATCTCCTGCTGGTACTGGCAGCGCTGCTGATCGTCATTCCAGATTATCTGGGGCTGGGCTGGGCGCCTTACCTGACCCGCTCGGCGAAGGAACGCCTGCAGGTCATCGGCGAGTCGATCGCTTCCGATATTGCGCCGGCGCTGCGCGAGGAGTGGAAGATCGACCTGCAGCGTTTCAACGATCTCTACGAGATGGACTTTGCTGTGTACGACGGCGCCGCCGGCCTGCTCGCCGGCGCCGAGCGCCCGCTGCCCAGGGAAGTGCTGCAGGAATTGCGCAAGACCCGCGCCCTGATGACGCCGGACCTGCCGGCGGCGGAGGTGCCGCAGCCTCCCAACGGCACTTCTACGGATTCGCTCATGCCGGAGGAGCTGCCGGGCTGGCCGCGTCCGGAGCGGGCGGTGCTGCTGCGCTGGATGTTCGTCATCCGCGACGATGCCGGCGGCCGTTACTGGGTCGGCATCCGCACCCCGGTCGCCGCCACCGACGGCGGCCTGATTCCCGCCACCGTGGTCGCCAGCACCGGCAGCTTCTGGCACGCGGTGCGCTTTCTCAACCTGACCGTGTGGGTGGATATCTGCCTGCTCATCGTCGGCCTGTCGATCCTGCTGTGGCTGCCCCTGATGTGGAGTTTCTCGAGCAGCACCCGGCGCCTGATCGCGGCGACCGAGCGCATCGGCAATGGCCAGTTCGACACGCGCATCCACCTGGGGCGGGGCGACGAGCTGGGCCAGCTTGCCGCCTCGCTCAACACCGTGGCCGAACGCCTCGACAACTTCCTCAACAGCCAGAAACATTTCCTGGCCAACATCGCCCACGAGGTGTCCTCGCCGCTGGGGCGGCTGCAGCTGGCGCTGGAAATCCTGCAGGAACACCTGCGCGACGAGGGCGAGGAGGCCTACCGCGACGTGCACGAGGAAGTGCAGGTCATGTCGGAGCTGGTCAACGAGCTGCTGGCTTTCTCGCGCGTCGGCATCGGCGAGCAGAGGCCGCCGCTGAGCAGCGTTTCCCTGCACGCCCTGATGGTCGCCGTGCTGCAACGCGAGGACCCCGGCGGCAAGGTGCAGATGTCGGTGCCGCGCGACCTGCAGGTGCGCGCCAACATCCCCATCCTCGGGCGCGCCGTCGGCAACCTGGTGCGCAATGCCCTGCGTTATGCCGGCACCACCGACGGCCCCATCGAAGTGAAGGCGCAGGCCGACGGCAAGACCGTGCTGATCGTGGTCTCCGACCATGGCCCCGGCGTGCCCGAGCTGGCCCTGCTCAAGCTGGGCGATCCCTTCTACCGCCCGGAAGGCGCCCGCCGCCGCACCACCGGCGGCATCGGTCTGGGCCTGGCCACCGTGCGCAACTGCGTCGCTGCCTGCGGCGGCAGGGTCAGCTTCAGGAATGGGAAGGAAGGCGGATTCGAGGCGGAGATCGTGATGCCCAGGGAGGATTTGCACTGAATCCGGCTGTTGCTTGTTGTACGTACTTGTTTGGCCGAGTGGCTTTTGATCGAAAAAAAGAGCCCGCCGCACTGGGCAGCGGCGAGCTCTCAAGCTTGCTGGATTACGAGCCGATGCAGCTCTGCACCGCAGCCTGCACCGCGCTGCCCACCGAGCCGTCGAGCACGAAAGAGGCGATGCCGGCCTTGCCGCTGCCGGTGCTGTTGGCCGAGTCGATGGTGTTGACGCGCGGATTGCCCGCGTTCGCCGCCGGATAGGTGGTGGCCTGGCTCAGGAAGGCGCCGAGTTTCTGCAGGTCCGAGGCCTTGGAGCTATTGCCCGCCGACGAGAACAGCAGGTAGGACACCGAGACGATGGGGTAGCCGTCGGACGGTGCTGCATAGACGTCGGGCAGCACCAGCTGGACGCAACCCGGTGTCGTCGCCGCCAGGGTATCCAGGCCGGGGCGGCCGTTCTCGGTGCGATTCAGAAGCAGATAGAGCGACGCCGCGATCAAACCGTTGCCGAACGCCTCATAGAGCTGGGTCGGGTGGAGCGGCACGCCGAGCC
>FTAG01002002.1_pt1 | contig 14040 bp, 12 predicted proteins | sample 1638911 | NCBI WGS metagenome assembly FTAG01 (sample SAMEA3914813, study PRJEB12502) | metagenome | biome: forest; material: soil | place: Canada | collected 2011-07-07 | depth 0.3 m
CGACGGTGCGGCCCGCGGCAGCCAGGTCTCGTTCCGCCATCCGGACGGCTACGCCATCATGCAGGCGCTGATCGCCCACGGCGTGATCGGCGACTTCCGTGCGCCGGATACGCTGCGCTTCGGCTTCACCCCGCTCTACATCGGCCCGGACGAGGTGGACCGGGCCATCGACGTGCTGGGCGACGTGCTGCAACGCCGTCTTTGGGACACCGAACATTTCCGGCGCAGGGCGGCCGTCACATGAGCGATACCGGCAGATACGACCCCGCCGCCGAGGGCGCGGTGATGACCTTCGACGGGCGGATGTCCTATGGCGACTATCTGCACCTCGACAAGGTCCTCGACGCCCAGTCTCCCTTGTCCACTTCGCCGGACGAACTCCTGTTCATCATCCAGCACCAGACCTCCGAGCTGTGGATGAAACTGGCCATCCACGAGATCCGCGCGGCGATGACCGCCCTCCGCGAAGATCGCCTGCCGCCGGCGCTGAAGATGCTGGCGCGGGTGGCGCGGATCTTCGAACAGCTGAACAGCGCCTGGGACGTACTGCGGACCATGACCCCCAGCGAATACACCGGCTTCCGCGAGCAGCTGGGCCAGTCGTCGGGCTTCCAGTCCGCCCAGTACCGCGCGATCGAATTCCTGGTCGGCAATCGCAATCCCGCCATGCTGGGACCGCACGCCCACCGCCGCGACGCGTTCGACGAACTCACGGGCATCGCCGAACGCCCCAGCCTGTATGACGAGGCGATCGGCCTGCTGCGTCGGCGCGGGTTCGACGTCGGTCCCGACCGCAGCGACCTCAGCGCGCCGCGCGAGCCGTCCGCCGAGGTGCTGGAGGCCTGGCGGACGATCTACGCCGACTCCGAGCGGCACTGGGCGCTCTACGAGCTGGCCGAGAAGCTGGTCGATTTCGAGGACTATTTCCGGCGCTGGCGGTTCAACCACGTCACCACAGTCGAGCGGATCATCGGGCTCAAGCGGGGCACCGGCGGCACGGGCGGCGTGCCCTATCTGCGGCGGATGCTGGAGGTCGAACTCTTCCCCGAACTGTGGAAGGTCCGCACCGTTCTCTAGACGGCGTTCAGCCCGACCTTCACCTTCTCGAGCAGCGCCAGCAGGGCCGAGACCTCGGCCTTGGTCAGGCCGCCGAACAGCTCCGCCATCCACTCGCCGTGCGCCTTGGCCATGTCGGCGAAGCTGGCGCGGCCCTGCTCGGTGAGGGTGATCACCTGGACCCGGCGGTCGTTGGGCGGCGAGAAGCGGGCCAGCTGCCCATCGGCGACCAGCCGGTCGACCAAGAGGGTCGTATTGCCGTTCGAGACCATCATCCGCTTGGAGATCTCGCTCAGCGTCAGGCCGTCCGGCGCCCGCTCGAGCTGGGCCAGCAGGTCGAAGCGCGGCAGCGTCACCGCGAACTGCTCGCGCAGCCGCCGGCGGATCTTGCTCTCGGCCAGGTTGGTGCAGGTCAGCAGCCGCAGCCAGAGCCGGAGCTCGTCCCGGTGTTCGCCCGGCGCGTCCGAAAGCTGCGTTTCGACGTCCAGCGGCATGCTCACCGATCCGTTCACGCAAAACCCTTCGCCGGGACCACGGCACGCCAGGTCGCGGATGTCCTTCCAGGACGAAGCCTGGGCTCAACCTTATGCTAAAGCATATCAGGCCGAAGTGGACCCGGTTTGACTGGCCTCGCCCGTGGGCTTCCTCGGCGGCTATTTCCGGGCGCCGGTGTAAAGCCGGCGCCCGCTCGAAACACGCCGGGCGTTCTCAGGACAGAAAACCGCGCGACACCCCGATCCGACTGAAGCGCTCGCCCGTCGGAGACAGCTGCATGCGGTATCGGATTCTCATCGGCTTCGCTGGCCTGGTTTGGGCGGGCACGTCCGGCGCTGTCGCCTCGGGCGCCGCCGACGACCAGGTGCTCGCCCGCCAGGCGGCGATGAAGGCCATGGAAGCGGCGATGTCCGATCTTCGTCGCGTCGCGGCCATGCCGGCCGAAGCGCGGCGCCCCCGCATGACCGCCGACATCGCATCGCTGATCGCACGCTCCGACGCGGCCTGGGCGGACTTCGGTCCCGATACCGCCCACACCGGGCGACGAAGCTCGGCGGCCCGGAAGATCTGGAGCAACCCCGATGGTTTCCGGGCGGCCCAGACCAACTTCAGCCAAGCGGTGGGGCGGTTGAGCGAGAGCGCCGACGCGGGCTCGCCCGAGGTCGTCGGCGAGCGGCTGCATGAGGTCGCGACCGCCTGCAGCGGTTGCCACAGGAACTTCCGATCGCTGTTCGGCTTCTGAGCCGGCGCAGCGGCGAACGGCGACCCAGCGGCGAAGGACTCCGGACAAATCATGACCCGATCACGCCGGCCCATCGGCCGAGGCGCGCCGAAGATGGCCGTCGTCCTGCCTATCCAGGGCTTTACGCTGAAGGCCTTCGCCCTGGCCTACGCCTTCGCCCTGCTCATCGACGCGCCGCAGTTCGCGGTCGCCGCCACCACCTCGCCCCTCGACCTGCAGATCGCCCGGCTGGAGACACGCTGGGCGCATCTGACGTTCGAAATCCACGACCGGCCGGTCAAGGCCGACGAGGCCGCCCGTCTCGCCCAGGACTCCCGCGCGCTGGCCCTGCAGTATCCGGGGCGGCCGGAGCCCCTGGTCTGGGAGGCCGTCGCCTGCGCCGCCGAAGCCGGCGCGCGAGGCGGCGTCGATGCGCTGGTCCTGGTGGGGGAAGCGCGCAAGCTGCTGGAGCGCGCCGAGCCTCTGGCCACCCGCTCGCCGGATGATGCGGTGATCTATTCCAGCCTGGGCATCCTCTATGGCCGAGCGCCGGGCTTCCCGATCGGCTTCGGCGACGCCGCAAAGGCGCGGGCGTATTTCGGCAAGGCGCTGGCCCTCGATCCGGATGGCGCGCGGACCAATCTGCTCTACGGCGAATTCCTGATCCGGCACGGCGACAGCGCCGGCGGCCGGCGCGCGCTGGAGCGGGTCCTCGCCGCCCTCCCGCGGCCGGGGCAGGCGGTGGAGGACAAGGGCCTGCGCGCCTCGGCCGCCAGGCTCCTGTCCAAGCTCCGCCCGGACGGACCGGGGCCAGCGTAGAGCGATCATCGCCCCTGACGAGCGTCCGGCTTCAGCCCGTCGTCAGCCGGCGCCGCTGGCGGCGCGGGTGCGAAGCACATAGCCTCCGCCGCGCACCGTCTCGATCGCCGGACCGTCCGGGTCGTGCGGCTGCATCTTGGCGCGCAGACGCGAGACGATCACGTCGATATTGCGGCTCTTGGGCGAATAGGGATCGGCGTCGGCCGCTTCGGTCAGCCAGTCCCGGCTCATGATGATGTCGGGCCGCTCGGCGAACGCCTGCAGCACGCGCAGCTCCGCCGCAGCCAGCGGGACCAGGATCCCGTTGGTCCGCCGAAGCTCGCCCCTGACCAGGTCGAGCCGCCACTCGCCGAAAGCCAGCATGGAGGGGCGCGACGCCTTGCCGATCGGCGCATCGGCTGAGCGCCGAAGCAGCGCCCGGACGCGGGCCAGCAGCTCGCGGCCCTCGAACGGCTTGGTGATGTAGTCGTCGGCGCCGAGCTCGAGCCCGATGATCCGATCGACCAGGCTCGACATCGCGGTCAACATGATGATCGGCGTCTTGGAGCCGACGCGGATCTCGCGGCAAAGGTCCAATCCCGACCCTCCCGGCATCATGACGTCGATGATCATCAGATCGTAGGAGCGCCTGAGGTTCTTCTGGCGCGCGCTGGTCGCGTCATGCGCCACCTCGATGTCGAAGTGGTTCTCGTTCAGGAGGTCCCTGACCAGCATGGCGATCTCGCGATCGTCGTCGACAAGGAGAATGCGCTGATCCAGGGCCATTTCGCGTCCTAGCCAACATCGATGGCAGGTTCGGGACCAGCGTGTAACAGCTTGGGCCGCCGGTAAAGAACCGGCCCTTCCCGGGACCTCACGACCGCCGATGCTTCAGGGGCCGACGACGCCCCGCATCGTGCGCCGCGTCGCCGCCTGCTGGAAGGATCCACGAATGAGATTGGCAGCCCCGCCAAAGGCCTTTGTCTTGATGGCGTCCGTCGTCTGGATCGGCGGCTGCGCCCACGCGGCGTTCGGGCAGACAAGGCCCGAGCCGACGATGTCAGGACCGACCACGTCCGCCTACGACCCCGCCGAAGGGTTCAACCGCAAGGTCTTCGGCTTCAACCAGCTGCTGGACCGGCATGTGGTGAGCCCGGTCGCGCGCGGCTACACCGCCCTGCCGCAAACGGCCCGGAGCGCGGTGCGCAATGTGCTGACCAATCTCAGCGAGCCCCAGGTGTTCATCAACGACGTCCTGCAGCTCAACGTCGGGCGGGCGGGCGTGACGGTGGCCCGCTTCGGCGTCAACTCGACCGTCGGCCTCGCCGGCCTGTTCGACGTCGCGCGCAATCTGAACCTGAAGCATCACGACGGCGATCTGGGGGTGACCATGGGACGATGGGGCGTTCCGCCGGGCGCCGCGGTGCAACTGCCCTTGATCGGCCCCTCGAACCTTCGCGACACCGCCGGGCTGGTCGCCGGCGGCTTCCTCAATCCGATGAGCTATGCGGCCGGAAACGGGGTGACCGCCGCGCGCGCCAGCCTCGGCGTCACGGGCATGGTGGATGGCCGGGCGAGGCAGCTTCCGCTGACCGACAAGCTCCAGGCCGCCGCCCCGGACTACTATGCAACCCTGCGCGACGTCTCGGCCGGCCACCGGCAGGCCCTGGTCGTCGAGGCGCAGGGCGGCGAGGTCGCTGCAAGTCAGGCCGACCAGGCTCCGGCTCTGGCGATCCCCGACGTCACGCCGCTGGCGGCGCCGCAGCCGCCACAGACCTGACACCGCCCGACCTGGCCTCGATCAGCCGGTGGTCGGCAGGCTCAGACAGACCTGCAGGCCGCCGCCGGGGCGGTTGGCCGCGCCGACGCCGCCGCCGTGGCCTTCCAGGATGCGGCGGGCGGACGCCAGGCCGAGTCCCATGCCCCCGGGGTTCGCGGTCTCGCCGCCCCACCGCTCGAAGGGCTGGAAGATCTGTTCAAGCGCCTGCGGCGGCAGGCCCGGCCCGCGGTCGTTGACCTCGATCAGAAGCCCGTCGCCGCCGGTCCTCAGCACAATCTCGACCGCGCCGGCGTATCGGATCGCATTGTCGACCACATTGTCGATCGCCCGGCGCAGGGCCGGCGGCCTGGCCATCGCCGTCGCCAGTCCCTGGCCCACGCGCCGCACGGGGATGTCCACACCCTGGTCGGCCCAGTCGTCCGCGACCAGCCGGATCAGCGCGCCGACGTCGGTGGGCGTCATCGCCTGCGCCGCCGCCGTCTTGTCGGTGAACACGGCCAGGGCGGTGTCGATCATCGCCGCCATTTCGTCGATGTTGCGCAGCAGGTCGCCGGTCAGGGCGCTGTCGCCGCGCTCCACCCTGAGCCGGAGCCGGGTCAGCGGGGTGCGGAGATCATGCGAGATGGTCGCGAACAGCAGCGACCGCTCCTCGACGAAGCCCTGGATGCGGACCTGCATCGCGTTCACCGCGGCGATCACCCGCTTGAGCTCGGACGGTCCGGCCTCCCGGATCGGCTCGGCGCGCAGGTCCAGGGCGAAGCGCTGGATGCCGGCCGCGAACCCGCGCATGGGCCGGGTCAGCAGCCTGGCCTGGACGAGCGCCACGCCCACGGCCGAGCCCAGCAGCAGGATCGCCGCGAGGGCCCATTTGACCGGCGCGTCGGCGCCCCATGCGCTTCGCAGGACCGTGAAGCCGGCCCAGCTCCCGTCGCGCAGCTGGAACAGCAGGAAGTAGGCCTGTGGCGAACCGCGTCCGAAGGTCCTGAGGCCGGGCTCGAACGCCGCCGGCGCATCGCCGCGGAACAGCAGGGCTCGGTTCGGCAGCTCCCGTTTCCGGAGCGCCTGCTGCAGGATCCGATCGAGCTTGGTCCGGCGCAAGGCGGCGACGGCGGGCGGACGGAGCGGCTGGACCGGATACCAGTCGATGTGGAAGGCGGGGGTCGACGCGGCGCCGGCCAGCGATGGGCGTTCGGCCGCCGGCGCGGTCTCGAGCACGCGAACCAGCTCGGCCGCGGTCAGCGGCAGGCCCGACTGGGCGAAGGAGGGCTGGGACAGGGGGCCGGCGAGGTGGGTGAGCGAGAAGTCCAGGCCGGCGCCGATCAGCATCGCGCTGGCGATGCAGACCGACAGCCGGAACGCCAGGCCGTCCCACGCCCTGAGCCGACTCCCGAACCGACTGGGGCCGCCTGCCAGAATGGACCTGTACGCCGCGCGGATCATGTCCGGTCGATCCTGTTCAAGCCAGGCTAGGGTACAGCGTCGAAGACCGCGATCCGCGCCCGGGTCAGGAAACTGGCGTAGCCGACATAGAGCCTGTGGGTGGACGGGTCGACCGCGAGGGTGTGCGCGCCGTAGTGGAGGCGGACGGTGTCGAGGGTCCGGTAGGCGTCGGGGTCCGTCTGCTGGATCACCGACATCACGCCGGACCGGCCGGTGGTGTAGATTCGGTGCAGGCCGGGATCATAGGCGACCGAGTCGGGGTGGGCGCCGATCTTCAGGTCGGCGATGAAACGCCGGTTGTCGGGATCGAACACCGTCAGCACCGAATTGCCCGAGCAGGCGATGAACAGCCGGCGCGCCGCCGCGTCGAAGGCCAGCCCCGTCGGCTTGGCGCAGCCGGTGACGGTCATCCGCTCGACGACCTTGCGCGCCGCCACGTCGACCACGGCCACGGCGCCGAGGTCCTCCAGGTTCTGGTAGACGAGCCGCCTGGCGGGGTCGACGGCGGCGAACTCGGGCTTCCCGCCGAGCGGGATCGTTCCCACGACGGTCCGGCTCGCCGGATCGATCAGCGTCGCCTGCCCGGCGTCGCCGTTGACCAGATAGACCAGGCCGGCGAAGGGAATGAAGAACACGCCGTCCGGATCGTCGGGCGTCGGGATGGACTTGACGCCGGCCATGGCGGCGGGATCGAAGACCTCCACCGTGTTGGCGTCGCTGCGGCTGGCGAAAGCCATATGGCTGACCGGATCGAAAGCGACGCCGTGCAGGGCCGGGCCGGGGGCGAAACGCGTCACCGGCATTGAAGGGTCGGGGCCGTTCAAGGCGAGCTTGTAGATCGTTCCGGAACTTTCGCCGGCCACGAACAGGTCCTGGCCCTCCACCGTCAGATAGTCGAGAACCGTCACCAGCCCCCCGCGGGGGCCTCCCGGGAGCAGGGTATAGCCGCGATAGTGCAGGCTTTGTGCGGAGGACGGGGCCATCGGGAACGCGAGCCAGAGCGTGAAGGCCGCCGCCGCCGCGGCGATGACCAGGCCGGCGAGCCCGGCGATCCTGACTATCCCCAGGCGCTTGCGGCGATCCATCTGCACAGGTCTTCCCCCTTGCGGCGATTTAAGGTGAAGCGGGGTTATCGCGGGACACGCCAGCCAAAATTGGACGGCTCAGCCGTCCTGAACCCGCGAGGCGTAAACCGGCCCAACCCCATTTACGTCCCGGTCATGATCGGACCTCATTCGGTCCGCCGTCCGGACGACACGCGCCGGCCTCAGCCTGCCCGAGGCGTCAGACCTCGCACTCGAGAAGCGGGACGAAATACTGCCCGGCGTGGGCGTCCTTGTCGGTGAAGGCGCCCGCCACGACGGGACGGGGGAAGGAGATCTTCAGCACATTGAGATTGGGGTCCGGAAAGCGCGCCACCTGGTCGGCGGGAACGCCGTAGAGATCGGCCACCGCCTGCGGCGAGGTCGCCGCGGCCTGCGCGACGCGCTCGAAACGCTCGCGGTCGTCGCAGAAGATGTCGATGGTGACCCAGAAGGGACCGGCGTTCTTGGAGCGAACGTAGCGGGCGACGTCCTTAAGCTGCGGCACTGTTCGCGTCCTCGCCGACGGTGATGATGGTCCTGCGCACCAGCTCGGACGGATGGTCCACGCTGACGACATGATTCAGCCGGAACTCGTAGTACGGCCCCATGTCGACCTCGGCCGGCGAGAAGGGAAAGGCCCAGCTGGGCATGGGTCCGTCCTGCGACAGCGGAAAGTGGAGCAGGGCCGGGTTGCAGAACTTGGCGATCTCGTGCGCGCGGTCCTGCGTCGGCGCGGAGACCAGGACCATCAGGCCGACCTCGTTGGGGACCGGCGCCTCGGCGGCGTGCGAGGACTGATCGAGGGCGTTCCAGCCGTAGGGCCTGAAATCGATCTGATAGTCCTCCGGCCCATAGCCCAGGGTGGACTCGATCCGCGCCCGCAGGACCGCCTTCAGCTGCGCCAGCCAGGCCCCGATCGCGTGCATCGCCTTGGGATCGGCCAGACCGGTGAAGGACATGGTCCTGAAGCCCGCCCGGCCCGCGCCCTCGAGCTTCATGGTGTAGGGCTGCGCTTCGGCCCGGGTGGCCGTCACGCGGACCTTGCGGTCGTCGAGGCTGGTGTAGACGGAATCGCGGGCGTCGATGATCACGCCCGGCTCCTTCAGCTGGTAGGGGTTGGCGTTCTCGTAGAGCAGGTGCGCCGAGACCGTATAGGGCGTGCACCGCGCGTTGGCGCCGAGCGGCTCGACCTCGAACCCCTCTTCGTCGATGGTGATCATGACGCCGCCGTCGCTGCCGCTGGTGGTGCACAGTCCGCCGCACTCCGCGATCTTGGCCGCGTGCCAGGCGGGGGCCGCCGGCAGGCCCGCCGCCAGGGCCATGGCGGCCAGCACCGCCGTATCGGTCGCCCGCCCGGCCAGGACGATGTCGGCGCCGTCGGCCACCGCGTCGGCGAAGGGTTCGTAGCCGATCAGCGCGACGATGTGATCGCAGGCGTTCAGGACGTCGGCCGTGAGCTCACCCAGAGGCGGCAGCGGCTTCACGCGTCCGGCCTCGAGATAGGGTTGCAGCCCGGCCGGCGTCTGTTCGGAATAGAGCAGGGCGACCTTGGCCCGGAGCCCTTCCTCCTGCGCGATTTCGCGACAGATCTCGGCGGTCCAGTCGACGCCGGCATCGGAGCCCGAGGTTCCGCAAGACCCGATCAGCAGGGGGACGCCGAGCGCGTTCCGCGCCAGCATCAGCTGGCGAAGATCCCGCTTGATCGCTTTGCGCGTCATCTTCGACGTGGCGGCGCCCAGATAGTAGGGGCCGGAATCCGTCGAGCCCGCATCCACCGCAATCGCATCCGGCCGCATCGCCACGCCGGCGCGAAGGGCGTCCTCGGGGCATGGCGAACCCAGACAACCCGACGGCACCAGGATTTTGCACGTTCGCATTCTGCCTCACCTCGGGCGCCGTCGATGCTGGGACCCGCGATTTACACCCCCACCGCGCATCGTCAATCTGTACTAATATCATCCATATATAGGATCATGGCGTCACTATGGAGCTATATGTTCTGGAATAAATCAATATCGTATGTATTGACGGAGCCCGGCTCGGCGCCGCTAGGCTGCGCCGTCACGAGGTCGCCACGCCGGCGGATATCGTCAACCGCTACAAGGAACGCCAGGCAGTGGATCAGGCTTCGGGTGCTCAGGACATCGCCGCTCGCCTCGATCGGCTGCCGCTGACCGGCTACATGTGGACGCTCATCGCCATCCTTTCGGCGGGGGCGTTCTTCGAGATCTACGACATCGGCCTGTCGGCGCCGCTGAGCCTGGCCCTGTTGAAGGACGGGATATTCCACCGGGGGGCTGCGGGCCTGTTCGGGCTTACCGATCAGGCCGCCTTCCTCGCCGCCACCTTCGCCGGTCTCTGGCTCGGGACGCTGGGGTTCTCCGCGATCGCCGACCGGTTCGGCCGGCGCATCATCTTCACGGTCGCCCTGCTCTGGTACGCCATCGGCACGGTGGTGATGGGCCTGCAGTCCACGGCGCTGTCCATCGACCTCTGGCGGCTGATCTCGAGCATAGGGGTGGGCATGGAGCTGGTGGCGATCGACTGCTATCTGGCCGAGCTGACGCCCCGGGCCTTTCGCGGCCGGGTGTTCGCCATCAGCACCTCGATCCAGTTCCTGTCCGCGCCGGTCGGGGCGATCCTCGCCCTGCTGCTGATTCCGCGGGACTGGCTCGGATTGGCCGGCTGGCGCTGGCTGGCCTTCGTCCCGGCGCTCGGCGCCTGCCTGGTCTGGTGGGTCCGCCGCGACCTCCCGGAATCGCCGCGCTGGCTCGCCGCGCATGGCCGCCGGGCGGAGGCGCTCGCGGTCCTGGCCCGCATCGAGAGCCGGGTCGGCCGCACCCGGATGGAAAATGCGCCGGCGGAGTCCCGTCCTCCCGAGGCCCCGCCGAAGCCGGCCGCCGCCGGGCTGGGCGACCTGTTCTCGCCGCGCTATCGGCGACGGACGATCGCGCTGGTGATCTTCCACCTGTTCCAGACGATCGGCTATTTCGGGTTCGGCAACTGGCTGCCGACGCTGCTGGTCTCCCAGGGCATCACGCTCAGCAAGACCCTGAGCTACGGCGTCCTGGTGGCCCTTATCCCGCCGCTGGCCCCGCTGGTGTTCTATCTCGTCACCGATCGCGCCGAACGGAAGTGGCTGATCGTCGTCGGCGCGCTGTCGGCGGCGATCTTCGGACTGATGATGTCGACCATGCGCCAGGACTCGAGCCTGGTGGTGTTCGCGCTGATCGGCGGCGGGATCGCCGCCTCCAGCAGCCTGATGTCGCTGTCGTATCACACCTATCAGAGCGAGGTGTTCCCCACGCCCATCCGCGCCCGCGCGGTCGGCTTCGTCTATTCGTTCAGCCGCCTGTCGGCGATCTTCTCGTCCTTCCTCATCGCCTTCATCCTCGACCATTCCGGCACGCTGGGCGTGTTCGCCTTCATCTCCGCCGCCATGGTCATCGTCGCCCTGGTCATCGGCATGCTGGGCCCCAGGACGCGCGGCCTGGCGCTGGAGGACATCTGAACGCTCAATCGCCGTCCTTGGCGGATTCCGGAAGCAGCCCGACGTAGGCGGCCCTTGGCCGGATCAGCGGAATGTCGTGGAACTGCTCCATCGCGTGGGCGATCCATCCGGCGATCCGGCCGAGCCGCAGGACGATCCCGTCCTGCCCCGACAGGTTCAGCCGCTTTCCGAGGTAGAGATTCGCCAGCGAGAAATCCGGCGCGGCGCCGGTGGCCTCGGCGACCACCTCGAACACGGCCTTCAATTTCGCGAGGTCGCGATCGCCGTCCAGCGCACGGTCCATCGCCGCCAGCAGGCTCGCAGCCCTGGGGTCGCCGTCCGGATAGCGCTGCGAGCCGAAGCCGGGAAGCGCCTCCCCATCCCGCAGCCGCGCCAGCACCACATCCTCGGGCGCGGACGAAGCCGACACCTCGTCCAGGAAGCGGTTCAGCGCCTCGATCCGGCCGAAGGCCACGCGTCGGCCCAGCGCCGCCGAAAAGCCGCCGAGGGCGATGCGGTAGGGCGTGGCTCCCGAATTGGCGACGGCGCGGGCGGCGTAGGTGGTCGGATCCAGCTCATGGTCGGCGGAAAGCACCAGCAGGCGCCGCACGAGATCCCCATACACGCCGGGGTCGTCCGAGCGGCTGGCGACGACCTCATGCAGCGGCTCCGCGCTGGGCGCACCGCGTCCCACCATCATGGCCGCGAACCAGCGCATCAGCTCGCCGGCGGTCCGCGTGTATCCGGACGGAGAGAGATCGTAGGCGCGGGGATTCGCCCGCTCGATGATGGGAAAGGCGGCGCTCGCCTTGTCGATGGCGGTATAGCCCTCGACAATCGGCCAAAGCTTCCTGAGGATCTCCGGCGCCTGCGGCGGCGTGGGCGGGAAGACCCGCGCCTCATCGGTTTCCCAAAGCAACGCCGCCACGCTCTCGAGCGTGTGGTCGGCGGACAGGGCGATCGCGCTGCGGCCGCGATAATAGGGCCCGCCCTCGGTGATCGCGGTGATCGCCGTCTGATGGACCAGGCCGGCGTGGGTCGTCTGCGCCAGCTTGGACGAGGGCCGCAGCTTCGCCCGCTCGACATCCTCGCGCCAGTAGTGGGACACGCGACTGCCCGGAAGCTTCTGGGTCCGTATGCCCTTGCGCTTCACGTAGGCGTACAGCGTCGCGACGCTGACGCCGAGAAACTCCGCCGCCTCTTCGGCGGTCATGTACAGGCTGTTGGTCACCGGCGCTCCTCCCTCACCTTCCCGCACACCCCCCGCTGCGGCAAGGGGTCGTCGCCCCTTGACATGGATGATTACCATACAGATTGACGCCTAATTCGATCATGACGTATCCATCCGACTAAGAGGTCTGCAAATATATATAGACAGCCCTCGTCCATAGGGGGGCTTCATGCGACTTGCAACACGTCACGCCGTATTTCCGATCTGCGCGCTCTCGTTTCTGTTCGCCGCGCCCGCCATGGCCCAGTCGACGGCGCCCGCGACACCGGCGCCCGATCCGGCGCAGAACGCCGCTCCGGCGCCGCAGGAGATCGTCGTCACCGGCTCGCTGATCGCGCGGAAGGACTACATCGCCGAAAGCCCGATCGTGACCGTCGGCGCCGACACCCTCGAGCGCGCGGGCGGCGTGACGGCCGAGGTCTCGCTCAACCAGATGCCCCAGTTCGTGGCGTCCGCGACGTCGTCCTCGGACCTCAACAGCAAGCAGGGACAGGCCACGGCCGACCTGCGCGGCCTGGGTGAGCAGCGCACCCTGGTGCTGCTCGATGGGCGGCGCATGCAGCCGTCCAATACCGACGGCGCCGTGGACCTGAACACCATCCCGGACGCCCTCATCGACAGCGTCGAAGTGATCACCGGCGGCGCATCGGCCGTCTATGGGTCCGACGCGATCGCCGGCGTGGTGAACTTCAAGCTCAAGCACCACTTCTCCGGCGCAGAGATCACCGCGCAGTACGGCGTGACGTCCCGCGGCGATGGTGAAACCGAAGACGTGTCCGCCGTGGTCGGCGGCAACTTCGCCGACGATCGCGGCAATGCGGTCCTGGCGCTGAGCTACACCAATCGCGAGCCGGTGTTCGGGGCCCAGCGCCCGTTCTTCGCCGTCTCCAATCTGTCGGCCAATCTGCCGGAAGGCATCATCAAGCCTGACGCGACCAATCTTCCGTCCCAGGCTGCGGTGAACGCCATCTTCGCCAGCGAAGGCGTCAGCTCGACCATTCCCCGGACCAACACCTTCGGATTCAACTCGAACGGCGCCCTGTTCAGCGCCTCCAACCCGGCGGCCGGCTTCTCCGACAACATCGGCAACGAGCTCTACACGCTCAACAAGACCTACTATTATAACACGGGCCTGATCTATTACCTTCAGTTGCCGTTGACACGTTACTCAACATACGCCCACGCTGACTACGACCTGACGCCTCACATCAAGCTCTATGGGCAGGCCTACTATACGGAGTATTCGGCCACCACCCAGATCGTGCCGCCGGTGTCGGGCGGGACCGGGGTGCCGCCGCTCTACGTCCCGACCACCAACCCCTTCATCCCGGCCGATCTGGCCACGCTGCTGGCCAGCCGGCCCAATCCCACGGCCCCGTTCATCTTCTCGAAGCGCATGAACGAGGTGGGCGACCGGGTTTCGAACTACGACTGGAACGTCTACCAGCTGCTGGTCGGCGCCTCCGGCGACATCCCGAACACCGACTGGACCTGGGACGTCTTCGCCACCCGGGGCGCCTCTCAGAATCTCGAGACCGACAGCGGGTTTCCAAGCCTTTCGGCGCTGCAGACCCTGCTCAATGCGCACGACGGCGGCGCCAGCATCTGCACGGGCGGATACGATCCGTTTGGCGTCACCACCCTGTCCGCGAGCTGCAAGGCCTATCTCAGCCGCACCCTTCACACCTCGACCGATCTCGCTCAATCCAATGTGCAGGCCAGCCTTCAAGGCGGACTGCTTACGCTGCCGGCGGGTCAGCTGCGGTTCGCCGCCGGCGCCGACTATCGCGAGAACAATTACAACTACTCGCCTGACCCGCTGCTGGTTCACCTCGATATCGTCAACGCCCAGACCACCAGTCCGTCGAGCGGCAGCACAAACGTAGAGGAGGTCTACGGCGAGTTCCTGGCGCCGATCCTGCGCAACCTGCCGCTGATCAAGAC
>FTAG01000341.1_pt1 | contig 13958 bp, 12 predicted proteins | sample 1638911 | NCBI WGS metagenome assembly FTAG01 (sample SAMEA3914813, study PRJEB12502) | metagenome | biome: forest; material: soil | place: Canada | collected 2011-07-07 | depth 0.3 m
GGCGTGGTGTCCTCGCTGGGTAAAGGTATCGCCGCGGCGAGCCTCGGCGCGATCCTCGAATCGCGCGGCCTTACGGTCCACATGATCAAGCTGGATCCCTACATCAATGTCGATGCGGGGACCATGAGCCCGTTCCAGCACGGCGAGGTCTTCGTCACCGAAGACGGCGCCGAGACGGATCTGGACCTTGGCCATTACGAGCGCTTCCTGCGCGGCAAGACCAACCGCCACAGCAACGTCACCACCGGCCAGATCTACCGCAATGTGCTGGAGAAGGAGCGCCGCGGCGACTACCTTGGCCGCACCGTACAGGTGATCCCGCACATCACCGACGAGATCCAGCAGCGCATCCGCGAGGGCGCCCGCGGCGCCGACATCTGCCTGGTCGAGATCGGCGGCACGGTGGGCGACATCGAGTCGCTGCCGTTCCTCGAAGCAATCCGCCAGATGGGCGCCGAGCTGGGCCGCAAGCAGTCGATGTACATGCACCTGACCCTGCTGCCCTTCGTGCGCTCCTCCGGCGAGCTGAAGACCAAGCCGACCCAGCACTCGGTCAAGGAGCTGCGCTCCATCGGCATCCAGCCGGACGTGCTGCTGTGCCGCTCCGAGCGCCCGATCCCGGAGGCGGAGAAGCGCAAGATCGCCCTGTTCACCAACGTGCCGTATCGCGCGGTGATCTCGGCCATCGACCTCGACGACATCTACAAGATCCCGGGCTGGCTGCAGCAGCAGGGCCTGGACGACCTGATCATCGAGCACTTCGGCATCGACGCGCGCCAGTCCGACCTGTCGGCCTGGGAAAAAGTGGTGCACGCGCGCGAGCGCCAAGACGTGGAAGTGCAGGTGGCGATGGTCGGCAAGTACGTCGACCTGGCCGATGCCTACAAGTCGCTGAACGAGGCGCTGTACCACGCCGGCCTGCACACCGGTACCCGCGTCAAGATCCGCTACATCGAGTCCGAGGCGGTGGAAAGCCAGGGCGCGCGGGTGCTGCAGGGCGCCGACGCCATCCTGGTGCCCGGCGGCTTCGGCGAGCGCGGCATCGAGGGCAAGATCGCGGCCGCGCGCCATGCCCGTGAGAACCGCATCCCGTACCTGGGCATCTGCCTGGGCATGCAGGTGGCGGCGATCGAATACGCCCGCAATGTCGCCGGCCTGGCCAACGCCCACAGCACCGAGTTCGCGCCCAACTCGCCGCACCCGGTGATCGCCCTGGTGACGGAGTGGCAGGACGCCAGCGGCCGCATCGAGCGTCGCACGCACAATTCCAACCTCGGCGGCACCATGCGCCTGGGCGTGCAGAAGTGCCGCCTGGTGGCCGGCTCGAAGTCGCGCGCGCTGTACAATGCCGAGATCATCAGCGAGCGCCACCGTCATCGCTACGAGTTCAACAACAACTATCGCGAAGCGCTCACCTCCAAGGGGATGAGCATCGCCGGCATGTCCGAGGACGGTGAACTGGTGGAAATGGTCGAGTTGCCCGAGCACCCCTGGTTCGTGGGCTGCCAGTTCCATCCGGAGTTCACCTCCACCCCGCGCGACGGCCACCCGCTGTTCGAGGGCTTCATCCGCGCCGCGCGCGACCAGCACCTCGCCCACCAGGCGAAAGCCGCATGAAGCTCTGCGGACGTGAAGTAGGCATCGACCAGTCGCTATTCGTCATCGCCGGTCCGGACACGCTGGAGTCCGAGGCCCTGGCGATCGAGGTCGCCGGGCACATCAAGGCGATCGCCGACAAGCTTGGCATCCTGTACATCTTCAAGGGCAGCTACGACAAGGCCAACCGCTCCTCGCACACCTCCTACCGCGGTCCGGGGCTGGAAGGCGGCATGAAGATCATGCAGGCGGTACAGAAGCAGATCGGCGTGCCGGTGCTGACCGATGTGCACGAGGACACGCCGCTGCGGGAAGTGGCCGACGTGGTCGACGTGATCCAGACCCCGGCCTTCCTCTGCCGGCAGACCAACTTCATGCAGAGCGTGGCGAAGCTGGGCAAGCCAGTCAACGTGAAGAAAGGCCAGTTCATGTCGCCCTGGGAAATGGGCAATGTGATCGAGAAGATGAAGGCCGTGTCCGAGCACCGCTTCTTCCTGTGCGAGCGCGGCTTCTCCTTCGGCTACAACAATCTCATTGCCGACATGCGCGGCCTCGCGGTGATGCGCGATTTCGCCCCGGTGGTGTTCGACTGCACCCACACCGTGCAGCTGCCCGGCGGCATGGGCAACGCCTCCGGCGGCCAGCGCGAGTTCATCCCGGTGCTGTCGCGCGCCGCGGTGGGCGCAGGTGTGGCCGGCCTGTTCATGGAAACGCATCCGCGTCCGGATGAAGCCCTGTGCGACGGCCCGAATTCCTTGCCGCTCAAGCACATCGGCGGTCTTCTTGAGACTCTGGTCGAGCTCGACCGCCTGACCAAGCGTAGCGGCCTGCTGGAACGCCAGCTGACGTCCTGATCTCCATAAATACATAATAGAAACAAAAGCATGTCGAAAATCGTTGAAGTCACCGCCCTGGAAATCATCGATTCCCGCGGCAATCCCACGGTCGAAGCCGAAGTCGTGCTGGAGTCGGGCGCGCGGGGCGTTGCCGCCGTGCCGTCCGGCGCCTCCACCGGCAAGCGCGAAGCGGTGGAGCTGCGCGACAGCGCGCCGAAGAAGGGCAAGGCCCGCTACCTGGGCAAAGGTGTGCTCAAGGCGGTGGCAAACGTCGAGGGTCCGCTGGCCAAGCGGGTGATCGGCCTCGACGCCCAGGACCAGGTCGGCCTGGACCAGGCGATGATCGAACTCGACGGCACCGAGAACAAGTCGCGCCTTGGCGCCAATGCGCTGCTGGCGGTGTCCCTGGCCAATGCCAAGGCGGCGGCGGCGGAGAACGGCCAGACCCTGTTCCGCCATCTCGGCGGCATCCAGGCCGACACCCTGCCGGTGCCGATGATGAACGTCATCAACGGCGGCGCCCATGCCGACAACAATGTCGACATCCAGGAGTTCATGATCCTGCCGGTGGGCGCACCCAGCTTCGGCGAGGCGCTGCGCCAGGGCGCGGAAGTGTTCCACGCCCTGAAGAAGGTGCTGCACGGCCGCAAGCTGAGCACTGCGGTAGGCGACGAGGGCGGCTTCGCCCCGAACCTGCCGTCCAACGAGGCCGCACTGGAGTGCCTGCTCGAGGCCATCGACAGCGCCGGCTACAAGGCGGGCAAGGACATCTACCTGGGCCTGGACGTCGCCTCCAGCGAGTTCTTCAAGAAGGGCAAGTACCACCTGGAAGGCGAGGGCAAGGAGTACACCGCCGCCGAGTTCGCCGACTACCTGGCCGGTCTGTGCGACCGCTACCCGGTGATCTCCATCGAGGACGGTTGCGCCGAGGACGACTGGGCCGGCTGGGCCATCCTGACGCAGAAGCTGGGCGGCAAGGTGCAGCTGGTCGGTGACGACCTGTTCGTGACCAATACGAGGATTCTGGCCGAGGGCATCATCAAGGGCATCGCCAACTCGATCCTGATCAAGCCGAACCAGATCGGCACGCTGAGCGAGACGCTGGAAGCGATCCGCATGGCCACCGACGCCGGCTACTCTGCAGTGGTCTCGCACCGCTCCGGTGAGACCGAGGACGCCACCATCGCCGACATCGCCGTGGGTACCGCCGCGACGCAGATCAAGACCGGCTCGCTGTGCCGTTCCGACCGCATGGCCAAGTACAACCAGCTGCTGCGCATCGAGCGCGCGCTGGGCAAGCGCGCGCGCTACCCCGGCGCCGCTGCGTTCCCGATCGGGCTGTAGGGCCTGCCAGCACTACTTTGATCGCTGCGACGGGGCCTATTTTCGCGCAGTGCAAGGAACGAGCGACGCGGTGTACTGTAGGTACATGAGGAGCGAGAGACGTAGCAATGCGCGAAAATAGACCCCGTCCCGGAGGGTTGCCCCCGGATTTGCGCCCATGCGGCGTTGCTCGTCGCTCGTGGACTGGTAGTACACGTCGCTCCTCGCGCCTTGCCTGGACTCAAATCCGGGGGCAACGCAGCGACCAAAGTAGTGCTGGCAGGCCCTCATGAAACGCCGCCTCGCCCTCGCGGCCCTGGCCTTGGTACTGGCGGCTTTGCAGTACCGGCTGTGGATCGGCGACGGCGGGGTGCTGGACATCCGGCGCCTGCAGCAGGCGGTGGACCAGCAGTCCGGGTCCAACACCCAGTTGCAGCAGCGCAACGCAGTGCTGGAAGCGGAAGTGGCCGATCTGCACAACGGCGGCGCCGCGATCGAGGCGCATGCCCGCAACGAGCTGGGCATGATCCGCAAGGGCGAGAGCTTCTACCTGGTGGTCAGCGCCAACCCGCAACAGTGAGCACGCTCTGGCCGTGATCAAGGTCCCGCGCTATTGGGCAGTGGTGGCGTCCGCCGGCGGCGGCGCGCGCATGGGGCTGGGCAAACCCAAGCAATACCTGCCGCTGCGTGGCCGCGCCCTGCTGGAATGGAGCCTGGCGCCGTTCCTCGATGCCGGCTGGATCGACGGCGTGGTGCTGGCGTTGCCCAAGGGCGATACCGATTACGCCAAACTGGCCATCGCCGGCCACCCCAGGATTTTCACCGTCACCGGCGGCGCGACGCGCGCCGACTCGGTGCTGGCCGGGCTGCAGACCGTCAGCGAGCGCAGCGCCGCCCTGGATTCGCCGGTATTCGTGCTGGTGCACGACGCGGCGCGGCCATGCCTGACCGTGGACGACGTCGAGACCCTGCGCGACGAGGCCAGCGACGAGGACGGCGGCCTGCTTGCCGTACCGGTTACCGACGTGCTCAAGCAGGAAGAAAAAGAACATTCGGTGCGCACCGCCGGCCACGCCGACCTGTGGCGCGCGCAGACGCCGCAGCTGTTCCGACTGGATCTGTTGCGTAACGCCCTGGAGAAAGCCCTGGCCGGCGGCAAGCCGCTGGGCGACGAGGCCGCGGCGATGGAACTGGCCGGCTTCAAGCCGCTGCTGGTGCGCGGGCGCGAGAGCAATCTCAAGGTAACCTACCCGGAAGACCTGCCGCTGGCCGAGTTCTGGCTGTCGCGGCAGGAATACGCGCGCTAGGCTGCGAGCTGGGCGGCCCGCGGGGCGGCGAGAGAAGAAGACGGGGGGCGGGTGGGGCAGAAGTCCTACAACTACTGGGCATTCATTTCCTACAGCCATCGCGACCAGGCCTGGGCGCAGTGGCTGCACCATGCCCTCGAGACTTATCGGGTGCCGCGGCGGCTGGTCGGGCGCGACTCGGCGCTCGGGCCCATACCGCGGCGCCTGTTCCCCGTATTCCGCGATCAGGACGAGCTGCCCAGTTCGCCCAACCTGAGCGGTGCCATCGACCAGGCGCTGCTGGAATCGCGCTACTTGATCGTCATCGCGTCGCCCTATGCGGCGGTATCGAAATGGGTGGACCAGGAGATCGCACGCTTCCGTGCGCTGGGCCGGACCGATCGCATCCTGTGCCTGATCGTCGACGGTGAGCCGCATGCCGAGCTGCAGCCCGGCAAGGGCTTGCTCGAATGCTTTCCACCTTCATTGCGTACCGTGGACGGCATCGAGCCGATCGCCGCCGACGTGCGCCCGGGCAAGGATGGCAAGCCGGCGGCCCGGCTCAAGCTGATCGCCGGCGTGCTCGGTGTCGGGTTGGATGAACTGCGGCGGCGCGAACGGCGTCGGCGCATGTTGCAGAATCTGGGCCTGGTGTCGTTGACCGTACTGTCCGCGCTGGTATTGGCCGGGCTATGGCACATGCAGCAGCGCGAAAAAAGGGAAGCCCTGGCACAGCAGGCGTTGCGCAGTCATATCGGTACGGTGTACGAAAAGGGACGACAGGAACTGCTCGCGCACAACCAGGCGCGGGCTGCGGTCTACCTGAATGAGGCATACCGCCTGGGAGTGGATACGCCAGCCTTGCGTCTGATGCTGGCGCGCGCCATGCGCATCGTCGACAGCGAGAAACTGGTGTTCGAGGCCGAGGCACCGGTGCAAGGACTGAGATTCAGCCCGGATTCGCGCTTGCTGGTCACTACCGGTACGGACGACATCGCCAGGGTTTGGGATACCGGCACCGCACGCAGACGACTTCAATTTCCAATCGACAGCAGCGGCGTCAGTCTGGTGCCGCGCTTCAGCCGCGATAGCCGGCTGGTCTATTTCCTCGCCGCGCCGAACAATGCTGCCAGCGGTGTCTTCAAAGTCTGGGATGTCGCCAGCGGCCGACTACTAGTCACCCTCCGCAACCCACCGAGTATCGACCACAGCTTCAATCCATTCGATCATGGGAGCCGCCGTGTCGGGCACGTAGCGCCGGACCATGCAGCGGAAATCGTCGATCTCAACTCCGGCAGAGTGCTACGACGTCTCCCGGGTGCGTATAGCGTCGCCGGATTCAGCCGCGACGGAAAGCGCTTTCTCACTGGAGGCGAGAACGGCGAGGTGATTGTCTGGGATGCGGACGGTCGACGTCGCCTGCGAGTGCTGGTTGGGCTGCGCAGTCATATCGTTTCTCTGGACGACACCGAGGACGGCAGTCTTGTTGCCGCCTCCGCGCGTGACGGCAACATTCGCGCCTGGCAGCTCGCCGACGGCAAGCTGCGGCTGATGGCGGGCCATCCTTCGCCCAATCCCTTCCTGATCTTCAACATCGACGGTAGCCGCCTGATGACCCGGGCCAGGGATGGTACGCGGCTGTGGGATACGCTCAATGGGCAGCTGGTCTATGTGCAGCAATTCGCCGGTTCGGCGAGCAACAGCGTTGACATCAGTTCGTCCGGCCGTTGGATGATGAGCTCAAACAGCTCGCGCCTGGCGATGCAGGACACCCAGTCTGGTTTCGAAATATTGACGCTCGACGGCCATCGCGGTGTACCCGAAGCTCGCGATATCAGTGAAGACGACCAAACGCTTGCCACCGGAGGTGCGGACGGACGGGTGGCCCTGTGGAACATGCCTGAAGTCCCGGACGTCGAATTTCGCCATGAGGTGGATCCGGTGCGCTGGGCTGCGGAAACAAAACCCCCCGGCGCCGCCGCCGTATTCAGCCACGACGGACGCCTGATCGCCACGGGTGCAGGGGATGGGCGGCTCAACCTATGGGACGCTTCCACGCACCGCTTGCTGCACAGCTTGAAAGCCGACAGCAGATCGGTCGATGCGCTTGAATTCAGCGTTGACGACCGGCGTCTGGTGAGTGGCGGCCATGCTGACGGGGTCGAGCTCTGGGATCCTGCGTCCGGCGAGCTTCTACAGCGGCTGGATTGCGGCAGCCGCCGCGTATTGACAGTCGCAGTGTCCGCCGATGGGCGTACCGTCGCGGCCGCGATCATCGGCGGTACAACCCTGCTTTGGGATGCTGCAAGCGGTGCGCGCATAGCATCCTTCGACCGTGACGAAGCCCGCGCCGGGCGCTTTAGTCCCGACGGCCGTTACTTCGCAGTGGGCATGCGGCAAGCGGTCAAACTCTGGGATGTTGCGCAACGCGGGTTTGTGTGGAGCACTGCTCTCGGCAGCGACCCGGGAGAGCAGGTAATGGACGTTGCGGCCATCGACTTCAGTCGCGACGGCAAGCAGCTGCTTGTCGCTGGCTACGGGCAGCGCGCCCTGCTGCTCGATGCACAGGTGGGCGGGATTCTGGGCAAGATCCATGACCCTTCGGCGGGCGCATTCAATTCAGTCCGCTTCAATCATGCGGGCCATGCTGCGGTGCTTGGCAACACCAATGGCGGCGTTCTGCTGTGGTGGCCGGGGGAAGGGCGCTCAGCGGCGTTGCAGGGTCATGCCGGGGGGGCACGCAGTGCGGATTTTTCTCCGGACGATGCCTTTGTGCTCACCTCTGGAGGAGATGCCACCGCCAAACTTTGGGATGTAGACGGTGGTGCTCTGCTGGATACAGTGGCGGAACACGGCAACCCGATGCCGGAGGCGCCCTATCAAGCCGCTGCCTTCAGCCCTGATGGGCATTGGGCACTGACCGGCTCTTCCGATGGCGTGTTCCGCCTATGGGAGCTACGCAGGGAGTCCCGTGGACCGGAACAACTCGACGCACTGCTCAGATGCAAGGTGCCATGGAAGCTCGACGGCGAAAGCCTGAGCCCCTATACACCGGATGCCTCGGCCTGCCCGCGCAGCTAGCTGCTCAAGCGGCCGGCTGTGCCGTATCGATCCGCCGCGTCTTCAGCCAGCTACGGGCAGCCGACATGGTGTAGCAGAGCAGGACCAGCACCACGACCTCGAACTTGGTCTGGCCGCTTTTCGGATCGTCGCCGCAGGCGGTCAGCAAAAACGGCGTCGTCGCCATGGCGGTGGTCAGCAGAGTGTCGCGGAATGACTTGAGCATGATTGATCCCCGATAAATTTAAGAGTTCCGTACTTCCAACCGCACGGCCCGCATAGAAACTACAGGTGCCGGGTCCTATCGTCTACGCGGAACCGGTCCGAGTCTGTGACGCACGTAGCAAAACGTAAACAGCCCCGGTGCCGCCATCGTGAGGCCGGGCCGAGCAGAAGGCCAGCACGTCCTTGCGCCGGCGCAGCCAGCTGTCGAGCAGGGCCTTGATCACCGGGCCGGTGTTGGGGGAGCCGCGACCCTTGCCGTGGATGATGCGCACCGCCCTGACGTCGCGGTCCTGGCAGTCGGCCAAGAACAACGCGACCTGCTGGCGCGCGGCCTCGCGGTTGAGGCCGTGCAGGTCCAGTTCGGCGCGGATGTGGTAGCCGCCGCGGCGCAGGCGGCGCCAGACCGAGTCCTGGATGCCCTCGCCGCGATAGGTGAGGGTGTCGCCGCTCTCGATGTCTTCGGGGTCGAGCACGTCGGACATCATGTCTTCCAGTACCGCCCGCTCGTCGGCCTCGGTGCTGCGCGGCCGGGCGCTGGGACGGGGCCGCTCCGGCATCAGGCGGTCGGAATCGGCCTGCGGCTTGACTCCGGCCATGGCCTGCCGGAAATCGGCGTCTTCCGCCTCCGGAATCGCAGCCGGGCCCGGCTTCTGATCGATGTTGCGCTGCATGCGGACATCATAGCCCGACGACGCCTCCGCTTTGCGGAGGCTTCCCTCACCCCGCCAATCGCTCCGCGATTGGCCCTCCCCTGCGCACGCGACACGGTGCCCGGAACGGTGGGTGCGGGAGCGTGCGCAGGAGCAACCCCTCCCGCACCCACGCTTCGCGGCACCGTGTCGGGGTTGCCCCCCGGAGGGAGAGGGACAGGGGGCGGCGGCTGTGCCGCCGGATCACAGGGCGGTTAAACTACTGACATTCCCGGCTTTTACGCGAATGCGCATACTTCTTTCCAATGACGACGGCTGCACGGCCCCCGGCTTGCGCTGCCTGGCCGAGCACCTGCGGCCGGTGCACCAGCTGGAGATCGTGGCGCCGGACCGCAACCGCAGCGGCGCCAGCAACTCCCTCACCATCCTCAGCCCGATCCGGGTGCAGAAGCACGACGACGGCACCTGGTGCGTCGACGGTACGCCGACCGACTGCGTGCACCTGGCGCTGACGGGGTTCCTCAAGGAAACGCCGGATATGGTGGTGTCCGGCATCAACGCCGGCGCCAACCTCGGCGATGACACCTTGTACTCCGGCACCGTCGCCGCGGCGATGGAAGGGCGGCACCTGGGCTATTCGGCGATCGCGGTCTCCTGCGCCGGGGTCAGCCCGAAGCACTACGACACAGCCGCGAAAGTCACTCTGCGCCTGATTGAGCGCCTGCAGCGCGAGCCGCTGCCGGGCAACACCATCCTCAACGTCAACGTCCCCGACGTGCCGTATGAGGAACTGCAAGGCATCGAGGTGACGCGCCTGGGCAATCGCCACCAGTCCGAGCCGGTGATCGAGTCGCGCGATCCGCGCGGCCGGCGCATCTACTGGGTGGGCGCCGCCGGGGCGGGGCAGGACAGCGGGCCGGGCACCGACTTCAACGCGGTGCAGAACAACCGCGTGTCGATCACGCCGCTGCTGGTGGATCTGACGCGCTACAGCGCGCTGGAATCATTGACGGCTTGGGCCAGCCAGCTTTGAACGGCCCAATGAAGTCCAACCATCCCCACAGCCTCGGTCTCGGCCTCACTTCCCCAGCCAGCCGGGCGCGCCTGATCGCCGAGCTGAAGCGCGAGGGCATCGCCGACGAGCGGGTGCTCGAGGTGCTGGGCAAGCTGCCGCGCCACGATTTCGTGGAAGAGGCGTGGCGTGGCGAGGCCTACAAGAACAAGCCGCTGCCGATCGGCTCGTCGCAGACCATCTCGCAGCCCTACATCGTCGCCTTGATGACCCAGCTGCTGCTGGAGCCCGCGCCCGGCGGCGCGCCGCGCAGGAAGGTGCTGGAGATCGGCACCGGCAGCGGCTACCAGACCGCGGTGCTGGCCGAACTGGTGCAAAACGTGTTCTCGGTCGAGCGCATCAAGGCCCTGGCGGAACAGGCGCGCAACCGCCTGCGCGGCCTGGGCTACCGCAATATCCATTGCGGCTATTCCGACGGCACCGCCGGCTGGGCGGCACACGCGCCTTACGACAGCATCATCGTCACCGCCGCCGCTACCGAGGTGCCCAAGGCCCTGCTCGAACAGCTCGAGCGCGGCGGACGCCTGGTGATTCCGGTCGGCCCGTCGGCGCACCAGACGCTGAAGGTCATCGATCGCACCGCGGCCAACCGCTGGCAAACCCGCGAGGTCGCCGGCGTCAGCTTCGTCCCCTTGCTCGAAGGAAAGACCTGATGGCTGCGTTCCAAGCCTGGGTGGCGGAACTCTACGCCCACCTCGGCTACCCTTACATCATCCTGCTGATGACGCTGGAGTCCAGCCTGTTCCCGGTGCCCTCGGAACTGGTGATGATCCCGGCCGGCTACCTGGCCCACCAGGGCCAACTCGATCCCGCGCTGGCGGTGGCCTGCGGCGCGCTGGGCTCGGTCCTCGGCGCCGGACTCAACTACCTGCTGGGGCGCAGCCTGGGCCGCGCCGTGCTGCTGCGTTACGGCCGCTACCTGCTGATCAACGAGAAGAAATACCACGAGGCCGAGGCGCTGTTCCTGCGCAACGCCCGGCTGGCGACCTTCCTTGGCCGCTTCCTGCCGGTGATCCGCCACCTGATCTCGCTGCCGGCTGGCGTGTTCGGCATGCCGCTGGCGTGGTTCGCCCTGCTTACCGGATTGGGTTCGGCGCTGTGGTGCGCGGTGCTGGTCGGCGCCGGTTACTACTTCGGCGAGCCGGCGGTGAACTTCGTGCGCCAGTACACCCATGAGTTGGGCTACGTCTGTGTTGCGGCGCTGCTGCTGGGGGTGGGCTGGTTCCTGTTGCGGCGGCGTTAGTGGACATCCTTGTCCAAGCACCCCGGCATCCCTGCCGGGACTGTTGAAACAAGCGATATCATTGGCCATGACGCTCTGGCGACAGTTCGCCCTCATGGCCATCCTGGCGGTTCTCACCGCCGCCTGCGGCTCCACCAACGTACGTCACGGCTCGATCTCGTCATCCCAGGCCGTGGCGCGGCCGGTAGCCGGGCCGGGGCAGTACGTCGTCCAGCGCGGCGATACCCTTTACTCCATCGCGTTCCACAACCAGATCGACTATCACGACCTGGCTGACTGGAATGGCATCGGCCGCGGCTACACCATCTACCCCGGACGAGTGCTGCGCCTGACCCCGCCCGGCGGCGCCGTGCTGCCGCCGCCGGCGCGCGAAACCGCGACGGCGCCGATTCCGCTAGGCCCGCCCCCGCGGACCGGCACTCCGCCGCCGGTGGCGTTGGCGCAGCCACCACGGGCCCAGACTCCGCCTCCCGCGCCAACCGTGCCGGCGCTGCCGCCCGATACCGCGCCGCGCTCCGCTATCCCGTCCTCGGCGCCGGTGGCGCAGCCGGCGGAGGGCGATGTCAGCGGGCCGCGTTTCGACTCCGGGCGCTGGGAATGGCCCACCCGCGGCAAGCTGATCCGCGGCTTCGCCGCCGACGGCAGTTCAAAGGGCGTGGATATCGCCGGCGACCTCGGCCAGATCGTGGTCGCGGCGGCCGGCGGCCGGGTGGTGTACAGCGGCAGCGCGCTCAAGGGCTATGGCGAACTGGTCATCATCAAGCACGACGAGCAGTACCTGTCGGCTTACGGCTACAACCGCCGGCGGCTGGTGGAGGAGGGCCAGCAGGTGCTGGCCGGCCAGCCCATCGCCGAACTCGGCGACGGACCGGAGCAGAAGCCCCTGCTGCACTTCGAAATCCGCGACCGCGGCAAGCCGGTGGATCCGCTGCCGCTGCTGCCGAAGCGCTGAAAAGCTCAAAGAAACCGCCAAAAGCGATCTCTCGCAAAGGCTCGAAGAAGCGCAAAGGCCGCAAAGAACAGCTTTTTTGAGTTTTACTTTGCGTTCTTTGCGCTTCTTCGCGTCTCTGCGAGAGGCTGTTTCAGCTGTTGGGCAGCGCCGGCTGCTGCGCCTTCCACTTCTGCAGCGCATCCATGGTGTTCTTGACGTGATCGTCCGGCCGCAGCGCGGAATAGCTGTAGATCACCGTGCCGTCCGGGACGATGACGAAGGAGGTGCGGTCGGAGTGGCCCGGCATGAACCAGGCGGTGGCCTCGTAGGACTTGGAGATGGCCAGGTCCGGATCGGCGGCGACGGCGAACTTGCTGCGGCACTCGCTGACCGAGAACTTGTTCAGGGTCTCGATATCGTCATGTGACACGCCGATCACGGTGGCGCCCAGGGCCTTGAACTTATCGGTGGCCTCGGCGAACTCGTGGGCCTCCACGGTGCAGCCGGAGGTGAAGGCGGCGGGGTAGAAGTACAGGATCACCGGGCCCTGTTGCAGGGCCTGAGCCAGGGAGAACTGGAAGACCTTGCCGCCGAGGGAGGCCTGGGCGGTGAAGACCGGGGCCTTGGTGCCGGGCTGGAGGCCGGCCCAGGCGGCCAGGCTCAGGCCCAGCAGGCCCAGGGCAAGGGCGCGGAACGGGCGGTGACGCGGTGTGCGGGCCTGCTTTTCCATGGCTTCCTCCACAATATGGGCCTCATTATGAGCCTGTACGCAATGGCCGGCGCGCCGGATGCCGCTTATGGCTGTGCCGTGTGGTGCTGTGCATTGAAGTATTTGCCCCCGCCATCAATAATTGCGCCCCAATACGCCGTCCCGGCCCTTTGCCGGACCCGCTTACCGCTCCATCCACAGCAGCCATAGGTCCTCCAGTGAACAGCGTCTTCCCACGCATCCAGCGCCTGCCGCCTTACGTCTTCAATATCGTCGGCGATATGAAGAAGGCTGCCCGAGCTCGTGGCGAGGACATCATCGATTTCGGCATGGGCAACCCGGACCAGCCGACGCCGCGCCATATCGTCGACAAGCTGGTCGAGGCGGCGGTGCGCGGCACCGATTCCGACTACGTGGTGCCCGAGCACCGCAACGAAGAGGGCGTGCACACCCACCGCTACTCGGTGAGCAAGGGCATTCCGCGCCTGCGCCGCGCCATGGCCAGCTGGTACAAGAACCGCTACCAGGTCGAGCTGAACGCCGAGACCGAGGTGATCGCCACCATCGGTTCCAAGGAAGGCCTGGCCCATCTGGCCTTCGCCACCCTGGCCCCGGGCGACACCGTGCTGGTGCCGAACCCGGCCTATCCGATCCACCCCTACGGCACGGTGCTGGCCGGCGCCGACGTGCGCCACGTGCGCCTGACTCCGGACGTCGACTTCTTCGAGGAATTGCAGAAGGCGATCAAGGAGACCATGCCGGCGCCGAAGATGCTGATCATCAACTTCCCGGCGAACCCGACCGCGCAGTGCGTGGACCTGGCGTTCTTCGAGAAAGTGGTCGCCATCTGCCGTGAGCACCAGATCTGGCTGGTGCACGACCTGGCCTACGCCGACATCGTGTTCGACGGTTATGTCGCGCCCTCGGTATTGCAGGTGCCGGGCGCCAAGGACATCGCGGTGGAGTTCTTCACCCTGTCGAAGAGCTACAACATGCCGGGCTGGCGCGTCGGCTTCATGTGCGGCAA
>FTAG01000619.1_pt1 | contig 13957 bp, 15 predicted proteins | sample 1638911 | NCBI WGS metagenome assembly FTAG01 (sample SAMEA3914813, study PRJEB12502) | metagenome | biome: forest; material: soil | place: Canada | collected 2011-07-07 | depth 0.3 m
CCAGAGCGTGATGCCGCTGAGCCGCGATGTCATCAGCGGCGCCTCGCGTCTGGGCTGGCTGGCCCAGCTCCAGGTGCGCCTGGGCGAAAACGGCCAGGCGCTCGATCAGCTGCAACAGCTGCTGACGATGCCGGGCAGTGGCGGCGTCATCTCGCCGGCCCTGCTCAAAATCGATCCGATCTGGGACCCGCTGCGCGGCGACCCGCGCTTCCAGAAGATGGTGGGCGGCTGAGGGCCTGTAGCCTGGGAGAAAGAGCCTTGGACCCTGACCATCATCGCGTCATCGAGCACCTGCTGTACCGATACGCGGACCTGATCGATGCCGGCGACTTCGCCGGCCTGGGGCAGTTGTTCGCACATGGCCGGATCGTCAGCGATGGCGGTATTGCCGCCGGGGCGGCGGCCGTACAGGGTCTGTACGAGAGTTATACCCGCCGCTACGAGTGCGGCACACCGCGCACACAGCACCTGATGAGCAATGTCCGCATCGAGGTCGATCCCGACCGCCGCGGCGCCGCCGCGAGCCTGCGCTTCACGGTGTTGCAGGCGCTGCCGGACTTTCCCTTGCAGGCCGTCATCGCTGGCCGCTACCAGGATCGCTTCGCCCGCGATGCGCAGGGCTGGCATTTCCAGGAGCGGCGGATCCAGCCGGAACTGATCGGCGACCTCAGCCGGCACCTGCTGCGGCCGATTCCGGAGTCCGCCGGGGAAACCCGTTCCGATCAGGCATGATGGGGCATGTCCATGTCCCGTCCTCTGCGCATCGGCATCGACCTCGGCGGCACCAAGATCGAAGGCATTGTCCTGCGCGGCGAGGCTGAGGTCCTGCATCGCCTGCGGGTGCCCACTCCCGCGATGCAGTACGAGGCCACGCTGGAAACAGTGGCGCGGCTGGTGCGCGAGCTGGAGCAGGCCACGGCAGCGAGCGGCCTGCCCATCGGCATCGGCCATCCCGGCGCGCTGTCGCCGGCCACCGGGTTGATCAAGAACGCCAACTCCACCTGCCTCAACGGCCGCCCGCTCAAGCAGGACCTGGCGCACCGGCTCGGCCGCGAGCCGCGCCTGGCCAACGACGCCGACTGCCTGGCGCTGTCGGAAGCCTTCGACGGCGCCGCCGCCGGCGCGCGCAGCGCCTTCGCCGTGATCCTCGGCACCGGTGTCGGCGGCGGCCTGGCGGTGGAGGGCCGGCTGCTGGCCGGCCCCAATGCCATCGCCGGCGAATGGGGCCATAACCCGCTGCCCTGGCCGCGGCCGGAGTGGGGCGAGGTGCCGGGCCCGTTGTGCTGGCACGGTTTGCACGGCTGCATTGAAACCTGGCTGTCCGGCACCGGGCTGGCCGCCGACCATCTCCGTGTGACTGGTGAAAATCTGAGCGGCGAGGCCGTGGTGAGCCGCGCCGAGGCCGGCGACGCGCTTGCCGGCGCCACCCTGGCGCGCTACGAGGACCGCCTGGCGCGGGCCCTGGCCCACCTCATCAATCTGTTCGATCCCGAAGTGATCGTCCTCGGCGGCGGCGTTTCGCGGGTGCCGCGGCTGTACCGCAATGTACCGGCGCTATGGGGCCAGTGGGTGTTTTCCGACAGGGTCGACACCGCCCTGCGGCCGGCCCTGCACGGCGACAGCAGCGGCGTGCTGGGCGCAGCCCGCCTATGGCCGACGGCCTGAATGTAAAGCCTGAAAGCTGGATGAAATCCAGGTAAACAAGGGTGAAATTTTGGACGCCGGCCCGTCCGGCAGGGCAGAATCCACCTTACCTGGATCCTTTGCGTCCCGCCCGTCATCAAGGCCCTCCCATGCCGCGTTTGCTCAAAGCCGCCGTCCTTGCCGCCGCCGCCCTGGCGCTCGCCGGCTGCCAGAAGGACTTCACCGCCGTGGCGCTGACCAGCACCGGCTCGCTGGTGCAGTTCACCACCAAGAAGCCGACGTCGATCAACAGCACGGTCAGCGTCACCCTGAGCGGCGGCGTCAGCGGCGACAACGTCATCCGCATGGCGGCCCAGCCGGGCACCAATACTTTGTACTGCGTCACCGCCAAGGGCTATCTCTGCACCCTCAACGTCAGCTCCGGCGCGGCCGCCCTGGTCAGCACCACGCCCTTCACCCAGAGCCTCGGCAGCGGCAACAACAGCGTGGTCCTGTCCAACCCGGTGCTCAGCTTCGACCCGGTCGGCGGCGACCTGCGCGTCATCACCGTCGACTACAACCTGCTGGTCAACCCCCTGACCGGTGCGCTCGATCGGCAGGCGACCAAGCTCGCGTTCGACGGCAGCGACACCAACAACAACCAGTCGCCGGTGCTGGCCGGCATCGCCTACCAGAACCCGGTTTCCCACGCCGCCAACACCACGCTGTACGCGCTGGACATCACCACCAGCAGCCTGCTGCGCGTCGGCGACCAGAACGTCGGCAGCGGCGACAGCTCGATCAACGGCGGTGCCCTGCACACCATCGGCAAGCTCAACACCGGCCTCGGCAACAACACCGGCTTCGCCATCGCGCCCAGCGACGGCACCGCCTACGCCTCGCTGCAGAACAGCAGTGCCCCCACGCTCTACACCATCGACCTCAAGGGCGGCTCCGCCGCCAGCATCGGCACCATCGGCGACGGCACCCTGACCATCAACTCGCTGGTCATCAATCCCTGACGGCCGGCCCGGCCGTCGGCCGGCCGGGGCTGTGGGTAGAATGGGGCATTCCCCGTTCCCAGAGTTGCCGTGAGCCCAGTCCGCTACGCCGTCTCGCCCGATCCGCTCAGCCACCTGTTCCGCGTCCGTTGCGAGCTGGCGGACGCGCCGCCGGGCCTGGTGTTCAGCCTGCCCTCGTGGATCCGCGGCAGCTACCTGGTGCGCGATTTCGCCAAGCATGTGCTGCGCCTGCGCGCCAGCGTGAATGGGGCTCCGGTCGCCATCGAGCGCATCGACAAGCGCAGCTTCCGCGTCCCCGCAGGCGGCAGGCTGGTGCTGGACTACGAGGTCCACGCCTACGACAGCTCGGTGCGCAAGGCCTGGCTCGACACGCGCCGCGGCTTCTTCAACGGCAGTTCCCTGTTCTACTGCCCGGCCGGATACGAGCAGGCCACCTTCCACATCCAGATCGAGGCGCCCGATGCCGCGCTCTGTCCCGGCTGGAAGCTGGCCACGGCGATGCGCGCGGAGAAGGTCGACGAGGCCGGCTTCGGCAGCTATAGCGCCACGAGCTACGAAGAGCTGATCGACCATCCGGTGGAGATGGCCGACTTCCAGCGCATCGACTTCGACGTAGCCGGGGTGCCGCATAGCCTTGTTCTCTCCGGCCGCTGCGAGCCCGATGCACCGCGCCTGGCCGCCGACCTGCGCCGCATCTGCCAGGTGCAGCGCGAGTTGTTCGGGCAGGAGCCCGCGCTTCCTCAATACCTGTTCCTGACCCAGGTCACCGCCAACGGCTACGGCGGCCTCGAGCATCGCGCCTCCACCGCCCTGGTCTGCGCCCGCGACGCCCTGCCGCGTCCCGGCCAGACCGGCCTGCGCAAGGGCTACCGCGGCTTCCTTGGCCTGGTCAGCCACGAGTATTTCCACCTGTGGAACGTCAAGCGCATCACGCCGCGGCGCTTCGCCGAGTCGCCGCTGGCGGCGGAGGCCTACTCGCAGGACCTGTGGGCCTACGAGGGCGTCACCTCCTACTACGACGACTACATGCTGCTGCGCGCCGGCGTGCTCGACGCGCCGGCCTACCTCGACCTCGTCGCCGAAACCGCCACCCGTCTGCAGCGCGCCCCCGGCCGTCTCTCGCATACCCTGGCCGAGTCCAGCTTCGAAGCCTGGATCAAGTACTACCAGCCGGACGAGAACAGCCCCAACGCCGTGGTCAACTACTACGTCAAGGGCGCGCTTGCCGCACTGTGCCTGGACCTCAGCCTGCGCCTGCGTTCCAGCACCACGCTCGACGAAGTGATGCGCACCCTGTGGACCCGCTATGGCCGCGACGACCGCCCGGTGCCGGAGAGCGGCCTCGAGCAGGTCGCCGCCGAACTCTCCGGCCTCGACCTGCTCCCGCTGTTCGATGCCATGCTGCGCTCCACCGCCGAGCTGCCGCTGGCCAGCCTGCTCGCCGAGTTCGGCGTGAAGGCCCAGTTGCGCCCCGCCTCGGGCCCCGCCGACGAAGGCGGCCGCGGCGAAGCCCGCCCGCTGCTCGCCTGGACCGGCCTGCAACTGCGCAGCGGCGACACCGGTATCGCGCACGTCCTCAGCGGCTCGCCCGCCGAACAGGCCGGCCTGGCCGCCGGCGACCTGCTGGTGGCGCTGGACGGCCTGCGTCTCACCGCCGCCAACTGGAGCAAGACCCTCGAATCCCTGATGCCCGGCCACGAGTTGACGGTCCACTACTTCCGCGGCGACGAACTGCTGCAAACGCGCCTGACGCCGGTGGTGGCGCCTGCTGACACCTGGGTGCTGACGCTGGCGGAAGCGGAGCCGGAGAAGCTGGATCGCCGCAAGCAGTGGCTCGGCGCCTGACCAGTCCGCTACTTTGCTACCGTTCGTGCCGAGTAGCGCCGCGAAGCAGCGCGTATCGAGGTACGGACGGGCGTGATGCCCTTTGAACGATGGCCTTCCGGGTCTATATCCTGAGGTGCGCTGACGGCCTGTACTACACCGGCCACACCGATAACCTTGAGCAGCGCGTCGCGCAGCATCAGCAGGGTGAGATTCCGGGTTTCACCGCCACGAGACGACCGCTGCGGCTAGTCTTCTCGCAGGAATTTGTCTCTCGCGAAGAAGCGCTCGCAGCCGAGTTGCAGATCAAGCCCTGGAGCCGGAAAAAGAAGGAAGCGCTGATACGCGGCGACTGGGATGCGCTCAAGCTCTCAGCAAAGAAGGATTTCAAAGCGCCCACCTAAAACCACCCGTTCGCCCCGAGTAGCCCCGCAGGGGCGTATCGAGGGGGTGCGCACAATCCCTCGATACGCGTTGCTTCGCAACGCACTCGGGACGAACGGGAGTGGTTGGGGCTGGAAGCCAAAATCCCCACCCCCTGCATCCCCACCCCCACCCGTTTATAGTCTCCCCCCATGACCGACATCCTCATCAAGGTGCTCGCCGCCTACCTGCTCGGCGGCCTCATGGGCGGCGACGTCATGCGCTGGCTCAAGGGCGGCGCCGACCTGCGCGAGGAAGGCTCGGGCAATGTCGGCGCCACCAATGCCCTGCGCACCCGCGGTGCCGGCTTCGCCATCGGCGTGCTGGCCATCGACATCGCCAAGGGCGTGCTCGCCGCGCTCGGCATCCCGGCGCTGCATATCCCCGGCCTCGTCGCGGCGCTGCCGCAGGCCGAGGCGGGCCTGCTCTGCGGCGTCGCCGTCGCGCTCGGCCACTGCTATCCGCTGTTCCAGAAATTCCGCGGCGGCAAGGGTGTCGCCACCCTGGCCGGCGTGTTCGGCGCCCTGCTGCCCTGGGCCCTGCCGTGGATGCTGCTGGTATTCGTGCTGGCCGTGATCCTCACCGGCTATGTCGCGCTCGCCTCCATCGGCGGCGCGCTCGCCGCGTACATTTATGTCGCCGTATATGACGGCGGCGTGCAGTCCGCCACCGGCGCCTTCGCCCTGGCGATGCTGCTGCTGGTCGTATTCAAGCATCGCCAGAACCTCGCGCGCCTGTTCAAGGGCGGCGAGCACCAGTTCAAGAAGGCAATGGTCGTGCACAAATGGCTCGCGCGCTGAGCGAAGACGAACTGCTGCGCCTGATCGACGCCCTCGCTCCCGGCGAATGGTGCTCGGGCGAAGACCTCGCGGCGGAAGCCGGCGTGACGCGTGCCGCGCTGGCCAAGCGGGTAGGGCACCTGCGCGACTGGGGCCTGGAAGTCGAAGCCGAGGCCGGCCGCGGCTACCGGCTGGCGCAGCCGCTGCAGCGGCTCGACGCCGACCGCATCCGCGCCCTGCTGCAGGCCAACGTCGCGCTGCGCGGGCTCGAGGTGCTGCCGCGCACCGACTCCACCAACCAGCGCCTGCTCGAAGCCGATCCCGCGCAGGACCCGCAGGCCCTGTTCGCCGAACTGCAGACCGCCGGCCGCGGCCGGCGCGGGCGGCAGTGGCGCTCGCCCTTCGGCGCCAACCTCTACCTGTCCCTGGCCTGGAGCTTTCCCGCCTGGCCGCCGCAGCTCAGCGCGCTCTCGCTCGCCGTGGGCGTCGCCTGCGCCCGCGCCCTGCGCAAGGCCGGCCTGCGTGAAGTCATGCTGAAGTGGCCCAACGACCTGCGCGTCGGCAACGACAAGCTCGGCGGCATCCTCATCGAGCAGCGCGGCGAAGCCGGCGGCGCCTGCCGCGTCGTCATCGGCATCGGCATCAACGTCGCGATGAGCGAGGCGCAGGCCGGCGAACTCGGTCAGCCCTGGATTTCGCTGCAAGCCGCGCTCACCGCCGCCGGCAAGGCGGCGCCGGACCGCAACGCACTCGCCGCCAATCTGCTCGGCGAACTCCTCGCCGCACTCGAACAATTCCAGTCCGAAGGCTTCACCCCCTTCCTCGTCGACTGGTCCACGCTCGACGCCACCGCCAACCAGCCGGTGCGCATCGAAGGCGCCGGCGAACCCCTGCACGGCATCGCGCGCGGCGTCGATCCGCAGGGCGCGCTGATCGTGGAGGCGCAGGGCAAGCGCCACCACGTGCACTCCGGCGAAGTCAGCCTGCGCATAGGTAATGTCGCATGAGTATTCTGTTGCTCGACGTGGGCAATAGCCGCTTGAAATGGGCTGTCGCCGATGCTGCCGGCCTGCGCTTCGGCAGTGCCATCAAGCATGCCGGCGTTCCCGCCGTGGCCGTCAAGGAGATCGACCTCGAGACGGCGGAGACGATCTGGGTCGCCAATGTCACCGGCAACCCCTTGGGCCACCAACTCGCCGCCTCGCTGGAAATCCGCTACGGCGTCGTACCGCAGTTCGCAGCCGTCCGGCCGGAATACGCTGGCCTGCGCGCCGCCTACGCCGAGCCGCAACGCCTGGGCATCGACCGCTGGCTGTGCCTGCTCGCCGCCTGGAGCGAGACGCGCACCGCCATCTGCGTGGTCAGCGCCGGCACCGCGCTGACCTTCGATGCGGTCGACGCCTCCGGGCAGCACCTTGGCGGCGTCATCGCGCCGGGCCTTGTGACCATGCAGCAGAACGTGCTCGAAACCACGCGCTTCCTTGCAGCCAGGCCGGTTCACGAATACACGGATGGCCTTGGCCGGGACACCGATGCCTGTGTGCGCCAGGGGGCCCTGCACGCCTGTGCCGGCCTGGTCGAGCGGCTTACCGCGCGTTATGGCAAAGAAGCGCGTTGCCTGCTCACCGGCGGCGACGCGGAGTGCTTAATGCCGCACCTCGCCGGCAACTGGACCCCGCGGCCGAATCTGGTGATGGAAGGCCTGCTGGCCTATACGCGCGGCGCCGGCTGAGCGGTATGGAATAAACCGGCCGCCGCGGCGTCCAATAGTCCCCGCTCCCCGTAAGCTGGAACCATGAACATCAAAAGCATCCTCGCCGCCGCCTTCCTCAGCCTCCTGCTGCCGCTGCAAGCCGCGCAGGCCGACACCGCCAAAACCGAGACCGCGACCTTCGCCGGCGGCTGCTTCTGGTGCATGGTACCGCCGTTCAAGAACCTGCCCGGCGTCGTTTCCGTCACCTCCGGCTACACCGGCGGCCACGTGCCGAACCCCAGCTACGAGCAGGTCTCCTCCGGCGACACCGGCCACGCCGAGTCGGTGCAGGTGGTCTACGACCCCGCCAAGGTGGATTACCCCAAGCTGCTCGACGTGTTCTGGCACAACATCGATCCCACCACCCCCGCGCGCCAGTTCTGCGACAGCGGCGACCAGTACCGCACCGCCGTCTTCTACCATGGCGAAACGCAGAAACAGCAGGCCATCGCCTCGCGCGACGCCCTGGGCAAATCCGGCGTGCTCAAGGGCCCCATCGTCACCCAGATTGTCGCCGCCACGCCGTTCTATCCGGCCGAGGAATACCACCAGGACTTCTACCAGAAGAGCGAGCTGCACTACCAGATCTACCGCCACGGCTGCGGCCGCGACCAACGCTTGAAAGAGTTGTACGGCGACAAGGCCGGCGGGCACTGATCCACGGTTGTAGGTCGGCCTTCAGGCCGACTGCGCAGTCGGCCTGAAGGCCGACCTACAATCAACGATCAACTGTGCTGCTTGCCATGGCTGCGAAGCGGTTAAGCTTCGCCATCCCCTCAAATCCGGATGCCGAGTGCGTCATGAACTCCCCCGAAATCCTCAAATCCGTCGCCACACTGTGGGACCGCCAGATCGTTCCGCAGCTGATCGAGTACATCAGGATCCCCAACAAGTCGCCGATGTTCGACGCCCAGTGGGCCGAGCACGGCTACATGGACCAGGCCGTCACCCTGATGGAGAAGTGGGCGCGGTCCCAGCCCATCCCCGGCATGCAGCTCGAAGTGGTGCGCCTGCCCGGCCGCACGCCGCTGATCTTCATCGACATCCCCGGCCGGGGTGAAGGCGCCGATAACGATTGCGTCCTGCTCTACGGCCACCTCGACAAGCAGCCCGAGATGACGGGTTGGGCCGAACACCTCGGCCCCTGGAAGCCGGTGCTGGAAGGCGACAAGCTCTACGGCCGCGGCGGCGCCGACGACGGCTACGCCATCTTCGGCTCGCTTGCCGCCATCCTCGCCCTGCAGCAGCAGAACGTGCCGCACGCCCGCTGCGTCGTGCTGATCGAAGCCTGCGAGGAGTCCGGCAGCTATGACCTGCCGTACTACGTCGACCACCTCGCCGGCCGCATCGGCAAGCCCTCCCTGGTGGTCTGCCTGGATTCCGGTTGCGCCAACTACGAGCAGCTCTGGCTCACCACCAGCCTGCGCGGCCTCGCCGGCGGCAACCTCACGGTGAAAGTGCTGGAAGAAGGTGTGCACTCCGGCGACGCCTCCGGCGTCGTCGCCTCCAGCTTCCGCATCCTGCGCGAGCTGTTGTCGCGCCTGGAGGACGAGACCAGCGGCCGCATCAAGCCGCAGGACCTCTACGTCGAGATCCCGCCGCAACGCCTGGAGCAGGCGCAGCAGGCCGTGCGGACTCTCGGCACCGCCGTCTACGACAAGTTTCCCTTCGTCAAGGGCATGCGCCCGATGAACGAAGACCCGGCCGAACTGGTGCTCAACCGCACCTGGCGCCCCGCGCTCTCCGTCACCGGCGTCGACGGCATGCCCCCGCTCACCAGCGCCGGCAACGTCCTGCGCCCCTATACCGCCGTCAAGCTGTCCCTGCGCCTGCCGCCCACCATGGACGCCGCCATCGCCGGCAAGATCCTCAAGGAGCTGCTGGAAAAAGACCCGCCCTACGGCGCCAGGGTCACGTTCGAGGTCGAGAAAGCCTCCGCCGGCTGGAACGCCCCGGAACTTTCCCCCTGGCTCGAAGCCTCCGTCGCCGCCGCCTCCCAGGAGTTTTTCGGCCAGCCCCCGGCCTACATGGGCGAGGGCGGCACCATCCCCTTCATGGGCATGCTCGGCGAGAAATTCCCCGGCGCCCAGTTCCTCATCACCGGCGTGCTCGGCCCCGGCTCCAACGCCCACGGCCCCAACGAGTTCCTGCACATTCCCATGGGCAAGCGCGTCTCCGCCTGCGTCGCCCGGGTGATGGCCGACCACTACCAGGCCAGCCGCCAGGGCCTCACCAGCGGCGTAGCAGCCGCCGCGGGGCATGGCCAGCACGGTGATCACGGCTGCTGCTAGCTGTCATCCTGAGCGTCCCACGGGATTCCCTTCGGTCATACGAAGGGTCTGGCCCGCCGCCCCCCTGATTGCAAATCAGGGGGCGGCTTGTTGTCCGCCTTAACACTACCCGTTCGTCCCGAGTCGATCCGCAAGGATCGTATCGAGGGAGGGATGGATTGCGCCGCCCTCAAGGGTAGCCACTACCGGCCCCTGTGGTAACCTGATCCGGGACTTTCCATAGTGGTTTTGCCAATCAAATCATGAAGCCGTCCGACGCCCTCAAAGCACATCGAACCGAATTGCGGGAACTCGTGATCCGGCACGGCGCCCTGCGTCCGCGGATATTCGGTTCGGTGGTGCACGGCGACGATACCGAAGACAGCGACCTCGATTTGCTGGTCGATGCGACACGCCGGACCACCCTGCTGAGCCTCGCCGCCATCCAGCTCGAAGCGGAGAAGCTCCTTGGTGTCGCAGTGGATGTACGTACCCCTCAAGACCTCTCGCGCAGGTTTCGTGACGAAGTGCTGAGGGAAGCCGTCGCGGTATGAAGCACAAGCGCGATCTGAGGATCGCCGACTATCTCGGGCACATGCTCGATGCCATCCAGCGGATCGAAACTTACGTTCAGACCGTTCCTGATGAAGCCGCCTTCTTGTCCGCTGCGATCGTCCAGGACGCGGTGATCCGCAATCTGGAAGTGGTCGGTGAAGCCGCCAACAACGTACGCAACGCCGATCCGGCCTTTGCCTCCAAATATCCGACCATTCCCTGGGATCTGATCTACGGCATGCGCAATCGGATTTCCCACGGCTACTTCGACATCAATCTGGAAGTCGTCTGGCATACCGTCAAAGACGACCTGCCCAAGCTCCACGTGGAGATTACGACGCTACTGGGCTTGCTTGGTGCAGGTACGCCGGGGCCGCACGAACCCCCGCCCAAGCTGTAAAATACCCCCGCGCCGCAACGGCGCCCCGCCATCCGCGGGCCCATCAGGGAAAAAGCCGGTTTAGCTCAGTTGGCAGAGCACCTGATTTGTAATCAGGGGGTCGGGGGTTCAAATCCCTCAACCGGCACCAGATCGTTCGGCTCACTTTGACCTGCTGGCTCGGAAGGCGGAATGCGCTGCGCTTATTCCGCCCTACGCGTGCTTGCGCGGCGGCGGAACTTTTGGCCAAACTCAGCCCATGTCAACCTATCTGGTTGACATGGCCGCCTGCCAAGAGCGCACGTCGGTCCAAGGGAAGGGGAGCAATCAATGAGAAAAGCACTGCTGCTGGCGCTAGGCACTGCAATTGTGGGAAGCGCCAACGCGCAGCCGCGCTCGGAAAGCCCGACGCCGGCCACGCTTGAAAGTATCATGGAGGCGCAAGATGCACCGGCGTCCGTAGATGCGCTACCGGCATCGCAGGGCTCACCCGATCAGTACGGCGCATGGGTCCTTGATCGCAAAGGCGACAAGACCTCGCCTGATCAATTCATCGTCTTTACCGACGACGCAATTGGAAACCGACTCACCGAGTGGTGCTCTGCGGCCTACAAAGGATGCACTTGGGCGGTAATTGTCGCTGGCGTGCGATGTGTGAAAGATGATGATTACAACATGGTGGCCAACGGCCCGCTTGGCGCAATCCTGATCACCGTGAAGTGTGGGGGCAGCGGCAACAAGACCAAGATCGATGCCAGCATTCTTTTGGTGAAAGGGGTGAACATAAAGAACCTCATCACCCCGAGTGCCGCTGGCAACCTCGGCTTTGCCTACCCGCTGAACGACGCAGCTTCAAGGTTTTCACCTTTAGCCTAAATGGTGCATTCGACGCAATTTCGGTGAATGAGAAGCTGTTCAAAGCGCATCAGTGAGGTGGCTCGCGTTAATAGGGGCCAGGCTCGATATATCTGAAAAGCCATTTAGATATATCGAACGTGGCCTATTAAGTGCCGTTACCCGAAGACAGCTTTGGGCAAATCAGGTTGCCAACTGGTGGCTAGGGCTCCAGCAACGAAAGCAGCGGCCGCACCAGCCCCATCAGCAGCTCGCGCTCCGGGCGGGTTCGGGCGAGGACGCGCAGCCCCAGGACAGCGCCCAGGAAAGAGCGGGCCAAATCGGCCGCTGGCTGTCGCCTGGAAATGGTCCCATCAGCCTGGCCCGCCTTGATGCAGTCGCGCAGATATTTCTCGATCCGCAGAAACACCCCTTTGACGACCTCGCGGAATTCCTCGTCGTGCGGAGCAAGTTCGAGTGATGTGTTAACGACCAGGCATCCCTTGCGCTGGGCGTCGTTGAGCAGATCGGTGACGGTTGCGTCGAAGAAGTCCTTGATCGCCCGCTTCGGCGGGGCGTTGCCTCCAAACACCCTCTCGCAATCGTCGATCACGCCCTTGGCATAGCGTTCCAGCACCAGCCGATACAGCTTCCGCTTGTCGCCAAAGGCGTTGTACAGGCTTGCGCCCGTCAAGCCCATTTCCTCGGCCACATCGCGCACCGATGTGGCTTCGTAGCCGTTCTTCCAGAAACGCTGGGTGGCCGCGTCGAGGACAACTGCCTCGTCGAATTCCCGAGGGCGTGCCATTTGGTTCTGCTCCTGATCGGATGACGTTTGAACCTAGTATTGCATTTTATAACAATCGTTCTAAAATAACCGTGTCCTGACTGGCCACGCAGTGGCAGCCCGGTGCGGCAGGCAGGTGTCTGCCTGGGCGGGTACGCCCGTTTCCTACAATCCAGAGGAGAAAGTCCATGAGTTCCAACGGCGAACGCAAGAGCTTGGTGCCCTTCCCAGCCAGCTTCCAGACACGCAAGGTCGAATCCGCTGATGCGGTCATTCATGTGAGATATGGCGGGCAGGGGCCCGTTGTCGTCATGCTGCACGGCTACGGCACCACCGGCGACCAATGGGCGCCCCTGGCCGCCGAGCTGGTGGGGGACCACACCGTCATCGTCCCGGACCTGCGGGGACTGGGGCTGTCGTCCAGGCCTGCGGGCGGCTACGACAAGAAGACCCAGGCCGGGGACGTGGAAAATGTGATGGATGCGTTCGGCGTGAAGCAGGCCGACTTGGTGACCCACGACGTCGGCAACATGGTCGGCTACGCCTTCGCAGCCCGGCACCAGGAGCGGGTGCGGCGGTTCGTGCTGATCGACGCCCCGCTCCCCGGCGTCGGCCCGTGGGACGAAGTGCTGAAGAATCCCTTGATGTGGCACTTCGGCTTCCGCGGCCTTGATATGGAGCGCCTGGTCGAAGGACGGGAGAGAATCTACCTGGACCGCTTCTACAACGATCTTTCAATCGATCCAAAGCGCATCGATGAAGAAGCCCGGGCTCACTATGCGGCGCTCTACGCTCAACCGGGGGCGATGCGTGCCGGGTTCGCTCATTTTGCGAGCTTCGGGCAAGACGCCGCGGACAACGCGGCCCTCCTTGCCAAAGGGAAGCTCCCGATGCCGGTCATGGCCATCGGTGCGCAGGCGACCTCCGGCGCAATGATGGCCGAGGTCATGCGCTTCGCGGCAAGCGACGTTCGAGAGGAGATTCTTCCGGATTCCGGCCACTGGATCATGGAAGAGAACCCTGACGGAGTCATCAAGCTGGTCCGCGACTTCCTCAGCTGATTCCAGCGCAGGCGAATAAACAATAAGGAGCCAGGGTCGATATATCCGAATAGCCGTTCGGATATATCGAGCCTCGCCCTTAAACACTGGCATCCCTGGCCCAACCACTGCCGCCATATTGTGGCACTGATCCCGGCACGACTCGGCCGCCGCGCCAGCCAGATCGGCTATGTCAGCGCGCCAGGGCGACGCCGACGCCGATGCGCGTGATCGAGTGGTTGTAGTCGAGCAGGCTCTCGCCATATCCCTGCCAGAGATAGAACATCCAGAAGAAGCTTGGATCTGTGGAGCTGTTCGGCACCGTGTATTGCAGGCTCAACGCACCTTTGCCGGTGCCGGGGTTGTAGCGGGCCATCAGGTGCATCAGGTTCTTGTGAAAGAGTTGCTGCTCATAGTGCAGCTCGCTATAGCCGTAGTAGCTGCCGATGTCCGGGTTGTCGTCGCGGTTCGGATCGGTCGCCGGCAGGTCCTTGTTCTCCGGCAGGCGCCACCACCACTTCCAGTAAATCGTGTGCTCGCCCTGATTCTGGAACGGGGCGATATAGATGCGGTTCCAGCTGCGCTCATCGGGCAGGCCCTTGCCGTTGGACTCGTGCTCGATGCCGATATCGGCGCCGAGATGGTGCCAGCGCTCCGGAGCCGCGGGC
>FTAG01000401.1_pt1 | contig 13895 bp, 14 predicted proteins | sample 1638911 | NCBI WGS metagenome assembly FTAG01 (sample SAMEA3914813, study PRJEB12502) | metagenome | biome: forest; material: soil | place: Canada | collected 2011-07-07 | depth 0.3 m
GCCGCGCTCAAGCTGGGCCTGAAGTTCCACAAGTACGCCGAGGTGCGACAGCTCGCGCTCGACGCGCAGGGGCAGGTGGTCGGCGTCAAGGCGCTGCAGATTCCCGCCGGCACGGCGGAGGCCGCGAGTTTCGGCCGCAACATCGCCAAGGCGGCGAAGTGGATCGCGGCGCTGCCGCCGAGCTTCCCGCTGGCCTGGTTCACCTACGCCATCGGCAACTGGTACCTGCGCCGCGCCCAGGCGATCGAGGCGGCGCACCGCCAGCCGCGCTGGTTCCGCGCCCGCAAGGGCGTGGTGCTGTCCGCCGGCGGCTTCATCATGAATCCGGCGATGGTCAGGCACTACGCCGCGCCGTACTCCACCGGCCTGCCCAACGGCACCCTCGGCGACAACGGCAGCGGCCTGGTGCTCGGCGCCTCCGCCGGCGGCAAGCTCGACCTGATGAACCGCATCAGCGCCTGGCGCTTCATCAACCCGCCCAAGGCCTGGGCCCAGGGCATGATGGTCAACCAGCGCGGCGAGCGCTTCGTCAACGAGACGCTCTACGGTGCCTCGCTCGGCGATGCCATCGTCGAGAAACAGAACGGCAAGGCCTGGATCCTGCTCGACGGCAAGCTGCGCAAGGATGCACTGCAGCAGGCGAAAGACCCGAAGATCGTGCCGTTCCAGCGCGACGTGGCCATGCTCAACCTGATGTTCAACTGCCAGAAGGCACCGAGCCTGGATGCCCTGGCGGCGAAGATCGGCTTCGATCCCGCCGTGCTGCGCCAGACCGTGGAGGCCTACAACCGCAGCGCCCGCGGCGAGAGCGCCGACCCCTACGAGAAGCGCACCGACGAGATGGCGCAGCTGCTCGAGCCGCCGTTCTGCGCCATCGACGCCTCGGTCGACAGCAAGCTGCTGCCGATGGCGACGATGAGCATCGGCGGCCTCAAGGTGGACGAGGCCAGCGGCCAGGTGCTGGACGCGTCCGGCAAGACCATTCCCGGCCTCTATGCCGCCGGCCGCAATGCCATCGGCATCTGCTCCAACATCTACGTCAGCGGGCTGTCCTATGCGGACTGCATCTACTCCGGCCGCCGCGCGGCGCGGCACGCGGCGGCGCTGGTGACGAAGAAATAGGCGGCAACGCGGGATCGCCTCATGGCCAGCGGAAATCGACCGCCAAGGGGACGCTGACGCCAATTCCGATGGCCGGCGCGGCGGCTACGTCGCGGTGCGTAATGGCGCTGATATTGTTACCCACCACCCCCAGGCTGACGCAGTCCAATACGGTGAGCGCGATCCTTTTGGTGCGGTCCGGAGCACCGCCATGTGCCACGGCGTAGATCAGGGCGTAGCGGACCACACCGCCGGCGAAGACGAGGGCATCGTCCGGGCGCTTGCCGAGCAGCGGATTGCCTTCCTCCATGCCGAGGTCATGCACGGCGATATGTGTGGTCACCATGTCCGCAGTGACCGCGGCATAGCCAAGGTATTCCAGTTCCCTGACGCGCGCATCGTCGGCAAGTGTGGCCAGCGGCAGCAGTGCGCAGAGCATGAACGCGAAACGCACATCGGCTTCCTTGCCTATTGCGTGCCGGAAATGGCAGGCAATATCCGCACCAGGCAGTACGCGGCCGGTTCGGTGCCGTTTCGCTGTCGCTACGCACAGCAGACCGCTACACTTCCGTTGCGCGCCGTTCCTGGCCGCGCCGAACCTGGAGTGCCGGATGCACCCTCTTCGCCATCACCCGCTGCTTCTGCCGTGGAGCCTCGCATCCGTTGTCCTTGCCGCCTGCGGCGGTGGCGATGGCGGTTCCGGCGCCTCGGCGCCGCCCGTTATCGCCGGCATGGCCGTCAGCGGTACGCCGGTGCTGGTGTTCGACCACACGCGCGACAAGCAGGAGCCGTTCAACATCCCCGACGCCCCGGCCAGCGCCTGGAAGGAGGCCGACGGCACGGTCAACCTGCTGATCACGCATTTCGAGGCTTACCGCATGCGTGGGCCGGACCTCGGGCACCTGAGCATCGATCCGCACAAGATCTACAGCTCCACCCTGAGCGCCAGCCAGATCCCCGAAAACCAGTACGACTACCACCACTGGTTCAGCGGGCCGCGCAGCAGCGACGGCGTGCACTTCTACACCCTGGCGCACAGCGAGTGGTACGCCTGCCTGCTCAACGGCGATTGCGCCAAGCTTGCCGCCAACGGCATGTCGGCGCAGCTCAACAGCTGGACCAATACGCTCAACGCTTTCGTGTCCGCCGACGGCGGCGCCAGCTGGCAGCTCAACAGCGTCGGCGGCAAGCATGTCGTCGCGCAGACCGCCTATACCTGGACCGGCTCACCGGCGCTGGCGCAGAAGGTCTATCTGCAGGCGCTGAACCACAGCGGCATCTTCCTGCCCAGCCGGCTGGTGCAGGAAGGCGGCTACTGCTACAGCGTGGGGATGTACATCCACCGCGATTTTTCCAAGCTGGACCCGGCCCACGGCGTATACGAAGCGCCGCAGGACCGCGTCGGCTAGGTGCTGCTGCGCAGCGCCGATTTCACCAATCCCAACGGCTGGCAGGCCTGGACCGGCGGCAGCGGCTTCGACGCCGTCGACAACCAGGACTTCCAGGTGTTCCGGCCGCAGCAGCAGGGCAAGGCGCTGAATACGCCGCCGCCGGTGCTGGTCTACGACACGCGGGCGCAGACCTATGTGCTGTTCCACACCCTCTACGGCGCTGGCAGCTATGCGGTCTACTACGCCACCAGCAAGAGTCTGGCCAGCCCGGCCTGGAGCGACTCGGTGCCCATCGCCGGCACCGCCGAGCTGGTCACCGATCCCGCCGGCCCGGTGCTCGGCTTCAACGGCCGCAACTATCCTTCGGTCATCGACCCGCAGTCGGCCGGCTACAACTTCGAGTTCAGCAGCGGCAGCCCCTGGCTGTTCTACAGCACCTCGCCGGCGCAGTACGGCGGCGACAACCTCGCCCGGGACCTGTACCGCGTGCCGCTCACGGTGAGCTACCAGTAGCGGATCGGGGCGGGCGGCAGTTGGAGCGAATTTATTTCGCTTGCGTCGAGGTTAGTCCTTCTTCAGCTTGTTCAACAACGGCGTAATCAAATCCATCGGCAGCGGGAAGATGATGGTCGAGTTCTTCTCGTCGGCGATGTCGATCAGGGTTTGCAGGTAACGCAGTTGCAGGGCCTGCGGCTCCTTGGAAAGTTCGTGCGCGGCTTCCTTCAGCTTCTCCGCCGCCTGCAGCTCGCCTTCGGCGTGGATCACCTTGGCGCGGCGGGTGCGCTCGGCCTCGGCCTGGCGGGCGATGGCGCGCACCATGGTCTCGTCGATGTCGATGTGCTTGATCTCGACGTTGCTGACCTTGATGCCCCAGGCGTCGGTGGACTTGTCGAGGATGGTCTGCAGGGCTTTATTGAGCGTGTCGCGCTCGGTCAGCATCTGGTCCAGCTCATGTTGGCCCAGCACCGAGCGCAGGGTGGTCTGCGCCAGCTGGCTGATCGCCTCGTAGTAGTGCACCACCTGCAGCACCGCGCGCGAGGGGTCGACCACGCGGAAATAGACCACGGCATTGACCTTGACTGAGACGTTGTCGCGTGAGATCACGTCTTGCGGCGGCACGTCCATCACCACGGTGCGCAGGTCGACCCGCGTCATCTGCTGCACCACCGGCCACAGGATGATCAGGCCCGGCCCCTTGGAGCCGGTGTAGCGGCCCAGGGTCAGCACCACGCCACGCTCGTATTCCTTGAGCACCTTGAACGCGGAAAACACCAGCGCCGCGCCGAGGAACAACACCACGCCGAACAAACCGATCATGTCCGCATCTCCATTGGGTCAAGGTCCATCGAGGGGTTCCACGGTCAGCAGCAGGCCGTCCATCTGCGTCACCCGCGCGCGGGCGCCGGCCGGCAGCGGCCGGGCACAGCGCACGCGCCAGCGCTCGCCCATGACCCGCGCCCAGCCCTCGCCGCTGAAGTCCTCCAGCACTTCGGCGGTCTGGCCGATCAGGGCGCTGCCGCCGGTCACCACCGGCGCGCGCCGCGCGCGCAGCACCAGGAACAGGATCAGGAGCAGCAGCAGCGCGGCGCTGAGGGCGATGCCGAAGATCAGGCCGAGGTTGACGCCGAAGCCCGGCGCGTCGGTATCGAACAGCATGATCGAGCCGAGTACGAAGGCGATGATGCCGCCGAAGCCGAGCGCGCCGAAGGTGGTGGCATAGGTCTCGGCCACCAGCAGCGCCACGCCGAGCAGGATCAAGGCCAGCCCGGCGTAGTTCACCGGCAGCATCTGCAAGGCGTAGAGCGCCAGCACCAGGGCGATGCCGCCGACCACGCCGGGCAGCACCGCGCCCGGATGGTAGCCCTCCAGCAGCAGGCCGTAGATGCCGACCAGCAGCAGGGCATAGGCGATGGTCGGGCTGGTAATCACCGCCAGCAGCCGCATGCGCCAGTCCGGCGCGTAGCTCACCACGCTGGCGCCTGCGGTGTGCAGCGTCATCGTTCCGGCGGCGGTCTGCACGCCGCGGCCGTCGATCTTCTTCAGCAGGTCCGGCACGTCGTCGGCCAGCAGGTCCACCACCTTGAGCTTGAGCGCCTGCTCGGCGCTGAGGCTGGCGGCGGAGCGTACCGCCTGTTCCGCCCAGTCGGCATTGCGGCCGCGCTTCTCGGCCAGGCCGCGGATGTAGGCCACGGCGTCGTTCACCGCCTTCAGTTCGGAGGTATCGGTCGTCGCCTTGGGCGCGGGTTTGTCGTCGCCGAGGCTGGGTTTGGCCAGGTCATCAGGCTTGCCGTCCTTCGGCGCCGGCCAGGAGCCACCGACCGGGATCGGCGTCGCCGCGCCGAGATTGGTGGCTGGCGCCATCGCCGCGAGGTGGCTGGCGTAGAGGATGTAGGTGCCGGCGCTGGCGGCACGCGCGCCGCCGGGCCCGACCCAGGCCACCACCGGTACCGGCGAGGCGAGGATGTTGCGGATGATGTCGCGCATGGCGCTGTCGAGGCCGCCAGGCGTATCCAGGCGCAGCACGATCACTTCCGCGCCGGCGGCGACGGCCTTGCGCTGGGCGCTCTCGAAGTAGCCGCTGCTGGCGGGGCCGATCGGCCCGGTGATTTCCAGCAGCGCAGCCTGCGGCGGGGCGGCGGCCTGGGACAAAGCAGTCCATAGCGCGCCGATCAGCGCGCACCCGCACAGCATCGCCAGGCGGACCATGCTCCGAGTATAGACCCGCGCGGTGCCTTCGGCGGATGCTCCCGCAACAAGACGAGCGGAAAAACCAGGCCTACTTTCCGCCGCCGCCGATCAAATTCACCGCCGATTTCACCAATCCGTTCAATGCGGTACGCGAGTCGCCAGCGCGCGCCCGCACGGCCAGCGAGTGCAGCACCGCGGCGGCGATATCGGCCAGCGCGGCGGGATCCGCCTTGGCGTCGATCTCGCCTTCGTCGCGCGCCCGACGCAGGCGCTGCTCCAGCGCGCGGGTGAAGCCGTTCAGGCCGGCGGCAAGCTTCTCCCGCACCTGCGGATCAGCCGCCGCCTCGCTCACCGCGGTGCCGATCAGGAAGCAGCCGCGCGGCGCGCCTTCCTCGGGCAGGTACAGCGCCAGCGCGTGGCGGTAGAAGCGGGTCAGCGCCCTGGCCAGCGGCTGGTCCTGCTCGAACTCCCGGGCGATGGCCTGGTTCGCCGCGGCGGTGTAGCGCTCCAGCAGATCCAGATAGAGACTGTGCTTGTCGCCGAACGCGGCGTACAGGCTGGGCCGGTTCATGCCGGTGGCGGTACTGAGGTCGTCCATCGAAGTGGCGGCGAAGCCGGCCTGCCAGAACGCATCGCGCGCCTGCGCCAGCGCCTGCTGCGGGTCGTAGGCGCGCGGGCGTCCGCGCGGCCGTGGCTGAGTATTTTGTACCATGTTGAACAATATTAGCGGGTCCGGTATTATTATACCAACTTGTACAAAAACTGGAGGAAACCATGATGAAACTGTACTTCTCCCCGCTGGCCTGCTCGCTCGCCACCCGCATCAGCTGCTATGAGGCCGGCGCCGACATCGAATACCGCTATGCCGACACCAGGACCAAGCGCCTGGAGGACGGGTCCGATTTCCTGGCGATCAATCCCATGGGCCAGGTGCCGACCCTGGAAGCCGACGACGGCACTCTCCTGACCGAGAACAGCGCGATCCTGCAATACGTGGCTGAGCAGCTGCCGGCGGCGCAGCTGGCGCCCGCCGGCGGCATGGCGCGGGCGCAGCTGCAGAAATGGCTCGGCTTCATCGGCACCGAGTTGCACAAGGCGGTCTACGTGCCGCTGCTCGATCCCAAGGCGCCGGACGCGGTGAAGACCTATTCCCGCGACAAGATCCCGCTGCGCATGGACTTCCTGCAGAAGCACCTGGACGGCCGCGAATTCCTGCTCGAGCGCTTCAGCATCGCCGATGCCTACCTCACCACCATCCTCAACTGGTCCGCCTTCGTCGGCCTCAAGCTCACGCCGTGGCCGGCCGTCGCCGCCTACTACCAGCGCATGCTGCAGCGTCCGGCGGTGGGCCGGGCGGTGAGCGAGGAGTTCGCGCTGTACCAGAAGGAACAGGCGCACCAGGCCGCGCGCTGATGGGCGGCCTGCTGCTGTTCCACGGCGCCGTGGTGCTGCTGATCGGCCTGCTCGCCGGCGCACCCTACGGGCGCGCCATCGTCAGTGAAGCGCCCGCGCGGCGCGCCGAGGCCTGGCGCGCCGCGCACACCGGCCTGATCGGCACCGGCGTGATGACTATGGTGTTCGGGCTGATACTGCGCCAGTGGCATGCCGACGGTCTCTTGCCGAACGCGATAGCAGTGACCGCAATCGTCGCCGCATATGCATTCAGTGCGGCGATGATCCTGGCGGCGGCCAGCGGACAGCGCGGCCTGAGTGCCGCGCGTCCGCTGGCGAACCGGCTGGTGTTCGCCGGCTACGTCGTCGGCGTGCTGGGTTCGCTCGGTGCCGCTGCCGGATTCGTCCTCCTGGCCTGGCAGTATCGCGGGGTATAGCTACGCTGCGGCAGAGTAGGATGCGCTGAGCGCAGTGAAGCGCATCAATCGAGTCGCGTCCGCGGAAGATGCGCTTCGCTGCGCTCAGCACATCCTACGTTTATCGCTTTTCTTTGCGGCCTTTGCGCTTCTTTGCGTCTTTGCGCGAGGCTGTTGCTTTTCCCGTTCTAAGCGGTGAGCCCCGAATGTCTTAGCAAAGGCTCGATGCTCGGCTTGCGCCCGCGGAACGCGACGAACAGCTCCATCGCGTCCTGCGAGCCGCCCTTGGCCAGCACCGTGTCGCGGAAGCGGTGCCCGGTTTCCGGCGCGAAGTGGCTCTCCTCGAACGCGGCGAAGGCATCCGCCGACAGCACCTCGGCCCACTTGTAGCTGTAGTAGCCCGCGGCGTAACCGCCGGCGAAGACGTGGGAGAAGCTGTTTGGCATGCGGTTCCAGGCCGGCGGCGTCAGCACGCTGACTTCCTTGCGCACCTCGCCCAGGGTCTCCAGCACGCGGCCGCCCAGCGCCGGTGCGTAATCGCGGTGCATGCGCAGGTCGAACAGGGCGAACTCGATCTGCCTCACGGTGGCCAGGCCGGACTGGAAGCTGCGGCTGGCCTGGAGCTTCTTCAGCAGGTCCTCGGGAATCGTCGCGCCGGTCTGCCAGTGGCGGGCGAAGCCATTGAGCGTGTCGCGGTCATAGGCCCAGTTCTCCATGAACTGGCTGGGCAGCTCCACCGCGTCCCAGGCCACGCCGCGGATGCCGGAGACGGAGGCCTCGTCCACCCGGGTCAGCAGGTGGTGCAGGCCGTGGCCGAACTCGTGGAACAGGGTCAGCACTTCGTCGTGGGTCAGCAGCGCCGGGTCGCTGCCCAGCGGCGGGGTGAAGTTGCAGGTGAGGTAGGCCACCGGCCGTTGCAGGCCGCTGTGACTGCGGCGCCGGCCCAGGCACTCGTCCATCCAGGCGCCGCCGCGCTTGTCCTGGCGCGCATAGGGGTCGAGATAAAACAAACCGACATCGGTGCCGTCCGCCTCGCGCAGGGCGTAGGTGGTGACGTCCTTGTGCCAGGTGGCGACGTTGTTCACGCGCTCGATCTTCACGCCGTAGAGGCGCTCGACCAAGGCGAACATGCCGGAGATCACCTGCGGCGCCGGAAAGTAGGGGCGCAGTTCCTCCTCGGAGTAGCCGAGCTTTTCCTCCTTCAGCTTCTCGGAATAATAAGCAGCGTCCCAGGGCTGGAAGTCGGCGAGGCCGTCGCGGCGACTGGCGTAGGCGCGCAGCTCGTCCAGCTCGGCCTGGGCGAACTTCCGCGCCTTGGTCGAGAGGTCGAGCAGGAAGCGCTCCACCGCGTCGGGCGATTCCGCCATCTTGGTTTCCAGCGACAGCTCGGCGAAGTTGTTGAAGCCAAGCAGCTTCGCCTCCTCGTGGCGCAGCGCCAGGATCTCGTCCATCAGCGCGGTGTTGTCGTGCTGGCCGGCGAGGGGGCCCTGGTCGGAGGCGCGGGTGGCGTAGGCGGTGTAAAGCTCCTGGCGCAGCGCGCGGTTGTCGGCGTAGCTGATCACCGCGTCATAGCTGGGGAAGTCCAAAGCAATCAGCCAGCCTTGCAGCTCCTTGGCCTTGGCGCGCTCGGCGGCCTGGGCCTTGCCCTGCCCGGTCATGCCGGCCAGCAGGCTTTCGTCGGTGACGTGCTTGCCGTAGGCCTGCACCGAGTCCATCAGGTTCTCTTCGAACCTGGTCTGGATCTCAGACAGGCGCATGGCGATTTCCTTGTAGCGCGCCTTCTCCTGCGCCGGCAGGGCGATGCCGGAGAGGCGGAAGTCGCGCAGCGCGTCTTCCACCACCTTCCTGCGCGCCGGCGAGAAGCCGGCGAAACCGGGCTGGGCCTTGAGCCGCTCGTAGGCGTGGAACAGCGCCTCGTTCTGCGACAGCTCCAGGCCGTACTCGGTGACCTTGGGCAGGCAGGCGTTGAAAGCCTTGCGCCAGTCGGCGGTGGACGTCACGCCGAACAGGTGCGACACCGGCCCCCAGGCGCGGCCGATGCGGTCGCCCATGTCCTCCAGCGGCTCGATCAGGGTCTCCCAGTTCGTGGCCGCCCCGCTTGCCAGCAGCTGGTCCAGCGCCTGGCGGTTGTCCGCCAGCACCTGATCGACCGCGGGCTCGGCGTGCGCCGGCGTGATCCGGTCGAACGCGGGCAGGACGCCGGGGGCGGCGGGTATCAGCAGGGGGTTTTCCATGGGGCAGTAGACAGGTCGGTGAGTGCGGTAAAGCTATTGTCCGGCGCGATTCAATTCAAGTGCGGCGGCCGGGCTTCAGATCCAGTGATGCAGGCGCAGCGTCAGCAGCACGCCAAGCACGGCCATCCCGCTCAACGCGAGCAGGAAGCGCCCGCGGCCGCGATAGCGGCTGTGCTGGTCCAGGCGCGGAATGGCGCTGAGGCGGAACTCGCGGCCATCGGGCGGCTTGCCCAGCACGTTGAGGTCCGGCATCAGCTGCTGCTCGGCGCGGGCGGCGCGGACTTCTTCCAGCGCAGCGGCACGCGCCGCCTCCCACTCGTCCGGATCGATGCGGCCGTTGTGGTTGGCATCGAAGCGGCGCAGCAGGGCGGCGCGGTCCTGCTTCCACTCGGCCAGCAGGGCGGCGAGGTCGCGGCTCTCGTCGGCGGCCTGCACCGCCGCCTGGGTGCGGAACCAGCCGCTGGCGCTGACCAGCACGTCGCCGGTAATCAGCTGTTCGGAATAGCGGTAGGGCCCGCTGGTGAGGAAGGCGTCCCAGGCCGAACGCGGCGCGTGCAGCGGCTTGCGCAGCTGACCGCGCCAGCTGCGCACCAGGTTGGGCTGCACCACCGCGCCCACCGGGTCGACGATGCAGTCGCCGGTGGTGTCGCTGAGGTAGAACAGGTCGTCGCTGGAGGCGTCGAAGATCACCTCGGTGTCGTCCTCGTAGCTCTGCCACACCCGGCATTTCCACCAGTAGCAGGGCATGCCGGTGAGCGGCGAGACGATGGCCGGCCCGGGCATCAGGCGGGGCCGGCCGAGCAGCTCGACCTGGCCCTGCGCCGCCGAGCGGATGCGCGACACCGGCGTGTCCTCCAGCTCGCGGGCGCGGCGCAGGTTGCGCAGGCCGAGCCAGCCGGCGATGCCGCCGCCGGCGAACGAGGCGGCGCACCACTCCAGCGCCAGGACGGACGCGGTTTCCAAGAGGAAGCTGCCCTGGTGCGTGCTTCAGGCGCGGAACAGCGCGCGCAGGTCCACGTCCTGCTTCTCCTCGGCGCTGAACTCCAGCGAGACCTTGCGCGGGAAGCCGCACAGGCGCGCCACGATCAGGTCCGGGAACTGCTCGACGCGCACATTGTTGTTGGCCACGTACTCGTTGTAGAACTCGCGGCGGTCGCTGATCTCGTTCTCCAGCGTGGTGATGCGGGCGAGCAGGTTCATCATCTGCTGGTTGGCCTTGAGCTGCGGGTAGGCCTCCACCGTGGCGGCGATGCGGCCGACGCCGGCGCGCAGCGCGCCTTCCGCCTGCGCCACGCCCTGCACATCGCCCTGCTCGCGCGCCGTCTGGCTGCCGGCGCGGGCACGCATCACCCGCTCCAGCGTGTCGCGCTCGAACTGCATGTAGGCCTTGCACACCTCCACCAGCTTGGGGATCTCGTCGTGGCGCTGCTTGAGCAGCACGTCGATGTTGCTCCAGGCCTTGGCCACGCCGTTCTTGACCGTCACCAGGCCGTTGTAGATGAGCACGGCATAGAGCAGGACGGCCGCTGCGGCCGCAAGTACGATGTAGTGGGAAATCATGGGCTTATCCAGCACATTGTGGGGATCATGCGGGATCAGTATTGCATGTGCGGCCGCGGGGCGGTGCGATACACTGGTGCCTCGCTCCCCCACGATCAGACCCAAAGGAAGGCCCGGTGCGCGTTCTGCTTTTCTCCGTGTTTGCGGCGCTGCTTCTAAGCGCTTGTTCCAGCAGGCAAATCCTCAATGCCACCGCTTCCGATTCCGGTTACGCGCTGAGCCAGAACATCGTCTATGACGACAGCACCGGCGAGAAGCTGGACGTGTACACCCCGCCCGGCGCGAAGAACGCCCCGGTGGTGGTGTTCTTCTTCGGCGGCCGCTGGAGCGAGGGCGACAAGCAGGACTACAAGTTCGTCGCCCAGGCGCTGACGGCGCGCGGCTTCGTCGCGGTGATCCCCGATTACCGCCTGTATCCGCGCGCGCACTACATGCAACTGCTCGACGACAGCGCCCGCGCCGTGGCCTGGGTGCATGCCCACATCGCCAGCTACGGCGGTGGCGCCTCGCGCATCGTGGTGATGGGACATTCCACCGGCGCCTACAACGCCGCCATGATCACGCTCGACCCGCAGTTCATGGTGCGCGCCGGCGGCAACCGCAACTGGATTCGCGGCATGGTCGGCCTGGCCGGCCCCTACGATTTCCTGCCGATCACCGATCCGGACCTGCGCGATCTGTTCGGTCCGCCGGAAACCTTCGACCTGACGCAGCCGGTGTTCCATGTCGACGGCAACAATCCGCCGCTCCTGCTGATGCACGGCGGCAAGGACGAGACCATCGATATCAAGAACACCAACAACCTGTTCGATCGCGTCAAGCGCGCTGGCGGCGCGGCGGAAAAGGTGATCTACCCGGACCTCGGCCACAGCCGCATCCTCGACGTGGTCGGCGTGCGCCTGCAAGGCAGCGCCGACGTGATGAACAAGGTCGACGCCTTCGTCAACCGCGTCACCGTGGGCAATGCGCCCAGCGTGGTGCAGCCTTCGTCGATCCAGACCTACGTGCCGCCCAAATAGGAACGATCCATGATTCGTCCATATCGCGGCCTGCTGCCGCGCCTGGGCCAGCGCGTCTACGTCGATCCTTCCGCCCAGCTGATCGGCGACGTCGAGCTGGGCGACGACGTCTCTCTGTGGCCCATGGCGGTGGTGCGCGGCGACGTCAACCGCATCCGCATCGGCGCGCGCAGCAATGTGCAGGATGGCTCGGTGCTGCACGTCACCCACGACGGCCCCTACAGCCCCGGCGGCGCCGACCTGCAGATCGGCGAGGACGTGACCATCGGCCACGGCGTGATCCTGCACGCCTGCCGCATCGGCAACCGCTGCCTGATCGGCATGGGCGCGCGGGTGCTGGACGAGGCGGTGATCGAGGACGAGGTATTCATCGCCGCCGGCAGCCTGGTGTCGCCGGGCAAGCGCCTGGTCTCCGGCTTCCTCTACCGCGGCGCCCCGGCGCAGCAGGCGCGTCCGCTGAGCGAGCGCGAGATTGCGCAGCTCAGGTATTCGGCGGAGCATTACGTCCGGATCAAGAATCATTATCTGGAAGCCAGTGAGTAGCAACAGTGCCATTCAATCCGTTCGCCCCGAGTGCCCCCGCAGCGGGCGTATCGAGGGGCCTGCGCGATCCCTCGATACGCGCTGCTTCGCGGCGCTACTCGGGACGAACGGTTCGGTATGAGTGACGGCGTCCGCATCGTCGAAGTCGGCGCCCGCGACGGCTTGCAGAACGAAGCCGCCCGCGTCCCCGCGCCGGTCAAGATCGAATTGATCGAGCGGCTCGGCCAGGCCGGCCTGCCGGTGATCGAGGCGACCAGCTTCGTCAGCCCCAAGTGGGTGCCGCAGATGGCCGACGCCAGGGAGGTGCTGGCCGGCCTGCACCGCAAGCCCGGCGTGTCCTACCCGGTGCTGGTGCCGAACCTGCAAGGGCTGGAGCGCGCGCACCAGGCTGGCGCCGACCACATCGCCGTGTTCACCGCCGCCTCCGACGCGTTCAACAAGAAGAACATCAATTGCGACATCGCCGCCTCGCTGCGGCGCCTCAAGCCGGTGATCGACCAGGCGAAAGCGGAAGGCCTGGCCCTGCGCGGCTACGTCTCCTGCGTGCTCGGCTGCCCTTACCAGGGCGAGGTGGCGGTGGCGGACGTGGTGCGCGTGTCCGCGGCGCTGCTGGAGATGGGCTGCGGCGAGATCTCGCTGGGCGACACCATCGGCATCGGCACGCCGGCCAAGGCGCGCGCCATGCTCAAGGCGGTGGCGGCGGAGGTGCCGATGGCGCGCATCGCCGTGCACTTCCACGACACGCGCGGCCAGGCCCTGGCCAACATCTACGCCTGCCTCGAGGAGGGCGTGCGCTCGGTCGATGCCAGCGTCGCCGGGCTCGGCGGCTGCCCTTACGCGCGCGGCGCCACCGGCAATGTCGCCACCGAGGACCTGGTCTACATGCTGGAGGGGCTGGGCATGGCAACCGGGGTCGACCTCGATGCCCTGGTCGAAACCGGCCGCTGGATGTCGAACAAGCTCGGCCGCGAGCCAGCCAGTAAACTAGGGCGTGTCAAAAAATCCTGAGCAGGGGGACCGGTGAACAAACTCTACCCCAGCGCCTCTGCGGCGCTGGCCGGCATCATCCGCGACGACCTGACCCTGGCGGTGGGCGGTTTCGGCCTGTGCGGCATCCCCGAAGCCCTGATCCAAGCCCTGCGCGATACCGGGAACAAAGGCTTCACCGTCATCAGCAACAACGCCGGCGTCGACGGCTTCGGCCTGGGGATACTGCTCACCACCCGCCAGATCAAAAAGATGATCTCCTCCTACGTCGGCGAAAACCGCGAATTCGAGCGTCAGTTCCTGGCCGACGAGCTGGAACTGGAATTCACCCCCCAGGGCACCCTGGCCGAGAAACTGCGCGCCGGCGGTGCCGGCATCCCCGCCTTCTACACCAAGACCGGCTACGGCACGGTGGTGGCCGAAGGCAAGGAAACCCGCCAGTTTCCGGCAGCCGACGGCACGCTGGAGTGGTACGTCATGGAAAAAGCCCTCAAGGCCGATGTCTCCCTGGTCAAGGCCTGGAAAGCCGATACCGCCGGCAACCTGATCTATCGCAAGACCGCC
>FTAG01000334.1_pt1 | contig 13893 bp, 17 predicted proteins | sample 1638911 | NCBI WGS metagenome assembly FTAG01 (sample SAMEA3914813, study PRJEB12502) | metagenome | biome: forest; material: soil | place: Canada | collected 2011-07-07 | depth 0.3 m
GCTCAAGCGCGAGTGGGTGATCCCGACCAAGCGGCGCCTGATCGAGATGCTGAGCAAGAACCTGCCCGCTGCGTAAGGGCGGACCGCCGACGATGACGCAGTGGACGCATCGCCATGCCCGCATCAACGGCATCGGCATGCATTACGTCGAGCAGGGCAGCGGGCCGCTGGTGGTGCTGTGCCACGGCTTCCCGCACCTGTGGTTCTCCTGGCGCCACCAGATCCCGGTGATTGCCGCCGCCGGCTGGCGCGTGGTGGCGCCGGACATGCGCGGCATGGGCCAGACCGAGGCACCTTCCGCGGTGGAAGCCTATGACGTCGATCACACCGTCGGCGACCTGATCGGACTGCTCGATCATCTCGGTGAACAGCAGGCGGTGTTCATCGGCCTGGACTTCGGCATCTTCGCCATCTACGACCTGGCGTTTCGCGCACCGCAGCGCGTGAAGGCCATCATCGGCATGGAGAATCCGGCAGCGCCGCACAACCCGGATTTATCGCCGCTGCGCGAAGCCGCCGCCTGGGCCAGGGATCACTTTGTCCACATCCATTACTTCGAGCCGCCAGGCCCGGCGGACGCGGCGCTGAATGCGCACCCGCGCGAATTCCTCAACAAGGTGTTCTACGCGCTCAGCGGCGACTATCACTATCTCGACGTGTGGAAGCACCCGCCGGGCACCAGCTACCTCGACGCCCTGCCCGAGCCGCCGCCGCTGCCCTGGCACTGGATGAGCGAGCTGGAGATGGAGTTCTTCGTCGCCGAATATGCCCGCACCGGCTTCAGCGGCGGCCTCAACTGGTACCGCGCCATGGACCTGCGCTGGGCGCAGCGCAGGAAATACGAGGGCGTGAAGAACCCGGCGCCGTTCTTCTTCATCGGCAGCGAGCGCGACTGCGACCTGGAAGTCTGGCACGGCGACGACCCGATCGCGCAGATCCCGCAGCAGTACAGCGATGTCCGCGGCATCGCCATGCTGCCCAAGGCCGGCCACATGATGCAGATGGAGCGGCCGCGCGAGGTCAACGAATGGATACTGAAATTTCTCGCCACGCTGCGCTAGCGCGACGCGCAGCCTAGGCCATCAGCGAGCATATTGCTATGGCTTCTTATGGCCGGCGGCTTGAGCTGGGTTAGGCATCAACTTTCAGGCCTCGCTTGTTTCTCCAGCGATACCTCCGCTGGTACTCGCGGCGCTGCTTTGTGACCTCATAAAGGACGATGCCAGACGTGGTGCCCAAATTGAGGCTTTCGATCATGCCGAACATGGGAATGCTCACACATAAATCACTGTGCTCGACAGCAGCGTCGCTTACTCCCCTTGCTTCATTGCCGAACCATACGGCTAGTTTGTGGTGCTCAGTGAAATCAGCCTCATCCAGGATTGCGCTTTTCTTCCCCTTTACGTGCGGGGATGTGACAACAGACACAAATCGGTTTGTCTCAAGGTGCTTAATGCATGCCTGAGTGGTGTCGAAACGCTTTACGAAGCTCCACTTAATTGCAGATACGGAGGTTTTTGAAAGCGATTTCCTTTCTCTCATGTCCTGCCAGTTGTCTGGCAGGGAATTTCTAGGGTCGACGACGTATACCTTTTCAACGCCCAAGGCGTTCACGTTCCTTACGACAGTGCCAATATTTATTATGTCGCTAGGGTCTTCGATCACCGCAATCAGGTTCTTGCACCTGTATTCCTTAATTTCGTTTGCACGTTTCCGTACGGAGGGCTTTTGCTTTTTCTGTTCTTCCATGGCACTCAACGTAAAGTGATCTGATGTCTAACGCTGATTGAACCGCAGCGAGAACCGTCCCCGGTTCGGGTTAATCCAAGAAGCCACACCGCAAAATCCTGATATTGCTGATCACGACAATATTACGCCGGATCAATTCTGCGCAGCACGAATGCGACACTTCTCCGCCGGATACTCCGCCGCGGTCGCTCGCCAGCAAGCCCCGGAAGCCATCGGCTTGCCTGCATCAAGAAACCAGCACCACCTTGCCGATGTTCTTGCGCGCCTCGATGTAACTCTGCGCCTCACCCACCTGCGCCAGCGGAAACGCCTTGTCCACGTGCGGGCGCACCCAGCCTTCGGCGACGCCGCTCATCAGGGTCTGCATCCACGGCCGGATCTTGCCGTTCTCGTGCCACATGTGGCCGAGGTTGACGCCGAATACCGAGCGGTTGTCGTTGGTCAGGCTGACCGGGTTGAACAGCGGCATGCCCAATGCCAGCTTGGCGAACGCCAGCGGCCGGATCAGGCCGGACTCGCTGGCGCTGGAGATGCCGAACATGCCGAGGCGGCCGGTGTGGCGCAGCGCCTTGTAGCTCTTCTTCCAGTGGCTGCCGCCGAGCGGATCGAGAATCAGCTCGACGCCGCGGCCCTCGGTGAGCCGGTTCAGTTCCGGGGTCCAGTCGGCGCCGCGGTAGTCGATGGGATGGTGCAGGCCGCGCTCCCTGAGGAAATCGTGCTTGCCGGCACTGGCGGTGCCGTAGAGCGTGGCGCCGATGTGGCGGCCGATGTCGATGGCGGCGAGGCCGACGCCGCTGCCGGCGTTGTGGATCAGTACCGCCTCGTCCTTCGACAGCGAGCCGACCACCACCATCAGCTGCCAGGCGGTGAGGTAGTTCACCGGAATGGCGGCGGCCTGTTCGTGGCTCAGCGCGGCCGGCTTGTCGAACACCTGCGGCAGGGGCACCACCACGGTATCGGCATAACCGCCGAAGCGGGTCAGCGCGAACACCTCGCGGCCCTGCCAGTGCTCGTCGACGCCCGGCCCCAGCGCATCGACCACGCCGGAGACCTCATAGCCGACCACGCAGGGCAGCTTGGGCGCATCGGGGTAGAAGCCCTTGCGCGCCAGGATGTCGGCGAAGTTGATGCCGCTGGCGCGGACGCGGATGCGCAGTTCGCCGGCCTTCGGCAGCGGGTCCGGCGATTCGCGCAGCTGCAGCTTTTCCGGGCCGCCGTAGCCGGTGATGTAAACCTGTTTCATTGCCTGCTCCCTTATTGCTCTTGTGACCGCAGCGGCCGCTCTGCATCCGGCGCAGGCCAAAGTACCTGAGCGTGGCAGCCGCCGCTAGCGCGACCGGCCCTGAACTCAGTCCGGCGGCTTGGCCGCAGGCGGCGGCGCTTCGGCCGGAGGAGCAGCCGCGTCGCCCGAGCCGTGATCCGGTTCGGCCGTCGCGGGCGGCGCTGCCGCCGCAGGCGCCGTATCGGCGGCGGCAGGCGCATCCTGCGGCGCGGCAACAGCGGCCGGCGGCTGCGATTCGCCGGTACCTTGTGCATCGTCGTCGCCATCCGGCAACTCGGATGCGGGCGGCTCCGGCTCTTCCTGCGGCGCGTTGCGCGCGCCGTAACCCATCTGGCCCAGTATCCAGGCCACGCGGGCCTGCACATAGGCGCCGGGTGCACGCGCGCTCCAGTGGCGCGGATTCGGCAGCACCGCGGCGAGCCGCGCCGCCTCCTCTGCGGTGAGCGCGGAAGCCGGCTTGTCGAAGTAGGCGCGCGAGGCAGCCTCGACGCCGTAGATGCCGGGACCGAACTCGGCGATGTTGAGGTACATCTCGAGAATGCGATCCTTGCCCCAGATCTTTTCGATCAGCACGGTCAGCACCGCTTCGAGGCCCTTGCGCACATAGCCGCCGGGCCACAGGAACAGGTTCTTGGCGGTCTGCTGGCTGATGGTCGACGCACCGCGGCGGTGATGCCTGGCATCGCGGTTGTACTGCTCCGCCTTGCGGATCGCGTCCATGTCGAAACCCTGGTGGGTCCAGAACTTCTGGTCCTCCGCCGCCACCACGGCGCGGCGCGCGGTGTCGGCGATACTGGCGGACGGCACCCAGCGGTACTGCACCGGCTGGGTCGGGCTTTGCAGCATGTAGGACGTAGTGGGCGGCGGCAGCCAGCGCAAACCCACCACCGTCATCAGCACCAGTACGACGAAGGCCAGCAACAGACTGAAGATCCAGGCGGCGAACGAAGTCCGCGGCGGCGGCGCCTCCGGTGGTAGCGGCCGGCCGGCGCGTAGCACCGGATCGACCTGCAGCGATGGAGTGCCGGCCGGTTCCAGGGTCGGCTCGATGCGTGGGCTCATGCGCTTGGCGGCTTCATTGGTTTTATATCCTGACCTTATAGCGGACCCGATCTGCCGCTCAAGGTTCCCCCGCCCGGCCTGAAGGACGCGTGCGCCGCGGCCAGCCGCTGCACGCCGGCCACGATGTCCTGCGGCGCCACCGTGGTATAGCCGCAAACCAGCGTTGCCGTACGCGGCGGTCGCAGGTGATAGCTGTGCCCACTGTAGACGCGCACGCCATGCGCCTCGGCGTGATGGATGAAAGCGTCCGCCTGCCCGGCCGCGACGCGCGCCAGGCGCAGGAACAGATGGGTGCCGGAAGCCGAGCCCGACCACGACACCGCGCCGTCGCCGAAATGCGCTTCCAGCGCGCCCAGCAGCTGCTGCCGCTTCAGCTCCAGCGTACGCGCCATGCGGCGGCGCGCGCTATCGTAGGCACCGGACTCGAAGAAGGCGGCCAGTGCCCTCTGCTCCAGCGGCGCGCTGCCGCGATCGGCCAGCCACTTCACCGCGCGGAACGCTTCGCGCAAGCTCGGCGGCACCACCAGATAGCCCAGGCGCAGGCCGGGAAACAGGGTGCGGGCGAAGGTGCCGAGATAGAGCACACGGCCGCCGCCATCGAGGCCCTGCAGGGCGGGAATGGCGCCGACGCCATAGCGGAACTCGGAGTCGTAATCGTCCTCCACCAGCCACACGCCCTGCTGCGCCGCCCAGCGCAGCAGCTTGAGGCGCCGCTCCACGCTCATGATGGCGCCGGTGGGAAACTGGTGCGAGGGGGTGACATGGATGGCGCGGACGCCGCGCAGGCGCTGCGCGTGACGCTCGATGTCGAGACCGTCCGCGTCCACCGCGCAGGGCACCAGCTGCGCACCGGCGGCGAGGAAGGCCTGCCGCGCCCCTTGGTAATGCGGGTCTTCGATGCCGATGCGGTCGCCCTCGCCGCACAGCACGCGCGATACCAGGTCGAGCGCCTGCTGCGAGCCGTTCACCACCAGCACATCGTCGGCCTGCGCGCGCACGCCGCGCTGCTCGCGCAGGTAGGCAGCCAGCGCGGCGCGCAGCGTACCGAGCCCGGCGGGATCGGGATAACCGACCTGCGGCGCGGCGGCGGCGCGCGACAGCGCCTGCCGCCACAGGCGCAGGGTGCGCGGGTCCGGCGCGGTGCTGACGTAGGCGAAGTCGACCAGCCCGCTGCGCCTGCCGGGGGCAGGGGCCGGCGCGGTATGCGGTGCCAGCGCCTGGGCGCGCCGCGCATAGGCGGAGATATGCGCCTTGCGCCGCTGTGCCGGCGCGGCGGCGGCGGCATCGCCGGGCATCGCCATGCGCGGCACCTGCACCGCCACACGCGAACCGGAGCCGACGCGCGAGATGATATAGCCCTCGGCGGCGAGTTGCTCGAAGGCCGCCAGCACCACGATGCGCGACACCCCCAGGTCCCGTGCCAGGGTGCGGGTGCCCGGCAGGCGCGAGGCGGCCTTGAGCTGCCCGCCGAGGATGGCCTGGCGCAGCGCTTCGTAGACGCGCCGGTAGAGCGGCCCGTCCTGGCTCAGATGCAGCAGCATGGCTGGCCGGTGGTTATATCGAATAGACCGGAAGTGGACATTTACTTGTACCACTTTCGGGCCGAGCATACATCCACTGGCCAGCGCCGTGCCGGCGCTGCCCGAGAACCCGACAAGGAACACACCGATGAGACGCAAGCCTGCGCTGGCGGCGCTGTTGTCGCTCGCCACCCTGTTGTCCCCCGCCCTGACCAGCGCCGATGCGGCGAAGCCGGCCTATTGCGCCACACCGGAATATCGCCAGCTCGATTTCTGGGTCGGCGACTGGGAGGTCTACGACACGGACGGCAAGTTGCAGGGCTACAACCGCGTGGAGAAGGTCTACAACGGCTGCGTCATCCAGGAAAACTGGCGCGGCGTCGAAGGCGACACCGGCAGCAGCTTCAACATCTACGATGCCTCGCGCAAGCTGTGGAACGAGACCTGGGTCAGCAGCCACGGCTATTTCCTGTCGTTCGACGGCAATCTGCACGGCAAGGACCTGGTGCTGGTCGGCACCCACCTCGACGCCAACGGCAATACCGAATTGCACCGCGGCATCTGGACGCCGACCGACTACGGCGTGCACCAACTGTGGGAAATCTCCATGGACGGCGGCCGCACCTGGACCACCCGCTTCGAGGGCATCCTGCGCCACGCCGCCAAGACAGCGGCCCACTGAGCGACAGGGGCAGGCGCGTGCGTCAATCGATGGTGATCAAGTGGTCGTTGCGGCATTGCTGAGCCGCGCTGCTGGCAGTTGTCGCCAGCATCGCATCAGCCGATCGGAGCAATGGCGTAATTACGGAGGGCAGCAAGGTGACTTCGGCAACACAGAGCCAGGACGGAGCACGCGATTTCGATTTCCTGCTGGGCCGCTGGCATATCGTCAACCGGCGCCTGGTGGCGCGCCTGCAGAACTCGCAGGACTGGGAAACCTTTGAAGCAAGCAACAACGCCTGGCTGCTGCCGGGCGGCATCGGCAACATCGACGAGTACCGCAGCGAGCACTGGCCGGACTTCGTCGGCATGACACTGCGCATCCACGATCCGGCCAGCCGCAAGTGGAGCCTGTACTGGGTCGACAACAAGGGCAACGCCCTGCAGCCGCCGGTGGTGGGCTCGTTCAGCAAGGGCGTGGGCGTGTTCGAGGGCAGCGATGTGCTGCGCGGCCAGCCGGTGCGGGTGCGCTTCACCTGGACGGTGATCGACCACTACAGCGCACGCTGGGAGCAGGCCTTCTCGCCCGATAATGGCCAGACCTGGGAAACCAACTGGACCATGGCGTTCAGCCGGGACAGTTGAGACCGCGTTTTTGGCAGGTGTTGTGGAGCCGCCTGGACCGCTAGCCTGCAGCCAAACCGAACGCCTCAGCCAGCAACTCGTAGGAACGCAGCCGTTCGGCGTGGCCGTGCACATTGGTCACCACCATCACCTCGTCCGCACCGGTCTCGCGCACCTTGGCCTCGATCTGCGCGCGCACCGCGTCCGGTGCGCCGACGATGGTCATGTCGCGGAACTGCCGCACCGCCTCGCGCTCGCCTTCGGTGTACGAATAGGCCAGCGCTTCTTCCGGGCTGGGCAGCGGCAGGAACTCGCCGCGGTTGATGCGCAGCCGCGCCAGCTCCATGGTCAGGGCCAGATGCTGCGCCTGTTCGTCGGTATCGGCGCAAACCACGGCCACGCCGAGAACGGCATGGGGTTTGGGAAATTGCGCGGAGGGCGTGAAGCTCTGCCGGTAGGCGGCGAAAGCCGGCCCGGCCGGGGTCGGGCTGAAGTGGCTGGCGAAGCTGTAGCCCATGCCGGCACTGCCGGCCATGCGGGCACTGGCGCCGCTGGAGCCGAGCAGCCAGATCGGCGGCAGGGTCACGCCTTCCGGCATCACCCGCACGCGGCGGAACGGATGCCCCGACGGCAGCTCGCCTTTCGACAGGGCCAGCATTTCCGACAGGTGCAAGGGGAACTGCTCGCCGTCGAAGGCGCGCAGCGCGCGGCTCGCCGCCGGCTCGGAGCCGGGTGCGCGGCCCAAGCCCAGGTTGATGCGTCCGGGGTACAGCGCTTCCAGGGTATGAAAGGCTTCGGCGATGCGCAGCGGTGCGTGGTTGGGCAGCATGATGCCGCCGGAGCCGACGTGGATGCGCTGCGTCGCCGCCGCGACGTGGGCGATGAGGATCTCCGGCGCCGAGCTGGCCACGCTGGCCATGCTGTGGTGCTCGGCGAACCAGTAGCGGGCGTAGCCCAGGCGGTCGGCCAGCCGCGCCAGGTCGACGGTGCGGCGGGCGGCTTCGGCGGGGGTGGTGCCGGTCGGCACCGGCGCAAGATCGAGTACCGACAGGGGGATGTTCATAAGCTCCCGCTATGTGGGCAAAACCGGACGATTCAACACGTACGCGGGGGCGGCGGGCTAAGATTTGCGCTCGATACCCACCGTTTCAGCCATGCCGGACCGCCCCGACACCCTGCCGCCCAAGCCGCAGCCGCCAGTGAATTACGACTGCTGCGGCGGCGGCTGCGCCGATTGCGAGCTGCGTATCTACCAGCGCGAACTGGTGCGCTGGAAGAAGCTGGAAGCGGCGCTGCTGGCCGGTGGCGGAAACACCCTCCCGTCCTGAAGCGCGCCGCTCAGCGCTTGCCGCTGAAATGCCGCGTCAGATTGCTCAGCGCCAGCCGCGACTCCGCCTGCACCCGCCGCCACATGAACAGCGCATTGACGATGCGCAGGTGCAGCGGCTTGACCTGGTAGCGCAAGGTACGGGTGAAGTTCATGCCGGTGTTGCGCCCCTCGAACTGGTAGAGCAGGTTCACCGTACTGCCATCGTCCATCACCGCGCTGGCGGCCCAGCGCACGCCGGGCTCGGCCTGCTCCACCGTCCAGCGCAGATGGCGCTTGATGCCGGCGGAGAGGATGTCCTCCTCGAAGCGGGCGCCGGCGGCCAGCGATTCGGCGGCATGCTCCTGCGCCCCCAGCGAGGCCGGGTGCCATTCCTTCCAGCGCGCCGGGCGGGTGACGTAGTCGTACACCGCCTGGGTCGAGGCGTGGATGAATTGTTCGAGCTGGATGGTGGTCATCGGGGTACAGGATACAACCTAGGGAGCCCCTGATTAATCCCAAGCCCCGCCCCGGCCCGATGTGCGCTGCGGCTCAGTATTCCGGCCGCAGCGCGCCCATGATGCGGCCAACGATGGGTTTTCGACTCATCGAACCGCCAGGGGGTTCCACCATGATGCGCTTCCTCTCCAGCTTCGCCGCCGTGGTCTTCGCCGCCGCGCTCTGCGCCGGCTGCCCCACGCAGTCGCCGGCACCGTCGACGCCGACCTTGACCGAAAAGGACGCAGGACAGAGCGTGGAACTCGCCGTGGGCAGCACCGTCAGGATCGTGCTGGACAGCAATCCGAGCACCGGCTACCGCTGGGACGTGGCGGCGGTCGATGCCAAGATTTTGCGTGCGGCGGGCGAGAGCAGTTCCACCCATGAGAGCGGCGGCCCGCCGCCGATGCCCGGCGCCCCGGAGAAGGCCATCCTCAGCTTCCAGGCGACCGCGCCGGGGCAGACCACGCTGCAGCTGGTTTACCACCAGCCCTGGATGAAGGACGCGCCTCCGGCGAAAACCTTCTCCGCGAACTTCACCGTCAAGTAAACACACGGGCAAGCGCCGCGTTTCAATAATGCGGCGGCACTTCATCGGCGGCGGTGCCGCGGAATACCGTTTCGGTCGAGCTGCGGGCGCGCTCCAGCAGTTCGCGGCATCGCGCCTCGAGCTGGTCGATCTGCTTCTGCTGGCGCGCCACCACCTGGTTGAGCACCTGCAAGGTCTCTTCCAGATAGGCGAGCTTGGTTTCCAGCTCGATCAGGCGGGGTTCGTCCATGGCGGCAGCGGCAGTAGTCGGTTCAGGCATGCAGTGTAGCGGCTGAAGCCTCAGAATAGGCGCATCTCCCCGCCGTCGCGGCCATCAGCGTGCTCCAGATCAACGACAGACTCAGCCTGCCGCTCGAACAGATCGAGCTCAGCGCCATGCGCGCGCAGGGCTCGGGCGGGCAGAACGTCAACAAGACGTCCACCGCCATCCACCTGCGCTTCGACATCCGCGCCTCCTCCCTGCCGGAGGAGCTGAAGGAACGGTTGCTGCAGCGCGCCGACCAGCGCATCACGCGCGAGGGCGTGGTGGTGATCAAGGCGCAGCAGCACCGCAGCCAGGAGCAGAACCGCGACGATGCGCTGGAGCGCCTGCGCGAGCTGATCGTCGCCGCCAGCATCGTGCCGCGCAAGCGCCGGCCGACCAAGCCGACGCGCGGCTCGCAGCAGAAGCGGCTGGAAGGCAAGACGCTGCGCGGCCGGACCAAGACGCTGCGCAGCAAGATCGAAGATTAAAAGACGCCCCCAGCACTTTGATTGACCTGCGCACAAGCAAGCAGGCAGGCATACGCCATCAAGCTAGTGAGCGGCTCAGCAGACGATCGATTTCGGCCATGTCCGCGGCGCCGAGCTTCCAGGCGGCGGCCGCGGCATTGCCCTGCACCTGCTCCGGCTTGCTCGCGCCGGCGATGACCGAAGACACGGCGGGATGCGCCAGCAGCCAGGAGAAGGCCAGTTGCAGCAGGCTGTGGCCGCTGACGGCGGCGAATTGGCGCAAGGCCTCGACCGCGGCCAGGTTGACCTCGGTATAGGAGCTGGCACCCCAGGCGCCGGGCTCGAAGCGGCTGCCGGCCGGCGCCGCTTCGCCGCGTTTGAAGCGGCCGCTGAGCAGGCCGTTGGCCAGCGGGAAGAACGGCAGGAAGGCGACGCCGGCACGCGCGCACTCCGGCAGAACATCGGTTTCCGGTGCGCGATGCAGCAGGCTGTATTCGTTCTGCACGCTGGCGAAGCAGGCGGCACCGGCCTGCACCGCCTGCTGCGCTTCGCGCAGCTGGGTGGCGGAGAAATTGGAGCAGCCGATCTCGCGCACCTTGCCGGCGCGCACCAGGCCGTCCAGAGCCTCCAGGGTGTCGGCGATGGGCGTGGCAGGATCGGGCTTGTGCAGCTGGTACAGGTCGATGTAGTCGGTACCGAGGCGCCGCAGGCTGTCCTCCACCGCGCGCCGCACATAGTCCGGCTTCGCGCCCTGCCGCTGCTCGTCCACCGCCATGCCGAACTTGGTGGCGATGATGGCCTGCCCGCGCCGGCCGGCCAGAGCGCGGCCGAGGAATTCCTCGCTGCGGGTGCTGCCGTAGATATCCGCGGTATCGAACAAATTCACGCCGGCATCGAGCGCCGCATGCACCACGCGGGCGCTGGCGGGCTCGTCGATGCGGCGGCCGAAATTGTTGCAGCCGAGACCGACCACTGAAACTTCGAGGGAACCGATGCGGCGCTTTTCCATGACTTCGATCTCCATTCGACCTGACCGTAGGTCGGCTCAAGCGAAGCGGAGCCGGCATCTGCGGCCAGTCGGTTCCGGGCGCAAGCGCCCTTGAACCGACCTACGACTGCTTCAAGCTGTCCCCGAAGTATTCGCGCAGCTTCTCCACCTTGGGCAGCGCCACCGCGGCGATATAGGGCTGATCCGGATGCAACTCGGCGTAATTCTGGTGATAGCCTTCCGCCTCGAAGAACTGCTCCAGCGGCTCCAGCCGGGTGACGATGGGACGGCCGAACACCTTGGCCGCGTCGAGCTGCTTGATGTAGCGCTCGGCGATCTGCTTCTGCTCCTCGTCGGCGTAGAACACCGCGGAGCGGTACTGCGTGCCGACGTCGTTGCCCTGGCGGTTGAGCTGGGTCGGATCGTGCGCCACCGAGAAGAAGAACTTGAGCAGCTTGCCGAAGCTCAGGCGCGAGGGATCGTAGGCGATCTGGATCACCTCGGCGTGCTCGGTGCTGCCGGTGCAGACGGACTTGTAATCGGCCGTTTCCTCGCTGCCGCCGGAATAGCCGGAGACCACTTCCAGCACCCCGTCGATCTCCCGATACACCGCTTCCACGCACCAGAAACAGCCGCCGGCGAGGACCGCCAGCTGGCGCCCGGCCGCGGACTGCAGCGGGGCATCGAAAGCCGGGTCCGGAAAATCCTTGGGACTGATCTTGAGGCTGCCGCCGAATAGTGAACCGATCATCTGCTCATCCTTGGTATGGTTACCGATGGGGTCGCAATCGAATTGCGCCCGGCAATTGCGATTCGACAGCCGCACCGGGTAAAGGTGCGGAACCTGCCGCGACAGCGTTACTCTATAGCTCACTCATTGCCGACCCGCCTGGCCAGAGCCGCATCGCGCCGGACCGGAACTTCTTCCAGATCAGGAGCATGCCCATGCCCGCTTCCCTAGGTTACGCCGCCCACAGCGCGAAAGCACCGCTGGCCCCGTTCAAGTTCGAACGGCGCGAGCCCGGCCCGCACGACGTGCAGATCGAAATCCAGTATTGCGGCGTATGCCATTCCGATCTGCACCAGGTGCTGGATGAATGGGGCGGGGGCACCTTTCCGATGGTGCCGGGCCATGAAATCGTCGGCAAGGTGGTCAAGGTGGGCGCGCAGGTCAAGGGATTCAAGCCCGGCGACCTCGCCGGCGTCGGCTGCATGGTCGATTCCTGCCGCACTTGCGCGAGCTGCAGCGACGGCCTCGAGCAGTATTGCGAAAAGGGCTTCGTCGGCACCTATAACGCGAAAGCCAAACACGGCTCCATCACCTATGGCGGCTATTCCAACAATATCGTCGTCGATGAAGCCTTCACCCTGCACATCTCGCCCAAGCTGAACCTGGCCGCGGTAGCGCCGCTGCTCTGCGCCGGCATTACCACCTGGTCGCCGATGCGCTACTGGAAAGTGTCCAAAGGCCAGAAGGTAGGCGTGGTCGGCCTCGGCGGCCTGGGCCACATGGCAGTGAAGTTCGCCCATTCTTTCGGTGCGCACGTGGTGCTGTTCACCACCTCGCCCGGCAAGGCCGAGGATGCCAAACGCCTCGGCGCGGACGAGGTGGTGGTGTCGCGCAACAGGGACGAGATGAAGAAGCATACGCGCAGCTTCGACTTCATCCTCGATACCGTGTCCGCGCCGCACGACCTCAACGCCATGCTCAACCTGGTCAAGCGCGACGGCACCATGACCCTGGTCGGCGTGCCCCCGGTCGACCCCAGCCTCAAGGTCGGCAACCTGATTTTCCAGCGCCGCCAGTTGGGCGGTTCGCTCATCGGCGGCATCAAGGAAACGCAGGAGATGCTCGACTACTGCGCCGAGCACGGCATCGTCTCCGACATCGAGATGATCCCGATGCAGAAGATCAACGAGGCTTACGAGCGCATGCTGAAGAGCGATGTGAAATACCGCTTCGTCATCGACCTGGCCACGCTCAAGCAGTAGCCGCCCCTCCCACCTTACGCAGGAACCGACATGGCCGACACCGTCAGGATACTTGGCATCTCCGGCAGCCTGCGCAAGGCGTCCTTCAACACCGCGCTGCTGCATGCCGCACGAGAACTGGCGCCGCCGGACCTGCAACTCGACATCGCCGACATCTCGCAAATCCCGCTCTACAACACCGACGTGCAGGCCCAGGCCTTCCCGCAAGCAGTGCAGCAGCTGGGCGAGCAGATCCGTGCTGCCGACGGCCTGCTGTTCGCCACGCCGGAGTACAACTACTCCGTCTCCGGCGTGCTGAAGAACACTATCGACTGGGTCTCACGCATCAAGAACCAGCCCTTCGCCGGCAAACCCGCAGCGATCTGCGGCGCCAGCGCCGGCATCCTCGGCACGGCACGGGCGCAATACCATCTGCGCCAGATCGGCGTGTACCTGGACATGCGCTTCCTCAACAAGCCGGAAGTGATGGTCGGGACCGCGCATGAGCGCTTCGATGCGGAAGGCAAGCTGACGCATGAGCCGACGCTGAAGTTCGTGGGGGATTTGATGGTGGCGTTGCGGGATGCGGTGCGAAGGAGCTGAGCGCTTTGGCCTCGGATTGAAAGCCGATTTGAAACTTCGGCGTACGCGCTTGCGCGCGTGCTGGATCCTCCTGACGCCCTGACGAAGTTTTTCGCCTTCGGCGATCTACTTCTTGTCAACAGCGCCAAGAAGTAGGCAAGAAGCGCCGCCCCGGAGTCTGCACCGGACCATCGCAAAAGAAGAAGCGCGCTGGTCCGGTGCCCTGCGCTCCGCAGCCGGAGCGGGGTCCATCGTCAGGCCATCCCTGGCCTGACGATGGACGCTTCGGCCTCCTGCCTCGCCCCGCGCCAAACAGGCGCGGGCCTCTGTCGCTCCGTCTTTGCGGTGCTCGGCGCAGACAACGGGGAGGTACGTCAAAAGCAAAAGCCA
>FTAG01000993.1_pt1 | contig 13855 bp, 9 predicted proteins | sample 1638911 | NCBI WGS metagenome assembly FTAG01 (sample SAMEA3914813, study PRJEB12502) | metagenome | biome: forest; material: soil | place: Canada | collected 2011-07-07 | depth 0.3 m
AACGGCGGTCAGAACGCTCCAGGGGCGATTGCGCCGGCCGCCGCTACGCCGGGTAGTCCGCCGGCGGCGGTTTCCGCGCCGGGTCCGGCTGCGCCCTCAGCCGTTCCCGTGCAGAACGGCGCGCAGCCGCATCCGATCGAGCTGACGCCGGTTCCGCAAAGCGGCACGCCGGGCGACGCGACGCCCCAGCCCGGCGCATAGCATCCTGGACGAGGCGGGTGCTTACTGCGGCGCGTCGTCCACCCGCCAGGCGCCGGCGTCGAATTTGAAGCTGGCCTGGCCCGGCCGCTCGCCCTTGTCGACACCGCCGCTGTCGGCGCGCCAGCTATCCAGATGCTTCTTCAGCGCCTTGAACATCGGGGTGGGCGTCTCATGCGCCTCCATCTTGGTGTAGTCCTTGAGCCAGGCCAGGGACATGTCGTTGTCGAAGTGGCGGTCGTGGTTGTATTCGACCGTCGCAGTGTTGTTTCCCATCACCAGCCGGGTGACCCTGGGCTTGTAGGTGCACATCGCCTTGCCGTCCACATCGGCAAAGTCGGGTTCGCCCTGCTCCGTGTAATAAGTCCCGCAGTCGTCTTTCATCAACGGCTGCAGCAGTTCCTCGGCTTTCGCGGCGGTAAGGTCGTCTGCGATGCAATTGGCGCTCATCAGCATCGCCGCCAGCAGTCCCACTGTGTACAATGCTTTCACCGGAAGCTCTCCCTGAGTTGCATCGATGCAATGGCCGGTTCGACGGCCTGTAGTGCGTCATCGCGAAGATTCACGGCAAGTCGTCCAGCAACAGGCTGCTGCCCTGAGTTCTCCGGCGCGCAAGCAAAGTAGCAAATACCGCGCCAGTTATCGGGCGGCGCATCTGCCGGGATTTGAATCCCTCTTTTGCGGGGAGCAAAAGCGGGCGTTGAGCGGTGGGGGCTGAGGGTTTCCCGCCGGCTGTCAGGGCGGCGCGCGGCGCAGGCGCTGCCCGCCTGCGATAGCGGCTGGTGGGCACCGGCCGCTATCGGAAGGACTTCTCCGGACTAGTTCGACTGCGTTGCGCGATAAATCAGTTTGACCTTGGACTTTCCCGCACCTTCGAAGGTGAGCGCAGTGGCACCAGCCGGATAGCCGTTCTGTTGCAGCAGGAACGACATGATATTGACGTAATCCTCCGGCGGTAGCGTGCCCGGGGCCGGTGCCGGCATGTTGAGGGACAGGATCTTGAAGATGTCGCCAACGCTGAAGTGGGCCTGCGGCGTGGCGAACGACGGGCCCTTGAGCGCCGGCCCCGAGCGGCCTTCCAGGGTTGGCCCATGGCAGACCGCACAGTTGCTCTGGAAGGTCAGCTTGCCGGCCTCGGCCTGCGCTTCGGTATACAAGGCCGGCGGCGCCGCCGCCTTCTTCTGCGCAACGGCGAGCAGCTGCCCCTGCGGCCAGCGATCCACAGCGAATCGCGCGGGATGATCGGCGACGGCGGAAACCGGCGCCGGCTCCATCACGTCGGCATACGGTTGCAGCAGTTTCTTCAGCGCGCCGGACTGGCGCAGCTGTTCGATGCTGTGCTCGAAGCGCTGCGCCGTGGGCTGGGCGGCATCGCCATAGAGCGCCACCAGGTTCCAGCTGGCGTGCGGCTCGCCGAGTGCGCTCATGCTTACGGCGCCGGCCGTGCCGTGAGTCCGGTGCGCAACGGAGGGACGCCACAGCATTGCTGCAGTCACCTGGCCGTGGTCGAGCGCATGCAGCGACTCGGCATCGTTGGTGAACACCAGCGGTGAAAGCTCCGGGTAGCTGGCGAAGTAGAGGTTGGGCGAGGTCATGTAGGTGACCGCGACTATGCTGCCCTTCGGCAGCTGCTTCGGAGAGCTCACGGGGTGCTTGCGCATCACCAGCACGAAGCCGGTGCGTGCATAGGGTTGAGTGGTGTGGACGCCCTCGGGAACCACAGCGTCCTGGGCATCGACCGGGAAGCCCAGCACCAGCTGGCATTCGCTGCCAGTCAGCTGGTGGAATTTGCGTGGCGACATGCCGTCGTCGCCGTCGCCCTGGCCGTCGAACCAGACGATGCGCGTGGTATCGCCTTGCAGCCGGCCGACGGCTTTGGCGACGCCGACGTCCATTGGAGCGGCAGGGCTGCTCTTGTCGATGCAGACCTTGAGTTCCGCGGCCTCCGCGCCGCGGTGCAGAAGCACCGCGGCGAAGAGGGCCGTCGAAACCATGCGCAGGGTATTGCGTTGGATTCGCTTGGCCATGGCAGTTTATTGCAGGGTGAATACGTAGAGGTGGCCGCCGAGCGGGATATTCTTCACGTCATCCACCATCTCGCCGCCCCAGATCGGGATCGCACCGCCCCAGCCGGCATAGACGGCGACGAACTGCTTGCCGTTGACGCGGTAGGTGGTGGGCACGCCGATGATGCCGGAACTGAGCTGCTCGCTTTGCCACAGCACCTTGCCGGTCTTCGCATCGAAGGCCATGAAGTGTCCGTCCGCCGAACCGGTGAAGACCAGGCCGCCGGCGGTGGCCAGCATGCCGTCGCTCCAGGGCAGGGCACTCTCGTAGTTCCACATCTGCTTGCCGGTGTTGAGGTCAATGGCCTGCACCGCGCCCCAGTTCTTGTCGTCCGGGTCATGCACCACCTTGAAGGACTCGCCGAGGAACGGCAGGCCGGCCTTGTAGCTGACTGCGCCGCCCTTCATGCTCATGCAGGTGTGGATGGTCGGCACATAGGCCATCTGCGTCTGCGGGCTGATGGCGATGGGCCACCAGTTCTTGCCGCCGAGGAAGCTGGGGCAGGTGAACACTTCCTTGTCCACGGTCGGCCGCATTGCCTCGTCGGTATACGGCTTGCCGTCCTTCATGCCGGCAACGGACGTCGCGTGGGCGAACTTCTCGGCGTAGATCAGCTTGCCGTTGCTGCGGTCGATGGCGTAGAACCAGCCGTTGCGGCTGGCCGAAACCACGGCCTTGTAGGCCTTGCCCTGGTAGGTCAGATCGGTGGCGACGGTCTCATTGGTGCCGTCGTAGTCCCAGGTGTCGTGCGGCGTGTACTGGAAGTGCCACTTGATCTTGCCGGTCGCCGGGTTCATGGCGATGACCGAGTCGGTGTAGAGGTTCTCGCCCGGACGCAGCGTCGCCAGCCAGGGACCGGGATTGCCCACGCCCCACAGCAGCGTGTCGGTTTCCGGATCGTAGGTGCCGGTCAGCCAGGCGGCACCGCCGCCGGTCTTGTAGGCGCCCTTGGGCCAAGTGTCGCCGCCCGGCTCATTGGGGGCGGGGACGGTGTAGGTCTTCCACGCCAGCTTGCCGGTCTTGGCGTCCATCGCCTCGATGAAGCCGCGTGCGCCGTATTCGCCGCCGGACACGCCGACCACGATCTTGCCTTTCACGATCAGCGGCGCCAGGGTCATGGCGTAGCCGACATCCGGCGCCTGCAGCTTCTGCTTCCACTTGATCTTGCCGGTGGGCGCGTCGAAGGCGATGACGTAGTTGTCCAGCGTCGCCATGTAGACATTGTTTTCATACAGGGCGACGCCGCGGTTGACCACATCGCAACAGACGGTCTTGAGGCCGACCTTGGACAGGTCGTGCTCGTACTTCCACAGTTCCTTGCCGGTGGTGGCGTCGAGCGCGATCAGATGATTCTTCGGCGTGGTGACGAACATCATGTTGCCGTTGACCACCGGCGCCGACTCGTGGCCCTGTTCGAGCCCGGTCTTGTAGTCGAACACCACTTTCAGGCCGCCGACATTGCTCGTGTTGACGTCGCTGAAGGGAGCATAGCCAGTGCTGGAATAGTCGCGGCGATACATCAGCCAGCCATCATCGCTGGCCGCGGCGGCAAGCCGCGCATCGGTGACGGACGGATAGCCGGCCGCTTGGGCCGTGGCGGCGAGACCCGGCGCAAGCAGGGCCGCAAACACCGTTGTACAGAGCAGCAGCCGCCCTTTCAATCGGCTGTGCAACGAACCAGACATGATCACACTCATCTTATTCTCCTCCACTGTCACTCACCCGGTTGGGCAATATCGAAGCTGATCGTGAAATCGCGCGGCTTGTATGGGCCTGCGACCTTCGGGCGCGCTCAAATGCAACTTCGATGCCAGCGTCGCGAATGCGGGCACAGGGCCTTTATTCGCTGGATCTGCATTGTGGAGAAGGGAATTTCAATCAGTCTGTGCACTGGCGAACGTACACCCTGTCATCCCGCCGTGACAGGGTGTCACGGCGCGGTATCGATGCTTGCGCAGTGGCGTTTCTGTTGCGTATCTCCGATCGGGCGCCGTTATGCGCCTGGCAGGCCGACGCGAGCCTGCGCGGCGACGCATGGCACCGAGCTTGCTTAGGGGGCTCGCCCTTTCGGGCGCCAGACTGGATCGAGGAGATCATGAATAACAAGCTAGAGTCGGTGATGCACGAAACACGCAGCTTCCCGCCGCCTGCGGCGTTCAGCGCCGCGTCGAACCTTTCGGCGCAGGCGCTGGAGCAGTTGTACCGGGAGGCGGCAGCCGATCTTCCCGGTTTCTGGGCCCGGCAGGCGCGCGAGAATCTGAGCTGGAAGCGGCCTTTCACACAGGCGCTGGACGATTCCAACCCGCCGTTCTTCAAATGGTTCGCCGACGGTTCGCTCAATGCCTCCTACAATGCGCTGGACCGGCACCTGGAAAGCCGGGGCGACAAGACCGCGCTGATCTTCGAGACCGATGGCAGCGAAGTGCAGCACTTCAGTTATCGCGCGCTGCATGCCGAGGTGTGCCGCTTGGCCAATGGCCTGCGCGCACTGGATATCGACAAAGGCGACCGCGTGGTGATCTATCTGCCGATGGGGCCACAGGCGCTGATCGCCATGCTGGCCTGTGCCCGCATCGGCGCGATCCACTCGGTGGTGTTCGGCGGATTCTCCGCCGACTCGATCAGGGACCGCGTGCGCGATGCCGGCGCCCGGCTGGTAATCACCGCCGACGCGGCGCCGCGCAGCGGCAAGCTGGTGCCCCTGAAGGACATGGTGGACGGGGCCCTCGCTGCCGGTTGCGACACGGTGATCAAGGTGGTGGTGTACCGGCGCAGCGGCAGTGCCATCGCCTGGACCACGGGGCGCGACATCTGGTGGGACGATGCGGTGGCCGGGCAGCTGGCAGTGTGCGAGCCGGAATGGGTCGAGGCGGAGCATCCGCTGTTCCTGCTCTACACCTCCGGCTCCACCGGCAAACCCAAGGGCGTGCAGCATTCCACAGCCGGCTACCTGCTGGGTGCGATGACCAGCATGCAGTGGGTATTCGACCTCAAGCCGGACGATGTGTTCTGGTGTACCGCCGACGTCGGCTGGATCACCGGGCACAGCTATGTCTGCTACGGCCCGCTGCTCAACGGCATGACCCAGGTCCTGTTCGAGGGCGTACCGACCTGGCCGGACGCGGAACGCTTCTGGCGCATGATCGCCGCGCACCGCGTCAGCATCTTCTATACCGCACCGACGGCGATCCGCGCCCTGATGCGCCTGGGCGAGGACTTGCCGCGCCGGCACGACCTGAGCAGCCTGCGTCTGCTCGGCTCGGTGGGAGAGCCGATCAATCCGGAAGCCTGGCTGTGGTTCCACCGCGTCATCGGCGGCGGGCGCTGCCCGATTGTCGACACCTGGTGGCAGACCGAGACCGGGGCCGCGATGATTGCGCCGATTCCAGGCCTGATGCCGACCAAGCCCGGCTCCTGTACCCGGCCGCTGCCGGGCATTGCCATCGACATCATCGACGAGCAGGGCGAGCCGGTGACTGCCTGCAACCAGGGCGGTTTCCTGGTGATGACCAAGCCCTGGCCGTCGATGGTGCGCACCATCTGGGGCGACGACGAGCGCTACCGGCAGACCTACTTCGGGCAGTTCGGCGATCGCGTCTACGTCGCCGGCGACGGCGCGCACCGTGACGAGGACGGCTATATCTGGATTCTCGGCCGCATCGACGACGTGCTCAATGTATCCGGGCACCGCCTCGGCACCATGGAAATCGAGAGCGCGCTGGCGGCGCATCCGCGTGTGGCGGAAGCCGGCGTGGTCGGGCGTCCGCACGAGATCAAGGGCGAGGCGGTGCTGGCCTTCGTGGTGGTGAAGGGCGACCGTCTTGCCGCCATGGCGGATGGCCTGGCGGCGGAACTGCGCGAATGGGTCGGCAAGCAGATCGGGGCGATCGCCAAGCCGGATGAAATTCGCTTCGTCGACGGCTTGCCGAAAACCCGCTCCGGCAAGGTCATGCGCCGGCTGCTGCGCTCGATCGGCCGCGGCGAGGTTGTCACACAGGATACGTCCACGCTGGAGAACGGAGCCATTTTGGAGCAACTGCGCGGTACCGAGATCCCGGTCCGCGTCGCGGCCTGAGGTAGGGCGGGAGCCGGTTCAATACACCGAGCCGGCTCGTCCTGTCGCAGCCGCAGCGTCCGCTGTGCAGTTGCGGGGGGGTGTTTCAGGCGTCGACGATCCAGCCGTGGCCGCGCGCCGCGTCGAGGAACTCGTGCACATCGCCGGCCAGGGTGTCGCCGCCGAAACGGTGGGTCAGTTCCCGCGCGATGTCATTGGCGCTGTGATGGCCATCGCACAAGCCGAGGATCACCGCGGCGTTCCGGTTGAGTTGCACTGCACCTTCCGGAGCAAGCAGGACATGGACGTCCTCTGCCCGCTGCCATTGCAGACGCATGGCGGAGGAGAGGCGGACGCATGTCGCGCCTTTGGGTTCATCCATGAGAACGCGTCCCGGCATGGCCTTGCGATTTCGGTTGCCGGACACCGCGACGGCGGGGCCGGATTGAGCCGCATCACAAGCAGGGGTTGTGCCAAGCCGGGAAGTGACGAACGGTACCTGCTTTAATCCAATCAGCGGTGATCGGCATGGCATCTGCGCTCGCCGCAGCCGCACCCTATGTCAGCGATAGCGCCTCCGGCGGCACACTGTGTCACGATTTCGTTACAGGTTGTTGCAGCGATAGTCAGTCAGCGGGATATTGTGCCGCTTGATCTTGCGGTACAGGGTATTGCGGCTGATGCCGAGCTGCTGCGCGGCGTTGCTCATGTTCCAGCGGCTCTTTTCGATGGCCTGCAGCAGCGCGCCGCGCTCAGCCGCCTCCAGCGGCATCGAGTTGTCGCCTTCGGGGGCCGGCGCAGGGCCGGCGGCGATGCCTGACGCCAGCGCTGCCGCTGCGGCTGGCGCGGCCAGCGGCGTAGCGGCGGTGTTCGGCGTCCAGTCGCGGATCTCGCGCGGCAGATCGAACATGCACACCAGGCCACCTTCGCAGATGGCCAGGGCGGTGCGGATGACATTGCGCAATTCGCGGATATTGCCCGGCCATTGATAGCGCAGCAGCTGCTGGAACGCATCGATCTCCACGGCCACCGGACGCCCATCGCGTGTCTCGCAGGCGATGATCTGGCGGATCAGGCGCTCCTTGTCGCAGCGCTGTGCCAGGGAGGGCAGCTCCAGGGTGATGCCGTTGAGCCGGTAATAGAGGTCTTCGCGGAAGCCGCCCTGCGCGATCATGTCGAGCAGGTTGCGATGCGAGGCGGACACCACGCGCAGGTCGGCCGCGATCGGCGTTTCGCTGCCGAGCTGAACCACCTCGCGCTCTTCCAGGACGCGCAGCAGGCGCGTCTGCAGCAGCAGGGGCATGTCGCCGATTTCATCGAGGAACAGGGTGCCTCCGTCGGCCTGGAGGATCTTGCCGCGCATGCCTTCCTTGCGTGCCCCGGTGAACGCACCCGACTTGTAGCCGAACAGTTCGCTCTCAATCAGCGATTCCGGAATCGCTGCGCAGTTCACCGCGACGAAGGCCTTGTCGGCGCGGTCGCTGGCCAGGTGCAGGGCCTTGGCGAAAGCTTCCTTGCCCGAGCCGGTGGGGCCGCGGATCAGCACGGATACGTTGCTTTTGGCGATGCGGTGGGCACTGCGCACATTGCGCAGCATCAGCGGATCTTCCCCGGCAATGTCCTCCAGGGTCATGGTCCTGGAAGACGGGGTTTCCGCGGCTACCTCGATCACGGTGCGGGTTTCGCGCGCCGGCATCGGGGTATCGCGATGCGCGGCCTGGGTCAGGCTGGCGAAGAAGCGCCGTCCATCGCGGCGGTCGCGGATCTGCCAGATGGCGTTGCGCAGCGCCGAGTTCGCCGATGCCAGTTCGGGCACGCCGGTATCGAAGATTTCGAATGCCGAACGGCTCACCAGCTCCGAGCGATTGCTCACGCCCAGCAGCTTTGCGGCGGTCAGATCGGCGGCCAGCACGGTGCCGTCTTCGGCCAGGGCGAGGGCGCCGTCGTGCAGCAGGTTGACCAGCTCGGGCCGGTGATGGAAGCGCAATATTGCCCGGCCTTGATAGCGGCGCAGGAACAGGCACTTCTCGATCAGGTGTGCGGACATGTTGACCAGCGCCATGGTGTGGCTCTGGCTGGTGCGGCTGCCGTGGGCGTCCACGCTGGAGGCATCGAGCACGGCGATCAGCCTGCCCAGCGGATCGCGGATCGGCGCACCCGAGCACGACAGGCCGATATGGCGGGCGCGGAAGTGATCGGCCCGATAGATGGTTACCGAGCGCTCCTCGCTAATGCAGGTGCCGATGCCGTTGGTGCCTTCGCGCTGCTCGCTCCAGTCCGCGCCGGCCATCAGCCCCGAGCTGCGGAACATCTGCTTCAGCGCCGGATCGATCTTCTCGCACAGAATGATGCCGCTGGCATCGGTGAGCAGCAGGGCATGACCGGATCCGGCTATCTGCTCGTAGAGGGAATCCATCTCCGCGCGCGCAATCTCGATCAGTTCCTCGTGCTGCGCCCGGCGGTCCTTCAGGTGCTCGCTGTCGACGACCACGGGCGAGTACAGCCGGGACGGGTCCAGGTGGAATTCCGTGACGCAGCGATTCCAGGAGGAATCGACCGCTGAGGGCGCCAGGGCGCGGCAATCCTCGGCGGAGCCGTGCACGACGCGCAAAATGTCTTCAGCGTGCTTGACGATCAGTGAATCAACCATTTTCTCTACTCCTCCAGTGTCGCTTCCCCGAATGTCAGCGGGATGAGCCGGTCGTTCCGGCTTCTGCGGTGGCGCCAGTTAGCAGCAAATGTGCCAAGCCGGCGGGTTACAAACTGTGCCTGTATAGGAACATGTTGTTCCATCCGTCGAATCGATCCGATCGGCGCCGCGCCCGCATCAGGTTGCGGACCGCCGGCAACACCAGCCGGCATCAAATCCGGTGCGGCACGGTCCCACCATACTCTCCGCTGACGCACACCGTTTTCATTTTCATCGATGGAGCAGTTGGCTCGCTCCTTGCTGAGAGGCCGCCCACGACGGTGCCACAAGCAGCGTCAAGTGCCTTCTTAGACCTTGGTCGAATACGCGGGTCGAAAGGCGGCGGAACCGTTTCAGGCCGTTGCGACGGCCAACTGGAGGAACAACAAATGGATGGCAATGATGGCGGTTTGACCGCGCTGAGCGCGGCGGTGCGGAAGTTTCTCGGTCAGCCGAAAAAGGCGCTGATCAACGGCAATTGGCAGGACGCGCAGTCCGGCAAGACCTTCGATGTACTGAATCCCGCCACCGGCGAAGTCATCGCCCGGGTGGCGGCTTGCGAGAAAGGCGACGTAGACAAGGCGGTGATGGCCGCCCGCAAGGCTTTCGACGAAGGCCCCTGGCGCACCATGTCGCCGTCCGAGCGCGGCAAGATCCTGTGGCGGATCGGCGATCTGATCCAGAAGAACCATGAGGACCTGTCGCAACTCGAGGCGCTCGACAACGGCAAGCCGATCGCCGTGGCGCGCGCGGCCGATGTGGCGCTGGCGGCCGATCTGTTCCACTACATGGCGGGCTGGGCCACCAAGATCGGAGGCGAGACGATTTCCCTGTCCGTGCCTTACACGCCCGGCGCCGAATATCACGCCTATACCCGCAAGGAGCCGATCGGCGTGGTCGGCCAGATCATTCCGTGGAATTTCCCCCTGCTGATGGCAGCGTGGAAAGTCGGGCCGGCGCTGGCCACCGGCTGCACCGTGGTGCTCAAGCTGGCCGAGGAAACACCCCTGTCCGGGCTGCTGCTGGCCGAACTCTGCCAGGAAGCCGGCCTGCCGGACGGCGTGCTGAACGTGCTGACCGGCTTCGGTGAGACCTGCGGCGCGCCGCTGGCCGCGCATCCCCTGGTGGACAAGGTGGCCTTCACCGGCTCGACCGAAGTGGGCAAGCTGATCGTCAAGGCCGCGGCCCACGACCTGAAGAAGCTGACCTTGGAGCTGGGCGGCAAATCGCCCAACATCGTGCTGAACGATGCCGATCTGGATATCGCCATCCCCGGTGCCGCCAGTGCCAGCTTCTTCAACCAGGGCCAGGTCTGCTGCGCCGGTTCGCGCCTGTTCGTGCAGGAAAAGGTCTACGACAAGGTGGTCGAAGGCATCGCCAAGATCGCGCGCGAGATCAAGATCGGGCCAGGACTCGATCCGACAACCGAAATGGGGCCGCTGGTGTCGCAGATGCAGTTCGATCGCGTCTCCGGCTTCCTCAGCTCCGGTCATCAGGAAGGCGCGCGGGCGGTCTGCGGCGGCAAGCGCAGCGGCGACAAGGGTTACTTCGTCGAGCCCACGGTGCTGGTGGAAACCCATGAGCAGATGCGGGTCTACAAGGAAGAGATCTTCGGGCCGGTGGTCACGGCGATCCCGTTCAAGGACGTGGACGATGAGCTGATCCGTCGCGCCAACGACACGGTGTACGGACTGGCCGCGGGCATCTACACCACCAATCTCGGCCATGCCCATCGTCTGGCGGCGCGCATGCGCGCCGGCACCGTGTGGGTCAACTGCTACAACATCTTCGACGCGGCGCTGCCGTTCGGAGGGTACAAGCAGTCCGGCTGGGGCCGCGAGATGGGCCAGGAAGTGCTGAAGAACTACCTCGAGACCAAGGCGGTCTGCATCAGCCTGTAGTCGTTGTCGCGTTTGCTGCAAACCGTACGCTGCGGAGCCTGGCAAGACCGGCTTCGCAGCGTGCGGGCACGATGCCCGCATCCCGAAGCGGCATCTGCTGCGATGCCCTTCTGCAAACGGGCGTTCGCCACACCAAATCCAATGCCTTGCCGATAGTGCTCCACTTGCGAAGCAGGTACAGGTACAGGCTGTAACGTCCTTGCCATGACCTGTCATGACTGCGCCGCGCTCATCGCGGAGCGTCTGCGGCCCAGGGCTGCTGATTGTGAAAAACCCCCTGTAAACATTGACGTTTCTTGAAATGCATCGTGCCATCCGTCATGGCATGGCCCTTGCTCTTGTGCGGCCGCGCGGGCCGTGGAGGAGGAAAACCCGGTTCGTCGTGCAGCGTGCCGCTTATGGAGCGCTGCTCACTAATTCTTCTATACGGGAGCACAAAACGATGAACAGGTTCCGCAGGGTCGTTCCAATCGCCGGCGTCATGTCGCTGCTTTGCGCGTCGGGCGCCGCTGATGCCTTCGACATGACCAATGGCGACTGGAAGTTTTCGTTCAACGGCAACGTCAACGTCCACTACATCTACTCGGACTGCGAGAGCGCTTCGTCGGCCAAGGCCATCACCACCGTCGGCGGCGCCTGCACCGGCAGCGCCAGCGGCAGCAGCGTATCCAATGTCGGCAACGGCCTGTTGCCGGCGGCGATGTCGTTCGGCGTGGCCACCAACCAGTCCGGATTCGATATCGCGGCGCATTTCGGCCTGTATCCGGGCATCAGCACCAACGACGGCGGCTCGCCCAACGTGCAACAGGGCTCGCCTGCGGGCACCAACGTGGCGTTGGGCACCACCGGGCTGGATGTGCGCCAGGTCTACATGACCTTCGGCAACAAGGACATCGGCACCTTCACTCTGGGCCGCAACTTCGGCCTGTTCGGCTTCGACGCCATCATCAACGACATGACCATTCCGGGTGTGGGCGTAGCCGGCAGCTTCTCCACCGCGGCGCCGGCCAATACCTCGCTGGGTTCGATCGGCTTCGGCTACATCTATACCGATACGCTGGCGCAGATGAACTACACCACGCCGGACTACGCCGGCTTCAACGCCACGCTGGGCATCTTCGACCCGATCAACTCGCTCACCGCGCCCGGGCCCGCAGCGCCGAAAAGCGCGCCGGGCGTCCACGGCAAGCTGGCCTATACCCATGCTTTCGACAAGAACACCAAGCTGTACCTGTCGAGTGCCTTTCTCGACCAGAAGCAGAAGTACCTGATCGGCGCCACGCCCTATAGCTACAACGGCTTCGGCATCGATGCGCTGGCCAAGCTGGATATCGATGCGTTCGAGGCAATGGCTTACTACTACCGCGGCAGCGGCCTGGGCACGACCGGCCTGTTCGTGCTGTCGGACGACGGCCTCGGCAACAAGCGCAATTCCAGCGGCTATCTGCTGCAGGGCAGCTACACCATCAACAAGGTCAAGCTCGGCGTGAACTACGGTGTCAGCCGGCTTGGCTACGCCAACAACGCGGATCAGGCCAATGTGCCCAACCTGCTTCAGTCCAACAGCAAGATCACCGGCGGCGTGTACTACTCGCTGACCAAGAACCTGACGCTGCTGAGCGAAATCAGCGACGTCGATACCAAGGCGCATAACGGCGACAGCAACCGCAGCATCAACGGCAACATCGGCGCTTTCCTGTCGTTCTGAGTTGTTCTCCTGGTGGTAGGCGACCATTGGGCCGGTGCAAGCCGGCTCCATTTTATATTGCATTGCAAAATAAAGGATCGAGGCTGGATTCGTACGTTCATGATTTGAATTTATTCAATAAATTGTTGTTGATTTAATTGATTTATTATTATTCAAGAGCAAGTTTGTAGAAATATAATCAACGTTTTATTTTGCGTTGCAAAATGCAAACTGTATAGTTGAGCTGTCGGGGCACATCGGGTGCGCCGCAACTGGAGCAAGCCATGACCAACACGATTTTCGACAAGGCGTCTGTGGAAAAGCTTTTCACCCTGGGCGAGGGCGGGTTCGACCGGCTCAGCGAGGCCGGCGCCATCAATGCCGAGGCGGCCAAGAAGTTCGGCGCCAGCCAGGCCGAGCTGGCCGAAGCGGCGCTGAAACTGGCCGGCAAGCAGTTCGAGCTGCTGGGCAAGCTGCGCGAGCCGGCGGAACTGCTGCGCGTTACCAGCGAGTACGGCGATACCCTGCGCGGTGCCCTGGATGCCTACACCTCCGCAGTGCGCGGCGCGGCCGAGGAAGTACGCAGCGGCTATTCGAAGCTGTTCTTCGGTGCGGTTGAAAAAGCCGTGGCCTGATGATCGGAGATCCGTCCGGGGTGCCCGCATCCCGGACGGCCTTCTGTCCACAGATCGACCCGGCGCGACATCGCGCCCTGCATCTTCGGCAACCGGATCATTCATGACCACGCGTCCCCGCAGCAAGAAATCACTGAGCCCGCAGCCGGCTGTGCCGCAGTCAGTGCCGCCGGCACTCCCCGAGGCTGCGACGCATCAACCGTGGCTGAAGGAATCCTTCGCCCGGCGCATGGACGCGGCTTGCGCCACCAGCTTGGTGCCGGTGGTCGGCAAGCTGCCGCCGCAGCAATTGCTGCTGGCCTGGCTGGACTGGGCCTCGCATCTGGCCCTGGCGCCCGGCAAGCAGGCGCAACTGCTGGAACTGGGCCTGCGCGAGTGCGGTGGCCTGCTCAAGAGCGCGCTGCGCAAGGACGTGGCGCCCGAACAACAGCGTTACAGTGCCGCTTCGTGGAAGCGGCGGCCGTTTTCCGTCCTGGCGCGCAGCGCCCTGGCGAGCCGCAAGCTGTGGGACGCCGCCACCACCGACGTGCCCGGCCTGAATCGCGGCAATGCGGCCCTGCTGCACTTCCAGGGGATTCAATTGCTGGAGGCGCTGGCGCCGGACCATTGGCCGCTGACCAATCC
>FTAG01000236.1_pt1 | contig 13843 bp, 13 predicted proteins | sample 1638911 | NCBI WGS metagenome assembly FTAG01 (sample SAMEA3914813, study PRJEB12502) | metagenome | biome: forest; material: soil | place: Canada | collected 2011-07-07 | depth 0.3 m
ATCTGCGGCGCGGACGCCAGCCTGCTGACCCAGACCATCGGCGCTTTCGCCACGCTGACTTACAGCGCCAGCATGTCCTTCATCATCCTGCTGGTGGTGAAGTACACCATCGGCCTGCGGGTGGAGCCGGAGCAGGAATACACCGGGCTGGATCTGTCGCTGCATGGCGAGCAGATTCCCTAGGAGCCAGATCGAAATGCATGCTCTTCTTCCTGGGGACTTCGAGGGATCGGGCCAGATCCTTCGCTGCGCTCAGGATGACAAAGTTGGGCTTTGCACAGAAATGAGGCACATAACCGGACCGATGCGCGGCAGAGGGGCGCGCATCGGTCCTGCTGTACCACGGCGGGGCACTTTCGCGGCCGCCGTGGGGGTTCATGAGCTGTAAAGGAGCAACACCCCGATGACACAGGCAGAACGTTTTTCCCTGGCGACCCATCTTTATGTTCGCCTGCGCCGCAGCAGCGGCCGCGTGGTCGATGCGGTGTGGATGGCGCAGAACGACGAGTACGCCCACGAGATCCTGCGCCTCGCCGCCAACGATCCCGATCCCGAAACGCAGAATCTGGTGCAGCGCTTCCAGGCCCTGCTCGGCGGACGTCCGATGCCGGCGCGCAAGCCGGCTCCCGCTCCGGCGCGGGCGGTGGAGACGACGGAATCGGCGCAGCAGCATTACATCGGGACGCTGCGGTAAACAGCCGGCAGCAAACCGGCGGGGTGTGCTGATCCCGGACCCGATCCGGGAAGGCGGCAACCTTCGCACGCGACGCCGCGGTAAGCGGTGCGCTTCGCTACGCTCAGCACACCCTACAAAACACCCTACAAAAACTATTTGACGGCGGCGTTCTGCACGAACCACAGGCCGGCGTAGATGCGCGGCTCGACCCATTTGCCGCTGCGGCCCTGTTGGGCCAGCCACTCGCCGATTCCCGCCAGGGGTACCACGTGGACGGTGATGTCCTCGCCCTCCACCCCGCCGCCGGCGTGCACGCGCTTGAGGTCATGGGCGCGGACCAGGTGCAGGATTTCTGAGGCGAGGCCGGCGCCGACCGGGCCGCTGGCCAGCAGCTCGCCACGGGCGGCGCGGAAGCCGGTTTCTTCTTCCAGTTCGCGCAGGGCCGCGGCTTCGATGCCTTCGTTGACGAAGGCCGCTTCGTCGCCGATGATGCCGGCGGGCAGCTCGATGCAGCGCGCATGCAGGGGAATGCGGTATTGCTCGACCAGCACGATTTCCTGCGCTTCGGTGACGGCGACGATGAAGGCGGCGCCGCGGGCGTTGGGGCGTTCGGCGTATTCCCAGTGGCCTTCGCGGCGCAGCGCGAGGTATTTGCCTTCGTAGAGGGTTTCGATGGGCGGGGTGCCGCTGACTTCGGACATGGGGCGGTGGGCTGGTGAAATTTGCGGGCCCTTACCGTGCAGCACTCAGGGCCGCTGCGCAAGCACCGCGTTGAGGTAGCCCGGCTCCAGCGTCTTCAGCGGATGCGAGGCGCTGACATGGCCCATGAAGGGCGGCCAGACGTTATAGCCGAGCAGTTCCTGCAGGCGCGGCGACATGGCGCGCACCAGTTGCGGCGGAACGCCGAGGAAGAAATTTTCCTGAGTGCGCGCCCAGGGCTCGCAGTACTGATTGGAGAAGGCCAGGCGCGGGGCGTTGCTGCGGTTGGCGCCGCCGCGGTGCAGCAGGGTGCCGAGGAACACCACGCAGGCGCCGGCCGGCATCACCAGGGGCTGCAGCTGGCGCAGCCACTGCGTGTTTTCGGCTGCGTCCAAACTGCGGCTACCGCCGTACTGCCCCGCCACCTGGGCGTCGTCCCAACTGTGGCTGCCGGGGATGATCTCGGTGCCGCCGTTTTCTGCGGTGAAGGCGTCGACCGCGACGATGGTGCTGAGGCTGATCGCCGGGCGCGGCCGCGGGATGGTGTAGAAACCGTCGTCGTGGTGTACCGGCTGCGGCGTTTCGCCGGGGTGGATGCAAATCGCCTGGCTGGCGGTGAGGAGGTAGCCCGGTTTGAGGAACTGGTCGAGCAGGGCCAGCACCCGCGCATCGCAGGCAATGTCCTCGAACACCGGGCCGCGCGCCACCAGGGTGTAGACGCGCTCGGTCTTGTAGCCTTCGAAGTTGTTGCGGCCGTTGTGGCTGCCGAGGTACAGCGACAGGCCCTCGCGTACCGCGCGCAAGGTCTCCGGAGAGAGGAAGTCCGGGATGATGGTGTAGCCCTGTTCGCGCAGGCGCGCGGCGTGGGCGGCGGCGTCGAAGCCGGGGCCGGTGTCGGGCATCTCAGTCTCCTCCTGCTCCCCCGTTTTCCGGGTTGTCGCGGTCATTGTCATCCTGAGCGTAGCGAGGCCCGGACCGTGGATGCGCGGTCAGATTCTTCGCTGCGCTCGGGACGACAGCATAAAGGTAGCGCTAGCGCTCGGGCGCTTCCGCCACTCCGTGTTCGATGGTAAAGCTGGCGCGCGAACCCTGCGCCAGCCGGGGCTTGAGCCATTGCAGCGCCTGGCTGGCCGACTGCTCGAAGCCGAACGGGGCGTTCACCACCAGCAGGCCGCAGGCGTGCATGGTGACTTTCTCCTTGACCCGCACGATGCCCGGCGAAGCATCCTGGTGGCGCGGCGGGCCGCCGCGGCCGGTGGTGCGGACCGGGCCGCCCCTGAGGGCCTCCGCCCGGGTGGGGCCGCCGGTCCTGGCGGGACGCTCGGGTTTGTTGCGCTCGGTGCTGGCGAAGCGGATCTCGTCGCCGGACTCCTCGCCGTTGTCGAATTCCAGGTTGAGCACCGGCTTGCCGGTTTCGCGAGCGACGCGGCGCACGCAGCGCGAAACGAGGTGGCGGTTCTTGATCGGATACCAGGCGGCATAGATGCCGCCGGCGAAGCGCTCTACCGATTTGCCGATGAGGTCGGCGATGGCGTCCATCTCGTCGCTGCGCTCGAACGGCGGATCGATCAGCATCAGGCCGCGCTTCTCCGGCGGCGGCAGCAGGGCGTGGGCCTCGTAGCCGTCGCGCACGTGCACCACGGCGCGCGGATCGCCGCGCAGGGAGCGCTTCAGCTCCGCCGCCACTTCGGGCACTTTCTCGCACAGCACCAGGCGGTCGCCGGCACGGGCCATGGCGCGGGCGAACTGCGGCGAGCCGGGATAGTGGTCGGCCACGCCCTGGCTGCGGCCGAGACGGATCAGGCGCAAGTATTCGGCCACCAGCTCGGGCGCGTCGGCAACGTCGCCGGCATCTTCCAGGCGGCCGATGCCGTCGCGCCATTCGCCGGTGCGGGTGGCGCCCTCACTGCCGAGTTCGTAGTCACCGGCACCGGCATGGGTGTCGAGAAAGCACCAGGGCTTGTCCTTGCGGTTGAGGCCGGCCAGCAAGCCCACCAGCAGGACGTGCTTGAATACGTCCGCGAAATTGCCCGCATGGTAGCTGTGACGGTAATGGACCACGGTGCTCCGACTGGTGACGACAGGGGCACATTATGCCCCGTGGGTCGGTGGGCGCCTATTTGCAGTATCCGGATGAGTCCGGCACTGGGTCTTAGGCTTAGGTCGTATAGGACATGACAGGTTAAGCGGCTAAAACAGGCTGGCGCATTCCGCGCGCCCTACGAGACCGGCTTTGCGATACCCTGCGCTGCACCCACAACAAGCCGCAACGGACGAGTTCCGCAGCCGTAGCGGCGCCGCACTGGAGAGCGCGCTGTCCGTGAGCCTGGTATCGACCCTGATCATCGCCGACGATCACCCGCTGTTCCGCAGCGCGCTGCGTACCGTGGTGGCGCAGCTGCTGCCGGAGGCGCAGATCATCGAGGCGGATTCACCGGACGCGCTCAACCGTGCGGTGCAGGAGCATTCCCGCGCCGACCTGATCCTGCTCGACCTGCGCATGCCCGGCGTGCAGGGCTTTTCCGCCCTGATCACGCTGCGCGGGCAGTATCCGGCGATCCCGGTGGTGGTGGTGTCGGCGGTGGAGGAGCCGGCGGTGATGCGCCGCGCCCTGGACTTCGGCGCCTGCGGCTTCATTCCCAAGTCGGCGGGACTCGACACCATCGGCGCGGCGCTGCGCTCGGTGCTGGAAGGCGGGGTGTGGCTGCCGCCGGGTGTGAACGAGAACGCCGCCGCCGAGGAGCTGGAGGAACGCGAGCTGGCGCAGCGCATCTCCAGCCTGACGCCGCAGCAGTTCCGCGTGCTGATGATGCTGGCCGACGGCCGCCTCAACAAGCAGATCGGCGGCGATCTGAATGTATCGGAGGCGACAATCAAGGCGCATGTCACCGCCATCCTGCGCAAGCTGGGGCTTTATCGCCGGACGCAGGCGGCGGTGCTGGCGCAACGGCTGCTGCGGGCGGAGAGTGCCTCGCTGGCGCAGCTGGGCGGGACGGCGGATCTGGGGAGTGACGAGGAGTCGGAGTAGCGGCGCTTCGCTTACATCCCGGCCAGGCGCTTCAGCAACAGCTCGCTCTCCGCATCTGCCGGAAACAGGTGCTCCACCCGCAGGCTGTCGGTGGTGAGGTCCTGCGGCGTGCCGAAGGTGCTGAGCATGGTGAACAGGTTCAGCCGCGCATCGCCCAGGCGCATCTGCGCCGGCAGCACCGGCGGCGGATGCGACGTCGGCTCGGCGGTTTTCCAGCGCATCGGGGTGTCCGGGTAGGCCAGGATCTCGTCCAGCAGCTTCGCCACCGAGGGTTCTTCCAGCGCTTCCAGCCTGGCCCGCGCCAGCAGGTGCGAACCGACTTCGGCCATGTTGGAAATCAGCGGGCGCAGGCCCTGCGGGTGGAAGGTGAGCTTGAGCATATTGCGCGGGCCGTCGCCGCAGACGCGTCGCCACATCTGCTCGGGATCGCCCTGCAGGGCGCCCAGGCGATCGAAGGCGCGGTTGGTCATGAGGACGTTCCAGCTGCGGTCCATCACCAGGGCGGGATAGGGCTCGTGGTGGGCCAGCAGGCGCTCCAGGGCCTGGCGCACCGGGGCCATGGCTTCGCTGTCGAGCGGGCGCTGCGGGAACACCGGGGCGAAGCCGGCGGCGACCAGCAGGCGGTTGCGGTTGCGCAGCGGCAGCTCCAGCGACTCCGCCAGCTGCAGCACCATGCCGCGGCTGGGCCGCGCCCTCCCCGACTCCAGGAAGCTCAGGTGGCGCTGCGAGATGCCGGCTTCGACGGCGAGGTCGAGCTGGCTCAGCTTGCGCGCGCCGCGCGTCTCGCGCAACACCTCGCCGAAGCTGAAATCGGCGGCGCGGGCATCGCTGACGGCGGGCGGCATGGGCGTGGACATGGCCGCATTCTGGCAAGTCCGGCGTGCCGCGGCTATTACCTGCGGGGTAATTGAGCGGCGGAGGCAGCGGGGCGACAGTGGCGCCGCAGACCTACACACAGGAGAGTCCCCATGTCCCGCGTACTGCTGCTCATCGTGTTCGCCGCTTTCAGCCTTTACTCCGCCTACGTGGTCTACGACGTGGGTTACGTCGGCATCCTGCGCAGCCATCTGAGCAATGCCGGCGGCATCCAGGTGCTGTGCGACCTGACCGTTTCGCTGAGCCTGGTCTGCGTGTGGATCTTCCGCGATGCCCGGGCGCAGGGGCGCAATCCCTGGCCGTTCCTGGTGGCGACGCTGTTTCTCGGCTCGTTCGGGCCGCTGCTGTATCTGGTGCTGCGGCCGCGTGCGCAGGGCGCCGGCGTGTCCGGAGCGGTGGCTGCGAACCTGATTCACTGATCGCGCCGCGGAGCCCCTCATGGCGCCGTATCTCGTACTGCTGGTTGCCGCCCTGTTCGCCCTGATGGGTGTGGCGGCGCTGACCCGTCCCGAAAGCATCCTGGCGTACTTCGGCACCGCCACGCTGACCCGTGACGGGCGCAACGAAGTGCGTGCCGTCTACGGCGGCTTCGGCCTGGCCATTGCCGGCTTGCTTTGCGCGGCGCGCTTCGACGAGGCGATCCGCAGCGGCGCCGTGCTGGCCGTGGCGGTGGCGCTGCTGGGCATGGCGGCGGGACGCTTGATCTCGGTGCCGCTGGATGGCGCGCCGGGGCGCTATCCCTGGGTGTTTCTCGGGGTGGAGCTGAGCGGCGCGGGCATGCTGCTCGGCGCGCTGCAGGCGTGGGTGCCGGCATGAGCGCCGCCGCGGCCATCAATGCGCAGTTCGCCGGGCTGCTGCCGGGACTGCTCGGTATCGAGCTGACCGAGGCGACGGCGGAGCGGGTCGGCGCGAAGCTCACGGTGCGCGCCGAGCTGTGCACGCTCGGCGGCATCCTGCATGGCGGCGCGGTGATGGCGCTGGCCGATACGCTCGGTGCGGTGGGCGCGTTTCTGAACTTGCCGACGAAGGCGCGGACCACCACCCTGGAGTCGAAGACCAACTTCCTGGGCACCGCGCCGGTGGGTTCGACCGTGCTGGCGGAATGTACGCCGGTGCATCGGGGCAAGACGACTTCGGTGTGGCAGACGGCGATCCGGTCGGAGGGTGGGAAGTTGCTGGGGTTAGTGGTGCAGACGCAGTTGGTGATTGGAGGTTAACGGCCCGTAAAACGTGTGGCGCCGCTTAAGGGTTCAGTTCCTTCGCGCGAAACCCCGGGTAGTGCTGCGCGCTTCCCGGGCTACGGGTTGCCGCGGTTGTTAGGCATCTTTCTTCAGGCTTCGATCTTTGCTTGAGAGAGCGCCCCTCACCCCGGCCCTCTCCCCATGTACATGGGGAGAGGGGGAACAACGGGAATGCTAGCTGGCGAGGCGCACGGCTCTTTCGCGCGCTGACAGCAGCCGGCCCATGAGAGCACGCAACGCCGCCGGTTTGATCGGCTTGGGCAGCAGGGTGAAGCCGTGGGCTGCGGCGGCTTCGCGTGCTTGTTGGGTATGGTCGGCGGTGATGACCAGGACCGGGATGTCGCCGCCCCAGAGCTGGCGCAGTTCTTCCGCCAGCTCGATGCCGTTGACGCTGCCATCGAGGTGGTAGTCCATCAGCAGCAGCTCGGGCGCTTCGTGCTGGCGCACGGCTTGCAGGGCCGCTTCGCGGTCGCGCACGCCGATGACGCGGCAGCCCCAGTTGCCGAGCAGGGCTTCCATGCCAGCCAGCACGGCCGGCTCGTTGTCGACGCAGAGCACGGTGGCGCCGCTGACGCGATCGCTGCTGCGGCGGATTTCCGGGCGCGGCGGCGGTGCGATCTGCGCGGCCTGGCCCAGCGGCACGGTGATGGCGAAGACGCTGCCACGTCCGGGCCAGGAGCGCAGGCTGAGGCGATGGTCGAGACGCTGGGCGATGCGCTCGGCGATGGCCAGCCCTAAACCAAGGCCGCGCTCGCCGCCGGCGTCCTGCGCTTCGAGGCGGCGGAATTCCTCGAAGATCTCGCGCTGCTGATCCTCGGGGATGCCGGGGCCGGTGTCCCACACTTCGATGCGTAAAGCGTCGCCGACACGGCGGCAGCCGAGCAGGATGCGGCCGTGTCGGGTGTAGCGCACGGCGTTGGAGAGGAAGTTCTGCAGCACGCGGCGCAGCAGGCGCGGATCGCTCAGGATCACGGCGCGGCTGGGGACGGCGCGCAGCTCCAGGCCGCGGGTCTGGGCCAGGGCGCTGAACTCGGCGGCGAGCGGCTCCAGCAGGCGGGCGATGTCGAAGTGCTCGATATGCGCTTCCTGCGCGCCGGCATCGAGGCGGGAGATGTCGAGCAGGCTGGAGATCAGGTTCTCCGCCGCGGTCAGCGAGTTCTCGACCTGGCCGATGAGGGCGGCGGTGGATTGCTGCAGGCCCTGCCGCTCCAGCGAGGAAACGAACAGGCGCGCAGCGTTGAGCGGCTGCACCAGGTCGTGCGAGGCGGCGGCGAGGAAGCGCGTCTTGGCTTCGTTGGCGCGCTCGGCGGCGAAGCCGGCTTCGGCCAGGGCGACATTGAGCGCGGTCAGCTCGCGGGTGCGCTCGGCCACGCGCGATTCCAGGGTCTCGTTGGCTTCGAGCAGCTCGTCCTGCGCGTGCTTGTAGGCGGTGACGTCGAAGTAGCTGGTGACGAAGCCGCCGCCCGGCATGGGGTTGCCGCGGGTTTCGATGACGGTGCCGTTGGGCAGGGCGCGCTCGCGGGTGTAGACGTGGCCGGCGCGCATGTGCGCCAGGCGCCGCGCGATCATTTCCTCGGTGTCGCCCTCGCCGCCGCCGAGCAGGCCGCGGCTGCCGTTGTAGCGGAACACTTCCTCGATCGGCCGGCCCATGCTGATCAGGCCATCGGGATATTCCAGCAGCTCGATGTAGCGGTGGTTCCAGGCGACCAGGCGCAGCTCCTTGTCGACCACCGAGATGCCCTGCGGCAGGTGCTCCAGCGCGGCGCGCAGCAATTCGCGATTGAACTGGATGGCGTGGGAGGTTTCATCGAGCAGGCGCACCACGTCTTCCGGCTGCATGTCGCGGCCGCGCAGGGTGGAAGCGAGGATCAGGCGCGCCGAAGCGGCGCCCAGCGCGCCGACCAGCAGGCGTTCGGTGTAGCGCGCCAGCTCCGGTTCGGCGCGCTCGTTGTGGACCAGCGGCAGGCTGCCGATGCCATCGGCGTATTCGCGGAAGAACTGCTGCACCCGGGCCGGCTCGAAGAAACGCTCCAGCAACTCCTGCAGGTCGCCCACGGTGGCGCTGCTGCGCGGCAGGGGGCGCCCGGGCAACGACTCGTCCGGGCGGGCGCCGCCGAGAAAGCGCACCGCCTGCAGGCGCTCGTGCAGGCCCGGCGCGGTGAGCAGGGGAATGCCGATGTAGCAGGCCAGGTTGACCGCCAGGCTCCACAGCGTGCCGTGGGTCAGCAGGTCCAGCCCGTGGATGCCGAACAGGGCCCCCGGCCGCAGCCAGCCGATGCCGAAGGGGCCGTCGCGCAGCAGGATGGATTCGCCGGCGCTGCTGCCGAGCAGGGTCGGCAGCAGCAGGGTGTAGAGCCAGACCACGAAGCCGGCGCCGAGGCCGGCCAGGGTGCCGGTGTAGCTGCCGCGTCGCCACAGCACGCCGCCGACCAGGCCCGGCGCGAACAGCAGCACCGCCGAGAACGAGAGCAGGCCGATGTGCGCCAGGGTGCCGGGGCCGATGAACAGGCGGTAGTAGATATAGGCCAGCATCACGATCAGCACGATGGCGATGCGGCGGATCATCTTGAGCAGGCCGGACAGGTCCGGCCGCCGCGCCAGGCTCAGTGGCGACAGGCGCAGCAGCAGCGGCATCACCACCTCGTTGCAGAGCATGGTGGAGAGGGCGATGGTGGCGACGATGACCATGCTGGTGGCGGCGGAGAAGCCGCCGATATAGGCCAGCAAGGCGAGGCCGCCGTGGCCGCCGGCCAACGGCAGGGCCAGCACGAAGCTGTCGCCGATGACGTCGCCGCGCGGGAACACCTCCAGGCCGGCGGCGGCGATGGGCAGCACGAACACGCTGATCAGCGCCAGGTAGGCCGGAAACAGCCAGCGCGCGGTGCGCAGGTCGGCCGGGGCGGTGCTCTCCACCACCACCACGTGGAACTGCCGCGGCAGGCACAGGACGGCGGACATGGCCAGCACGGTCTGGGTCAGGAAGCCGAGCTGCCAGCCGCTGTCGCTCAGCGCCTCGCTGACCTGGGGCAGGGCCAGCGCCTGCCGGTAGGCCGGGCCGAAGCCCTTGCTCAGGCCGAAGGTGACATACAGACCAACGGCGACGAAGGCGACCAGCTTGACCAGGGACTCGAAGGCGATGGCCAGCACCATGCCGTGGTGGTTCTCGCTGCTCACCACCTGGCGCGTGCCGAACAGGATGGCGAACAGCGCCAGCATCAGCGCCATCAGCAGGGCGGTATCCGGCAGCGCGCCGTGGGTCGCCGGTGCGGCCAGCACGGCGAAGCTGACGCTGACCGCCTTGAGCTGCAGCGCGATGTAGGGCAGCACGCCGACCAGGGCGATCAGCGCCACCAGCATGCCGAGCTGCTGGTGGCGGCCGTAGCGCGCGCCGATGAAATCGGCGATGGAGGTGATGTTGTGGCGCTTGCTGACTTCGACGATGCGCGCCACCAGGCCGTAGCCGAGGCCGAACACCAGCATCGGCCCGAGGTAGATCGGCAGGAAATCCCAGCCGCTCTCCACCGCGCGGCCGACGGCGCCGTAGAAGGTCCAGGAGGTGCAGTAGACGCCCAGGGTCAGGCTGTAGATCCAGGGCTTGCGCGCCGGGGCCTGGCCGCGGCTGACCCGCCGGTCGCCGTAATAGGCGATGGCGAACAGCAGCGCCACGTATGCCGCCGAAACCAGGAATAGGGCCCAACCCTGCAGCATCGACACGCCTCGTCAGCCGGGATGTCACCGGACGGTCATAAGAGTAGAGCAAAGCGGTGCCGGAACCCCAGCCTCAGACCAAAGTCGTGTTTCATATGACAGCCCTGCACGGCTACAGTCACCGCCGAGGGAGGCCTGCTGGGGCGCGTTCGGCGCAGGCCACATGAAAAAGATAATCGGCGGCCACGGCCGCCTTCCGGAGGCAGGCCATGGTGGACGAAGTGACGCAGAGGATCTTGCGGGACCCCGCATTTGTGGAGCTGGAGCAGAAGCGCAACAAGCTGGGCTGGACCCTGAGCGCCATCACCCTGGTGATCTATTACGGCTTCATTCTGGTCGTGGCTTTTTCGCCGAGCACCCTGGCGACGCCGCTGGGCGGCATGACCATGACGTTGGGCCTGCCGGTCGGCGTGGGCATCATCCTGGCCTCGATCATCATGACCGGCATCTATGTACGCCGCGCCAACTCGGTGTTCGACGCCCTGGTCACGAAGATCAAGGAGAATGCCAAGTGAGCCGCATCCGCACTGCGCTGGCCGCATCGCTCGGCCTGTTGACCGCCCTGCTCGCCCCCTCGGCTTTCGCGGCCGGCGCCCTCGAGGGCGAGTTGCAGAAACGCCCCATCAACGTCACCGCCATCATCATGTTCGTCGGCTTCGTCGCGCTGACGCTGGTCATCACCTACTGGGCGGCGCGGCGCACCAGCTCGCGCCATACCTTCTATGCCGCCGGCGGCAACATCACCGGCCTGCAGAACGGCCTGGCCATCGCCGGCGATTACATGTCGGCGGCCTCGTTCCTGGGCATCTCGGCCCTGGTCTACGGCTCGGGCTTCGACGGCCTGCTCTACTCCATCGGCTTCCTGGTGGGCTGGCCGATCATCATGTTCCTGATCGCCGAGCGCCTGCGCAACCTCGGCCGCTACACCTTCGCCGACGTGGTCTCGTTCCGGCTCGGGCAGAAGCCGATCCGCATCCTCGCCGCCTGCGGCACGCTGGTGACGGTGGCCTTTTACCTGATCGCGCAGATGGTCGGCGCAGGCCAGCTGATCAAGCTGCTGTTCGGCCTGGACTACGCCAACGCGGTGATCATCGTCGGCGTGCTGATGATGATCTACGTCACCTTCGGCGGCATGCTGGCCACCACCTGGGTGCAGATCATCAAGGCGGTGCTGCTGCTGCTCGGCGCCAGCTTCATGGCGCTGATGGTGCTGGTGCAGTTCGGCTTCAACGTCGACGCGCTGTTCGCCAAGGCGGTGGAAGTCAGCCCCAAGCACGCGGCGATCATGGGACCGGGCGGCTTCGTCAAGGACCCGGTGTCGGCGATTTCCCTGGGCCTGGCGCTGATGTTCGGCACCGCCGGCCTGCCGCACATCCTGATGCGCTTCTTCACCGTGAAGGACGCCAAGGAAGCGCGCAAGTCGGTGTTCTACGCCACCAGCTTCATCGGCTACTTCTACATCCTGACCTTCATCATCGGCTTCGGCGCGATCGTGCTGGTCGGCACCGATCCGCAGTACCTCGATCCGAAGGGCGGCCTGCTGGGCGGCGCCAATATGGCGGCGATTCATCTGGCGCACGCGGTGGGCGGCAACCTGACGTTGGGCTTCATCTCGGCGGTGGCCTTCGCCACCATCCTGGCGGTGGTCTCCGGCCTGACCCTGGCGGGCGCCACGGCGGTGTCGCATGACCTCTACGCCAGCGTGTTCCGCAAGGGCGCGGCCAACGACAAGCAGGAAGTCCGGGTGTCGCGCATTGCCACGGTGTGCCTGGCCGTCGTCGCCATCTTCCTGGGCATCGTGTTCGAGAAGCAGAACGTCGCCTTCATGGTCGGGCTGGCCTTCGCGGTGGCGGCCAGCGCCAACTTTCCGGTGCTGATCCTGTCGATGTTCTGGAAAGGCCTGAGCACCCGCGGCGCCACCATCGGCGGCTTCCTCGGCCTGATCACGGCGGTGACGCTGACCGTGCTGGGGCCTGCGGTGTGGGTCAAGACCTTCGGCCACGCCGCGCCGATCTTCCCCTACGACACCCCCGCGATCTTCTCGATGCCGCTGGCCTTCATCGGCTGCTGGCTGTTCTCGATCACCGACAAGAGCGCGGCGGCGGCGCGTGAAGCCGATCTGTTCCTCGCCCAGTTCGTGCGCTCGCAGACCGGCATCGGCGCGTCGGACGGGTCCTCGCACTGAGGAACCCGCTCCTGATCCAGGGCTATGAATTCATGACCTATGCCCCGGCTTCGGCCGGGGCTTTTTTGTGCGCTCTGGCTGATTTGAACAGTCCGGTCATGAATGAGCGGTTCCTGGACAGGATGTCCATGACACTCCACGGCGAACCTTGCGCCTCGGTTATCATCAAAGACTGCGTCTACAACAAGAATTCCGTAACAGCACGCCACCCCCGTGGCGGGCCCGTGCATTGAGGACCGCATCATGAGCAACGACAACATCCAGTCCGTACTCGCCGAAACCCGGGTCTTCCCGCCCGCCGCCGAATTCGTCGCCAAGGCCCGCGTCAATGCGGCGAAGATGGCGGAGCTGCGGGCCGCGGCGGACAAGGACTATGTCGGCTTCTGGGCCGGCCTGGCGAAGCAGGAGCTGAGCTGGAACAAGCCGTTCACGGTGACGCTGGACGACAGCAAGGCGCCGAACTACGCCTGGTTCACCGACGGCAAGATCAACGTCTCCTACAACTGCATCGACCGCCATCTGGAAAAGCGCGGCGACAAGGCGGCGATCCGCTTCGAGAGCGAGCCCGGCGCGGTCACCGTCCTGACCTTCAGGCAGCTGCACGCCGAGGTGTGCCGGCTGGCCAATGTGCTCAAGTCGCTCGGCATCAGGAAGGGCGACCGCGTGGTGATCTACCTGCCGATGTCGCCGTCGGCGGTGATCGCGATGCAGGCCTGCGCCCGCATCGGCGCGATCCACTCGGTGGTGTTCGGCGGCTTCTCGGCGCAGTCGGTGCGCGACCGCGTCGAGGATGCCGGCGCGCGCCTGGTCATCACCGCCGACGGCGCGCATCGCGCCGGCCACGTGGTGGAGCTGAAGAAGGCGGTGGACGAAGCTTTGAGCGAAGGCTGCAAGACCATCGAGAAAGTGCTCGTGTACAAGCACGCCGCCAACAAGGTCGAGTGGAAGGACGGGCGCGACCTGTGGTGGCAGGAGCTGACGGCCAAAGCCTCCGCCGAGTGCGAGCCGGAATGGGTCGAGGCCGAACATCCGCTGTTCCTGCTCTACACCTCCGGCTCCACCGGCAAGCCCAAGGGCGTGCAGCATTCCAGCGCCGGCTACCTGCTCGGCGCGCACCAGACCACGCAGTGGCTGTTCGACGTGCGCGAGGACGATGTGTTCTGGTGCACCGCCGACGTGGGCTGGATCACCGGTCACAGCTACGTCTGCTACGGCCCGCTGTCCAACGGCACCACCATCGTCATGTATGAGGGCGGTCCGATGACGCCGGACGCCGGGCGCTTCTGGAAGATCTGCCAGGACCACGGCGTGACCATTTTCTACACCGCGCCGACGGCGATCCGCGCCCTGATGAAGATGGGCGAGCAGATTCCGGCGCGCTACGACCTGTCGAAGCTGCGCCTGCTCGGCTCGGTGGGCGAGCCGATCAA
>FTAG01001444.1_pt1 | contig 13830 bp, 11 predicted proteins | sample 1638911 | NCBI WGS metagenome assembly FTAG01 (sample SAMEA3914813, study PRJEB12502) | metagenome | biome: forest; material: soil | place: Canada | collected 2011-07-07 | depth 0.3 m
CCTCTCCTGGGTGCTCATCGCCCCGCCATAACGGAGAAACACGGATTGGCGAAGTTCTTGGCTTTGGACAGGGATCGATCGATTGCGCCCGGTCCCTTTCCAGCCGTCATCACCCGCGAAAGCGGGTGATCCAAGCGAGGGTCCGACTCGCGCCGGCGTCGCTTGGATCGCCCGATCAAGTCGGGCGACGACGCGTTTGGAGAATTGGGCCTCTCCGGCCTCACCCCCCTCAATCATTGGGTCAGGTTTCACCGGCCATATGGAGTCATGAGCACGCCCGATCGATCCGGCGCGGCCTGGGCCGACGCCTTCCTCGAGATGATGGCGGTCGAACGCGCGGCGGCGAACAACACCCTGAACGCCTACCGTCGCGACCTGGCCGACGCCGGGGCCTTCCTCGCCGCGCGCGGCGGCCTCGGCGGCGCGGACGCCGAAGCGGTCGAGGCCTATTTCGGCGAACTCGGCCGGCGCGGCCTGTCGCCGGCCACGGCGGCGCGGCGGCGCTCCGCGCTCCGCCAATTCTACCGTTTCGTGCTCGGCGAGGGCTGGCGCGCCGACGATCCCTCCCGCCGGGTCGATGCGCCCAAGAAGGGCCGGCCGCTGCCCAAGCTGGTGTCGCGCGAGGAGATCGAGCGCCTGATCGCCGCCGCCACGGCGGACGGTGACGCCCGCGGCCTGCGCCTCGCCTGCATGATCGAGGTGGTCTACGCCGCCGGCCTGCGCGTGTCCGAGCTGACCGGCCTGACGCTGCAGGCGGTATCGCGCGATCCGGCCTTCCTGATGATCCGCGGCAAGGGGGGCAAGGACCGGCTGGCGCCGCTGAACGCCCCCGCGCGCACCGCCATCAAGGCCTATCTCGAGGTGCGCGATCAGTTCCTGCGGCCCGGGCCGAACGGCCCCTTGCCCAGCCCCTGGCTGTTCGCCTCGCGCACGGCGGCCGGCGGCCGGCTGACCCCGGCGCGCTTCGCCCAGCTGCTGAACGATTGCGCCGCAAAGGCCGGCGTCGATCCGGCCCGCGTCTCACCGCACGTGTTCCGCCACGCCTTCGCCACCCATTTGCTGGAAGGCGGCGCGGACCTGCGGGCGGTGCAGACCCTGCTCGGCCACGCCGACATCGCCACCACCCAGATCTACACCCACGTCGCCTCCGACCGCCTGCGCGAGACCGTGCTGACCAAGCACCCGCTGGCGAAGAGCAGCTGATCATCGGCACGCGCTTCAACGGGCCTTGATCCTTGACAGGCGCCAAGAAAGGAATAATATTCCTCAGGTGGAATGGCTCGTCGAGTATACGGACGAGTTCGGCGAATGGTGGGACCTGCTCACCGAGGCCGAGCGGATCAGTGTCGACGCCCATGTCCGCAAATTGGAGCAGCGCGGTCCCAACCTGCCGTTTCCCTACTCAAGTGGCATAGTCGGATCGCGTCACGCTCATATGCGGGAGCTGCGTGTCCAAAGCGGCGGCAAGCCCTTGAGAGCGTTCTACGCCTTCGACCCCCGGCGGGTATCCATCTTGCTGATCGGCGGTGACAAGACCGGCGACAAGCGATTTTACGACCGAATGATCCCGGTGGCGGACGATCTCTACGACGCGCATCTGGCGGAGCTTGAGAAGGAAGACGACGATGGCCGGTAGGCGTTCATTTGCGGAGCTTCGCGCCCGCATGTCCCCCGATGCGCTGGCCAAGGCTGAAGCCGAGGCTCTGCACCTTGACGAGGAAATGGACCTTGCGGAGGTGCGGCGCGCCTTGAAACTCTCGCAAGAGGAGATCGGGCAGACGCTGCAGATCGGACAAGGCTCCGTGGCCAAGATCGAGAAGCGGGCCGATATGTACGTCAGCACGCTTCGCCGTTTCATCGAGGCCATGGGCGGCGAGTTGGAGATCGTCGCACGTTTCGCCGATCACGCCGTCAAGATCAGGAATTTCGCTGACCTCAACGAGTGATGGCGTGCCGGCGGCGCGACGCCTCGTCCTTCGACAAGCTCAGGATGAGGCGACTTTTTGAGAAGCGCCCCGGCATTACATTCGGCCTCATCCTGAGCCTGTCGAAGGACGAGGCCGTTCCACAGCGTCTTGACGCCCCTCTTGCGCGCCCGCACACAGCCGGCGACCGAACGGAGGGCCGGATGAAGACGCCGCGGGGATTTTTCAAGCCTCTGGCCATAGGCGCGCCGACGCCGCTGCGCGAGCCGCCGCCGCGGGTCGAGCGGATGGTGCACTTCGTCCCACCGCACCTGGAGAAGGTGCGCGCCAAGGTTCCCGAGATGGCGACCCAGGCGGATGTGATCCTCGGCAACCTCGAGGACGCCATCCCTGCCGACGCCAAGGCGGCCGCGCGCGAGGGCTTCATCGAGATGGCCAAGGCCACCGACTTCGCCGCCATGGGCGTCGGCCTGTGGACCCGCATCAACTGCCTGAACTCGCCCTGGCACTTCGACGACGTCACCCGCATCGTCGCCGAGGTGGGCGACAAGCTGGACGTGATGATGATCCCCAAGGTCGAGGGCCCGTGGGACATCCACTACATGGACCAGTTCCTCGCCGTGCTCGAGGCGCGGCACGGGCTGAAGAAGCCGATCATGCTGCACGCCATCCTGGAGACGGCCGAGGGGATGGCCAATGTCGAGGCCATCGCCGGCGCTTCGCCACGGATGCACGGCATCTGCCTCGGCCCAGCCGATCTCGCCGCCTCGCGCGCCATGAAGACCACCCGGGTGGGCGGCGGCCATCCCGGCTATCGGGTGATCGAGGACCCGCGCACCGACGGCCAGCCGCGCGCCTCGGTGCAGCAGGACCTCTGGCACTACACCATCGCCCGCATGGTCGACGCCTGCCAGATGCATGGCGTCAAGGCCTTCTATGGTCCCTTCGGCGCCATCGACGATCCGGAAGCCTGCGAGCAGCAGTTCCGCAACGCCTTCATCATGGGCTGCGTCGGGGCCTGGTCGCTGCACCCCAGCCAGATCGCCATCGCCAAGAAGGTGTTCTCGCCGGATCCGGGCGAGGTCGTCTTCGCCAGGCGCATCCTCGAGGCCATGCCGGACGGCTCGGGCGTGGCCATGCTGGACGGCAAGATGCAGGACGACGCCACCTGGAAGCAGGCCAAGGTGCTGGTTGATTGTGCACGCCAGATCGCCGCCCGCGACCCCGACCTCGCCGCCGCTTACGGATTCTGATCGCCGCCGGCTCGAGAATTCGTGCTGCGATGCAATATCTGCCACATGTCTATGCACATCGGCTTAGTCCTTGTGCAGAAAGGGTTCATGCCGTTGGATCAGGCCTGCGACCTCCGGCCCACCCAAATTGGGGTTGATGTATGCCGCATCGCAGCGTATATCGATCTTGTGCGGCGTCCCTGACGCCGCTGCCCTTCCTGGGCGTTTCCTCCCTATGAACTGCGGCGGCTCCGGCCGCCGCTTTTTTTTGACCTGCGCCCGTCTGGATGCGGAGGATGTACCGCGTGGGGGGAGCAGCGTTGCCCCCGCTCGAAAATCGGTGGACCTTGAGCGCAATCCCGCCGTCAACCGTCACGGTGAGAAAGGGGCGCCACCATGTTCGCAGCCTTGCCGCTCCTGGCGCTCCCGGTCCTGTTCTACAATGTCCTGGCGCTGAGCTACGGTTTCGGCGCGACGGACGCGGGCGTCAGGATGGGCGCCCAGGTCATAAACCTGCCGATGGCGTCGGGCGTGCGTTGGTCGGTCAGCATGGGCGACGCCATCGTCTTCTTCTCGCTGGTGATCCTGTTCGTCGAACTGCTGAAATCCACCACCAGCCGGCGGATCGCCATCATCAACCACTCGCTGTCGATGATCCTGTTCATCGTCTGCCTGGTGGAGTTCCTGCTGTTCCGCGCCTTCGGCACCTCGGCCTTCTTCCTCTTGACCTCGATGGTGCTGCTCGACGTCCTGGCGGGCTTCATCGTCACCATCGTCGCCAGCCGCCGCGAGATCGACATCAACTGATCGGGGCGTCCCCGGTGGTCAGCTGCAGCGTCGCCGGCGCCAGCCCGGACGCCGAGGCGTCGATCCGGAGTCGTCCTCTCACGCCGGGCCGCGATTGCACCAGGCCCATGGCGAGGCCGTTGAAGGCGCTGCGGCGGCCGGTCTTGTCCGGTTCGTGGCTGGTGGGATCGCCGTTGCCCATGCCGATCAGCCGGCCCGGACCGCTCACCGTCAGTTGCACCATGTCGCTCGCGGTCGGGACCGGGCGTTCCTTGTCGTCGCAGATTTCGATCCGGACCACGGCCAGGTCGTCGCCGTCGGCGGCAAGGCGCATCCGGTCGGCCTGCAGCGCGATCCGGGCCGGCGCGCCGGCGGTCTCGCGCCGGTCGACGACGATCATCGTGTCGCCCCGCCAGCCACGGGCCTCCAGCACGCCGGGCGCATAGGGGACGCTCCAGGCCAGATGCCGGTCGCGCACCACTGGCTGGGCGCCGAGGCTGCGGCCGTTGAGGAAGAGCTCGACCCGCTCGACGTTGGCGTAGCACCAGACCTCGATCGGCTGGCCCTCGCGGCCCGGCCAGGTCCAGTGCGGCAGGAGGTGCACCTGCGGCTCGGCGCCCCACCAGGCCCTGTAGTAATAGTATTCGTCCTTGGGAAAGCCGCAGCTGTCCAGCACGCCGAAGTAGGAGCCGACCGAGGGCCAGCGGTCGAACGGCGTCGGCTCGCCGCGATAGTCGAACCCGGTCCAGATGAAGCCGCCGGCGATATAGGGCCGGGCGTCCACATAGGGCCACCAGCCCTCCGCGGTCGTCGCCCACCACGGCGCTTCGGTGTCGTAGGCGGTGGTGAACTGGCGCTTGTCGTCGCGGATATAGACCCCGCGCGTGGTGACGGTACTGGCCGTTTCGGTTCCGATCACCGGGACGCGGGGGAATTTGGCGTGGAAGTCGTCGATCCTGGTGGTGCGGTAGTTGAAGCCGACCACATCGATCACGCCGGTGACGCCCGAGCCCCAGCCGCCGTCCATGGCCTCGGTCACCGGCCGCGTTCCATCCAGCCGGCCGATCAGCCGCTTCTGAACGGCGGCGATCCGGGCGCCGACCTCGGTGGCCTGGTGCGGCTCCTCGTTGCCGATCGACCACAGGATCACGCTCGGCCGGTTGCGGTCGCGCCGCACCAGGCGCGCGAGGTCGTCCAGCGCCTCGGGATCGGTCGACATCCGCCGCGTCTCGTCGATCACCAGCATGCCCAGCCGGTCGCAGGCGTCGAGCAGGGCCGGGGCGGGCGGATTGTGCGCCGCCCGCCAGGCGTTGGAGCCCATGGCCTTCAGCCGCTCGACGCGGAAGGCGTGCAGCCGATCGGGCAGGGCGACGCCGACGCCCGCATGGTCCTGGTGGTTGCAGGTTCCCTTCAACTCGACACGCGCCCCGTTGAGCAGGAAGCCGCGCTGGGGGTCGAAGTGTATGGTGCGCAGGCCGAACGGGGTCTCGTAGCGGTCGACCACCGCGCCATCGACGCGCAGCTCCGTCTCGAGTGCGTAGAGCGCCGGCGCTTCCAGCGACCACAGCACGGGCCTCGCCAGGGTGATCCGATGTTCGGCCTCGGCCGCGCCCCATGCGCCGGGCGTCACCACACTGCGGGCCTGTCCGGCCGGATGGCCTGCGGGGTCGCGGACGGTGGAGATCACCTCGCAGTGGTGTGCGCCGCCGCATTCGGCGGCGACCTCCGTGGTGACGGCCAGGTGGGCGATTCCACCTTGCAGCACCGAGCGCACCGCGACACCCCATTGCGGCACGTGGACCGGAGCGGTCTTCACCAGCCAGACGTGCCGATAGACGCCGGCGCCTTCGTAGAACCAGCCCTCGCCCTGGCTGGCGTCGATGCGCAGCAGCACGGTGTTGGTCCCGCCGTACTCGGCGACATCGGTCAGGTCGACCCGGAACGGGGTGTAGCCGCTATGGTTCTCGGCCAGGATGAAGCCGTTGACGAAGACGATGCAGTCGCGGAACACGCCGTCGAATTCGAGCGAGAGGCGCCGGCCGAGGTCGCTCTGCGGGATGTCGAGCTGCAGCCGATACCAGCCGACGCTGGTCGCGGGGAACTCGCGGCCGAGCGGCTTGTAGCCATGGGCGGCGAAGGGATCGGTCTTGCCGGGCGCCACCGGGTCGGCCGGCGGGGCGAACGGCAGCTCCACGCCCCAGTCGTGCGGCAGGTCGACCGCGGCCCAGGCCGCGGCGTCATAGTCCGGGGCCGCCGGCGCCGGCGCGTGGGCCGCGGCCTTGGCGTAGGCGATCTGCGCGGCGCCGAAGCCGAAATCGCGCGCCGGGTCCTGGGTGTGGCCGAGGTGGAAGCGCCAGCCATGGTCGAGCCGAGTGCGCTCACGCACGGGCGGGGCGGCGACCGGCGCCGCGACGGCCGGCGAGGCCAACGAGATCGCCGCAGCCGCTCCGATCACCTCACGCCGGGTCGCCATCAATCGGGCTCCTAATGGCCCGGCGGCAGCAGGCGCGACACGGGCAGGTAGGCGTGGTTCATGAAGTCGATCCCCGGCAGGGTGGTGTCGCCGTGGTGGAAATCGAAGAAGGTGGCGTTGTCCCAGCCCGAGCCCTTGCCCCAGGGGGTCGAGCAGTCGGTCGAAACCCAGGCCGGCTCCCAATAGACCACGCCGTCGCCGCCGTGATCGATCACCGTCTGGGTCAGGTCGACCAGATAGCGGGCCTGGCCGTCGGGCGAAGCGGGATAGCCGGGCAGCAGCGAATCCTGGCCCAGCACGTTGGGCATGGCGTCGGCGTTCTCGAGTGTCCAGGGATAGGCGGTCTCCACCACCATGACGTCCACGCCATAGGTCTTGCGCAGCTGCAGGATGGTGTGGCCGAGCCCCGCCAGGGTGCGCTTGGACCATTTGGGATAGTAGCTGAGGCCGATCAGGTCATAGCCCTTCACGCCCGCGGCCTGGGCCTGCGGAAGCCACCAGTCGGCGTTCTCGGGCTGGGCGATGTGCAGCATGACGCGCGGATTGATCGCAGCCCGCGCACCGGCGTCGTGCACCGCCTGGATGCCGGCGTTGAGCAGGGCGGCGTTGCGCGGCCAGTCGATCGGCCGATCCTTGACCCCGCCCAAGAGTTCCGAGTTGGTCTCGTTGCCGACCTGCACCATGTCGGGCATGAGCCCCTTGGCGTCGAGGGTCTTCAGCGTGTCGAAGGTGTACTGGTAGAGCAGCTTCGACAGGGCCTGGACGTCGGTGACCGTCTCCCAGGCCTTAGGCTTGGGTTGTTTCTCGCCGTCGGCCCAGGTGTCGGCGTAGTGGAAGTCGAGCAGCACCTGCAGGCCCTGGGCCCTGGCGCGGGCGATGGTCTTCTCCACGTCGGCCAGGGTGCTGTAGCGGGTCCAGGTCGGGTCGTTCCACAGGCGCACGCGGACCAGGTTGGCGCCGTGGGCCTTGAAGATCTCGAACGGATCGCGCTCCACGCCCCTGTCGCGATAGCGGGCGCCGCAATCCTGCATCTCGTTGACGTAGCTGAGGTCGGCGCCGAAATAGAACGGCCCCGCGGCGCAAACGCCGGGCAGGCAGGAAGCCAGGACGCCGGCCAGCGCAAGAAGTCGCCTCACGATCGTATCTCGCCAAAAAGTGCGGGCGGAGCGCCGACGCTCCGCCCAGTCGGGGGCCTAATATTTGAAGGTGAAGTCGAGCAGATAGCTGCGCCCATAGTCGTCGTAGCGGGCGAGCTGCTGCGGGTCGTTGTTCCAATAGTAGCGTGAGATCTGGTCGGTCAGGTTGTTGGCCTGGAAGCGGACGGCCAGGTGACGGGTGAGCTGATAGGAGGCGCTGAACCCGAGGGTGGTCTCGGACTCCAGCCGGGTGAGCTGGGAGGCGTCCCAGCCGTAGATCACCGTGAACGGGCTGTGATACTTCAGGCCCAGGCGGGTATCGAAGCCGCCCTGGCTGAACCACAGGTCGAATTCGGTGGTGACCTTCGCCAGGCCGACCATCGGCAGGGGATGGGTCGGCGGCGAGAACTCCTTGATGTCGGAGTCGGCCAGGGCGAGGTTGGTATAGACGCCGAAATGCTCCAGGTGCGGGATGAAGTAGAACGGCGTCTGGAAGGTGAACTCGACCCCTTCCATATTGCCGCCCTTGCCGTTGAAGGGTCCGGTGATCAGGTAGGTCGCCCCCGAGATGGTGACTGGGTCGGTGCGATAGCCGATGTTGCTGTCGACCCGCTTGTAATAGCCGGCGACGGAGAACAGCGACTCCGGATGGAAGTACCACTCCCATGACACGTCGGCCTGATTGGCCAGGAAGGGCTTGAGCTTCGGGTTGCCGGCCGATCCCGTAAACGGCAGCTGGGTGTCGTACAGCGAGCGGCCCGCGCGCAACTCGTCCAGCGGCGGCCGCGAGATGACCCGCGCCAGGCCGACCCGCAGCAGGGTGTCGTTCGACAGCGAGAAGTTCAGGTTCACGCTCGGCAGCGGCTCGACGTAGCTGTTGCTCTCCTTGATCGGCGCATAGGCGCCGCCGTTGACCTGGCCGAAGCCATAGCTGGTGGTGTCGACGGCGACGAGCCGAAGGCCGGCGGCGCCGGTCATCGGCACACCCGCCGCCTCATGGGCGAAGTCCAGCTTCACATAGCCCTCGGCGTCGTGTTCGTGCACGCGCCAGTAGCTGGCGTCGAGGAAGGCGCCGGCGGGCTGCTGGTAGCCGCCGTAGACATAGTTGGCGAGCTGGTTGAAATTGCCGTTGAGGATCGGCGGGACATTGAGCCCCTTGACCGTGAACTCGCTCAGCATGGACGCCGGGATGGCGATGCCGGGGCATGAGCCGCCGGCCTGCACCTGGCCCGGACACTCGTACCAGCGGTAGTAGTCCTGGCTCTTGATCCGGTCCGAATAGCGGGCCCCGAGGTCGAGGCCGGTGAAGAACGACCCGTGCAGCTTGCGCGTGGCGTCGAGCTGAACCGCGGCCAGGCCGTCCTTGAGGAAGACCGGGCCGTCGCTCTCGCCGTAGAGGTAGTTGGGCGCGAACTGGATGGCCGGATTGGCGGGATCGCTGCTGGTCGTCACCGAGGGCGCATGGCCCGCGCCGGTGTTGAAGGTGGTGGTGGCCGGGTAGACCTCGGTCTGGATCGACTGCCAGCGATTGGTGCGGTCGGCCTCGGAGAAGGAGAGGTCGCCCCTCACCTTCCAGTCGTCGTCGGTCCACACCCCGTTGAGGCCGGTGGCCAGCAGGGTCTTGTCCTCGGTGTAGTGGGCGATGACATTGGTGACCGAGGCATAGGGCAGGGTGGCCGAGACGACATCGCCGTTCGCCACCGTGAACGCCGCCCCGTCGTAGGGATCGCCGGCGTTGGCGTTGTTGCCGCCGTAGTCGCCCCACGTCCCGTTGCGGCCGTACCAGGCCTGCTCCTGGTATTCGTTGATGCTGACGTCCGAGTAGAGGATGTCGAAGTTGGCCTGGAAGTGGCTGTTGGGCTTCCACTGGGCCGCGCCGGTGACGCTGCCGCGCGTCTCGGTCAGGCCGTCGACCTCGGTCTGCGCGCCCCACGGCGTGCTGGTCGCCGCGCCGTTCAGGACGGGCGGGCTGCCGGTGTAGGGGGTGTTGTAGCCCCAGCCCTGGAACGAGGTGTAGCCGTTCTTCTGCTGCTGATAGCTGCCGCCGACGGCGACCGCGAAGGTGTCGTTCAGCTTGTCGACCATCTCGACGCTGCCGCGTTCGCCCCAGGGCGAATAGTTCGGGATGTTGGCGCCGCCGTCGTTGTACAGCGGTCCGATCCGCGCCACGAAGCTCGGCCCCGAATAGTCGAGCGGCCGCAGGGTGCGGATGTCGATGGTGGCGGCGACGCCGCCGGCGATCAGGTCGGCCGACTGCGATTTGTAGACCGTCACGCTGGTGACATCCTCGGACGGATAGATTTCCCAGCGGACGTTCCGGTCCGGCTCCGACGAGGCCACCTCGCGCCCGTTGACCAGGCCCAGCACCAGCCGGGGACCAAGGCCGCGTACGGCCGCCTGGCTGTCGTTGCCACGGTCGCGGGTGGCGTTGATGCCGGGAAGGCGGTCGAGCTCGTCGGCGATGGTCACGTCCGGCAGGACGCCGATGTCCTTGGACGAGATCGTCTCGACGATATTGTCCGACATCCGCTTCTGGGTGATCGCATCGCGCAGGCTGGACCTTAGCCCGGTCACCACAACCTCGTCGGGGGCCGGCGTCGCCGTCGTCGTCGGGGGTTGGGCGCCTTGCGCTGTGGTCGTCGTCTGGGCCAAGGCCGGGACGGCGGCTGTCGCCAAGGCCAAGCCGCTGGCGGCGCATAGCAGCGATCGCTGAATCGATTTCATCTTCTCCCCCTGGTCACGGTCCTGCTGCATTTTTTGCAGTTATGCCATTTATCATATTTATTCGGACAAGGCTGTCAAGCCGCCTGTCGCCGGAGCCGGTCGCATCCGTTGTTCGGGACGCCGCGCGCCGCTAGTTCATGGCCCGGCCGCCGTCGACCACCAGCGACTGGCCGGTGATCATGGCCGCGGCGTTCGACGCGAGGAACAGGGCGGCGTGGGCGATGTCCTCACCGGTGATGGTTCGCTTCAGGGCTTGCTGCTCCAGGCAGGCGGCCACCGCTTCGGCCGTCGCCCACAGCGCCGTCTGGCGGCGGGTGAGGACCCAGCCGGGGATCAGCGCATTGACCCGGATGTCATCGGGGCCGAGCTCGCGGGCCAGGGCCCGGGTCAGGCCGACGACGCCGGCCTTGGCGGTCACATAGGCGGGATAGCCGCTCAGGCCCAGCAGGGCCGAATTGGATCCGACATTGATGATGGAGCCGCCCCCCCGGCGGCGCATCTGCGGCAGAATCTCCTGCGCAGTCAGGAAGTTCGGCCTGAGGTTGATGCTCATCGCCTCGTCCCAGCCCTCGGCGCTCAGGCTGGACAGGTCATGGCGGTCGTCGCGCGCGGCGTTGTTGACCAGGACGCCGATGTCGCCAAAAGCGTCCGCGGCCTGCTGGACCGATCGGCGGATGGCGGCAGGATCGCGAAGGTCGCCGGGTAGGAATAGGGGGCGCGTTCCGCCATTCGCGGCCACGGCGTCGCACAGGGTCTCCCCGGCATCGCCGGGCTGGGAGATGAAGGCCACGCGCGCGCCGGTCCGGGCGAAGGCGTCCACCAGATAGGCGCCGATGCCGCTGGCGCCCCCGGTGATCAGCACCGTCTGCGCCGCCAGGTCGGCGTAGACCGGATAGCGGCGACTCGATACGCCCTCGGCTTCAGCGTGCAGGACGTCGGAGGCAGGACGCATGGTTTCCTCGAGGCTCGCATCACGGGCGGACACGCGAACTAAGCGCAGCCGGCCGTTTGCAACAAGGGTAATTGTCATATAAATCGATCGGGAAACAGCAGTCGAGGCTGCGACAAAGGCTTGGGTATGCCATGGGGATGGATGATCGCCGCAGGACGCTTCGCAGCGCCGCGACCTACGGCAAGCGTGACCGGGACGGCTTCATCCACCGGAGCTGGATGAAGAACCAGGGCCTGCCGGACGAGGTGTTCGACGGCCGGCCGGTGATCGGTATCTGCAACACCTGGTCCGAGTTGACGCCGTGCAACGCCCACCTGCGCGAGGTGGCCGAGTATGTGAAGCGCGGGGTGTGGGAGGCCGGCGGCCTGCCGCTGGAGTTCCCGGCCATGAGCCTCGGCGAGACCCAGATGCGCCCCACGGCCATGCTGTTCCGCAACCTTCTGGCCATGGAGGTCGAGGAGTCGATCCGCGGCAATCCGATCGATGGGGTGGTGCTGCTGGGCGGCTGCGACAAGACCACGCCGGGCCAGCTGATGGGCGCCGCCAGCGTCGATCTGCCGACCATGGTGGTCTCGTCCGGCCCGATGCTCAACGGCAAGTTCCAGGGTCGGGACATCGGCTCGGGGACAGACGTGTGGAAATTCTCCGAGGCTGTCCGGGCCGGCGAGATGTCGCTCGATGACTTCATGGCCGCCGAAAGCGGCATGTCGCGCAGCCGCGGGACTTGCATGACCATGGGCACGGCCTCGACCATGTCGTGCCTGATCGAGGCCATGGGGCTCAGCCTGCCGCACAACGGCGCCCTGCCGGCGGTGGACGCCCGGCGCTACGCCCTGGCCCATGCGACGGGCCGGCGCATGGTCCAGCTGGTCAGGGACGATGTGCGGCTGTCGCATATCGCCACACGGGCCGCCTTCGAGAACGCCATCCTGGCGCACGCGGCGCTCGGCGGTTCGACCAATGCGGTGATCCATCTCCTGGCCGTCGCCGGGCGCCTCGGCGTGCCGCTGATCCAGGAGGACTTCGACCGGCTCGGTCGCGACGTTCCGCTGCTGGTCGACCTGATGCCGTCCGGGCGCTTCCTGATGGAGGACTTCTGCTACGCCGGCGGCGTGCCGGCCGTGCTGAACGCGCTCGGCGACCTGCTCCACAAGGACGCCGCCACCGTGTCGGGCCGCTCCATCGGCGAGATCGCCGGCGAAGGCCGCTGCTATAACCGCGAGGTGATCGCTTCGATGGCCGAACCGGCCGGGCCCTCGTCGGGCGTCTGGGTGCTCAAAGGCAACCTCTGTCCCGACGGCGCCATCCTCAAGCCCAGCGCTGCGACACCCGAACTGCTGACCCATACGGGCCGCGCGGTGGTGTTCAAGGATATCGAGGACTTCAAGGCCCGCATCGATAGCCCCGATCTGGAGGTCGACCCCAGCTCGGTCCTGGTGCTCAAGGGCTGTGGTCCCAAGGGCTATCCGGGCATGCCCGAGGTCGGCAACATGGCGCTGCCGAGCAAGCTGCTGGCCCAGGGCGTGAGGGACATGGTGCGGATTTCCGACGCGCGGATGAGCGGCACTGCCTTCGGCACCGTGGTCCTGCACGTCTCGCCGGAGTCGTCCGCCGGGGGGCCGCTGGCGCTGGTCGAGGACGGAGACCTGATCGCCCTCGACGGTCCGGCGCGGACGCTGGAGCTCAAGGTCGGCGAGGCGGAGCTGGCCGCGCGCCGGGCCCGCCTCGGGGCCGGGCCGCCCGCGCCGCATCGCGGCTGGGCCAAGCTCTATGTCGATACCGTGCTGGGCGCCGATCGCGGCGCCGACCTCGACTTCCTTGTGGGCGCCAGCGGCGCCGACGTCACGCGCGAATCCCATTGAACGTGCTGGGATTGCTTGCCGGCCGCTGTTCGCGGCATAGCTTTGATCGGGGAGGGTCGGATCATGTCGCCGGCTGAGATTTCGCCGCTGGTCGCCATCCTGCGCGGCGTGAGGCCCGACGAGGTGGTCGCCATCGGCGAGGCGCTGATCGGCGCCGGCTTTGCGACCATCGAGGTTCCGCTGAATTCCCCCGATCCCCTGGACAGCATCGGCCGCCTGGCGCGCGCCTTCGGCGACCGCTGCCTGATCGGCGCCGGCACGGTGCTCCGGCCTGACGACGTCGATGCGGTGAAGGCCGCCGGCGGCGCGCTGATCGTCACGCCCAACACCGACGCCGCCGTGATCGGGCGCGCCGTGGCCCTCGGCCTGCAGACGGCGCCGGGCTTCGCCACGGCCAGCGAGGCTTTCGCCGCCGTCGCGGCCGGCGCGCGGGCGCTGAAGCTGTTCCCGGCGTCCACCTATGGACCGGCCCACCTCAAGGCGCTGAAGAGCGTGCTGCCGAGGGAGGTCCCGGTCTTCGCCGTCGGCGGGGTCGGGCCGCAGGACATGGCGCAATGGGTGACGGCGGGGGCCGCGGGCTTCGGCGTCGGCGGCGAGCTCTATCGGCCGGGCGACGCCCCGGACGCCGTCGGCCGCAAGGCCCGCGCCCTGGCGTCGGCTTTCGCCGCAGCCTTGTCGGACCAGAACTAGACCTGCCGAAAACGGCGGGGGGGGGGAAGCTGATGAATCTGGCGATGATC
>FTAG01000232.1_pt1 | contig 13663 bp, 14 predicted proteins | sample 1638911 | NCBI WGS metagenome assembly FTAG01 (sample SAMEA3914813, study PRJEB12502) | metagenome | biome: forest; material: soil | place: Canada | collected 2011-07-07 | depth 0.3 m
CCGTAGGTCGGCAGCAGCAGTTCGATCGCCGCGGTGTCGAAGCCGATGCCGTGGTTGAGCGCGGTGACGGCGTGGCGCTCGTAGATGCCGCGGATCACCATCATGCCCATCAGCACCTGCAGCTCGGCGATGTGGCGCGGATCGCGGGTGAACAGCGGCTCCACCGCGAACGGCTTGTCGGCGACCACCACGAAGTCGACCCAGGAGCCGGGGATGTCGACGCGCGGCAGCTCGTCCACCAGCTCGTTGACCTGGGCGATGACGATGCCGTGGCGGAACGCGGTGGCCTCGACGATGGTCGGCGTGTCCTCGGTGTTCGGTCCGGTGTAGAGGTTGCCCTGCGCATCGGCTTTTTCGGCGCAGACCAGGGCGATGTGCGGGGTCAGGTCGACGAACATGCGCGCGTACAGTTCGACGTAGGTGTAGATGGCGCCGATCTCGAGCTTGCCGTCCTCCAGCAGTTGCGCCACGCGCAGGCTCTGCGGCCCGGCGAAGGAGAAATCCAGCTTGCGCGCGATGCCGCGCTCGAACAGGCTCAGGTGCTCGGGGCGGCTGATGGTGGAGATCAGCAGGTGCAGGTCATGGATCTTGTGCGGATCGACCTGCACCAGGGAGCGCGACAGGAAGTCCGCCTGCTTCTGGTTGTTGCCTTCCAGGGCGACGCGATCGCCGGGACGCAGCAGCGCCTGCAGGGCTGCGACCATGTTGGCGCCATCCAGCAGCTTGCCGCGCGCCAAGGTGCCGAGCGCGTCGATGCGCCGCGCCTTGGCTTCGCGCAGGCTGCTCCAGGAACGCGCGGCGCCGGCTGCTTCGCTCAGACCCATCGTTTCCCTCCAGTGCGGGGCGGCGGCTAGGCGGCGGCGCGACGCTTGGTCTTGCGGCCGCCGCCGGCGCGCCCGGCCTGCTCGCGCGCCAGATACGCGGCCATCATCTCGCCGGTCTGCAGCAGGTGCGGCTCGAGGATCGAGACGGCGCGGTCCACCTCGCCGCGGCGCAGGGCCTCGAGCATCTGCTGGTGCTCGTCGTCCGACTCCTGCTTCAGCTTCGGCGCATCCAGCTTGAGGCGCAGGTAGCGCTCGCCCTGGCTGTGCAGCGAATCGATCATGGCGATCAGCCGCGGCCGCGCGCAGGGTGCGTACAGCGCCAGGTGGAACTCGCGGTTGTGGCCGACGTAGAGCGAGCGGTCGCGCTCGCTCTGCGCGATGCGCAGCACCGCGGCGGCGTGCGCCAGGGTCTGCGGCGTGTGCCGCGGCGCCGCCAGGCGCAGCGCGGTGGCTTCGAGCGAGGCGCGGATCTCGTAGATCTCGCGCGCCTCGTCCGGGCTGAGGGCGCTGACGCGGGCACCGCGGTTGCGCTCCAGCACGATCCAGCCCTCGCTCTCCAGCTGGCGCAGCGCCTCGCGCACCGGGATGCGGCTGACGGCGAAATGCTGCGCCAGGTTTTCCTGCCGCAGCGATTCGCCCGGACCCAGCTGGCCTTCGATGATGGCCTGGCGCAGCGACTCGGCGATCACTTCCGGCGAGCTCTGCCGGCCGAGCAGGGGATTGCCGAAACGGTAGCTTGTGTTCGTCATTTGCATAATGTATACAATATGCAAAACATAAACAACATCCGCAACGGCAGCCCTTCGGCCTGCCGTCCGGGGCAGACCCAAACGCGGCTTGAGCCGCGACGGAGGAGATACAGATGAGCGGCATTTCCAACACGGCTGCGCTGGCGCCCGCCGCGCCGCGCAGCAAGCTGTCCAAGGCGCAGCGCACCGGCTTCTGGGCCGCCTGGACCGGCTGGACCCTCGACGGCATGGACTCGTTCATCTACGCCCTGGTGCTGAGCCCGGCCCTGACCGAGCTGCTGCCCAAATCCGGCATGGACGGCGCGCCCGCCAACGTCGGTCTGGTCGGCTCGATGCTGTTCGCGCTGTTCCTGGTCGGCTGGGGCCTGGCCTTCATCTGGGGCCCGATCGCCGACCGCTACGGCCGCACCCGCGTACTGGCCGCCTCGGTGCTGATGTACGCGGTGTTCACCGGCGCCGCGGCGCTGTCGCAAAACGTGTGGCAGCTGGGCCTGTTCCGCCTGCTCGCCGGCGTCGGCATCGGCGGCGAGTGGGCCCTGGCCGGCACCTATGTCGCCGAAGCCTGGCCGGAGGACCGCCGCAAGATGGGCGCGGGCTACCTGCAGACCGGCTACTACACCGGCTTCTTCCTCGCCGCCGCGCTCAACTTCACGGTGGGCGCGCACTACGGCTGGCGCGCCATGTTCCTGTGCGGGCTGGCGCCGGTGATCCTCTCGCTGTACATCGTCTACAAGGTGAAGGAGCCGGAGAAGTGGGCGAAGAACGCGGCGCAGGCGGTGGTCAAGGCGGCCAGCCCGCTGGCGCGCATCTTCGGCGCCGAGTACCGGCGCCGCACCATCGTCAACGCCGCCCTGCTCACCGTCGCCATCATCGGCCTGTGGGCCGGCGCGGTGTACGAGCCCACCGCCATCATCGTGCTGGCGAAGAAAGCCGGCATGGACCAGTTGCACGCGGTGCGCACCGCCTCGCTCGGCACCGGCCTGCTGTCCATCGGCACCATCCTCGGCTGCCTGCTGGCGCCCTGGTTGGCGGAGCGCATCGGACGGCGCAAGGCCCTGGCGTTCTACTTCAGCGGCATGGCCTGCTGCATCTGGCTGAGCTTCGGCTGGGCTTTCTACCTCGACAACGGCCTGGTGCCGTTCATCGCCGCGCTGTTCTTCCTCGGCTTCTTCGGCGGCAACTTCGCCATGTTCAGCCTGTGGCTGCCGGAGCAGTACGGCACCGCGGTGCGCGCCACCGCGTTCGCCTTCGCCACCTCGTTCGGCCGCCTGATCGGCGCCGGCGTCAACTTCCTGCTCGGCGCCTCGATCCACAGCTACGGCAGCATCGGCACGCCGGTGGCCTGCACCGCCTTCGCCTTCCTGCTCGGGCTGCTGATCATCCCGTTCGCGCTGGAGACCACCGGACAGAAGCTGCCGGACTAGAACGCGCTTCGGACTTTCAAAGCCCCTCTCCCCCTGCCCCTTTCCCGCCAGCGGGAGAGGGGAACTGAAACCGTACTGGCGCCTGCCGTACTTGAAAGCGTCATCCCGCACCGGTACCATCGGTTCATCTGCATCAGCTTCGAGCCGTCGAAACATCGTGCTTAACCAGACCCACAGCACTGCTGCACAGGCCATGCGCTCCGGCGCGGTTGGCGCCTGCGCGGCTGCCTTTGGCCTCTGGCGCATGTCGGCCGACGCGCAGCCGCAAGCCGCCATTGATGTCGTCATTAATAACGGCAAATCGCGAGCTCATCGCGTCCAGGGCGTTATCGCCTAGGCCTGAACGGTCCCCTCCCGTCCAGGTTCGCCGGACGGGAAACGAAAGACCGGTCTCCCCCAAGCAGCACCAAGACCAGCTTCCAGAACCCGCCCGGCTCCAGCAGCAGGGGCGCATGCGTGCGCGACAAGCACGCGAAGGAAGAAATGTCGTGAAGAAGATCGTGTTGACGCGGGGAACCGCGGAAGAGTTGAAGAGGATCGTGGCGGGCGCGGAAAAGCCCTTGTCGCTGCTCGCGGATTTCGAGCGGGCCCTGATCGAGCTGGTGCCGAACGGCGCGCCGTTCTGCGTGCGCCTGGGCCGCGCCCAGCGGCGTGATGCCGGCCTGCGCCTGTCGGCCTGGCTGGTCGAGCGCCCGGCGGCCGAGGACGAGCATCAATTCGCCTCGGTGCCCGAGACCGTCGCCTTCCTCAGCGCCGAGTGAAACGCACTGCGGTACAGCCGGCCGTCCGCGGCCGGACCGTATCGATGAAAACCCCCGCCGGCGATGCCGGCGGGGGCTGTATTACCGCGCCCGGCGGGATCAGTTCGCCGACTGGGCGTGCTTGGCCTGCCATGCGGCCATCTTGGCCTGGTGCTGCGCCTGCAGCGTGGAAAGCTGCTGCTTCTGCGCATCGGTGAGCAGGGCGTAGATCTGCGTGCGCAGCGCCGCCTCCTGCTGCACGCGCGCGCTGGCCGCCGCCGCCGACGCCTGCGCCAGGCTGGCGGTGGCGTTCTGGAACTCGGCTGAGCCCGGAGTGGCGGCTTCGAGCGCCTGATGCTGCGTCCGCAGCGCCTCGAATTGCGGCTTGAACTGTTCATGGCTGGTCTTGAACAGCGTCTTGATGCTGGCCTTCTGGCTGTCGCTGAGATTGAGCTCCTTCAACTCGTGCATCAGGACGCCGCCGCGATGATGGTGGTGCCAGCCCGGGCCGCCGTCGCCGGGCCCCTGATCCTGGGCATAGACCGCGGTGGACAGCATGCCGGCGGCAAGAATCGCGGCCGGGACCAACATCAGTTTACGCATGGGTGCTCCTGGGTGTGTGGTGTGCGCATGGGGGTGCGCAACCATTGGACGCCCTGGCGGGGTTGAAAACCGTTGCCGTGTCGTAAAGATCGGTAAATCTGCAAGAATCGAAGCTCCTTCACGCCGGAGCCCGCCGTGGCCGCCGCCCCCAAAGCCGCATTCCAGTGGTCCGATCCCTTCCTGCTGGAACAGCAGCTGGCGGCGGAGGAGCGGATGGCGCGCGACGCGGCGGCGGCCTTCGCCCGCGACCGCCTGCAGCCGCGCATCCTCGAGGCCTTCCGCCATGAGCGCACCGACCCGGCGATCTTCCGCGAGATGGGCGCGCAGGGCCTGCTCGGCGCCACCATCCCGCAGGAATACGGCGGCGCCGGACTCAACTACGTCAGCTATGGCCTGATCGCGCGCGAGATCGAGCGGGTCGATTCGGGCTTCCGCTCGATGATGAGCGTGCAATCCTCGCTGGTGATGACGCCGATCCACCGCTTCGGCAGCGAGGCGCAGAAGCGCCACTACCTGCCGCTGCTGGCGCGCGGCGAGTGGATCGGCTGCTTCGGCCTGACCGAGCCGGACCACGGCTCCGATCCCGGCTCGATGGCGGCGCGGGCGAAGGCCGCGCCCGGCGGCTATCGGCTCAGCGGCGCCAAGACCTGGATCACCAACAGCCCGATCGCCGACCTGTTCCTGGTCTGGGCCAAGACCGGGGACGGCGTGATCCGCGGCTTCCTGCTGGAGAAAGGCATGCAGGGCCTGTCCACTCCGCCGATCCACGGCAAGGTGGGCCTGCGCGCCTCCGTCACCGGCGGCATCGTGATGGACGAGGTGTTCGTGCCGGAGCAGAACCTGCTGCCCGGCGTGCAGGGCCTCAAGGGCCCGTTCACCTGCCTCGACGGCGCGCGCTACGGCATCTCCTGGGGCGCGCTGGGCGCCGCCGAGTTCTGCTGGCATGCGGCGCGGCAGTACACCCTGGACCGCAAGCAGTTCGGCCGGCCGCTGGCGGCGAACCAGCTGATTCAGAAGAAGCTGGCGGACATGCAGACCGAGATCAGCCTGGGCCTGCAGGGCTGCCTGCGCCTGGGCCGGATGCGCGACGAAGGCACGGCGGCGGTGGAGATCACCTCGATGCTCAAGCGCAATTCCTGCGGCAAGGCCCTGGACATCGCCCGCGCCGCCCGCGACATGCTCGGCGGCAACGGCATCTCCGACGAGTACGGCGTGATCCGCCACCTCGTCAACCTCGAGGTGGTCAACACCTACGAGGGCACCCACGACGTGCATGCGCTGATTCTGGGCAGGGCGCAGACCGGGATACAGGCGTTCAGCTAATTTGTCATCCTGAGCGGAGCGAAGGATCTGGTGCCATCATCCGCCAAGGACTGCAAGGCCAGATCCTTCGCTACGCTCAGGATGACAGCCTGGCACTAGTGATATTGCACTCCAACCGGCGCCGCGCAGCTGCGCACCGGCTGCGGTTCGGCTCGCGTCGAATCGAGCAGCCAGCAGTCATCCAGCACCGAGCAGTAGCAGGCGCGGCCTTCGACCTTGAAGCGCTCGCGGTTGAGCTTGTCCCACAGCGCCACATTGTCGGCCGCCTTGACCACGGCGAAGAACTTGACCGAGTCGTGCGCCGGGATCACCACCGGGTTGATGGTGCTGATACGCGAACTCCAGTGCTTGAGGCCTTCCGTCTCGGCCTTGCAGCAGGCGGCGACCAGCTCATGGAAATCGGCCAGCGGCTTGCCCTGGTAGGACAGCTGCAGCGACTCGATGCGCGCCGGGCCGACCCCGACATTGCGGATTTCCAGCGACACTTCGTCCTCGCGGATCTGCTCGTTGTAGTTGCTGGTGTCCCACAACAGGTCGGGCCAGACGCTCGCCGCCAGCATGCGCTGCTGGGTCTGGTTGGACTGCCAGCCGATGAACAGGGACACCGCGGATACCAGCAGGGCGCAGGCGCCGACGAACAGGTCGAGCTTGTGAACGCCGGTGCGGCGCGGCAGAGGATCTGGCGTCGACATGGGAATCTCTCAAAGCAAGAAGGGCGGCACCTGGCCGCCCTTCTTGCTCCGCATGCGCGGTATCAGCTGGACGGCGGCGGCGTGACGAAGCCGAAATCGTAGCGCAGGCCGAAGTGGAAGCCGTACTCGCGGGCGTCGCTGCGCTGGTAGTAGACCATGCCACCGCCGGTGAGGCGGAAGTCCGGCAGGGCGCGCCAGAACACGCGCACCGGGATTTCCAGGTTGGCGCCGTAGGCCATGCTGTTGAGGTGCTTCTGCACCGTCAGCGGCGTAGTGCCGCCGGCGGCGGTACCGTTCACGGTGATGCCGGAGTTGGTGTAGCCCAGCGGGAAGGCGATCTCGAACAGGTTGAAGACGTTGGCGGTGGGCACGGCGAAGATGCCGTAGTACTTGCGCGTCTTGTAGCGGCCGGCCTGGTTGGCATCCTCGTCGGGGATGCCGTAGTGGGCCTCGATGCCGATGGCCTTGAACAGGCGGTAACCGGCGCGCAGGTCCCAGAACTTGCTGTCGTAGCTGGTGTTGTTGAGGCCGCCGAAGCCGTTTGAGTCCGAGACGGACAGCTTGGTGTTCTGCAGGTCGGCGCCGACGTAGAACTGGTACTTCTTGTCGTCGTCGAAGGATTCGCTCGAGGACTGCGAACTGGACGTGTCGCCGCCGCCCCCGCCGACGCTCTTCATCAGGCCCTGTGCGTGCACGCTTGCGGTGGCCAGCAATAGACTCAACGCCAAGACTCTTTTCATTCTCTCCCCCTGCCTGGTTGTGCGTGCCGGATCGCGCGGCTACCTGCGCTCCGGACTTGTTGCGGGATCATGTCCGATTTTCCCGCCTAAATCCAGCCCAAAAACAACGATTCCCGCCCTACTCTGCTACCCTTGGCCTGCCGCTTTTCCGCCTCCGCCACCCGCTCATGTCCCCTGCAAACCTGATGAAGTTCTGCAGTGCCTGCGGTCACCTGGTCGAATTCAGGACGCCGCCCGGCGACCACCTGCCCCGCCATGTCTGCGGCCACTGTGGAACGATTCATTACCACAACCCCCGCATCATCGCCGGCTGCGTGCCGCAGGCGGAGGACGGCCGCATCCTGATGTGCCGACGGGCGATCGAGCCGCGGCTGGGCTTCTGGACCTTCCCGGCCGGCTTCCTGGAACTGGGCGAAACCAGCGCCCAGGGCGCGGCGCGCGAGACCCTGGAAGAGGCGCAGGCCGAGGTGGAGGTGGACGACCTGTTCGCGGTGATCGGCGTGCCCTACGTCAGCCAGGTCTACATGCTGCACCGTGGACGGATGAAGAGCCTGCACCATGGCCCCACCCCGGAAAGCTCGGAAACGGTGCTGCTGCGCGAAGACCAGATCCCCTGGCAGGAGATCGCCTTTCCCACCATCTACCACGGTCTGAAGTACTTCTTCGAGGATCGGGCGCACGGAGTCCAGGGCTTCCATGAGCTGGACTTGACGGTGCGCCGTCCGATCAAGGACCACATCAAGGCCGGCGACACCCAGGCCGGCTGAAGCCGCATCAACCCGGAAGCGCAAAAACAGGGAGTCACCATGCGCCGCCTTGCCCTCCTCGCACTCGCCGTCTGCCCGCTGCTGGCCCTGGCCGACGATCCGCCGCCGCTGGACATGGGCGCCCTGGCGCGCGGCTTCGCCCTGCCCGCCCTGGGGCGGCCGCAGGTGCAGGGCGCGGGCGCGCTGCAGCAGCGCATCTACCTCAACGACACCAACGAATACGCCGCGCGCTCGAACAGCGATGAAGCGATCCTGATCGACGGCGAGTCGACCCAGCTGTCGTATGACCTGCGCTACGGCTTCGCGCCGCGCTGGGAGGCCGACCTGTTCGTGCCGGTGCTGGCGCAGGGCGGCGGCGTCCTCGACGGCCTGATCGAGGGCTGGCACAAGACCTGGGGCTTGCCCAACGGCGGCCGCGACCAAGCGCCGAAGAACCGCTACCTGTACCAGTACACGCGCGATGGCCAGCGGATCCTCGACGTCAGCCAGGGCAGCATCAACCTCGGCGACGTGCGCCTCGGCGCCGGCTACCGCCTGGCCGACAACCTGGCGGCGCGGGTCATGCTGCAGCTGCCCACCGCCGACGCCTCGCACCTGTCCGGCAGCGGCGAGTTCGGCGGCGCGGTCTGGCTGGACGGCGGCCTGCCCCTGGGCGGTTTTTTTAACTGGCTGACGCTGTACGGCTCTGCCGGCTACAGCTACACCGCCACCGGCGAGATCCTCCACGACCAGCAGAAGAACGGCCTGGCCTTCGGCGCCCTCGGCCTGGGCCTGCGCCTCACCCGCGACTGGGACGCGAAGCTGCAGGTGTACGTCCACGGTGCGCCTTACAAGGACAGCGCCCTGGCCGCGCTGGACCACGTCGCCGCGCCGCTGACGGTGAGCACCAGCTACCGCTTCACGCCGCACACGGCGATGAGCCTGGGCTTCCAGGAGAAGGCGAGCATCTTCGCCTCGCCGGATTTTGGCGTTTTCCTGGGGCTGGTGCTGAACTAGGTAGGTCGGCCTTTCCCTAAAGGGATTTCCTTCGGTCACAGGCCGACTTGCTTGTTACAGCGTCGCCCTGAAGGGCGACCTACAAAGACAGAACCGTAGGCTGGGTTGACCGCAGGGAAACCCAGCGGCGCAATAGGAACGTGCGGAACGCTGGGATTCGCTTCGCTCCATCCCAGCCTACGGCTCTTGATATAGGTCGGCCTTCAGGCCAGCTGGCGTGCCGACAGCGTCGCGCAGAACGGCGGCCTACAAGGGAAGCGTGGCGCCGGCATCCAGATCCAGCAGTCGCGTCTCGCCGTGTTTGAAGACCGTGAACCGCTCCGGTGCGATCCCTGCTTCGGCCAGCGCCTGGGCCAGCAGGCGCGGCGGCTCGTCCAGCGGCTCGGCGGTGAGGCGGAAGGTGCCCCAGTGCATCGCCACCGACAGGCGGCTGCGCAGGTCCAAGTGGATGCGCACGGCTTCGGCCGGGTCGACGTGCACCGGCGCCATGAACCAGCGCGGGTTGTAGGCGCCGATCGGCAGCAGTGACAGGTCCATGGCCGGGAAGCGCGCGGCGATGTCGGCGAAGTCCTTTGAATAGCCGGTATCGCCGGCGAAGAACACCCGGCGGCTGGCCAGCTCGACGACGAAGCCGCACCACAGGGTGGCATCGCGGTCGTGGACGCCGCGGCCGGAGAAATGCTGCACCGGTACGGCGCTGATTTTGGCTTCGCCGAGCTGCGCCGAAGCCCACCAGTCCAGCTCAGTGACCCGCACGATGCCGCGGCGGCGGAACCATGCGGCCAGGCCCAGCGGCACCACGAACTGCGCCTGCGGATGCTCGCCGGCGATGGCGCGCACGCTGCCCTCGTCGAGGTGGTCGTAGTGGTTGTGAGAGACCAGCACCAGGTCGATCGGCGGCAGCGCGGCGATGTCCATGCCGGGCGGCGTCAGCCGCGCCGGGCCGGCGAAGGAGACCGGCGAGGCACGGCCGCCGAAATGCGGATCGGTCAGGAGGTTGAGGCCGCCGAGCTGGAGCAGGAAGCTGGAGTGGCCGATCCAGGTCAGGCTGTCGCGGCGGCGGTTGGCGCGCAGCCAGGCCGGGTCGTTCTTGCCGGAGGGGAAATCCACCGGCGCCCATTGCATGCCGCGGAACTCGCGCAGCCACTTCAGCGCCGAGCCCAGGCCATGCCCCTCATGGGGGTAGCGGTTACGGAAACGCGGCATGGCCGGGCCCTACCTGCGGAACGCGGCCAGCGCCGCGCCGGCGCCGACGAACAGGCTGCCGAAGCCGCGGTTGGTCCAGCGCAGCACGCCGGGTTTGCGCAGGGCCCGCAAGGCCCTGGCGCCGAGGATGGTGTAAACCGACATCGAGACGGTGTCGGTGAACAACAGGGTGGCCATGATGGCGGCGTATTGCGGCCATTGCGGCAGGCCCGAATCGACAAATTGCGGTGTCACCGCCAGGGTGAAGAGGATGGCCTTGGGATTGCTGATATTGATCAGCAGTCCGCGCAGGAAGATGCGCCCGGCCGAAGCAGCGGCCTCGAGTCCACCGGGATCCGCCGCCAGCGGACGCACCGGCGCACGCCATTGCTGCACGCCGAGCCAGACCAGGTAGGCGGCGCCGAACCACTTGATGGCGTTGAAGGCGATCACCGAGGCGGAAAGGATGGCGCCGAGGCCGGCGGCGACGCTGCCGATCAGGATCATCGAGCCGACTTCGAGTCCGAGGATGTTCCACAGGGCGCGGCGGAACCCCCAGCGCATGCCGGCGGTCACACTGGACAACACGCCGGGACCGGGCGAGAGGCAGATCAGCCAGGCGGCGAGAAAGAAGGTCAACCAGGTATCGAGCTTCAAGGGTGTTCCCGAATCAAGGGCTTGCGCATGGTAGCGCCTGCAAGGGGCTGACGCGCGCCGGTTCCGGCCTCAGTCATCGCATGGAGAGCGGCATGGAAGCTGCATACGGTTTCAGCGTACCCGGCTGTCACCAATATTTACCGGGTCAGGCAGTAAGGTCCGGAACAAGCTACATGCGGTCAGCCATGGCTGGGGCAAGGTTCGGGAAATGCTGACGTACTACGACAAAATGTTGGGACGCAACCGCTACAAGCGGCGTTACGTGTGGGCTGCCTGGGCGTTCACCATCGGCGTCGCCGCAGGGGTAATGGTCGCCCATCTGTAGGCCGGGCGCGGACGGAATCTGACAAAGCCTGGCGCGGGCGGGTATCCTTGCGCGCAGACCGTGAACCGGCGGCTTTGCCGTCGACCACCGTCCCTCTCCCTTGGTGGGAGAGGGGAGGGCTGATCGCGAAGCGATTGGCAGGGTGAGGGGGAAGCCCCCCTGGTTGCGCGGTCTCAATCCGGCCCGCCGGCAGCAGGGGGCTTTCGACCGCCCTGGGATCAGCCCTTCACCATGCAGCTCCACAACACGGCCACCGGCCGCAAGGAAACCTTTGAACCGCAGGACCCGCAAAGGGTCACGATGTACGTCTGCGGGCCGACGGTCTACAACTACGCGCATATCGGCAACTACCGTCCGCCGGTGGTGTTCGACGTGCTGGCGCGGGTGCTGCGGCGACGCTACCCGGGCGTGGCCTACGCCCGCAACATCACCGACATCGACGACAAGATCAACGCCGCCGCGCAGAAGGAAAGGGTGGAAATCGGCGTCATCACCAGCCGCTACGCTGCCGCCTTCCACGACGACCTCGCCGCGCTGGGCGTGGCGCCCACCGATCACGAGCCCAAGGTCACCGAGCATATTCCGCAGATCATCGACATGATCGAACGGCTGATCGCCGGCGGCCATGCCTATGCCGCCGAAGGACACGTGCTGTTCCAGGTCTCGACCTACGCCGACTACGGCCAGCTGTCGCGGCGCGACACGCGCGAGATGCTGGCCGGCGCGCGCGTCGAAGTGGCGCCGTACAAGAAGGACCCGGGCGATTTCGTGCTGTGGAAGCCGTCCACCCCTGACCTGCCGGGCTGGGACTCGCCCTGGGGGCGCGGCCGCCCGGGCTGGCATATCGAGTGCTCGGCCATGGCCGAGGCCCTGCTGGGAGAGACCATCGACATCCACGGCGGCGGCCACGACCTGGTGTTCCCGCACCACGAGAACGAGCGCGCGCAATCGACCTGCGCCCATGGCGGCAAGGTCTTCGCGCGCTTCTGGTTGCACAACGGCTTCGTCACCATGGACAGCGAGAAGATGTCCAAGTCCCTGGGCAATGTGCTGCTGGTGCACGAGATGCTTAAAGCTGCACCGGGCGAGGCGATCCGCCTGGGCCTGCTCACCGGCCACTACCGCCAGCCGCTGGACTGGAACGACGAAACCATCCCCGATGCGCGGCGCAAGCTGGATCGCCTGTATGGCGCGCTGCGCGATGCCGGCGATGTTGCTCCTTCCGACGCCAGGGCGCCGGAGGCCTTCATCGCCGCACTGGAGGACGACCTCAATACGCCTGCCGCGTTGGCGGAGTTGTTCGAGCTGGTGCGTACCCTGAACAAGGCGGAAGCGTCCGAGGACAAAGCGCGCCTGGCGGCGCAGCTGCGCGACGCGGCCGGCCTGCTCGGCCTGCTGCGGCAGACGCCGCAGGCCTGGTTCGCCCAGCACAGCGGGGCGGCCTCCGGCGCTCCGGAAGCAGCGGAGATCGAGGGGCTGATCGCGCAGCGGGCGGAAGCGAAGAAAGCGAAGAACTTCAAGGAAGCGGATCGCATTCGCGATGAGCTGAAGGCGCGCGGGGTGGTGATTGAGGATTCGGTGCAGGGAGTGCGGTGGCGCTACGCGGAGGCCTGAGTCGCATCATGTCCCTGCCGCTGGCCGCTGCGCTGAACGAGCAGGGCTATGTGATAGTCGAGGATGTGCTTGATGCCGTCGAGGTTGCGGCGCTCGGTGAAGCACTTGCCGATCTGTCGTTGAATCCACGCAGCGGCGGCCATCGCAACCTGCTGGCACGGCCGGAAATCGCCGGACTGTGCCGGCAACCTCGCCTCGCAGAACGGGTATGCGACCTCCTCGGCGAGCAAGCCTTCGCCTACAAGGCGACGCTCTTCGACAAGACTCCCGAAGCCAACTGGAAGGTGGCCTGGCACCAGGATCTTTCGATTCCGGTGCGTGGAGAGTGGCGTCCCGCCAACTGGAAGGGATGGTCGGTCAAGGCCGATGTACTGCATGCCCAGCCGCCGGCTGAGCTGCTTGAGCGTGTGTTGGCCGTGCGTGTACATCTCGACGATTGCGATGCTGCCAATGGCGCACTGCGGGTGATTCCGGGCTCGCATCGTGATGGGCGGCTGGACGATAACGGGATCGAGCGCTGGAAGGCGGCGGATGCCGCCGTGCGCTGCGACGTGCAAGCAGGAGGTTTGTTGCTGATGCGGCCGCTGATCGTGCATGCCTCGTCAGCGGGGGATGCACCGGCACATCGGCGGGTATTGCATCTGGAGTTTGCGGGCGAGGATTTGCCGGATGGGTTGGAGTGGGCGGAACGGGTGATGCTTTTCCCTGAATCAACCACACCCGTTCGCCCCGAGTAGCGCCGCGAAGCAGCGCGTATCGAGGGGGTGCACCTCCATTGCCATTTCGTCGTTCCCGCGAAAACGGGAATCCAGGGGCGTCACGCGCCGCACTGCCTTCGCGGAATGAAGCCGCGGATTTTCGCCTACAGGCGAGTTACTTTTTGGCAGCAGCGCCAAAAAGTAACCAAAAAGCGCCGCCACCCGGGAACTGCGCCCCTCATCGCAAAAGAAGAGGCGCGATGAGGGGTCCCCTGCGCTTCTCGCCTGCGTCGGGGTCCAGCGACAGGCCATCCCTGGCCTGACGC
>FTAG01000233.1_pt1 | contig 13650 bp, 13 predicted proteins | sample 1638911 | NCBI WGS metagenome assembly FTAG01 (sample SAMEA3914813, study PRJEB12502) | metagenome | biome: forest; material: soil | place: Canada | collected 2011-07-07 | depth 0.3 m
GTCAACATGCTGACCCTGGGCCAGTACCTGCAGCCCAGCCGCCACCACCTGCCGGTGGCGCGCTACGTGCACCCCGACGAGTTCGAGCGGCTGCGCCTGATCGGCGAGCAGATGGGTTTCTCCCATGTCGCCAGCGGTCCGATGGTGCGCTCCAGCTACCATGCCGACCAGCAGGCTCATGACGTACTCGCCGGCGCCTGAGCGCGGCGGCACGCCGCCGCTGCCGCGCGAGCAGTTCCTGGAAGTGGTGGCCAGGACGCCGCTGGTGTCGATCGACCTGGTGGTGCGCGACGGCGAGGACCGCGTGCTGCTGGGCCTGCGGCGCAATGCGCCGGCGCGGGGCTTCTGGTTTGTTCCGGGCGGCATCATCCGCAAGAACGAGACCCTGGATCTCGCCTATAGCCGCATCACCCGCAACGAGCTCGGGCTGGCGCTGCACCGCCGGGACAGCCGGCTGCTCGGTGCATACGAGCATCTGTATGCCGAGAATGCGGACGACCGGCCCGGCTTCGGCACACACTACGTGGTGCTGGCGCATGCGGTAACGCTGGAGGCGCCGCTGGCGCCGCCGCCGGAACAGCACAGCGTCTATCGCTGGCTGAGCCCCGCCGAAATCCTGAATACGGCGGACGTGCACGAGAACACCAAGGCTTATTTCCGCTAGCCCGCCGCCGCACCCGCCAGCGCGGTCTCGATCTCGAACTTCTTGTGCAGCGCCTTATGGATCGGACACTTGTTGGCGATCCCCAGCAGGTACTGCCGCTGCTCCTCGCTCAGCTGACCCACCAGCTCCACCTTGCGCAGCAGCTTGTAGTCGGTGTCGTTTTCCTCGTGCGTGATCTCGACCCGCACATCCTGCAAGGGCCACTGCTTGCGCTGCGCCACCAGCATCACCGTCATGGCGGTGCACACGCCCAGCGCCGAATCCAGCAGGTCGTGCGGGTCCGGCCCCTGGTCTTCGCCGATCGGAGGCGCCTCGTCGGCGTAGAAGGAATTGGCGCCGACCTGGACCAGCTGGCGGAGCTTGCCTTCGCCGGCCTTGCGTACCTTGATCGTGTTCTTGCTCATGCGGTCTGCAACTCCTTTTCCAGTGCTTCCAGGCGCTGCGGCGTGCCCACATCCGACCAGCGCCCTTCGTAGATTTCGCCGCTCACCTGACCACGGATGGCGGCCTCGCGCAATAGCGGCCACAGCGGGAAGGCGCCACCTGGCGCAGCGGCGAACAGTTCGGGACGCAGCACCGACAGCCCGCTGAAGGTATGGGTCTCGGCACAGGCCGGCACGACGCGGCCGCCGGCCAGGGTGACGTCGCCGCGCGGATGGTGCGGCGGATTCGGCACCAGCACCATGTGTCCGAGGTCCTGCAGCGGAAAGCCCGCGGCGCGGGCGACGAGGTCGGGCAGCGGGTAGTCGGTCCAGACGTCGCCGTTGAGCACCAGGAACGGCGCGGGGCCGAGCAGCGGCAGCGCGTTGAAGATGCCGCCGCCGGTTTCCAGACAAGGCCAGCCCTCGCGCGACCAGGCAATGGACACGCCCAGGCGCGAGCCGTCGCCCAGGGCCTCCTCGATGCGTTCGCCGAGCCAGCCGAGGTTGATCACCAGCTCGCGCACGCCGGCGGCGGCCAGGTGCTGCAGGTGTCGCTCGGCCAGGCGCTGGCCGCGCACCGGGATCAGCGGCTTGGGCAGGCTATCGGTGAGCGGGCGCATGCGCTCGCCGCGCCCCGCTGCAAGGATCATCGCCTTCATGGCGCTGGAAGTTCGACGCGTGGCAGGACCTGCCGCTCGAACAGGCCGCGCAGCGGCGCCAGCTCCGGGTAGGCCGGCAGCACCTCCATGACGTAGCGCACGAAGCGCGGCGTGTCGGCGACGTAGCGCGGCTTGCCGTCGCGGTGGGTCAGGCGGGCGAAGATGCCGAGGATCTTGAGATGGCGCTGCAGGCCGATCCAGTCGCAGTCGCGGCGGAATTGCGGCCAGTCCGGCACGGTGAGTCCGGCCGCCGCGGCGCGCTGATGGTAGGTGCGCAGGCCCCACTCGACGCGCTCGGCCGGCCAGCTCATGAAGGCGTCCTTGAACAGGCTGATGGGATCGTAGGCGAGCGGGCCGTAGACCGCGTCCTGGAAATCGAGCACGCCGGGATTGGGCCGGCTCAGCATCAGGTTGCGCGGCATGTAGTCGCGGTGCACGTAGACCTGGGGCTGGGCCAGGGCGGCATCGATCAGCAGGCGGAACTGGCCTTCCAGGGCGCCCCGCCCGGCCGGGTCCAGGCTCAGGCCGAGATGGCGTCCGAGATACCAGTCGGGGAACAGGTTCAGCTCGCGCCGCAGCAGCGCCTCGTCGTACAGCGGCAGCACTGCCGGACGGCTGGCCCGCTGCCAGACGATGAGCGCGTCGATGGCATCACGGAACAGCGCGTCGGCATTGTCCGCCGTGATCGCCTGCAGCATGGTCTGCATACCGAGGTCGGACAGCAGCAGGTAGCCGGCTTCGAGGTCCTGGCCGAGCACCTCGGGCACATGCACCCCGGCCTGGCGCAGCAGAGCGGCGACGTGCAGGAACGGGCGGCAGTCCTCCTGCGCCGGCGGGGCATCCATCACGATCCAGCTGCGCGCGCCGTCACGGATGCGGAAGTAGCGGCGGAAGCTGGCGTCGGCGGAAGCCGGGGCGAAGCCGGCCTGAGGCAGGGACAGGACGCCGCAGGCCCAGCGGTAGGCCTGGGCGGCGCGGACGTCGGCGGGGTCGATGGACAGCGTGCTGGAGCCGGTCAAGAGCGGTGTCGTGCTGGAGTCGTAAAGAAATGTTTCCGGGTAGAGTACCCCAGCCAGCCAGCCGTTTCCGCTCCAGCGGCGCGGTTGCGCCATTGCGGCGCAAAAACCATACTTCGCGCCAGACTCCGGGAATCCCTTTTTTGCGACCTGCTACGTCATCGCTGTTGCGCCTGACCCTGGCCGCCCTGGGCCTGTGCTGCCTCGCGCCGGCACAGGCGCAATACAACCGCTCGGCCCCGGCCTCCTGTCCGCAGATCGACTATTCGCGCGAGCTGCCGCCCATCGCCGCCGACCCGCGCCTGGTGCTCAACGCCGACCACATCGATGCCACGCAGGAAGGCATCTCGCGCCTGACCGGCTCGGTGCTGATCAGCCAGGACGGGCGCGAGTTCTCGGCCCAGCAGGTGGACTACAACGCCGCCGACAAGCACCTGCGGGCGGATTCGCAGTCGTTGTTCCGCGATCCGGCCCTGATCGTCAAAAGCCAGAGCCTGGACTACGACCTGGTCAGCGAACAGGGCGTGTTCAACCAGGCCAGCTACACCCTGATCCCGCTGGCCGCGCGCGGCCAGTCGGACCGCATCGAGGTGGCGCGCGCGGGCTGGGCCCATCTCAGCGGCGTCAGCTATACCACCTGCGCGCCGGACGCCGAGTCCTGGCTGCTCAAGGCCGGCCGTATCGAGCTGGACCAGGACCAGGGCATGGGCTACGCCCACAATGCCACGCTGTGGTTCCAGCACCTGCCGATCCTGTGGCTGCCGTACTTCCAGTTCCCCATCGACGGCGAGCGCCACACCGGCTTCCTGCCGCCGATCTTCGGCGAGACCCACAACACCGGCTTCGACCTGCGCGCCCCGTTCTACCTGAACCTGGCGCCGAACTATGACGCCACCCTGATCCCGCGCTACATGAGCCAGCGCGGCCCCCAGCTCGGCGGCCGCGTGCGCTACCTGTGGAGCAAGGGCGAGGGCCAGCTCTACGGCGAGTACATGAGTTATGACGAAGACGCGCACGCCGAGCGCAGCTACGTCAATTTCTCGCACCAGAGCCTGTTCAACCAGCGCCTGGGCCTGGAGGCGCAGTACGCCGCGGTCAGCGACCGCAACTATTTCGAGGACCTCGGCGGCAACGTCGACCTGACCTCCACCTCGTTCCTGGCGCAGGGCGCCAAGCTGACCTACGCCGCGCCAGCCTCGTACACGGTGACCGCCCTGGTGCAGGGCTACCAGCCGGTGGCCAGCGCCGTGGCCATCGACGACAACCCCTACCAGCGCCTGCCGCAGATCACGCTCGACGCGCTGACCCGCAACAGCTACTTCGACACGCGCGCCGGCTTCGAAGGACAGTTCACCAACTTCGCCCGCTCCAGCTCAGTGGAAGGCCAGCGCCTCATCGCCCAGCCCTATGTGCGCTGGCAGCAGGACCACGCCGCCTGGTACACCGCGGCGCAGACCGACCTGTCCTACACCTACTACAACCTGACCGGCGCCACCGGCGACCAGTCATCGCAGACGCAGCGCACGCTGCCGGTGGTCAGCGGCGAAGGCGGCCTGCACTTCGAGCGCGTCACCGACGGCGGCTCGCTGCAGACCCTGGAGCCGAAGCTGTTCTACCTGTACGTGCCCTACCACGCCCAGGACCGTCTGCCGGTGTTCGACTCCGGCGAGCCGGACTTCGACTTTCCGGAACTGTTCGCGCGCAACCGCTACACCGGCGAGGATCGCATCTCCGACGCCAACCAGCTCACCACCGCCGTCAGCACGCGTCTGATCGACCCGCAATCGGGCCTGACCAGGATCACCGCCAGCCTCGGCGAGATCTACCGCTTCACCGCGCCGCGCGTGGCCCTGCCCGGCTTCAGCAATCCCAGCCCCGGCAGTTCCGACTACATCGGCGCGGTCGAATACCAGCTGAGCCAGCGCTGGGCGGCGGCCGCAACCGGCGAATGGAGCTCGAATTTCGACCGCTTCGAGCGCACCGAGCTGGACCTGCGCTACCGCGAACCGGAAAACGGCCTGTACGGCCGGCGCCTCGACATCGCCTACCGCTACTTCAACGGCCTGCTGCAACAGGCCGACGTGTCCTTCTCCACCCCCATCGTCGACCGCTGGCGCGCGGCGGCGCGGGTGCGCTACTCCCTGTTCAACGACGAAATCCAGGAATCCTTCCTCGGCCTGGAATACCAGACCTGCTGCTGGGCGATCCGCGGCACCTACCGGCGCTACATCTCCAGCAGCAACGGCAACTTCAACAACGGCGTCTATTTCCAGCTCGACCTGAAGGGCCTCAGCCGCCTCGGCGCCGGCTTCGACGAACTGCTGCCCGCCTCCGACCCCAATGCCCCGATCCGCGGCCGCAACGCCAGCTCGGTGCAGCCCTGAGGGCTTCCCCGGGACGGGGCGCCGCCGCGGGGCCGGAAAGGCCCTCCGCGGGGCTGCAATTTCCCGGGCGTGATACCCTAGGGGCTTCGTAGTCCCTACCAGCAAAACCCCATGAAGCTGCTGCTCCGGCTGCCGTTTGCGGCCCTGATCCTTTCCGCCTCCCTGGCCGCCGGCGCGGCCCAGACCATCGACCGCATCATCGCGGTGGTCAACGACAACGTCATCCTGCAAAGCGAGCTGGAACAGCAGATCCGCATCGCCCAGAGCGAGATGCGCGACCGCGGCATCAGCCCGCCCTCGGTGGACGCCTTGCGCAGCCAGGTGCTGGAGCGCCTGATCCTGATGCGGCTGCAGACCGATCGCGCCAAGGAAGCCGGCATCAAGGTCGACGACCGCGAGCTCAACGAGGTGATGAACAACATCGCCACGCAGAACAAGATGAGCCTGGCCCAGCTGGCCGAGTCGGTGAAGGGCGAAGGCATGGATTTCACCGCGCTGCGCGAGCAGGTGCGCCAGCAGGTGCTGGCCAACCGCGTGCGGCAGAAGGAAGTCGATTCCCGCGTCGTCGTCACCGACCAGGACATCGACCAGTTCCTCGCCGCCAGCGGCAACGAGGACCAGACCGAATATCACCTGGCGCACATCCTGGTGGCGATTCCCGACGCCGCCAGCCCGGAAGTGCGCGACAAGGCGCGGACCAAGGCCGAGGGCGTGCTCAAGCGCCTGCAGGGCGGCGACGATTTCGCCCAGGTCGCCATCACCAGTTCCGACGGGCAGCAGGCCCTGCAGGGCGGCGACCTCGGCTGGCGCAAGAGCAGCGCGCTGCCGAGCGTCTTCGCCAACGCCGTGCCCAAGCTCAAGGCCGGCGAGCTCAGCGGCATCATCGAGGCCAGCAACGGCTACAACATCATCAAGCTGGTGGAGAAGCGCGACGCCGGCGAGCGCCAGACCGTGACCGAGACGCAGTCGCGCCACATCCTGCTGATCCCCAACACCATCCGCAACGAGGACGCCACGCGCGCCCAGGCGTTCGAGCTGTACGACCGGCTGAAAAAGGGTGCCGACTTCGCCGAGCTGGCGAAGAAGTACTCGGACGATCCGGGCTCGAAGAACGCCGGCGGCGAACTCAACTGGCAGCCGCCCGGGGTGTTCGCGCCGGAGTTCCAGGAAAAAGTCGACGCGCTGAAGGACGGCGAGTTGAGCCAGCCGTTCCATAGCCAGTTCGGCTGGCACGTGGTCCAGCTCGAGGGCCGCCGCACGCGCGACGTGACCGTCGAAGCGCGCCGCGGCCGTGCCCGCCAGGCCATCATGCAGCGCAAGGATGCCGAGGAATACGAAGCATGGCTGCGGCGCCTGCGTGAAGAGGCCTACGTCGAATACCGCCTCGGTAGCGGCATCGATTCCGGCAAGACTTCCTGAGCCGGGGGCAAGCCACAGCCTCACGCAAAGACGTAAAGCAACAGCAATCTCGCGCAAAGACGCAAAGACGCTAAAAAGCTTTTTATAAAGGATCTTTTGCTTTTCTTTGCGGCTTTGCGTCTTTGCGCGAGTCGGTCTTTTGCTTTGGCTGTTCTTGGCGCCTTGGCGTCTTTGCATGAGGCCAGCTTTCCTTCCATATGAACACCGCCGCCCTGCCACGCCTGCTGCTGACCCCCGGCGAGCCCGCCGGCATCGGTCCGGACCTCGCTGTGGCGGTGGCACAGCAGCCGCTCGACGCGGCCTTGGCCGCGGTCTGTGATCCCGCCCTGCTGCAAGCCCGCGCACAACAGCTCGGCCTGCCGCTGCGGCTGCGTATCCTCGACCGCTCCTCCCCGCTCCAGCCGCACCGGCCGGGTGAACTGCAGGTGCTGCCGGTGCCCCTGGCCGCACACGCGCAGGCCGGCCGGCTCGATCCCCGCAACGCCGGCTATGTGCTCGACACCCTGCGCCTGGCCGCGGCCCAGGTCCTGGCCGGGGCGGCCGACGCCCTGGTCACTGCTCCGGTGCACAAGGGCGTGATCAACGACGCCGGCGTGGCGTTTACCGGCCATACCGAATTCCTGGCGGAGCTGTGCGGCGCGCCGACGCCGGTGATGATGCTCGCATCCGGCGCGCTGCGCGTGGCCCTGGCCACCACCCACCTGCCGTTGCGCGACGTGCCCGATGCGATCACGCCAGGCGGCCTGGAAGCGGTGCTGCGCGTGCTGCACCATGACCTGAAGCAGCGCTTCGGCATCGCTGCCCCGCGCATCCTGGTGTGCGGGCTCAATCCCCATGCCGGCGAAGGCGGCTATCTGGGCCGCGAGGAGATCGAGCTGATCGCGCCGGTGCTGGAGCGGCTGCGCGGCGAAGGCATGCAACTCACCGGCCCCCTGCCCGCCGACACCTTGTTCACGCCGCGCCTGCTGGCGCAGGCCGACGCGGTGCTGGCGATGTACCACGACCAGGGCTTGCCGGTGCTCAAGCACGCCGGCTTCGGCGAGGCGGTGAATGTCACACTGGGCCTGCCCATCATCCGCACCTCGGTCGACCACGGCACCGCGCTGGACCTGGCCGGCAGCGGCCGCGCCGAGAGCGGCAGCCTGGAAGCGGCGCTGCGGATGGCGCTGCAGCTGGTACGGACGCGGGCATGAGAAGTTCCGTGTCAGCACAAGAGGAGCAAGCAGCCTCACGCAAAGACGCAAAGAACAGCCTAAAGCTTGCTCGCGCAAAGACGCAAAGACGCAAAGAAAAGCGTTTTGAGCAAAAATCTTTTGCTGTTTTTGCGGCTTTGCGTCTTTGCGCGAGAATGCCGTTGCTTCTCTTCGCGTCCTTGGCGTCTTTGCGTGAGATGCTCTTCTGGTCCTACAGCGGCGCGCCATGAGCGAATCCCACGCCGCCAAGAAGCGCTTCGGCCAGCACTTCCTGCACGACCCGCAGGTGATCGAGCGCATCGTGCGCAGCATCAACCCGCAGCCGGACGATGTGCTGGTGGAGATCGGCCCCGGCCTCGGCGCCCTGACCGTGCCGCTGCTGCAGCGCCATGGCCATCTGCACGTGGTGGAGATCGACCGCGACGTGGTGCCGCACCTGCGCGCCGCCGTGGGCGAGGCGCCCGGCCTGGAGCTGCACCTGGCCGATGCGCTGAGGTTCGACTACGGCAGCCTGGCCGCGCCGGGACGGCCGCTGCGCCTGGTCGGCAACCTGCCCTACAACATCTCGACGCCGCTGCTGTTCCATCTGCTGCGCTTCAGCGGGCGGGTGCGCGACATGCATTTCATGCTGCAGAAGGAAGTGGTGGACCGCCTCACCGCGCAGCCGGACACCGACGACTACGGGCGGCTCACGGTGAGCATGGCGGCGCGGGCCCAGGCCGATTACCTGTTCGCTGTCGGCCCCGGCGCCTTCCGCCCGCCGCCCAGGGTGGATTCGGCAGTGGTGCGCCTCACGCCGCGCCCGGCGCCGTTCGCCATCGACGATCTCGGCAGCTACGACGCGGTGGTGATGGCGGCCTTCTCGCAGCGGCGCAAGACGCTGTCCAACGCGCTGCGCCGCCTGCTGCCGGCCGCCGGGATCGAGGCCGCCGGCATCGATCCGCGCGCACGCGGCGAGACGCTGTCGCCGCAGCAGTTCGCCCTGCTCGCCAACCGCTGTCATGCCCTGCGCGGCGCGGCTCCGGCCGCATAAACGAAAAAACCCGCCGAGCCATGCGGCCGGGCGGGTCGTGTCGAATCGACGGACTTCTCAGCGCGCGGTGCCGCCGCCCTTGGTGGAGAAGGTGTCCGCCTCGAAGCGTTCCGGAATCGGGTGGGTGAAACTGTTCAGGTAGCGCTGGTACACCAGAGAGGCAACCTCGCCCGGCATCGGCCGCGCATCGGTCGCCGAGGAGGCGCCGCTGGTCTGTGTGGCCAGCCAGTAACGGGACTGCGAACCGAAGCCATGGCCGGCGGCCGGTGCCGCGGCAGGCGCCGGAGCCGCCGTCGCACTATCAGCCGGTGCCGTAGCCTCGGGCTGGGCCAGTGCCGCAAACGGCAAGGTGCAGGCCGCTACCATCATCCATCCGCGCATGTCGTTCTCCTTTACCGCTGCCCGGCCGGTTTGGCGGCCCTGGCGTTCTGTCTGGAGCGAATCTTCTGCGCGCTGTCGCGCAGCTGCTGCATGTCCGGCGTAACACCCGTTTCCTGCGCCATCCGCTGCGCCCCGGCTTCATTGCCCCCCAACAACGCCAGGATGATGAGATTCCTGCGGGCCCTGGTCTGGGTCGGCGCCAATTCGGCGGCGGTGGACAACTCCGGCATGGCTTCAGTATAGCGCCCGGCCATCATCAGGGCATAGCCTAGATCATTGCGAAAATCAACATTGGTCGGCGCCCGCTCAACGGCGTGGCGCAGGTTACGGATGGCGCCGTCCAGATCGGTGTCGACGTACAGCATGCCCAGCCCGTGGTAGGCCTGGGCGGCATACTGCGAGTTCAGCAGGCTGCGGTACAGGGTTTCGGCCTGGGCCTGCTGATCCAGGTGCCGGCGGGCATCGGCCTCCAGCAGGATGAGCTGGTCGTTGCTGCCGACGCGTTTCTGGTCCTCGATATGGGCCAAGGCCGCGTAATACTGGCCCTTGTCCAGCATCTGCTGGATCAGGTCGGCGTGGATCTCCTCGGTCTTGAGGTGCGGCGCCGCGCTGTCGAGCGGATCCGGCGGCGGATCGGGGTGCCGGCCCTGGCTCGTGCACGCCGCCAGCAGCAGGACCGGCAGCAGGATCCACCGCCTGCTCATATCCCCTTGAGGGCCTTGAGGATGGAGACGAACGCGGGGCCGGCGATGAACAGCAGCAGGCCGGGGAAGAAGAACAGCACCATCACCACGGTCATGCGGCCGGAGATCAGGTTGACCCGCTCGCGCAGGTCCAGGGCCTGGCGCTCCTCGATCACCTTGAGGGCGTCATGCAGCGGCTCGCGGATCTCGCCGCCGTAGCGGTCGACCTGGCGCATCACGCCGAGGATCGAAGTGAAATCGTCGACCTGCAGCGCATCGCCGAGGGCGCGCAGCACTTCGGAGCTGTCGGCGCCGGCCTCGATCTGGCGCAGCGCCACCTGGATCTCCTTGCCCAGCTCCGGCAGCACGCCCTGGCCCTCGCGCACCAGGTTGGTGAAGGCCTGACGGGTCGACAGGCCGGCGTCGTAGAGCATGATCAGCAGGTGCACGAACAGCGGCACTTCGCGGCGGATGCGCTGCTGGCGGCTGCCGGCGATGGAGCGCAGCACCATGCGCGGCAACAGCATCGACAGGATCACCGCCAGGGCGAAGATGGCGTAGACCCAGGGCGGCTGGAAGTATTCGCCGCCGATGAAGAGCCAGCCGCAAATGGCCAGGCCGACCAGGATCACCGGGGTCACCGCCTGGAACACGTAGTAGCCGACGCGCGACTCCAGGTCGCGCCAGCCGGCCTGGATCAGCAGCCTGGCCGTTTCGCCGTCGGCGTCGGTGAGCCGGTCGAGCGAGCGGCCGCGCTTGGCCAGGTTCTGCAGCAGGGGGCGATCGCCGTCCGCGCCGAAGTCGGCGTCGGGCGCGGCGTCGGCACCTTCCAGGCGGCGCTGCATGCGCCGCTCGTCGCGGGCGGAGGCGCCGATCAGCACGATGCCGAGCAGGCCCAGGACCGCCAGCACGATGGCCAGCGCAAGAATCGAGGCGAAGGCATTCGGACTCATCAGTCTTCGTCTCCGATCGAATTGACCATGCGCCACAGGATGAAAATGCCGATCAGCATCCAGATCACGCCGCCGATGAGCACCTTCTTGCCGAGCGGGTCGAGCCACATGTCGGCGTAGAACTTGGGATTGCTGAAATAGATGTAGGTCGCCAGGCCCACCGGCACCAGCACCAGCACCATCGCGGAAAAGCGCGTCTCGGCGGTCAGCGCGCGCAGTTCCTTGGCGGCGATGCCGCGCTGGCGGATGGCCAGGATCAGGCTCTTCAGCACGCCGCGCAGGCTGCCGCCGTAGCGGCGGTTGACGCCGGCGGCCAGCGACATGATCTTGACGTCGCGCAGCCGGTAGACGTCGCCGGCCCGCGACATCACCTGGTCGATCGCCGCGCCCATCTTGACCTGGCGGCCGATGCTGAGGAACACCGGCTGCAACGGCGCATCGCTCTCGCGCGCGGCGGTCGCGACCGACTCCTCCAGCGAGTTGCCGGCCGACATCACGCGGATCACGTTCTCCAGGAAATTGGGCATCTGCTGGATGATACGGGTGCGCCAGCGCGCCGCGCGCTGCACCAGGAACAGGTACAGCACCAGCAGCAGGCCGGCGGCGATGAAGCCGCCGACCAGCAGGCCGGCAGCCGCGAAAATCAGCACCAGCAGCACCAGCAGGGCCAGCAGCGCCAGCAGGATCGAGCGCGGCCGCATGGCGGAGCCGGTACGCCACAGCAGCATGCTGACCCAGCGCATGCCGGGGATCTGCATCTCGGGCGCGTCGATGGCGACGAGGTCGGGGCCCTTGTCGGCGCCGGCCTGGAGACGGGACATGACCTCCTCGCTGCGCTCGCGGCCCTGCGCCACCGAGAACAGCCAGGCCGCGCCGGCCAGCAGCAGCAGCGCGATGGCCGCGACGACTATCAGCCCGATGCTCATGCCGCCTCCCTGAGATCGATGTGGCGGCCGCTATCCGCCTCGTAGCGGAACAGGTCGCGCATCAGCAGCTCGCGCCCCTGCAGCCCCTGTACTTCGGTGATCGAAATGACCCGGCGCTGGCCGCTGGGCAGGCGCGACACCTGCACCATCAGCTGGATCGCCGCGGCGATCTGCCCGCGCAGCGTGGTCTCGCCGCCAGTGTAGCCGGCAAAGCCGGCCAACAGTTCGATGCGGTGCATGGCGTCGCGCACGCTGTTGGCGTGCAGCGTGGTCATGGAGCCGTCATGGCCGGTGTTCATCGCCTGCAGCATGTCCAGCACTTCGTCGCCGCGCACCTCGCCGACGATGATGCGGTCGGGGCGCATGCGTAGGGCATTGCGCACCAGGTCGCGCGCGGTCACCGCGCGCTGGCCTTCCAGGTTGGGCGGGCGCGTTTCCAGCCGCACCACGTGGCCGTGCTGCAGGCGCAGCTCGGCGGCGTCTTCCACGGTGACGATGCGCTCGCCCTGCGGAATCCACTGACTCAGCAGGTTGAGGAAGGTGGTCTTGCCCGAGCCGGTGCCGCCGACCACGATCAGGTTGGTGCGGTTCTCGACGCGCTGGTGCAGGTAGTCCAGCTCGGCCTGGGTGATGCTGCCCATGCGCACCAGGTCGTCGGCGCCGAGCGGACTCTTGCGGAACTTGCGGATCGACAGGCACGGACCGTCCAGCGCGATCGGCGGGATGATGGCGTTGACGCGCGAGCCGTCGGGCAGGCGCGCGTCGACCATCGGCGTCGACTCGTCGACGCGGCGGCCCAGTGGCGCCAGGATGCGCTGGATCACGCGGATCACATGGTTGTCGTCGTTGAAGCGCACCGGCACCGAGTACAGCTTGCCGGCCCGCTCGACAAAGACGTTGTAGGGGCCGTTGACCACGATGTCGTTGACCGTGTCGTCCTCGACCAGGCTCTGGATCGGGCCGTAACCCATCAGCTCGTTGCGCGCATCGCGCACCAGGGCCTCGGTCTCGCGCTGGTTGACCGGCAGCCGCTCGTCGACCACGAAGCGCTTGACCTGGTCGGCGACGAAGCGCTCCAGCTTTTCCGCCGGCCAGGAGTAGATGTCCAGATTGCGCTCGTCGATCTGCGCGATCAGGTGCCGGTGCACGTTGGACTTCAGCGCCTGGTACTGGTCCGACAGGCGGAAACGCTCGATATGCTCCGGATTGCTCATACGCGCCTCAGCCGCCCTTGAGCCGCTCGAGGAAGCTCGGCGGCGCCGCTACGGCCAGCGGCTGGCCCGAGGCCAGGGCCGCGGCGAGCTTCTTCACGCCCAGGCTGTAGGAATCCTTGCGCGCCAGCGTGAACAGCGGCTCGCCCGAGTTCATCGACACCAGGCGGGTGGCCGACTCGCACTGCAGGGTGGCGTACAGCGGCAGCTCGAACAGTTCGGCCAGGTTCTTCGGCTCCAGGCCGAGGCGGCGGCGATAGTCGTCGACCACCAGGCCGGCTCGGTCCAGGGCGCAGCCCTCCAGGCGCAGTGCGCGCAGCAGATGCTTGTTGTGGCGCGAGCGCAGGATCGACTGGTCGGACAGCAGCAGCAGGCGGTCGGCGTCGTTGACCACGCCGACCAGGGCGCTCAACGGCAAATGCCCGTCGAGCGCGACCACGATGTGGGCGAACAGGCCGCGCAACACCTGCAGCAGCTTGAGCAGGTCGCCGGAATCGATCGTCACCGGACCGAGATGGTCCTCCGGCAGGCTCAGCACGTACAGGCCGCTGCTGTGCTTGGTGAACGCGGTATCCACCAGGCTCTGGTCGCAGCGGTAGGCGTCGCCGATCGCATCGAGCGCGCTGTAGGTGGCGTTGAGATTGAGGAAGATTGCGGCGGCGCCGGCCGGGGTGGCGATGTCGAGCAACAGCACCCGCTCGTTCGA
>FTAG01000472.1_pt1 | contig 13649 bp, 10 predicted proteins | sample 1638911 | NCBI WGS metagenome assembly FTAG01 (sample SAMEA3914813, study PRJEB12502) | metagenome | biome: forest; material: soil | place: Canada | collected 2011-07-07 | depth 0.3 m
CCTGCGACATGGGCTCGTTCCCTCATGAACTGCCTGGCTACCGGCACGTCTCCGACGGCGTCGCGCGCGGGCAGTTCGAGCAGGCCTGGAACGTGTCGCTCAACGCCGAACCCGGCCTGCGCATTCCCAACATGTTCGAGGCGGCGCTGGACGGTGAATTCAAGGGCCTGTATCTCGAAGGCGAGGATATCGCCCAGTCCGATCCCGACACCCAACACGTCACCGCCGCGCTGAGCGCGATGGAATGCATCGTGGTGCAGGACCTGTTCCTCAACGAGACCGCCAAGTTCGCCCACGTCTTCCTGCCGGGCTCGTCGTTCCTCGAAAAAGACGGCACCTTCACCAACGCCGAGCGCCGCATCTCGCGGGTGCGCCAGGTGATGCGGCCCAAGGCGGTCTACGCCGACTGGCAGACGACGCAGCTGCTGTCCAATGCGCTCGGCTACCCGATGAACTATAAGCACCCGTCCGAAATCATGGACGAGATCGCCCGCCTCACGCCCACCTTCACCGGCGTCAGCTACGACAGGATCGATCAACTGGGCAGCATCCAGTGGCCGTGCAATGCGGAGGCGCCGGAAGGCACGCCGATCATGCACGTCGAGGAATTCGTGCGCGGCAAGGGCCGTTTCCTGATCACCGAGTACGTGGCGACGCGCGAGAAGGTCAACGCCAAGTTCCCGCTGATTCTTACCACCGGCCGCATCCTGTCGCAGTACAATGTCGGCGCCCAGACCCGGCGTACCGCCAACGTCGCCTGGCACGACGAGGACCGCCTGGAACTGCATCCGCACGATGCCGAGGAGCGCGGCATCAAGGAAGGCGACTGGGTCGGCATCCAGAGCCGCGCCGGTGAAACGGTATTGCGCGCGCGCGTCACCGACCGGGTGCAGCCCGGCGTGGTCTATACCACCTTCCACTTCCCCGAGTCCGGCGCCAACGTCATCACCACCGACAACTCCGACTGGGCCACCAATTGCCCCGAGTTCAAGGTCACCGCGGTGCAGGCAGTGCGGGTCAGCCAGCCCTCGGAATGGCAGAAGCGCTACCGCACCTTCAGCGAACGCCAGCAGGAACTACTCGCCGGCAGCAGCACCGAAGCGGCCATCGCCAAATAAAACGGTATCGAGCGGCAGGCGGCCCGGTATTGCGCCGGGACCGCCCCGGACCGCTCAAATCAAGGGAATCAGGATGAACGTCGAACGGCTGGCGGAGATGGCGAACGACATCAGCGCTTTTTTCGTGGGCGCCGAGGAGCCGGCGGCGGCAGTGGCCGGCATTGCCGACCACATCGGTAAATTCTGGACACCGCGCATGCGCGAGCAGCTCACCGAGCGCCTGCCGCAGCTCGGCGACGGCATCGACGAGTTGCCGCGGGCGGCGTTGCTGCGGCTTGCGGTGCAGGCTCGCTCCAAGGCGCAACCCGCCGTCGCGGCGTGACGGCGTGACGGCGTGACGGGGTAGGGGTGATCCTGGGCCGCCGCGTGCCGCAATGGTCGCGGCGCGGCAACAGCCAAGTTATCCTGCCGGTCCCGGCCGGTTTCTTGCTGGCTGTTCCCGTATTCCGGCAACCAGGACCGTCATGAGCCAGGACCAGGACAAGGATGACCCCCTCCGCGAGGACATACGCCTGCTCGGCCGCATCCTCGGCGACACCGTGCGGGGCCAGCTGGGCGATGCGGCGTTCGAGCTGATCGAGCGCATCCGGCAGACATCCATTCGCTTCCATCGCGATGCCGACGAGTCGGCGCGGGCGGAGCTGGAGGAAATGTTGCGCGCCCTGTCGCACGACCAGACCATCCAGGTGGTCCGCGCCTTCAGCTATTTCTCGCACCTGGCCAACATCGCCGAGGACCAGCACCACATCCGCCGCTCGCGCGCCCACCTGATCGCGCAGTCGGCGCCGCGCGAAGGCAGCATCGCCTGCGCCATCGGCCGCGCCTACGACGCCGGCCTGGGCCGGGCCGAGCTGGGCGCCTTCTTCGACAGCGCCCTGGTCAGCCCGGTGCTGACGGCGCATCCCACCGAGGTGCAGCGCAAGAGCATCCTCAACTGCCAGATGGCGATCGCCCGTCTGCTCAACGAACGTGACCGCGTGCAGCTGACCCCAGAGGAAGAGGAGGCCAACGCCGATGCCCTGCGCCGCGCCGTGCTGACCTTGTGGCTGACCCGCATGCGCCGCCTGGTCAAGCTATCGGTGATCGACGAAGTCGAGAACGGCCTGACCTATTACGACTACACCTTCCTGCGCGAGCTGCCCAAGTTCTACGCCAGCCTGGAAGACCAGCTGGCCAAGCGTGATCCGGCCTGGGACGCGGTCGAGCTGCCGTCCTTCATGCGCGTCGGCAGCTGGATCGGCGGCGACCGCGACGGCAACCCCTTCGTCACGGCGCCGGTGCTGGAAAAAGCGCTGGCGATGCAGTCGGAAGTGGCCCTGCGCTACTACCTCGACGAGTTGCATGCGCTCGGTTCGCAACTGTCGCTGGCGCAGCGCTTGTCGCCTGCTTCCACCGCCCTGGTCGATTTGGCCGAGCGCTCACCCGATCAGTCCTCGCACGGTGGCGATGAACCGTACCGCCGCGCCATCTCGGGCATTCACGCGCGGGTCTGGGCCACCCACACGGCCCTGCTCGGCTTCGAGCCTCGACGCGGGGGTGGCCGCCAGACGGTAGCGCCGGCGGCACCGTATACCGCCGTGGCCGAGCTGTCGGAAGAGCTGGACGTCATTCACCGCTCGCTCTGTACCAACGGCGCCGTGGCGCTGGCGCGCGGCCGTTTGCGGCACCTGCGCCGGGCCGTGCGTGTATTCGGCTTTTCGCTGGCGCCCATCGATCTGCGCCAGAATTCCGATGTGCATGCCCGCGTGGTCGGCGAGCTGCTGGAAGTGGCGCGGCCCGGTACCGGCTACGCGGAACTCGACGAGGAAGCGCGCATCGTCCTGCTGCGGCAGGAACTGGCCACCACGCGGCCGCTGCTCTCACCCTACGTCGACTATTCGGAAGAGACGCAGTCGGAGCTGGCCATCTTCAAGGCGGCTTACCAGGCGCAGCGGCGCTACGGCCGCGAGTCAGTGCCCAATTGCATCATCTCGCAGACCAATGGTGTTTCGGACTTGCTCGAAGCCGCGCTGCTGGCCAAGGAAGCGGGCCTGCTGCGCCCGGCCGAGCAGCTGCTGGACGTCAACATCATCCCGCTGTTCGAGACCATCGCCGACCTGCAGAACAGCAGCGGTGTGATGGAGCGCCTGTTCGGTCTGCCCGAGTACGCCCGCCTGCTGCCCTCGCGCGGCAACGCGCAGGAAGTGATGCTGGGCTACTCCGACAGCAACAAGGACGGCGGCTTCCTCACCTCGGGCTGGGAGCTGTACAAGGCCGAGATCGGCCTGCTCGAAGTATTCCGCCGACACAAGCTAAGGCTGCGCCTGTTTCACGGCCGCGGCGGCTCGGTCGGGCGCGGCGGCGGCCCCAGCTACCAGGCGATCCTGGCGCAGCCCGGCGGAGCGGTGCAGGGCCAGTTGCGCCTGACCGAGCAGGGCGAGGTGATCAGCGCCAAGTACGGCAATCCGGAAGTGGGCCGCAGAAATCTGGAAGTGCTGGCCGCGGCCACGCTGGAAGCCACTGCACTGGCGCCGCGCGATGCGGCGCCGAAGGCGGAATACCTCGCCGCCATGGATGAGATCTCCCAGTACGCATTCCGCGCCTACCGTAGCCTGGTCTACGAGACCGAGGGCTTCGAGCAGTACTTCCGCGAATCCACCGTGATTGCGCAGATCGCCGATCTGAACATCGGCTCGCGCCCGGCTTCGCGCAAGAAGTCCACCGCCATCGCCGACCTGCGCGCCATTCCCTGGGTTTTCAGCTGGTCGCAGTCCCGCATCATGCTGCCGGGCTGGTACGGCTTTGGTTCCGCGGTGAGCGCCTTTCTGGAAAGCCACCCGGCTGACGGCCTGCAAAGGCTGCGCGAGATGCACCGCGAGTGGTCGTTCTTTTCCACCCTGCTGTCGAACCTGGACATGGTCCTGGCCAAGGCCGACATGGCTATCGCCTCGCGTTACGCGGCCCTGGTCAGGGATGAACAGCTGCGCACGCAGATCTTTTCCCGCATCCAGGCCGAGTGGCATACCACCATCCGGGTTCTGCTGGAGATCATGGAAGCGAAAGAGTTGCTGGATTCCAACCTGCTGCTCAAGCGTTCGATCCGCAACCGCTTCCCCTACCTCGATCCCTTGAACCATGTGCAGGTGGAGCTATTGCGTCGCTGCAGCGACGGCGACGAGGACGATCGCGTCCGCCGCGGCACGCATCTTTCCATCAACGGCATTGCCGCGGGGTTGAGAAACAGCGGCTAGGCTCACCAGCCGGCGACGGTAGCCAGCAAGCGTCCCGCCACACACCAGGCGACGACCGCCAGTGCCGGCGCCCGCGCCATCACCAGCAGCAGCAAGCCGATCAGCGCGATGCTGAAGTCGATCGGCGTATGCACTGCGCTGGTCCACAGCGGGTCGTACAGCGCCGCGGCCAGCAGTCCGACCACAGCGGCATTGACGCCGGCCATGGACCTGGCCACGCCCGCATGCGTCGCCAGGCGATTCCAGAACGGCAGCACCCCGGACACCAGCAGCAGACCGGGCAGGAAGATGGCGGCGACGCTGACCGTCGCGCCGAGTGCGCCGCCCTGCCCATGGTCGAGGCGTGCGCCGAGGAAAGCGGCAACCGAGAACATTGGTCCCGGCACCGCCTGCGCGGCGCCATAGCCGGCGAGAAAGTCGCTCTCGCTGAGCCAGCCCGGCTCCACCACTGCCTGCTTCAGCAAGGGCAGCACCACATGGCCGCCGCCGAACACCAGCGAGCCGGTTTTGTAGAACGCTGCAGCGGCGCGCAGCAGCAAGGGTGCATCCGCGGGAATCAGCCAGGAGCCCAGCAGCAGCAGCGCAAACAGGGCCAGCAGCGCCGCACCTGTTTTTGGCCCGTAGCCCAGCGGCAGCGCAGCGCCCGCGTGCGGGCTGACGGAACGGCAAACCAGGGGGCCGCATGCGGCGCCCAGCGCAATCACCGCAAGCTGCGACCAGCTGCTGCCGGCGCCCACGATCAGCGCCAGGCTGGCCAGTGCCAGCAGCATGCGCGGCCAATCCGGCGTGAGGCTGCGCGCCATGGCCAGAATGCCTTGCGCCACCACCGCCACCGCCATCAGCTTCAGCCCATGCAGCAGGGCTTCGCCATAAGGGCCGGCAAGGGCCGGACTGAATTTGGCGAAGGCGAACAACAGCAGGGCGGACGGCAGGGTGAAGGCCAGGAACGCCGCGAGCGCGCCGCGCCAGCCGGCGCGCAGCAGTCCTACCGAGTAGCCGAACTGGGTACTCGACGGCCCTGGCAGGAACTGGCTGGGTGCAAGCAGTTGTGCATAGTGCGACTCGTCGAGCCAGCGGCGGCGTACCACGAACTCGCGGTGGTAATAGCCGAGGTGGGCGATCGGGCCGCCGAACGAGGTCAGCCCCAGGCGCAGGAACACCCGCAGGACTTCAAGGGCCGAGTTGCGCGGAGGGGGTGGGTTCACCGGGCCGGCTTAGATGGCTGTGCCGGCATGGCCCGGAATAGATCGGCCACGCCGAGCGCCTGCTCGACGGCGCCTGCCTGCATGGCGGCATTGCCGCAGCCATCCTTGCCGAACATCTGCTGTTCAAGCTCCTCGCACTGGGCCGGGTTGCGCTTGCTACCCGGCCGGATTGCCGCCGATCATTTCAAGATCGGTGGTAGAGGGCAAGGACTGTTTCAGCTTCCCATCATGAGTGCGCTGGCTTGAACGCCTGCTTCCAGACCTAGCGCGGTGCGCTGTCGATAGCCGCGACGTCGGAAGGGCCCTTGACGAAATCCGATCCACCCAGCGCCAGGTACAGCTGCGCCGTGTCCTGGTAACGCTGCGCCTGGGCGCGGACATAGCCGAGCCGGGCCTGCTGATACTGGCGTTCCGCATCCAGCACCTGCAACACGCCGACGTTGCCGACGCTGTAGCTCTGTCGCGTCAGGTCCAGATTGGCTTCGGCGGAATCCAGTGCGTTCTTTTGCGCCGTCAACTGCTCGGCGTCGTGATCCAGCGCGGTGAGCACGTCGGCAACCTGGCCGAAGGATTGCAGCACGGTCTGTTGGTAACTGGCGAGCGCGGCGCGGGCGGCGTCCTGCGCGCCGCGGCGCTGCGCACGCAGGGTGCCGCCGTCGAACACCGGCGCGGTGAGGCCGGCTGCCAGGCCCCAGACAGTGCTGGAAGCATCGAACAGGTGCGACAGGGAGGTGGACTGCTGGCCGACCGACGCGGTGAGGTTGATCTGCGGATAGAGATTGGAGGTTGCCACGCCCACGGCCGCGGTCGCCGCATGCAGCTGCGCTTCCGCGGCAAGGATGTCCGGCCGCCGGTGCGCCAGCTCGGAAGGCAGACTCAGCGGCAGGCTCTGCGGCAACTGCAACTGATCCAGCTCGAAGTCGGGTGGCACCCAGTCCGCCGGTGCCTTGCCGGCGAGGATGGACAGGGCATGGCGTGCCACGCTGAGCTGCTGGCGCAGCGGCGGCAGCAGGGTCTGGTCATTGGCCAGCTGGCTCTGCGCACTGAGCACGTCGACCCGCGTCACCGAGCCGGCGGCGAATGCGGTCTGCACCAGCGACAGGTTCTTGCGGTCTTCATCCAGCAGTTCCTGCACCGCCGCGATCTGCGCGCGGGCCGAGGCACTGGCCAGCGCCTGCTGCGCCACATTGCCGGTGAGGCTCAGGGTCGCCGCCTGCAACTGGAACGCCTGGTAATCGGCCTGGGCCCGCTGCTGCTCCACGGCGCGGCGCTGGCCGCCGGTGTAGTCGAGCAGATAGCTGACGCTGGGGCCGACCGAGTAGTAGGTGAACGCAGGAAACACTTGTGAGCCGCTGAACTGCGCACCGTATTTCTGGCGCCCGGCACCGGCATCGAGACCGACCTGCGGGTAGAGCGCGCCGGCGCTGGCGTTCACTGCCTCGCGCGCCTGCGCCAGCGTGGCCTGGGCTGCGGCAAGACTGCGGTTGCCGGCCACCGCCTGCTGCATGGTGGAATCGAGCGCGGCGGAATGGAATCCGCTCCACCAGTCGGCGGCGGGGTTCTGGCCCGGGGCGAGTTGCTGGCCGCTGCCGTCCTGCAGGCTGGCCAGCGGTTCGCTGGTATAGGCCTTGGTATCCGGCGCCTGCGGACGCTGGTAGTCCGGCCCGACGGTGCAGGCGGCGAGCAAGGCGGCCGCCAGCGCAATGGATGCGCGGCCGTGCAACGGGGAGAAGGGCATAGAGTTCATCTCGGATTTCATGGATCGCTCACTCGATGGCGACATGTGGCGCATCCTCTTTGGGTGCTGCCCTGGCGGCGCGTACCATCAGCAGCAGCGGCATCGCCAGCAGGGTCAGGACGAACATCAGCTGGAAGTCGTCGATATAGGCAATCATGCTGGCCTGGCCGGTGAGTGCGGCGTTGAAGGCGGCGGCGCCGGAGTGGGTGGAGAGTTGCTCCAGCAGTCCGGGGTTGCGCGCGGCGAGGTTGTAGGGCGAGACGTGTTCGGCCAGGGCCGAGTGGACCACCTGGGTGTTGCTTACCAGCAGGGCCTGCACCACCGAGATGCCGACGCTGCTGCCGATATTGCGGGTCAGGCTGAACAGGGCGGTGCCCTCGTTGCGCAGTGCAGGCGACAGCGTGGCGAAAGTCATGGTCGCCAATGGCACGTAGGCCATGCCGGTGCCGAATCCTTGCACGATGCCGGACCAGAACACCGGTACGCCATTCATCTGGATGTCGAAGCGGGTCATCATCCAAAGCGAGGCGGCAGTGAGGCCGAAGCCGAGGCCGATGATCAGGCGTGCATCGAAGCGCCCCACCATGCGGCCGACGACGAACATGGCGATGAGCGTGCCGAGGCTGCGCGGCGCGGTCAGCAGGCCGGCCTTGTAGACCGGGTAGTTCATCAGGTTCTGCAGCAGCGGCGGCAGCAGGGCCAGGGTGGCGAACAGCACGATGCCGACGACGAAGATGAAGACGTTGCCGACCAGGAAATTGCGGTCCTTGAACAGCGCGGGGCGGATGAAAGGGTGCGGACTGGTGGCGCTGTGCACCATGAACAGGTAGAAGGCGAGGCCGGCGACGGTGGCCTCGATCCAGATTTCGCTGGAACCGAACCAGTCCTTGAGCGGACCGCGGTCGAGCACCAGCTGCAATCCGCTGATGGCGATGCTGAGCAGGGCGAAGCCGAAGAAATCGAAGCGCGACTGGCGTCTCTCGCCGTCCGGCAGGAAGGCCAGCACGCCGAGGAAGGCGAGGATGCCCAGCGGCACGTTGATATAGAACACCCAGCGCCAGCTGTAGTTGTCGGTGAGCCAGCCGCCGAGGATCGGGCCGAGCATCGGTCCGAGCAGCACGCCCTGGCCCCAGGCGGCCATCGCCTTGCCGTGGTTCTCCGGCGGGTTGATGTCGAACAGCACGGCTTGCGACATCGGCACCAGCGCCGCGCCGGCCAGGCCCTGCAGGAAGCGGAACAGCACGATCTGCGGCAGCGTCTGCGCCAGGCCGCAGAGTGCGGAGGTAATGGTGAAGCCGACCACCGAGGCGAGGAACAGCCGCTTGCGCCCGAACTGCCCGGCCAGCCAGCCGGTCAGCGGCGTCATGATGGCGGCGGCGACGATGTACGAAGTCAGCACCCAGGTCATCTGGTCCTGGGTGGCGGACAGCGAACCCTGCATCTTCGGCAGCGCCACGTTGGCGATGGTGTTGTCCAGTGTCTGCAGGATCGAGGTCAGCATCACCGTCAGGGTGATCATGCCGCGATTCAGCGCGGGTCGTTCCTGTGCCGGAGCGGTGGTGGCTGACACGGCCTGGCTCACTGCGCGGCGTGCGAACCGAACAGGCTGCGGCGGTAGCCGGTGTCGACGTCGACATTGACGCTCAGGCCGGAATGCAGCGGCAGATCCGCATCAGGGCTCTCCAGCTCCAGCCGTACCGGCAGGCGCTGCACCACCTTGACCCAGTTGCCCGTCGCGTTCTCCGGCGGCAGCGCCGAGAACTGCGAGCCGGTGCCGGGCGCGATGCTGATGATATGCGCCTTGAAGGTCTTGCCGGAATAGGTGTCGATGTCCACCGTGGCGGTCTGGCCGGCGCGCATATGGCTGAGCTGGTCTTCCTTGAAGTTGGCTTCGATCCACACGTCGCGGGTGGAGATCAGGGCAAACACCGGGCTGGCCGCATTGATGTAGTCGCCCACCTGCAGCTGCTCGACCTTGGTGACGATACCGTCGTCCGGCGCCACGATGCGGGTGTAGGAAAGATTGAGCTTGGCCCGGTCCAGCGCCGCCTGCGCCTGCTGCACCGTCGGATGCCGGTCGGGATCGATGTCGGCATCGCCGCCGAGCATGGCCAGCACGCTGGCCACCTGTTGCTGCGCCGATGCAAACTGCTGCCGCGCCGTGTCGCGCGCATGCTGTGCCTGGTCGAACTGCATCTGCGAGGAGATGCCGGAGGCGAGCAGCTTCTGCTGGCGCTGGTACTCGCGCTCCTGGTAGGCCAGGGTGTCCTGCGCCGAGCGCATCGAGGCAAGCTGCTGGCGATAAGTCGCCTTGCCGGCGACGATCTCCAGCCGCGCGGTGCCGAGCTTGGCCTGCGCTTCCTCCGCTGCGATGCGGTAAGGCTGGTCATCGAGCCGGAACAGCAGGTCGCCGCGATGCACGCGCTGGTTGTCGTGCACTGCCACTTCCGCCACCTGGCCGGCGACGTTACTGCTGATGGAAGCGCGTGCCGCCTGCACATAGGCATCGTCGGTGGACATGTAGCGGCCGCCGCTGAGCCAGAAGTAGAGCGTGCCGATGGCGACCAGCAGCACGCCGCCAATCATCAGCGGCAGGCGCAGCCGTTCGGTGAGGGACTTGCCGCTGGCGGTGGAAGTGCTGCCGATGGTGGGGCTGATTGCGCTCATGAGCTTGCCTTTTTATTGCTTGCGCAGCTGGCGAGTGCTGCGCAGCCGGATCGGGGAACGGGGTTTGTCTTGGGGTCAGCTTTGCGGCTGGAAAGCCCGGACAGGGCAGCGGCGCGGGAGCCGATGCGGCGGATCACGCCGATGTCGGTAGCCAGGTGGCGGCCGCTGCTGAACCAGAAGTACAGCGTGCCGCCGGCTACCAGCAGCAGACTGCCGATCAAGGGCAGCAGATGCAGCCGTTCCGCACGTGACTGGCCGCTGCCGGCCGACATGTTGCCGGCGGCGGGACTGATTGCATTCATGGTGTTGCCTTTCTATTGCCGGCGCGTTTGGCCGTTGTTTCGGGGATGGCCTTGGCCGGAGCGGCTTCGACCGGTTCCGGTGGCGGGCAGGGCGGAGCGCCGGCTTCGGCGCCCGGCACCAGGGTGGTGAGGTTGGCGTGGATGCGTTCCAGCAGGCCCACCAGCTGAAGGCGTTCGGCCGCCGAGAGTCCGGCCAGCAAGGCGGCGCGCGCGCGTTCCGCGATGCGCCAGATCTCGGCCAGCACCGGTTCCGCCGCCGCCGTCGTGAACAGGCGCCGCGCGCGACGGTCGGCCGGGTCCTGCTGGCGCTCGATCAGGCCGTCGCGCTCCATGCGGTCGAGCGTGCGCACCAGGGTCATCGGATCGGTGTCGGTGAGTTCGGCCAGCCGCACCTGGCTGATGCCTTCGTTGCGCTGCAGGAAGATCAGTACCTTGCATTGCGCCAGGTTCAGGTTCAGACCGGAGCTGGCCGCCTCGCGCTCGAAATTGAGGCCGGACAGGCGCGATACGTCCTTGAGCAGAAAGCCGAAATTGCGCAAACGATCCATGGGATGGGCTGCCGTCGATTGTAAACGGGAGATATCATATCACACGATATTAAATAGTGTGATTCTTTTCCTGTGCCTGCGTCCGGGATATCGATGTTCCGTCCAACGGGACCGGAGGTGCGGCCGGGCCGACATTCACCGGGGACTGCCGCGACCGGGCCGTCACTCAGGTCATCACTGGCGTTTCTTCAACACATTGCTGGAATGAGTGCTGGGCATGCAGCAGTTGCAGGCTGCGATCGATTCACGGCGATTGCTCCCGGCGCGTTGCGGCAGGAATCCCCGGGAGCCGCATTAGCCTTTGCAAACAGATGGATGCGCGCGGGTTGCCGATGCTTGTCCGTCGTTTCATGGCGCTGGCCCTGGGCTGGCGCGCTAGTTGCGCTGCTGCTTGTGAACGCTCGTCCGCCGCAACCGATTCCAGCTCGCATGGACTCGTGGAAAAACCAGGGGATGCCTGGATTGCGCCCGGCGCCCGCCAAACCTACGCAAGCAGGAAACATTCGAGACCATGAGCCGCAAGCTGACTTCCGCCCGCTGGATCGCCGTCGCGGGTTCCACCCTGATGCTGAGCGCGATATTCACCTGGTCTGCCAAGGCGCAGCAGACCTCGCCGCCGGCGGCGCCTTCGCCCGCGGCGCAAGCCATCAATGTGCGCAAGGCCATCTTCACCCTGATCGGCAGCAACTTCAGGCCGGTGGGGGACGTGCTGCAAGGGCGCGCCGCCTATGAATCCGTCGATGTGCCGAAGAGCGCGGGCCGCGTGGCATTTCTCGCCGGACTGTTGAACGAAGCCTTTCCCGACAACTCGGCCAGCGGAGACACCCGGGCCAGGCCCGAGATCTGGAGCAACCGCGCCGACTTCGACAAGCGGGTGAAGGACTTCCAGGATCACAGCGCGGCCCTGGTGCAGATCGCCGCCAGGGAAAAGAGCGGTTCGGACGCATTCAAGGCGGCGGCCGCCGCAGTCGGACAGGACTGCAAGGGCTGCCACGAGAACTACAAGGTGAAATAGGGTGTCGGCGCTACCCTCCAGCGGACCCATCGGACGCTCCCGGCGAGGCGCCGGGCCTGCCGTCGTCGAGTCGGGCGCAAGCGAACACCGGCAGGTCTGGGACCTGCCGGTGCGCCTGTTCCACTGGACCCTGGTGACGGCTTTCATCGCCAGCTATGTGACGAACAAGCTCGGCGTCGCTTATTTCAAATATCACGTCTGGTGCGGTTACACCGTCATCGTTCTGCTGTCCTTCCGCATCCTGTGGGGCATCGTCGGCACCCGCCATGCGCGCTTCCGCAACTTCGTGCGCGGACCCGCGGCCACCGGACGCTACCTGCTCGGCCTGGTACGCGGAGGCGAGCAGCGCTATCCCGGCCACAATCCGCTGGGTGCGCTGATGGTGCTGACCTTGCTGCTCGCCCTGTTGGCGCAGGCGCTCAGCGGACTGTTCGCCAACGACGAGATCGTCAATACCGGTCCGCTCTATGGATATGTGAGCAATGAGTGCAGCCTGTGGCTGACCTCGCTGCACCGCCTGCTGTTCGACTGGATCTTCGCCGCGGTGATCGTTCACGTGCTGGCGGTGCTGGTACATCACATCGCCAGGAAGGAAAAGCTGGTGAGTGCGATGCTGACCGGCCGCAAGCCGGCACACAGCGTGCCTGCCGGCGAGGCAATACAGTCGTCGCGGCTGTGGCTGGCGGCGCTGTTGATCGTTGCGCTCAGCGTCGCGCTGGCCTGGATCGTGGTCACGGCACCGCTGGCCGAAGCACCATCGTTCTGAAGCGGCTTCGCCGCGGATCGGCGCGGCCCTGAAATTCAGCGGCCGCCATGCGTGCCGCGCGCAACCGCTGCGCATCGCCGGAGAAAATTGCAGGGCGCCCGGCGGATGACGATTGCTCCACGCAATCGACGCAGCGCCGGGAGAGCCGCCGTCGACGAATCCTTCATGCTGCGGAATCCTCAACAGCCTGCTGGCGTGCGTGCTGGGAAAACAACATCCGCGTTGCGGATAAAGCCCTTGGCGCGTGCTTCCAGCGCCATCCCGCGCCTTCGCCGCAATGAAATTATCGTCTCATAAACATGCGCTTACATTCATCGCGCGGTTGCTTCTGCACTGCGGCATGACGACAGCGCGGCGTTGGCTTGCTCGTTGCAATGTAGCCCGTGCAGAGCGGAGTACGCCGTCGCTTCGCAACCCGCACCGATCGGTGATGAGTAGTACTGCGGGTGCAGGCGATGCGATGGCGCAGACAAAAACAGATGGCGTCTTTTTGCGTTGGCGGGTTCATATTTTCGGGAATGGGCGAATGAAGAAAAAGCAGGCATACCTCGCATTTTTGATAGGGCTTACGGCTGCATCCTCCGCCTGGGCCGCGGACGATCAGGCTGCTGCCGTGGCGGCTGCGCCAGCGACGGCGGATGCAAAGTCGGACACCGCTACTGTCGCGGCGGCCACGGGCCCAACGCCGGCTGCGGACAGCAAGCCGGACGCCGCCGCAGCCAAGGCGCCGTCGGCCAGGTCGCAGCTCTGGTCGTATCAGCCGGTGAAGAGTCCGGAGTCGCCCTCGGTTCGGCAGAAGAAATGGGTGCGCACGCCGATCGACGCCTTCGTGCTGGCCAAGCTCGAGGCGAAGGGGCTCAAGCCCTCTGCCGATGCCGACCGCGCTGCCTTCGTGCGCAGGGCGACGCTCGATGTCTGGGGTGTGATCCCCACGCCGGAACAGGTCAAGGCCTTCGTCGACGATCGTTCGCCGGACGCTTACGAGAAGCTGGTCGATGGCCTGCTGGCCTCTCCCCACTACGGCGAGCGCCAGGCGCGCCGCTGGCTGGACCTGGCGCGC
>FTAG01000616.1_pt1 | contig 13595 bp, 10 predicted proteins | sample 1638911 | NCBI WGS metagenome assembly FTAG01 (sample SAMEA3914813, study PRJEB12502) | metagenome | biome: forest; material: soil | place: Canada | collected 2011-07-07 | depth 0.3 m
CTACGGCGTGAAAGTGATCCAGGTGCCCACCACCAACTTCGTGCTGCGCTGGATCGAGGGCCGCAGCGAGGAGCATGGCTTCGACGAGAACCTGTCGGAAATCCGTCTGATCACCCGCGACGCGTTCGAACCGGTGTTGCCGCTGTCGATCGTGCTGCACATCGCCTACGAGGACGCGCCGATGGTGGTGCAGCAGTTCGCTGACCTGCGCCTGCTGGTGGAGCAGACCCTGGACCCGATGGTTTCGGCCTACTTCAAGGACACGGCGCAGGGCTGCACCCTGATCGAGCTGGTGTCCAAGCGCGCCGAGATCCAGGCCCTGGCGGTGAAGGCCATGGCCGAGCGCTTCAAGAAATACCGGCTCAACCTGATGGAGGTGATGATCGGCACGCCGCGCCCGGCCCAGGGCGACGTGCACATCGCCACCATCCTCGACCAGCTGCGCTTCCGCCAGGTGGCGGAGGAAAAGGTGGTGACTTACGAGAACCAGCGCAAGGCCGCGGACAAGGAGCGCGAGCTGCGCCAGGCCGAGGCCATCGCCCTGGCCCAGGGCGACCTGACCCGCTCCTCGGTGGAGATCAAGATCGCCGAGAACAAGGGTTCGGCCCAGCTGGCCGCGCGCCAGCGCGAGGCCGACGGCGTGCGCGTCACCGCCGCCGCCAACGCCGAGCGCATCCGCGTCGAGGGTATCGCCGAGGCCGACCGCATCGCGGCGGTGGGCGAGGCCCAGGCGCGCTCGGTCAAGGCCCAGGTCAGCGCCTTCGGCGGCCCCGAGTTCCAGCTGAAGAAGGAATTGGCGCAGATCCTGGAGCAGGCCATACGCGAGTCGAAGAACCCGCTGGTGCCGCAGGTGGTGATCGGCCAGCAGGACCAGCGCGGCGGCAATGCAGTGGACGCGCTGCTCGGGCTGGTGCTGAGCGGCAAGATCACGCCGCCGCAGGCGAACCGGGCGTCTTAAAGCAGTCTTGGTGAAGCGGGCGCGCGGGCCGGAATGCGGTCCGCGCCTTTTTGCAGGGCGGCCTATGGCCGCCGATGGAGTGGCGCCGAAACTTGTAAAACCGGCGGGCATCGGCCGCTCTATATTTAATGGCTACGCTGTTTTGAAACCGGGAGGCAAGACTAATGCTTCCTTCCCGGCCCCGATTGGCGGAAAATCCGCCCCATGAAGCGCGCTGCCTCCCTTGTCTGCATTCTCGGCGGACTGCTGGCCCTCCCGGCTTTCGCCGGCGGCATGGTCATCGCTCCGCCCACCATCAACATCCAGCCGCGCAACCCGGTGCTGGACCAGAAGTGCGTGGACCAGCTCAAGGGCGATGGCGCCAGCGCCGCGCGGGCCGCCCATGAGTGCCGCAAGGCCTACAACCCGGGCACGCCGCCGCCGCTGGCGGTGCGCGAGCACGCTTCCGCCGACACTCCTCCGGCGGCCGCCAAGCCTTGAACAACGCAGAACCCCTGCGCGCCTTGTTGGGCGCGCGCTTCGTCGACGAGCGCGAGCGCCTGCAGCGCTACGAGATTCCCGAGCGCGGCGAGCCCGGCCATACCGATTGCGCCCTGCTGCCGGCCAGCGAGGCCGAACTGCAGCGGCTGCTGCGCCTGTGCAACGAGTTGGGGCAGAAGCTGGTGGTGAGCGCCGGCCGCACCGGCCTGGTCGAGTCGCAGCGCCCGGAAGGCGAGGCGGTGCTGTCGCTGGAGAAGCTCAGCCGTCCGCTGCGTTTCACCCTGGCCGACGGCCGGGCCTTCGACTTCGTCGAAGGCCTCAAGAATGAAGGAGCCGCAGACGCGCTGGCGCAGTGGTGGCGCGGTCTGAACCAGCCGGAGTTGGCGGAGTCGCGCCTGGAGGTGCAGGCCGGCATCGCCGTCGACGCGGTCAACGAAATCCTGCGCCCGCTCAACCTGATGTGGCCGATGGAGATGGGCTCGACCAGTGCCGCCACCGTCGGCGCCTGCGTGTCCAATGCTTCCGCCGGCGCCAACGCCGTGTGCTACGGCACCGCCGCCCACCTGTGCGAGACCGCCTGGGGTTTCTGGGCGGACGGCAGCGAGGCCGGCCCCTGCCAGGCGGTGGCCTGGAATGCGCCGGCGCCGGACAAGCTCGCCGTGGACTCGGCCAGCGTGCAGCCGGCCTGGGGCCTGGTCGGCAGCCAGGGCCTGTTCGGCGTGGTGACGCGGGCGCGGCTGCGCACCTATGCGCTGCCGGCGCAGCGCGAGGCGGTGCTGCTGCCGGTGGACGGCATGCCCGAGGCAATGCGCGTGCTCGGCGTGGCGCGGGAGAGCTTCCCCGGTGCGATCGAGGAATTCGAGTTCATGAGCCGCCAGTCGCTGGAGTTGGTACGGGCGCACCTCGGCGCGGCGTTCCGCTGGCCGTTCGAAGGCGAGGTTGGCGCGGAGAAGATCGAGGCGCCGTTCTACCTGCTATTGCAGGTGAAGTCGCAGGACGCCGAGGTGGATCTGGCCGGCGCGCTGTACGACCTGGTCAACGGCATCCTGGAGTGGCCTCCGGAGCGCATCGGCTACGCGCCGCTGCCGGTGCTGAAGAAGCTGCGCCACAGCATCACCGAGTCCAGCAATGCGCGCATGCGCGTGCTTGGCGGCGGCCGCCTCAGCTTCGACACCGCCACGCCGGTGAAGGTGTTCGGCGACTATCTCGCCGCGCTGGAGCGGGAAGTGAGCGCGGCGTTCCCCGGCGTCGAAGTGGTGGCCTTCGGCCACGCCGGCGTCGGCGGTGCCCACCTGCACCTGCTCGGCACCAAGGAGCAGCCGGTGAAGACCCATGCCGCCGCGCTGGTGAAGCTGGTGTTCGACATCACCCTGCGCTATGGCGGCACCTTCTCCGCCGAACACGGCATCGGGCCGAAGTGGGCCGCCGAGTTCCAGGCGCGCGCGCCGGAGAATCTCAAGGCCGCGCTCAAGGCCGAGAAGAACAGGCGCGACCCGGGCGGCATCCTCAACCCGCGCAGCTTCGGTCTGTTGGCCTAGGCGTCCCGGCGGGTATCCGGTCAGCTGCGGCTGACATCAAGGTGTCAACAAAGCAACACAAAGCCCGCCCAGAATGCCCCGGCCATCCGCTGCGGAAGCGGGTGTGCCACGCCAGGGCGCAGGTGCTGCGCTCGCCGCAAAAAAACGGGGGCAATCATGAAATCCGGTCAGCATCGCTTCGCTTGGGCGTGTGGTCTGGTGCTGCTGTCGGTATCGTTGACGTCATGGGCCGGTGTTCCACAGCTGTTCGGCAGTGCCTACAACGAAGCACCGGTGCGCGGCGATCCTGACGACCTGCTGCTGCTATCCGGCTACCCGCTCGCCCCCACGGATACCGTGGTGTACCAATCGGTGGGCGATACCACGGCGCCGCTGACGCCTCCGACGGCGTTGCCGACCCAGACCACCGCCAGCAGCGGCTTCGCCGATATCGTCAGCACGGCCGATCTGCCGTACTCGTTGACGGTCCATCTGCCCTCGGCGGTCACCGCCGGGCAGAGCTACGCCCTGTGGGTGCATGACGCCAGCGGCAGCTGGAGCAACGGCGTGCTGATCAACGACGCGCGCCCGCTGTGGTTCACGCCCGACACCCTCTACCAGACCGCCGCAACGGCCGGCCTGCCGCGCCAGCTCAAGATCGTCGGCCGCAACCTGGAACCTGCGCCCGCGCCAAACACCAGGACGCTGGTGAGGCTGACCGGGCCCGCGACGTATGCCATGACCGCAGCGAACGTCAGCAACGATTCCACCACGACACTGGCTCTGGAGCGCTACGTCGCCAAGGTGAACCTGCCCGCCAACATGGTGCCGGGCACCTACACCGTGCAGGTCAGCCGCGACGGCACCAGCTGGGTGCCGCTGGCGGCGAACAGCCCGGTCGCGGCGCAGACCCTGACGGTGAAAGCCGACCCCGTCGCCCCGGCGCAGTTCTCGGTGAGCGATCCCGCCTACGGCGGCTGCCAGCCAAACCACGACGTCACGTCCTGCCTGCAGAGCGCCATCGCCGCCGCTCACGCGGCCGGCACCGGTATCGTGACGCTCGGCGCCGGCACTTGGCAGCTGAATGGCAACAGCGGCGTTCAGGCCGACGGCGTTGGCGTTGTCTTTCCGCCCGGCGTGAGCCTGCAGGGCGCCGGCGCCGGCTCGACCACCATCGAGCGCACCATGAGCTTCCCCGGCGGGACGCCGAGTTCCGGCTACATCACGATTCCGACCTTCACCCTACAGGGCGGCAACCAGGTGCAGGGCATCACTTTCCGCGACGACAACGTCTATACGCCCTCGAGCTCGGGTGCGCCGATGCTGAAGATCGGCCCGCCGTGGTTCTGGAAAAACAACTACTACGCGCACGGGGTCCAGGCCAAGCGCGTATCGACCGTGATCATCACCCATAACACCTTCGACAAGCCGTTCTTTGCCATCGGCAACGGCGACCTGCCGATGGACCACGTGTACATCACTTACAACGTGTTCGGCGGCGCCTACAGCAACGCCATCTATCTGGGCAACGATCCGAACTACGCCAACGACCCGGATTCCGTGGCGTATCCGTATCAGCTCGGCGACTCGGTGGTCGCCTACAACACCTTCTACCCGAGCAGCTACGTCTCCACCGACCTGACCCAGGGTGCGATCGCCAGCCAGATCGCCGGCGGCCAGAGGCTCGATTTCAGCAACAACATCGCCGACGGCACCGCGACGCAGTACTTCTACAATCCCGGCACCGACAAGAAGGGCTGGCGTGCGGCGTACTTCTGGAGCATCGGCGAAGGCCAGGAAATGGCCCTCGTCTCGCAGAACAGTGCCAGCTGCCCCGGCGACAAGGCCGGCGACGGCGAGGCCATCACCTATGACCAGGGCAGCGAATGGGGCGGCTTCGTCGGGCCGCAGCCGGCCGGCGCGCCGCCGCCCGGCGCCGGTGCGGTGCCGGTGATCTCCGCCGCCTCCGGCAGCGGCAGCAGCACCGTGACCCTGCAAGGCAGCCTGGTCACCATCTTCCCGACCAGCAACGGCAACGGCCCCACTACGATCAATACAGACTACTACAAGGGCTTCTGGCTGCAGGTGGTGCAGGGACCCGGGCTGGGCCAGTGGCGCAAGATCAGCGCCGTCAGCCCAGGCAGCGGCAGCGTCACCTTCACCGTCGCGCCCGCTTTCGACGTGCTGCCGCAGGCCGGCAGCCTGGCGCTCATCGCGCGCGGCTACTGGCAGAACGCCACGGTGTCGAACTTCGTCGACCAGCGCCAGCCGCTGTGCACCAAGGCCAATCCGCGCAGGCCCAGCGGCGGCACCATTTCCTGGTACGCCTCCACGGCCGATTCGGCGATGGAGGGCAACGAGCAGCACGATACCGACGGCATCCTGCTCAATCACGTCTACCGCCTGCCAGGCACGGGCAGTTCGCCCGACGCGGTGTCCTTCGGCTCCGCCATCCAGTCCTCCAACGAAGTGCGCAACAACCTGGTCGACGGTGAATACCAGTGGACGTCGGTGAAGAGCGACTCGGGCATCCAGCTGTTCTATGGTGCGACCCACGACACGGCTGCGCCTCCGGTCCTCGGTTATGGGACGACGGTGGCCGGCAACACCATCAACCACGCCGATACCGCGAACCCGCAGCCCGTCAACCAGTCGCTCGGCGCCCTGGGGCTGGGCCCAGGCTGGTGGGCCGGCCCGCTCGATGCCACCGGCGTCAGCGGCTGGAAGATGGCCGACGCCAACCTGCTGTTCCACAACACGCTGAACAATATCGCCTACAGCGCCAGCGACGGGCTCGACCGCCTCGGCATCGGCCTGGACCGGGCCTGGGGCACTTCCACCGTGTCGCCAATCGCCTGGCGCTCGGTGCTGTATGGCAATACTTGCAACAACGTTTCCACGCTGCTCAGCGATGCCGGCACCGGCACGGTCTACTACTGTCCTGTCATCCCGGGCAATTCCTGCGAATGCGCACAGATCACCTCGGTCAGGGTCACCGCCGGCGGGTCCACCAGCGTGCCTAACGGTGCGGCGGTGTCTTATACGATTTTGGTCCGCAATAGCGGTGGAACGACTGCAACGGGGGTCACATTCTCGGTCGAGCCTCCGTCGGGCATCCAGATCACCTCCATGCGCCCTGTTCCTTCAGGACAGTGCGATATCAGTACCTACACCTGCAATCTGGGAAACATGCCGGGTTCGGGCACCGGCAGCCTCGTGCGGATTTCTGTGAGCGGCACGGCGACTGCGCCAGGCAGCTGGCCGGTGCAGTTCACCGCTACGCACCAGGACGGGGACCAGAGTGCCCCCAGCGCCGCGGGGCAAATCGTCACCACCGTGACACCGTAAATCCGCCTCCGTATCCGGCAGTTGGCCCGGCGCCGGCTCACGGAGCGCGGACCGACTCAGCGCCAGCAATGCGTTAAAATCGCGCGCGCTTCGCGGGTGCGCGCAATTCCTGAAGCGCTCCGGGCCGATCTCACCACGATTTTATGAGTGCACTGCTGTTGCTGTTCCTCTGCCTGGCTCTGGGTGCGCTCGTTGCCCGCTACGCCCGGCCGCCGCCCGGCCTGGCCCAGCACCTCAACTGGTGGGTGCTGAACATCGCCCTGCCGGCCCTGGTGCTGGACCTGGTGCCGCGCATCCGTTTCGACCCGCAGCTGTGGTTCCTGCCGGTGGCGATGTGGCTGCTGTTCCTCGGCGCCTGGCTGCTGTTCGCCAGCCTGGGGCCGCGCCTGGGCTGGTCGCGCGGGCGCATCGGCGCGCTGATCCTGGTCGGCGGCCTCGGCAACACCTCCTTCATGGGTTACCCGATGATCCAGGCGCTGCGCGGCCAGGAAGGCCTGGGCCTGGCGGTGATCGCCGACCAGGCCGGCTGCTTCGTCGCGCTGGCGGTGGGGGGTGTGGCGGTCACCGCCGTCTATGCCGGGCGCGTGCTGATGCCGGTGGAAATCCTGCGCCGCATCCTGCTGTTCCCTTCCTTCCTAGCCCTGCTGGGCGGCATTGCCGCCGGCGTGCTGGGCGGCTGGCCCGAGCCGGCGCACTACGTGCTGGAGCACCTCGGCGCGACCTTGACGCCGCTGGCGCTGTTCTCGGTGGGCCTGCAGTTCAAGCTGCATCTGGGCCGTTCGCAGCTCGCCGCGGTCGGCCTCGGCTTGGGCTGGAAGATGCTGGCGGCGCCGCTGCTGGTGCTGGGATTGGGTTTGCTGACCGGCGTCAGCGGCCTCGTGCTGACGGTGGGCGTGTTGCAGACCGCGATGGCGCCGATGATCTCTGCCGCGATCCTGGCCGAGCAGTACGGCCTGGAGCCGCCGCTGGCGAATACGGTGCTGGGCGCGGGGATCGTGCTGTCGCTGTTGACGGTGCCGCTGGCGAACGCTCTTTTGTAGGTCGGCCTTCAGGCCGACAAACTGTCGCCCTGAAGGGCGACCTACCCAGCCGGTATCAGCTCACCAGCTTCCCATGCAGGTCATGCGTATCCGCCCTGCTGATTTTGACCTGCACCCTCTGCCCCGGCATCGGCTTGAGCTTGCCGGCGATGTAGACCTTGCCGTCGATCTCCGGAGCGTCCGCGGCGGAGCGGCCGACCGCGCCGTCCTGGGTGATTTCGTCGATCAGCACTTCCAGCGTCCGGCCGACCTTGGCCTTGAGCCTGGCGGCGCTGATCCGGGCCTGCTTGTGCATGAAGCGGGCGAGGCGCTCTTCCTTCACTTCCTCGGGCACGGCACCGGCCAGCAGGTTGGCGGTGGCGCCTTCCACCGGAGAGTATTTGAAGCAGCCCACGCGGTCGAGCTGGGCCTGGTCGAGCCAGTCCAGCAGCTCCTCGAAATCGGCTTCCGTCTCGCCGGGGAAGCCGACGATGAAGGTGCTGCGCACGGTGATGTCCGGGCAGATGGCGCGCCAGGCGGCCAGACGCTTGAGCGTGTTCTCGGCGGCGGCCGGGCGCTTCATCGCCTTCAGCACTTTCGGGCTGGCGTGCTGGAACGGCACGTCCAGGTAAGGAAGGATCAGGCCCTCCGCCATCAGCGCGATGATCTCGTCGACGTGCGGGTAGGGGTAAACGTAGTGCAGCCGCACCCAGGCCCCCAATGAGCCGAGGCCGCGGCACAGGTCGAGCATGCGCGTCTGGTATTCGCGGCCCTGCCAGGTCTTCTTCGCGTACTTGAGGTCGGCGCCGTAGGCGCTGGTGTCCTGCGAGATCACCAGCAGTTCCTGCACGCCGGACTTCACCAGCTTCTCCGCCTCGATCAGCACCGAGTCCACCGGGCGCGAATCGAGCCGGCCGCGCATCGAGGGGATGATGCAGAAGCTGCACTTGTGGTTGCAGCCCTCGGCGATCTTCAGGTACGCATAGTGCTTCGGCGTGAGCTTGATGCCTTGCGGCGGCAGCAGGTCCATGAACGGATCATGCTGCGGCGGCACCGCGAGGTGCACGGCGTCCATCACGCCCTTGTAGTCCTGCGGACCGGTGATCGACAGCACTTCCGGGAACTTGTCGCGGATCAGGCCGGACTTGGCGCCGAGGCAACCGGTGACGATGACCTTGCCGTTCTCGTTCAGCGCTTCGCCGATGGCGTCCAGCGACTCTTCCACCGCCGAGTCGATGAAGCCGCAGGTGTTGACCACCACCACGTCGGCGGCGCTGTAGCTCGGCACGGTCTGGTAGCCCTCGGCACGCAGCTGGGTCAGGATGCGCTCCGAATCCACCAGGGCCTTGGGGCAGCCGAGCGAGACGAAACCGACCTTGGGCGCGGTTACGGCCTTGGTTCTGGCAGCGGCTGACGCCGGCTTTTTGGGGCGAGGGGATGCGACGGGGGCGGGCATGGCAGCCTACAACTGACTCTAAAGTCCTATTTTACCGTGCCGGCGGGGCTTGCGCCTGTCGCGACCCCTGTCGCCCCGGGGAACCCCGGTTGCGGCAGCCGCTAGGCTAGACTCCTTCCCAGCGGCTCAGGCAAACGACTAAGGACTGCTCATGCGCATCTTACTGTGGGCTCTCGGCGCCATCGCCGCCGGCCTCATCCTGCTGGTGGTGGCGGCGGCCCTGCTGTTCGACGCCAACAGCTTCCGCGGCAAGATCAGCGCCGAGGTGGGTGATTCCATCCACCGCAAGCTGGACATCGGCGAAATCCACCTCAACCTGTTCCCCACCCTGGGCGCGCGCATCAAGGACCTCAAGCTGAGCAATGCCGAAGGCTTCGGCGAGGAGCCGATGGCCCAGGTCGGCGAAGCCAGGATCGGGGTGCGCATCCTGCCTTTGCTGCTGCACCGGCGCGCCGAGGTGTCCACCATCAGCCTGCATGACCTGCGCCTGAACCTGCTCAAGCACGCCGACGGCAAGAGCAACTGGGATGACCTGAGCAACCCGCCCGAAAAGTCCGAAGAGCGGAAGACGCCGGCGCAGCCCGCGCCGAGCTCCAAGCCGTCGGGGGGCGGCGCGGTGCTGGCGCGCATCGCCGGCATCGACATCGACAATGCCAACATCAGCTACGTCGATCAGCAGGCGAAGAAATCCTACGCCCTGTCCAAATTCACGCTGAGCACCGGCTCCATCGCCCCCGATCAGCCCTTCGACTTCAAGCTCGCCTTCAGCGCCGCCCTGGCCGATCCCGCGGTGAATGCCGACGTGACCGCCTCCGCCCTGGTGAACATGGAGCTTTCCAGCAAGCACTTCGAAGCGCAGAAGCTGGAAGCGGAGCTCAAGGCCAGCGGCGCCGGGGTGCCTGGCGGCAAGCAGGATCTCAAGCTCGCCGGCAGCCTGTTCTACGACGGCGACAAGGGCAGCTTCAAGCTCAGCGACGGCAAGCTCGACCTGGCCAACATCAGCCTGAGCACCACCATCGACGGCACCGGCCTGGACGGCGCCAAGCCGCGCTTCAGCGGTCCGCTGACGGTGGCGCCGTTCAATCCGCGCGACACCTTCAAGGCCCTGGGGCTGGCCGCGCCGGCCACTGCCGATGCCGACGCACTCAAGCAACTCAGTCTCAACGCGAAGCTCGACGCCGGCAAGGACAGCGCGCGCCTCGACGACCTGCTGATCAAGCTCGACCAGAGCACGCTCAGCGGCAACGCGGGGATCGCGAATTTCAGCAGCGCCGCGATCCAGTTCGCGCTCAAGCTCGACCAGATCGACGCCGACCGCTACCTGGCGCCGCCGGAGAAGCGCAACCCGGTCGGCGCGCCCACCAGCAACAAGCCGGGCGAGGGCGACAACGCGCCGCTGCCGCTGGACAAGCTTGACGGCTTCAACGCCGCCGGCAGCGTGGACATCGCCCGGCTCAAGCTGAAGAACCTCGGCCTGGCCAACGTCCAGTTCAAGCTGGCGGCGGCGAAAGGCGCGCAGAAGACCGTGGACCTCGGTGCCGCGCTCTACGGCGGCTCCCTGGCTTCCAGCACCCGCATCGGCCCTGGCGCGCGCCCGACCCTGGCGCAGACCCTCAAGCTGGTCTCGATCAACGCCGGCCCGCTGCTGCAGGACTTCATGGGCAAGGACTATGTCACCGGCACCGGCAACTTCAGCCTCGACGTCACCAGCGTCGGCCGCAGCGTCGGCGAGATCAAGCGCGCCCTCAACGGCAGCACCTCGGTGGCCTTGCAGAACGGCGCCGTGAAAGGCTTCAACCTCGCCCAGATCCTCCGCCAGGGCCAGGCCCTCTACGGCGGCCAGGTGCCGCAGGACAGCGGGGCGCAGCAGACCGACTTCACCACCATGAGCGCCAGCGGCAAGATCAGCAACGGCGTGCTGCATTCCGACGACCTCAATGCCGCCAGCCCGCTGCTGCGCCTCAGCGGCGCCGGCCAGGTCGACCTGGTCAACAGCACACTCGACTACACCGCCAAGCCGACCCTGGTGAATACCGCCACCGGCCAGGGCGGCAAGCAGCTGGCGAACCTGCAGGGCATCGTCATCCCGGTGCGCGTCTACGGTCCCTTCGCCGCGCCCAAATACCAGCTCGACGTGGCCGAGGCGCTGAAGCAGGAGGCGGTGCAGAAGCTGACGCAGAAGCTCGGCAACGGCCAGAACGGCGATCTGGTGAATACCTTGCAGGGATTGTTCGGCAAGAAGAAGCAATAGGCCATACTCTCCATACTTACCGTCGTCATTCCCGCGAAAGCGGGAATCCACGCGCACCTGGATGAGGCGCCTCAATGTCCTCAGAAAAAACCTTCTGGGTCTACATCACCGCCAGCGCCAAGAACGGAACCCTCTACATCGGCGTCACCTCCGACCTCATCAAACGCATCTGGCAACACAAGAACAAAATCCACGAAGGCTTCACCACCGAATACGGCGTCGACAAGCTGATGTGGTACGAGCAGCACACCAACGCCGAAGCCGCCATCACCCGCGAGAAGCAGCTGAAGAAATGGAACCGCGCCTGGAAGATCGAGCTGATCCAGCAAGCCAATCCGGGCTGGCAGGATCGGTATGACGCCATCTGCCGGTAAGGTCCGCGCCTGGGGCGGAGGGCTCTGGATTCCCGCTTTCGCGGGAATGACGAGCCTTATTGGGCTGATGGCTCCCGTCCACGCCGCCGAAATCCAGTCCCTCCAGGTCACGCGCGACGGCTCCCGCTACCACGTCGAAATGCAGGTAAAGCTGCAGGCCAACGCCGCCGCGGCCTATGCCGCCTTCGCCGCGCCCGGCAGCCTGCCGCTGATCAACCCGGCGGTGCGGAAAGTCCAGGTGCTTGAGCACAGCGCCGACGACCATGCCCGCCTCTACACCGAGGTGCGCGTTTGCGCCCTGCTGTACTGCAAGACCCTGCACCAGGTGCAGGACATGCGTTACGCGCCGCGGCCGGACGGCGGCGACCTGCACGCCGAGATACAGCCGGCGCAGAGCGACTTCAAGTACGGCCGCGCCGACTGGAGTTTCCGCCCCGCCGGCGCCGCCACGCAGCTGCACTTCAGCACCGAGATGGAGCCGGCCTTCTGGATTCCGCCGCTGATCGGCCCCTGGCTGGTGGAGCGCTCGCTGCGCGAGGAGGCGGAGCGCACCTCGGCCGGCATCGAGCGGCTGGCGCATCCGGCCGAGCCCTTGGCCGCCGACGCGGCGCTGCATGAGGCGCGACAATAGCCGCCGCATGACCGCGCCTTTCAGCCAACGCCTGCTTGCCTGGTTCGACCAGCACGGCCGCCACGACCTGCCGTGGCAGACGCCGCGCACGCCCTACCGCGTGTGGCTGGCCGAGATCATGCTGCAGCAGACCCAGGTCGCGGCGGTGATCCCGTATTTCCAGCGCTTCGTACAGCGCTTCCCGGACGTGCAGTCCCTCGCCGCCGCGCCGGCCGACGACGTGCTGCAGCACTGGGCTGGCCTCGGCTACTACGCCCGCGCTCGCAACCTGCAGCGCGCCGCGCAGCTCGTGGTGAGCGAGCACGGCGGCGAATTCCCACGCGAGCTGGAAGCGATGACCGCGCTGCCCGGCGTCGGCCGCTCCACCGCCGCCGCCGTGCTGGCCCAGGCTTACGGCGAGCGCCACGCCATCCTCGACGGCAACGTCAAGCGCGTGCTCGCCCGCCACGGCGCCATCGAGGGCTGGCCCGGCGAGCCGAAAGTCACCAGCCGCCTGTGGGCCCTGTCGGAAAGCCTGCTGCCGCGAGAGCGCCTGGTCGACTACACCCAGGCCATCATGGATCTCGGCGCCACGCTGTGCACCGCGCGCAATCCCGCCTGCGGCCGCTGCCCGGTGAGCGCCGACTGCAAGGCGCATCTACAAGGAACGGTGGCGCAGTTTCCCGCACCGCGCCCGAAGCGCGAGCGCCCGCTGCGCCACGCCCGCCTGCTGCTGGTGGAGAACGCTGTTGGCGAGCTGCTATTCGAGCGGCGCCCGCCCGCCGGCATCTGGGGCGGACTATGGTGCCTGCCAGTGCTGGAAGGCGAGGAGGATGCGGCTGAGTGGCTGGCGCGCGAACACGGCCTCGTCGCCCGGGTGGCGGAAACCCTGGAGCCGATCAGCCACGGCTTCACCCATTTCGAGCTGGAGCTGAGCCCCGTGCGCCTGCGCGCCGCCGCCGGTTCGAACAGCCTGCGCGAGCAGGCGCCGCTGCGCTGGATTAACATTGCCGCCGACGCGCTGCCCGGTCTGCCGGCGCCGGTGGCGAAACTGCTGGCGCGGCTGAACGCGCCGCCCGGGCCGCAGCAGGCGCTCGCGCTCGAGCCGCTCCCCCAGACCCGCCGCCGCGCGCCGCGCAAGACCGCCGCTCCCATCAAGTAAGCCACCAGGAATTCCGATGTCCCGCACCGTCCACTGCATCAAGCTCGGCCAGGAAGCCGAAGGCCTGGCCAAGCCGCCGCTCCCCGGCGCTCTCGGCCAGCGCATCTTCGAGAATGTGTCGAAGCAGGCCTGGCAGGAGTGGCTCGCCCACCAGACCCGCCTGATCAACGAATACCGCCTGGCCCTGGCCGACGCCTCCGCCCGCAAGTTCCTGACCGAGGAGATGGAGAAATACTTCTTCGGCGGCGGCGAACTGGCCGGCACGCACTACGTCCCGCCCCCTGCGAAACCCTGACCAGAACCTTGACGTTAGGGGGTCTTTCGCGTCTAATTGCGCGCTCCGCATTGCGGCCGGGTAGCTCAGTCGGTAGAGCAGGGGACTGAAAATCCCCGTGTCGGCGGTTCGATTCCGTCCCCGGC
>FTAG01001313.1_pt1 | contig 13582 bp, 8 predicted proteins | sample 1638911 | NCBI WGS metagenome assembly FTAG01 (sample SAMEA3914813, study PRJEB12502) | metagenome | biome: forest; material: soil | place: Canada | collected 2011-07-07 | depth 0.3 m
CGCGAGGGAACCGACGTCGCCCAGGTCTACGCCGCCGCGCCCGGCCAGACGCGCCGGCTGATCGGCTGGGGCCGGGTCAGCCTGCGGCCGGGCCAGAGCCGGACCATGACCGTCGTCGCCGACCAGCGCCTGCTGGCCCGCTTCGACGCCGCCGCGAGCCGCTGGCGCGTGCCCGGCGGCCGCTATCAGGTGACGCTCAGCCGGTTCGCGGGCGACCCGGAGGCCAGGACGGTCGCGGCGGAGATTGAGGCGGCGACGCTGGAGCCGTAGGGCGCGTCAGGCCGTCGCCACCGCCTTGCGGGTCTGCATCAGCGGCTGGATGCGGGTTCCGAACGCTTCGACGCCCTGGATGAAGTCGTCGAAGGTCAGCAGCACGCCGCCGGTGTTCGGCACCTCGGCGATCTCGTCGAGCATGGCGGCGACGCGCTCATAGCTGCCGACCAGGGTCCCCATGTTCAGGTTCACCGCCGATTCGGTGTCGGCGAGCTGGCGCACATTGGTGGTGGTCGAGGTCTTGTCAGCCGCGCCCTGGGCGCCGAGCCAGGCGACGGCGTCCTGGTCGACCCCCTCGCGGTAGAGCATCCACTTGTCCATCGCCTCTTCGTCAGTGGGGGCGGCGATGATCATCACCAGCACGAACACCGAGACATCGCGGCCGGTCTGCTCCAGCGCCTTGGCCAGCCGTTCGTTGTTGGAGGCGAAGGCCTTGGGCGTGTTCACCCCCTTGCCGAGGCAGAAGGCGTAGTCGGCCCACTTGGCCGAGAAGGCCAGGCCCTCGTCGGAGGAGCCGGCGCAGATGATCTTCATCTCGCCCTCGGGAACCGGCCGCACCCGGCAGTCGTCCATCTGGTAGTACCGGCCCTTGAAGTCGCTGTGGCCGGTGGCCCACAGCTCGCGCAGGATGTGGGCGTATTCGTCCAGCGTCTGGTAGCGATTGCGGAAGTGCTCGTCGCCGGGCCACAGGCCCATCTGGCTGTACTCCGGCCGCTGCCAGCCGGTGATCAGGTTCAGGCCGAAGCGGCCATGGCTAATCGAGTCGATGGTCGCGGCCATCCGCGCCGCATAGGCCGGCGGTATCACCAGGGTGGCGCAGGTGGCGTAGATCTTGATCCGGTCGGTGACGGCGGCGAGGCCCGCCATCAGGGTGAAGCTCTCCAGATTGTACTCCCAGAACTCGGTCTTGCCGCCGAAGCCGCGCAGCTTGATCATCGAGAGCAGGAAATCGAGCCCGTACTTTTCCGCCCGCAATGCGATCTCCTTGTTGAGATCGAAGCTCGGCATGTACTGCGGCGATGTCTCCGAGATCAGCCAGCCGTTGTTGCCGATGGGGATGAAGACGCCGACCTGCATGGGTTAGCTCCGGGTGGGGATGGCTTCGCCGGCCAGCCAGGCGAGGACGATGCGGTTGAAGGTGTCGGGGTCGGCGACATTGCAGGCGTGGCCGCCGCGCGGCGTCAGCACGAACCGGCCATTCGGCAGACCCTTGGCCAGGGCCTCTGCCGCCGTCCACGGACTGAGGATGTCGTCCTCGGAGGCGAGGGACAGCACCGGCGTGGCGATCTCGTGCAGGCGCGCGCTGATGTCGAACGCCGCCACGGCGCCGATCCTGGCCTCGGTGATCTCCACGCCCGGAAAGGCCATCCGCTGGTGCTTGGCCTCCTCGGCCAGCCGCTTGGGCCGCGCGGCCATCCAGGCGGCCGGATAGAGGAAGATCGGCGTCGCGGCGATGAAGGCGTCGACGCCGCTGTGGTGCAGCAGACTGAGCCGGGTCTCGAAACAGCGCGCCGTGTGCGCCTCGAGCTTGGCCCAGGCGTTGATCGCCACCACCGATTTCAGCCGGTCCGGCGCCTTCAGCGCCAAGGCCAGGCCGATCAGCCCGCCGAGGGCGTGCCCGACCAGATGCGCCGCCTGCACGCCCAGCCCATCGAGCACCAGCAGCACATCGTCCGCCATCTGATCGATCGACAGGTCCGCCGGCAGCTTACGGTCGCTGCGCGCCACGCCACGCTGGTCGTAGAGGATGACGCGATGGCGTTTGGCCAGCACCTCCAGGTTCGCCAGCCAGTAGGCCCCGGCGCCGCCGAGCCCGGCGCTGAGGATCACCGCCGCCCCGTCCCTGGGCCCGTACGTCTCGACATAGAGGCCGCCGATGTGCGGCATCAGAGGTGCGCGACGCTCGCGATCTCGACCAGGCAATCGGGCCTGACCAGGCCGCACTGGATGCAGTAGCGGGCGGGTTTGGCGCCCGGGAAGTACTCGGCATAGACCGTGTTCATAGCCGGATAATCGGCCCAGTCCTTGAGGAAGATGTGGTTGAAGGCCACATCGCTGAGCTGCGCGCCGGCCGCCTCGAGGGTGGTCTTGATGACCCCCAGCACATGCCGGGTCTGCGCCGCGCAGTCGCCCACATGCAGCACCACCCCGCCCTCGCCGAGCGCCAGCGTTCCGGAGACGTAGACCGTGTTCCCAGCCTTGGTCCCGGCCGAAAAGGGCGCGATGGGAGTGGGGAACTGAGGCGGGTTGATCGCTTCGAACGGCATGATGTTCCTTATTTTTCTGTCGTCTGGATCTGCGGCTGCTGGTCGAAGGCGCCGCAGAAGTCGGCCACGGTGGAGACCCAGCCGAAGAAGCTCTCGACGTTGAAGCAGGTCGCCTTCTGCAGGTACTCCGGCCCCGCCTGGTGGGTGGCGTCCTCGAGCATGACGCCGAAGTATTCAAGGAAGAAGGCGTCGCGCAGGGTGGATTCCACGCAGACGTTGGTGGCGATGCCGACGAAGACGATGTGGCGCACGCCGCGCGAGCGCAGCACGCTGTCGAGCTGGGAGTTGAAGAAGCCGGAATAACGGGTCTTGTGCAGGGTGATGTCGCCCGGCTGCGGCTTCAGGGCGTCGACCAGGGCGTAGTCCCAGCCGCCGCGGGCCAGCAACTGGCCCTTGAGCTCGGGCCGGGCGCGCATGGTCTTCAGCGCATTGGACTTGTGCCAGTTGGGCGAGCCGGGACCGCCCGCCTCCACATAGTCCGCATCCCAACCGTTCTGGAAGAAGATCACCGGCATGCCGGCGCGCCGGGCGGTGTCGAGCACCTTGGCGGTCTGGGCGATCACCCGTTCGGCGCCCGAGATGTCGAACCCGGCCAGGTCGAGATAGCCGCCGGGCGAGGCGTAAGCGTTCTGCATGTCGATGACGACGATGGCGGTATCCCCGGCCGACAGGCGGATCGGCTCGGGCCGCGCGGGCAGGATCAGGGCGTCGTCGGCCTGGGAGCCGGGATGCTGAAGTGTGTCGATCGTTCCGGTCATTCCGCCCTCGATCCGTGGGGCGCTCAGTCTTGCGGCGCCGCACCCTACGCCGCAAGCCCGCCGGAGCCTGACGCCGAGTGATCGCGCGAACCAGATTCACCACCAAGCTCACCAAGGACACCAAGGACGAACACCAAGGCGCCAGGACTGCGCTTCGCGCGAAGCGCCTGACCTCACCTCTTCGCGCCTATCTTGGTGTTCTTGGTGAGCTTGGTGGTGAATTCTGTTCATCGGCGCACCGATCGTCCATTCGCGCGACGCGCGGATCAGCCGAGCGCCTTGCCCATGCGCACCAGCGGCACAGGCGCGCCGCCGCGCGGGTCCTCGATGCGCTCGATCGGCAGATAGCCGCAGGCCCGATAGAGCGGCTCGCCCGACATCGTCCCCATCAGCTCGACGCGCCTGAACCCCGCTGCCCAGGCGGCGGTTTCGCAGAGCTGGAGGATCAGCCGGCCGACGCCCCGCCGGGCATAGGCCGGGGCGGTGTACATGGCGCGCACGCGGGCTGCGTCCACCCGCGGATCGAGCCAGGCTGCGTCGCGCCCCGGCGAGTGGTCGCCGCCGTAGAGGGTCGCACGCCGGCTCCAGCCGCCCGAACCGGCGATCACCGGCGGGGACGCGGCGGGATCCTCGACCACGAAATAGCAGCCGTCCTCGATCAGCTGGGTGTCCAGGCCCATGATGGTCCGGCTGGCCGCGACCTGTTCGGGCGACAGGACGTCGTTCTGCAGGGCGTCGATCGAGGACGCCATCAGTGTGCGGAGCGCCGGAATATCCGAGGCTGTGGCGAGGCGGTGGGTGAAGCCGGTCATTGCGGTGATCATACCGCGCATGGCGGCCTGTTTCGCAACGCAGATATGCACGCCGTCGATGTTGCTGATGTGTAAGACGCAGCCGCGATGTGGACGATAAGCTCGCCGATAGAATGGGCGGACTGTCGTGACGGGGGATATGGTGAATCGACGGGCGGCCCTGGCGCCGATACGATTGCTGAGCGCCGGCTGGGCGGGCCTCGCCATAGGCGCCGGGCTGACGGTGGTGACCGCGGTCTCGGCCCAGACCACTGCGGGCCAGACCACTGCGGGCCAGACCACCGCGCCCCAGCCCGCGCCGGCGCCCGCATCGAAGGCTCCCCCGCCATCGCCCCCTCAGACGCCGCAGGCTCGGCCTAAGCCGGCCGCAAAAGCCGCGCCATCGAACGCGAACGAGTCGGACGACGACACCGACGACGTGGTCGTCACGGCCAAGCGGCTGCCCGGCGCGGTGATCGGCGACATCAAGCCGGAGCTGTCGCTCTCGCCGGTGGACATCCAGTCCTATGGCGTCTCCACCGTCGCCGAGCTGCTGAACGAACTGGCGCCCGAGACCCGCAGCGATCGCGGGCGCGGCGGCGAGAGCCCGGTGGTGCTGCTGAACGGGCACCGCATCTCGAGCTTCAACGAGATCCGCGACATCCCGACCGAAGCGATCCTGCGCGTCGACATCCTGCCTGAGGAGGTGTCGCTCAAGTACGGCTACACCGCCGACCAGCGGGTGGTGAACATCGTGCTCCGCCGCCGCTTTCGCGCCACCGCGCTCGAAGGCACGGCGAACACGCCGACCGAGGCCGGGCAGGTCGGCGGCCAGGCCGAGGGCGACCTGTTCCACCTGCGCGGCGACAACCGGCTGAACATCGACCTGCGCTATACCGGCAGCACCGCGATCAGCGACGCGGCGCGCAATGTGGTCGAATCGAACACCGGGCCCAGGTACGACCTGCTGGGCAATGTGGTCTCGCCGACGGGCGGCGAGATCGATCCGGCGCTGAGCGCCCGCGCGGGACAGGTGACGACCATCGCCGGCGTCCCCGCCGGCGCCGCGAGCGGCGCGCCGCCGTCGCTGAACGATTTCGCCGCCACCGCGGGCCAGCCGAACGTCACCAATATCGGGAACGACCGCACGGTGGCGCCGGCGAGCCAGGCGCTGACGCTGAACGCGGTGGAGGCCCTGCCCGGTCCGTTCGGGACCAACGTAACGGTGAACGGCACGCTCGGCGCGACCCAGACCAACGCGCTCGAGGGCCTGCCCGGCCTGAGCCTGCTGGTCCCGGCCGGCGACCCGTTCTCGCCGTTCAGCCAGCCGGTCGACGTGCTGCGCTACGACAACGCCTACGGGCCGCTGCGCCAGACCACGGAGGGCTGGACCGGCCACCTTGGCGTGACCGCCAACAAGGACACCAACGACTGGCGCTTCTCGTTCACCACCGCCTATGACCACGCCGACAGCCTGACGCTGACCGACGCGGGCCTGGACGCCACCACCCTGCAGATGCTGTTGAACGGCGACTCGCCGACCTTCAATCCGTTCGGGGCCCTGTCGAACGGCCTGGTCGGCCGATTGCCGGAGCAGAAGGCGCGCTCGCTGACCGACAGCGGCAACGCCCAGGTCCTGGCCAGCGGGACCATCGCCGACCTGCCGGCCGGGGCGTTCTTCACCAGCCTCAAGCTCGGCGACACCTTCAGCAACTTCGATTCGAACACCCAGAGGCTCGGCCTGTCGCAATCGGCCGCGCTGTTCCGCAACACGGTCAACCTGCAGGGCAATTTCGACCTGCCGATCCTGAATTCGGCGAAGATGGATGTCCTGCCCTGGGTCGGCGATCTGTCGCTGAACGGCAATGTGGCGCTGGACGAGCTGTCGGACTTCGGCCTGCTGACGACCTTCGGCTATGGGGTGAACTGGACGCCGATCACCGGCGTGAACCTGATCATTTCGCAAACCCACGACCAGGCGGCGCCCACCCAGCAGCAGCTCGGCGGTCCCGAAATCCTGACTCCGGGCCAGCGCATCCTCGACTACCAGACCGGCCAGACGGTGACGGTGACCACGATCACCGGCGGCACGACCGCGCTGGTCGCCGACCATCGGGTGGTGAGCAAGATCGGCCTGACCCTCAAGCCGTTCTCGGCGCAGGACTTCACCCTCACCGCCAGCTATATCGCCTCGGACATCAAGAACCCGATCGCCACCTTCCCCGCCGCGACCGCGGCGATCGAGGCGGCCTTCCCCAGCCGCTTCATCCGCGACCAGACCGGCGAACTGGTCGAGGTGGACTACCGGCCGGTGAACTATGCCGACCAGCGGCGCTCCGAGCTGCGCTGGGGCTTCAACTTCTCCATGCCGGTGGGGCCTGCCCCGCCGCCGCGCCCGAACCGGTTCCGGCCACGTCCGCCGGCCCCGCGCCCGCCGGCCGACGGATCGGCGGCGACCGGCGACACCGCGGCGGCGGCGGGGTCCGACACCACGCCTGCGGCCGACGGCGGCCAAGGCAGTGGCTCGGGCGGCGGTGGCGGACGCGGCGGTGGCGGCGGCGGCGCCGGCGGCCGGGGGGGCGGAGGCTTCGGCGGCGGTGGCGGCCGAGGCGGCCGCGGCGGCAACATGTTCAACGAACCGCGCGGGTCGAACCAGGGCCATCTGCAGATGGCGGTCTATCACACCGTCTTCTTCAGCGATCAGATCCTGATCCGGCCGGGCGTGCCGGTGCTGGACCTGCTGAACGGCGCGGCGGCCAGCAACACCGGGGGCCAGTACCGTAATGAGGTCGAGGGCCAGCTGGGCTACACCCAGGCCGGATTCGGCGGCCGGGTGAGCCTGGACTGGAAGCAGAACACGGTGGTGCGCGACCCGACGGCGCCGACCGGCGATCTGAACTTCTCCGACGTCACCAGCCTGAACCTGCGCCTGTTCGTGAACTTCAGCGCGCAGCCGGCGATGGTGAAGGCCTGGCCGTTCCTGCGCGGCTCGCGCCTGACCTTCTCGATCACCAACCTGCTGGACGACCGGGTGAAGGTGACCGACGCGGCCGGGCAGACGCCGCTGAGCTATCAGCCAGCCTACATCGATCCTGTCGGCCGTCTGGTGGCGCTGAGCTTCCGCAAGCTGTTCTACTGACGGTCTGCTGCATATGGCGTGCGGAGACGGATTAAATCCTACCTTTCAGCCGTCATCCCAGGGCTTGTCCCTGGGATCCACAGTTCAGCCACTGTGACGCCGAAAGGTGGATCCTCGGCACAAGGCCGAGGATGACGGAGTCATGGATAGACCGGCGGGTTTCCAGTTCCCGAGCCGGTTCAATGTAAGCTCAACCCGCGCTAAGAGCTTTATATGAGCGACAACGTCTACGACCTTTTGGCCTCGCGCTTCCCCGCCGACCGCGGCCGGCCCTGCTTCCTGATCGGCGAAGAGGCAATCTCGTACGGCGCGCTGGAAGCCGGCGCCGGGCGGCTGGCGACCCTGCTGATCCGGCGCGGCGTGCGGCCGGGCGACCGGGTGGCTGTCCAGGCGCCGAAGTCGCCCGAGGCGGTGATGCTGTATCTCGCCGTGCTGATGGCGGGCGCGGTCTATCTGCCGCTCAACACGGCGTACACGGAGCACGAGGTCGGCTATTTCCTGGGCGACGCCGAACCCGCCCTGTTCGTCACCGACGCCGTTCCGCTGGCGCGGGAGGCCGAAAGCCTGGAGCCCCTGGCCGCGCCGGTGGCGCGCGCCGCCGACGACCTCGCCGCCATCGTCTACACCTCGGGCACCACCGGGCGCTCCAAGGGCGCGATGATCAGCCATCGGAACATGGCCGCCAACGCCCTGGCGCTGCACCGGGCCTGGGGTTTCCGTCCCGGCGACGTATTGCTGCACGCCCTGCCGATCTTCCACATCCACGGCCTGTTCATCGCCCTGCACCCGACGCTGCTGAACGGCTCGCCGATGCTCTGGCACGCGAAGTTCGACGCCGACGCGGTGCTGGCGGACCTGCCGCGCGCGACGATGCTGATGGGGGTGCCGACCTTCTACACCCGCCTGCTCGAACATCCTGGCTTCGGCCGCGAACAGGCGGCGCACATGCGGCTGTTCGTCTGCGGCTCGGCGCCCCTGCTGGAGAGCACGTTCGAGACGTTCACCGCGCGCACCGGCCATCGCATCCTCGAACGCTACGGCATGTCCGAGGCCGGCGTCATCACCTCCAATCCGCTGGAGGGCGAGCGGATCGCCGGCAGCGTGGGCTATCCGCTGCCCGGCGTCGGGCTTCGTATCGACGCCGGTGATACCGGCGGCATCGAGATCCGCGGCGAGAGCGTGTTCCGAGGCTATTGGCGGATGCCGGAGAAGACCCGCGAGGAGTTCACCGCCGACGGCTACTTCAAGACCGGCGACGTGGGCCGTCAGGACCCGGACGGCCGGGTGTGGATCTCGGGCCGCGCCAAGGACCTGATCATCTCGGGCGGCTTCAATGTCTATCCCAAGGAGATCGAGCTGGTGCTCGACACCCTGCCGGGCGTGATCGAAAGCGCGGTGATCGCCATTCCGCACCCCGACTTCGGCGAGGCGGTGGTGGCCGTCATCGCCGGGACCGGCGAGGAGGCCGAGGTGATCGCCGCCGCCCGCGAGCGGCTGGCCGCCTTCAAGGCGCCCAAGCGGGTGTTCTTCGTCGAGGACCTGCCTCGCAACGCCATGGGCAAGGTGCAGAAGGCGGCGCTGAGGGCGGAATACGCCGGGGTATTCGACCCTACCGGCCCAGACCGCTCGGGCGGGCGCTCTCGATCCGGAGTTACGGGATAAGGCGCTGATTCCGGTCGTTTCACCGCGTCAGCGCCTGCTGGGCCGACGCGTTTGGCTCAGCACACGGACTGGTGAAACCGTGTAATCGCCTAGGATTGGACGCTTTTTGGGCGCCGCACAGCAAAGTTAGCGAAATATCCGGCATCGACGGAATGACGCACCCAATGCGCCCCGCCCGGTGCTTGCTCCCCTTTTTCCCTGCGCGCCTATGGCATCGATTGGCGCTGCTCAGATGTCCGGAAAATCGGCGGAGCGGCTCGGACATACGACCTGTGTCGAGAGGGGATCAGATGAAGAAACTGTTTTTGAGCGCGAGCACCGTTGCGCTTGCACTGAGCGCGGGGGCCGCTTTCGCGCAGACCGCGCCGACGGAAGCTACGAGCGAGGTCATCGTCACCGGCACACGCCAGGTCGGCATCAAGGCCGTCGACAGCGCGGCGCCGATCCAGCTGGTGGGCAGCCAGCAGTTGGTGCAGACCGGCTCGCCCGATCTGGCGTCCGCCCTGTCGTCTTCAGTGCCTTCGCTCGACATCCAGACCAACGGCGGCGACGCCGCCGCGGTGCACATTCTGGCCTCCCTGCGCGGCCTCAGCCCCAACGACACCCTGATCCTGGTCAACGGCCAGCGCCGGCACACCACCTCCAACCTCTCGGTTGACGGCGGCAGCATCTATTCGGGCTCCGCCACGACCGACCTGAACTACATCCCCATCGGCGCCATCGACCACGTCGAAGTGCTGACCGACGGCGCGGCGGCCCAGTATGGCTCGGACGCCATCGCCGGCGTGGTCAACTTCATCCTCAAGAAGAACGCCAGCGGCGGCAGCCTGACCGCGACAGGGGGCGAGTTCTACGACGGCCAAGGCGCCACCCAGTCGGTTTCCTACAATCAGGGCTTCAACCTGTTTGACAAGGGCTTCGTCAACGTCACGCTCGAGGAGCGCACCCACGAACATACCGATCTGGGTTGCGGCGACTTGCGGCTCCAAAGCTCGAACTGCGCCCTGCTTCCGGTCGGTTCCGCGCTCTCCCCGAATGCTTCTGCGGCGAACCTCTCGGGTGTGATCCACTCCAACTTTCCGCACCCGAACCAGCTGAACGGCGACCCACAGTACGCGGTCTACAATGCGTTCTTCAACGCGGGCTACGATCTCACGCCCGAAATCCAGCTCTACGGCTTCGGCAACTACTCGTATAACGCGTCCGAGCATTACGAGAACTACCGCCTTCCGTCCAAGGTCGGCGCCTGCGTCGGCGGCGTCGGCTCCTACAACGCTAATACCGGCGTGTGCACCGGCGGCGTCGTGAACCTCGCCGCGCCGAACGGCTTCGCGCCCAGCGAGAAGTTCGACGAAACCGACTATTCCATCACCGCCGGCGCGCGCGGCACGAAGTTCGGCTGGAACTGGGACGTCTCGACCACATACGGTGACAACGCCACCAAGGTCTACGTTATCAACACCCTCAACGCGTCGACCTTCACGACCCTGCAGAACGCAAGTTCGACGGCGATCTCCTATCCGACGCACACCATCTATGACGGCGCGTTCGACTCCACGGAGTGGTCGGGCAAGCTTGACGTGGACAGGTCGTTCAATGTCGGGCTGGCCGGGCCGCTGAACGTCGCCGCGGGCGTTGAAGGCCGCCGCGATACCTTTGGGATCACGCCGGGCGAACCGGAATCCTATTACGGCGGCGGAGCGCAGTCGTTCGCGGGATACGGGCCGGCCAACTACACCGCCGCATCGCGCACCAACGTCGCCGGCTATGTCGATTTCGCGGTCAAGCCGATCAAGGACCTGACGGTGGATGTGGCCGGCCGTTTCGAACATTACAGCGACTTCGGCGACACCAAGACCGGCAAGCTCACGTTACGCTATGACTTCTCTCCCGAGATCGCCGTCCGCGGAACGATCAGCAACGGCTTCCGGGCGCCGACCTTGGCCGAGGGCTACTATACCGGCCTGAATGTGGGACCGACCTCCGTCAGCGGACAGCTGGCCCCCGACTCGGCCGCGGCCGCGGCGGCAGGCTTCGCGTCGCTGAAGCCTGAATCGTCGATCAACTACAGCGCCGGCCTGGTCCTGCACCCGATCCCGAAGCTGCAGATCACGGTCGACGCCTACTACATCCTGCTGCACGACCGCATCCTGCCGGGCAGCGGCTTCCAGGCCCTGGCCGCCTATTGCGTGCCCAACGGAACGACCATCGCCCACACCTCGGCCCCGGTGAACAAGACCTGCCCCACGGGCGAGACCGCCGAGGACGTCCTGGTCGCGCCCACCGTCCTGAACGTCCTTGCCAATTCAGGCGTGACGACCGCAGGCCTGACCAACGTGGGCGTCTCCGCGTTCATCAACGCGGTCAACACCACCACGGGCGGCCTGGACGTCACGGCCACCTACTCGTCGGATTTCGAGCAATTCGGCCATGTGGATTGGTCGCTTGGGTTCAACTTCAACCATACCCAGGTGAGCGGCAACTCGGCGCTTCCCTCCGCACTCTACAGCTTCAACTCCGCGGTCGGGATCAACCAGACCAAGCTGCTGGGCGTCGACTCCGCCAGCGATCTCACGACGGCGCCGCCCCGCGAGAAGCTGATCCTGCAGGCCTATTGGCACAAGGGTCCCTGGAGCGTGAACCTGCGCGAGACGATCTATAACGACATGTCCGAATACGTGAACTCGCCGCCGGTCCTCGAAAAGATCGGCACCACGGGGATCACCGACCTGGACATCGGCTATAAGGTGACCAAGAACATCAAGCTCGATGCGGGCGCGAACAACCTGTTCAACATCATTCCGCCGATCACGCCCAATACCAGCACCGGCCAGCCCGTCAGCGGCGCTCTGGTCTACAACCTGCCCTACGGCTTCGCGCCCTGGGGCCAGAACGGCGGCTACTACTACGTCCGTGCGACCGTGACCTTCTGATGACCCGCCGGTCGGTCTAAGTCGGCTGGTCGGCAAACCTCTATCTTTTCCGGGGCCCTTCGCCATAATGGCGAGGGGCCCTTTTTACTCGCACCTACAACGGCTTAGTCATGGCCATTGCGCCGTTCAAGGCACTGAACTCGGACATCGACCACGCCGCGGCCATCCTCGCCGGGGAACCGGCGACGGCCGAGCGCGAAGCCAAGGCCTTCCTCGCCGTGAGGCCCGGCGATCCCCGCGCCCTGCTGATCGTGGCGTCGGCCCGGCGTCGACAGGGCGATGCGGCGGCGGCCCTGGCGATCCTGACGCCGCTGGCGGCGGCCTATCCTCGCGCGGCGCATACCCGTTACGAACTGGGCATGACGTTCGCGGCGCTGGATCAATCCGAAAAGGCGATAGCCGCGCTCCGCCAGGCGGTCGCCCTCAAGCCGGATCTCGCCGAAGGCTGGAGGGAGCTGGGCGGCTTGCTGTTCGCACAGGGCGACAACGTCGGCGCGGACGCCGCCTTCGCCGCGCATGAGCAGGCCCTGGTCCGCGATCCGGCCCTGGCGCCGGCGGCGGCCGCTCTTTACGGCGGGGGACTGGGCGAGGCTGAGCGGCGGCTGCACGACCTGCTGAAAGCGCGCCCGAACGATGCCGCCGGATATCGTCTTCTGGCGGAGACGATGAGCCGGATGGGACGCCACGAGGCCGCCGAGACGGTCCTCGAACACGCCCTGGGTCTGGACCCGACCCATGAGGGCGGCCAATTCTCCTATGCCTATGCGCTGTTCCATCAGCAGAAAGGCGCCGAAGCGGTCGCGACCCTGCGGCCCCTGATCGCGAAATACCCGTCCGAGCCCGCCTACCTCAACCTCCTCGCCGCCTGCCTCAATTTGCTGGGCGATTTCGAGGAAGCCATCCGGATCAACGAGGGCCTGGTGGCGCGCTATCCCAAACAGCCGAAGATCTGGCTGAATTATGGGCACGCGCTACGCACTGTCGGCCGCAGGGACGAGGCGATCTCAGCCTACAAGCATTGTATCGACCTCGCGCCGGGACTGGGCGAGGCCTACTGGAGTCTGGCTGACCTCAAGGTCGCCACCCTCACCACGGCCGAAGAGGCGGCGATGCTCGGCGAGCTTGAACGGGGCGACCGATCGACCGAGGATCGGATTCATCTGCACTATGCGGTCGGCAAGGCGCTGGAGGATCGGGGCGACGCCGCCCGCGCCTTCGAAAACTATGCGCAAGGGGCCGCGCTGCGCCGCGCCGCCCTGCCCTACAAGGCCGAAGAGACCACGGCCCTCACCCGGCGATCCATCGCCCTGTTCACCAAGCGCTTCTTCGATGCGGCGTCGGGCGGCTGCCCGGCGCCTGACCCGATCTTCATCGTCGGCCTGCCGCGCTCGGGCTCGACGCTGGTGGAGCAGATCCTGGCCAGCCATACGGCCGTCGAAGGCACGATGGAGCTGGCCGACATCGGATTGATCGCCAAGAGCCTGAAAGGGTCGCGCGCCGGGAATCCGCAGGGAGAATCTCCTCCACAACAGTATCCCGACACCATCGTCGGCCTCAGCCCTGATCAGCTGACGGCGCTCGGCGAGAAATACCTGGCCGATACGCGCCTGCATCGGCCGCTTGGCCGTCCCTTCTTCACCGACAAGATGCCGAGCAATTTTCAGCATATCGGGCTGATCCAGCTGATCCTGCCTAAGGCCAGGATCATCGACGTGCGCCGCCACCCGATGGGGGGCTGTTTCTCCGCGTTCAAGCAGCA
>FTAG01000473.1_pt1 | contig 13532 bp, 13 predicted proteins | sample 1638911 | NCBI WGS metagenome assembly FTAG01 (sample SAMEA3914813, study PRJEB12502) | metagenome | biome: forest; material: soil | place: Canada | collected 2011-07-07 | depth 0.3 m
GGCTTGATCACCTTGGCGCGCGACAGGCTCTTGAGGAATTCCTTGCGCACCGAGCGCCAGATCGGCGCCTGCCGGTCGGCGATGTCCTTGAGCCGCTGCACCGGATGCTCGGCCTTGCCGAGCAGGCCGCGCAGCTGCTCGGCGAAATTGTGGTTCTGGTCGAGGAACAGCTGCATCGACAGTTCCAGGTAGCGGCTGATGCTGGTCTGCATCGGGTCGCCGTAGAAGCGGATGATGTGGGTCAGCAGCTCCGAGCTGAAGATCGGGTTGCCGCCTTCCTCCTGCTCCGCGATCACCTGCAGCAGGATGCTGCGCGTGATGTCCTCGCGGCTGCGCTTGTCCTCGACGCGGAACTTGACGTTGCTCAGCACCAGCTGGCGCACTTCTTCCAGGGTGATGTAGCGGCTGACGTTGGTGTCGTAGAGCCGGCGGTTCGGATATTTTTTGATGACGCGGATGTCGTTCATTCGTTTCTGCTGTGCTGCAACACGGCTAGCATGACAGATGACGGCCCGATGACCAAGCGTGGTGCAGCAATGCTCAGCTTTGGACCGCCCGGATCGAATGCTGCAGCCCGGCGGGTACCGCTGTGGAGTTCCAGTTTGACAGACCCCAGCGCAGTATTTCACTCGCCGCGGCGCCAGCAAGACCGGCCGGCGGCGCCTGTCCCAGCAGCTCCAGGCAGTCACGCAGGTTATCCGCAGCATGCGCGGCGTCGATCGGCCGCGCATGGTTCTGCTTGCTCAGCTTGCGGCCGTCGGCCCCGGCCACTACCGGCAGATGGCGATAGGCCGGGGAGGGCAAGCCGAGCAGTGCCTGCAGATGGCGCTGGCGGAAGCTGGAGCCGATCAGGTCGGCGCCGCGCACCACCTCGCTGATCCGCTGCGCCGCCTCGTCCACCACGCAGGCCAGCTGGTAGCCGATCTGCCCGTCGGCGCGGCGCAGCACGAAGTCGCCGATGTCCCGCTGCAGCTCGCGTTGCAACAGGTCTTGCCAGGGATCCTCCAGACACAGCGTTGCCGCGCCGACGCGCAGGCGCCAGGACGGGCGCTCGCTCATCACCGCGCGGTCGCGGCAGGTGCCGGCGTAGACCGGTCCGTCGACGCCCGGCAGCGAATCCTGCGCCAGCTGCGCGCGGGTGCAGGCGCAAGGGTAGAGCAGGCCCAGGTCGTGCAGCCGCTCGAATGCCACCTCGTACTCCGGCACCTGCCGCGACTGCACCCGCGGTGGCTCGTCCCACAGCAGGCCATGCGCTTCGAGCTGGCGCAGGATCGCGTCGGCGAATTCGGGGCGGCAGCGTTCCGCGTCGAGGTCGTCGATGCGCAGCAACCAGCTGCCGCCTGCGGCGCGGGCCTGCAGCCAGCTGGCCAGGGCGGTGAGCAGGGAGCCCAGGTGCAGGGGGCCCGAAGAGGTGGGGGCGAAACGGCCGCGGTAGGGCGAGCCGGACACGACGGCACTCAAGCCCTGGCCCGCCGCGCGGGAAAATGCCGATATTTCATCCCGTCATGCTAACTTGCGTGCGGCCCATCGGGGTGGCACAAGGAAATGGCGGCGCATGAGGTCCTGGAACGGCTGGGGTGAGGAAGGGCGCGACGATGCGCTGAACGACAGCGCGCGCGCCTTCCTGCAGCAAACGGTGGGGCCGGCGACGCCGACGCGCGATGCCAGCCTCGCCGAAGCGCTTGCCGCGGCGGCGCCCACGCGCGTCGGCGGCGGCCTGTTCGACACCGCGCCGGAGATGCGCCTGCGCCATGCACGCGGCCAGAGTTTTCCGGACTGGATCGCGCTGCGCTTCGGCCGCGTCGGTCCGCTGGCCGACGGCGTGGCCCTGCCCGCCACGCACGAGGAAGCCGCCGCCGCCCTGGCCGAGGCGCAACGGCTCGGCGCCATCGTCATCCCCTATGGTGGCGGCACCAGCGTGGTCGGCCACCTGCAGGTGCCCACTTCGGATCGCCCGGTGCTCAACATCTCGCTGGAGCGCATGAACCGGCTGCTCGATCTCGACGAGACCTCGCTGCTGGCGCGCTTCGGCGCCGGCACCCCGGGACCGCAGGTGGAGGCGCAGCTGGCCCGCCACGGTTACCTGCTCGGGCATTTCCCGCAGTCCTACGAATACTCCACCGTCGGCGGCTGGGTCGCGGCGCGCTCCAGCGGCCAGCAGTCGCTGCGTTACGGCCGTATCGAGCAGCTGTTCGCGGCGGGCCGGCTGGCCACGCCGCGCGGCGAGCTGCGCGTCGGCGGCCACCCGGCTTCCAGCGCCGGCCCCGACCTGCGCGAATGCGTGCTCGGCTCGGAAGGCCGTATCGGCCTGCTCACCGAAGCGACCCTGCGCATCCGCCGCCTGCCCGAGCGCGAGGACTTCCACGCCGTGTTCTTCCCCAGCTGGGACCTGGGCGTCGAGGCGGTGCGGCAGATCGTGCAGGCCGACATCCCGCTGTCGATGCTGCGCCTGAGCAACGCGGTCGAGACCGAGACCCAGCTGACCCTCGCCGGCCACGACAAGGCCATCGCCTGGCTCAAGCGCTACCTGCGCCTGCGCGGCTCGGGCCTCAAGCCGGTGATGCTGATGATCGGCTTCACCGGCCTCAACCGCGAAGTGCTGCGCACCCGTCGCGAGGCCCTGGGCCTGGCCAAGCTGTGCCGCGGCGTCCACGCCGGCAAGGTGATGGGCAAGGCCTGGGCGGCGAAGCGCTATTACGGTCCCTACCTGCGCAACGCGCTGTGGAGCGCCGGCTACGCCGCCGACACCTGCGAGACCGCGATCAACTGGCCGCAGGTGACCATCGCGATGAACGCCATCGAAACGGCCGCGCGCGAGTCCCTGCGCGGCGACAACGAAAGGGTCCACGCCTTCACCCACCTGTCGCACGTCTACCGCCAGGGCTGCAGCATCTACTCGACCTTCGTGTTCCGCGCCGCGCCGACTTACGAAGAGAACCACGCCCGCTGGGTGCGGCTCAAGCGTGCCGTGTCCGGGGCCATCGTCGCCAACGGTGGCACCATCAGCCACCAGCACGGCGTCGGCGTCGACCACGCCCCTTACCTGGAAGCGGAGAAGGGGCCGCTGGGCATGGACCTGATCCGCGCCATGGCGCGCGAGTTCGACGCCCACGGCATGATGAATCCCGGGAAGCTGTTCGCGTGACGGCAGCGCAGCGCCCCACGCTGGCGAGCCTGCCCGCGCGCTACGACCTGATCGTGATCGGCGGCGGCATCACCGGCGCGGGCATCCTGCACGAGGCCGCGCGTACCGGCGCCAGCGTGCTGCTGGTGGAGCAGAACGACTTCGCCTCCGGGACTTCCTGCGCCTCGTCCAAGCTGGTCCACGGCGGCCTGCGTTATCTCAAGGACAAGCAGTGGCGGCTGACCCTGGAGTCGGTGCGCGAGCGCAACCGGCTGCTGCGCGACCGCGCCGGCCTGGTCGAGCGCCAGCCGTTCCTGATGCCGGTGTATCGCGGCGCGCGGCCTGGCCGCGGCGCCATGCGCATCGGCCTGGCCATCTATGACCTGATGGGCGGCAGCTGGCATTCGCGCTCGCTGTCGGCGCAGCAGGCGCTGGCGCTGGAGCCCGGCCTGCGCAGCGAGGGCCTGGCCGGCGCGGTGGCCTACGACGACGCGCAGACCGACGACGCCCGCCTGGTGCTGCGGCTGATCTTCGAGGCGCAGGCGGCCGGTGCCCGGGCCCTCAATTACGTGCGCGTCAACGAAGTGCTCAAGGCCGCCGACGGCCGGGTGCGCGGCGTGGCCCTGCGCGACATGGTCAATGGCGACAGCCGCGAGATCGAGGCGGGCCTGGTGATCAACGCCGCCGGCGCCTGGTCCGCGGCCCTGCCGGGCGATCCGGGCGGTGCGCCGATCTTGCGGCCGCTGCGCGGCAGCCATCTGATCTTCCCGCTCGACAAGCTGCCGGTGGGGCGGGCCGTGTCCTGGCTCCATGTCCGCGACCGCCGTCCGGTCTTTGTCTATCCCTGGCAGGGCGTGGCGCTGTACGGCACCACCGACCTCGACCACGGCGATGCCGATCCGGGCCGGCCTGGCATGTCGGCGGAGGAGGCACGCTACCTGATGGAAGGGCTGGCGCACCAGTTCCCGCAGCTCGGGCTCAAGCTGGAAGACGCCATCTGCTGCTACTCCGGCGTGCGTCCCATCGTGTCCAGCGGCAAGGACGATCCTTCGGCCGAATCGCGCGAGTCGGCCAGCTGGCAAAGCCCGGGCTGGATCGGCATCACCGGCGGCAAGCTCACCACCTTCCGCGTCACCGCGTGCGAGGTGCTGGGTCTGGCGGCGAAGCAGCTGCCGCGGTTGGCGCCGCGCGCGGAGGCTGTTCAGGCTCAAGCGCAGCCCACCAGTCGCCTGGCTGCGCGCTATGGCGCAGAGGGTGCGGCCTGGCTGGAGCAGTCCGCCGCGGCAGACCGCGAAGCCATTCCCGGCACGCCCTATCTATGGGGCGAGTTGCGCTGGGCCGCGCGCAGCGAGGCGGTGGTGCACCTCGCCGACCTGCTGCTGCGCCGCACCCGCATCGGCCTGCTGCTGCCCAAGGGCGGCGCGGGCCTGCTCGATCGCGTCGCCGCCATCTGCCGCGAGGAGCTGCACTGGGACGAGACGCGCCTGGCGATGGAGCGCAGCCGATACCTCGACCTGTGGCGCCGGCAACACGCGGTGGCGCCATGAGGCACGCATGAGCGGCGAACGGCTGCTGGCCATCGACGTCGGCACGCAGAGCGTGCGCGCCATCGTCTTCGACGGGCAGGGGCGCCTGCTGGCCAAGGCACAGCAGCCGCTGGAACCCGCCTACGTCTCGGCGCAGCCGGGCTGGGCCGAGCAGGATCCGGAAATCTACTGGAGCAGCATCGCCGCCGCCTGCCGCGAGCTGTGGGCGCAGGGCGAGGTGCGGCCGCAGGAGATCAGCGGTCTGGCGCTCACCACCTTGCGCAGCACCGTGGTCTGCGCCGACAAGACCGGCAAGCCGCTGCGCCCCGCCATCGTCTGGCTCGACCAGCGCAAGGCGACGCAGCTGCCGCCGCTCGGGCCGCTGTGGAACAGCGCGTTCGCGCTGGCCGGGGCCGGCGGCCTGATGCGTCATTTCCAGAGCGAGGCCGAGGCCAACTGGCTGGTGCAGCACGAGCCCGGCTTGTGGGGCAAGGCCGAGCGCTTCGTCTTCATCTCCGGCTGGCTGCTGCAGCGCATGGTCGGCGAGTGGGTCGATTCCAGCGGCGCCCAGGTCGGCTTCGTGCCGTTCGACTACAAGCGCCTGGCCTGGGCCGCTCCGGCCGATTTCAAATGGCGCGCCATCGCCGTACGCAAGGACCAGCTGCCGCGCCTGGTGGCGCCCGGCGGCAGGCTCGGCAGCCTCAAGATGGACGCGGCCGGAGCCCTCGGCCTGCCCGCCGGCCTGCCGGTGATCGCCGCCGCGGCGGACAAGGCCTGCGAGGTGCTGGGCAGCGGCGCGCTCGGCGCGGACGTGGCGCAGCTGTCCTTCGGCACCACCGCCACCATCAACACCACCCAGGCGCGCTATGTCGAGGTGCAGCGCCTGCTGCCGGCCTATCCGGCCGCGGTGCCCGGCGCCTGGAACACCGAGATCCAGATCTACCGCGGCTTCTGGATGGTCAGCTGGTTCAAGCGCGAGTTCGCCCACCGCGAACAGGCCAAGGCGCAGGAACTGGGCGTGCCGGTGGAGTCGCTGTTCGACGAGCTGGTGAAGCGGGTGCCGCCGGGATCGATGGGCCTGACCCTGCAGCCCTACTGGTCACCCGGCGTCACCGACCCCGGCCCCGAGGCCAAGGGCGCCATCATCGGCTTCGGCGATGTGCATACCCGGGCCCACCTGTACCGCGCCATCCTCGAAGGCCTGGCCTACAGCCTGCGCGGAGGGCGCGAGCAGATCGAACGCCGGCTGAAGCATCCCTTGCGGCGCTTCATCGCCGCCGGCGGCGGCTCGCAGAGCGACGCCGCCATGCAGATCACCGCCGACGTGTTCGGCAGCCCGATCGAGCGCCCGGAGCTGTACGAGACCTCCGCCCTCGGCGCCGCGATCAACCTCGCCGTGGGCCTGGGCCTGTATTCCGATTACGCGCGGGCGGTGGCGGCGATGTGTCGCAGCGGCCAGACCTTCGTGCCGGATGCGGCGGCACAGAAGACCTACGACGCGCTGTACCGCGAGGTGTACAGCCAGCTGTATCCGCGGCTGCGCCCGTTGTACCGACGCATCCGCGCGATTACTGGTTATCCAGCCTGAAAGGTTCAGGCGCGGCGAGTTTGATAGCCTAGGGCAGGAATTCAGGCAGGAGTCGGCGTCGAGTGGAAAATTACTGGCATCTGGGAAGGTGGTTCCGTATCCCGGTGTCGATGCATTGGACCGTGCTGCTGACCCTGCCCTGGATGTGGCTGTGGATGCGCAGCATCGTCGCGGCGCTGATCGGTTTCGCCGCCTTCGTCCTGCTGCAATTGGCGCACGAGTTCGGCCATGCGGCGATGGCCCGCTGGCGCGGCCTCAGCGTCGACGGCATCATCCTCAACGGCTTGCATGGCCAGACCTCGCACAGCTATCCGCGCAACGAGCGCGACGACATCCTGATCGCCTGGTCGGGCGTCGGTGCCCAATTCCTGATCCTGCTGCTGGCCATCGTCGCGGGGCAGGTTCTGGAGACGATTTCGGCGCCCTGGTGGGTGGAGATGATCGCCAGCCCGGTGCTGACGGTGTTCACTCTGTGGAACATCTTCCTGATCATCGTCGCCCTATTGCCGATCGGCCCCATGGATGGCCATCGCGCTTGGCGGATCATCCCGTACCTGCGCAAGACCATGACCAGGCGCCGGCGCAGCGGCAAGGTGGTGAAGCTGGATCCGGCGCGGCGGCGCAAGTTGCAGCAGGAGTCCGAGCAGAAGGCATCCGAAATCATCAACCAGCTCGGCAAAAAGAAGTGAGCGTCACCGGAGCGCAATAGTCGAAGCCTATTTTCCCCATACAAAGAATTCATTTTCTTTGACCCCGACCCCGGCGTAGGGTCGGGTCAAACTGCGATACAAGCAGCATCGCGCGGAAAACCCAAGGTCCATGGATCGGTTGCACTGGAGGTAGCGAAAATGTCCCTGAAAGGCAAGAAAACGGAAGCGAACCTGAAGGCAGCGTTTGCCGGCGAATCGCAAGCCAACCGTCGTTATCTGTATTTCGCGCAGAAGGCCGACGTCGAGGGCTACAACGATGTCGCCGCCGTGTTCCGCTCCACCGCGGAAGGCGAGACCGGCCACGCCCACGGCCATCTGGAATACCTCGAAGCGAGCGGCGACCCCGCCACCGGCCTGCCCATCGGCAGCACCTCGAACAACCTCAAGGCGGCGATCGCGGGCGAAACCCACGAGTACACCGACATGTACCCGGGCATGGCCAAGACCGCGCGCGAGGAAGGCTTCGAGGAGATCGCCGACTGGTTCGAGACCCTGGCCAAGGCCGAGCGCTCGCACGCCAACCGCTTCACCAAAGCGCTGGGCGAACTGGGCTGAGCTTGCGTGAGGGTTTCATCGCCCCCGCGGGGCGATGAAACCCTCATGTAAACATATCATGAGCGATTTGCCGGAAATGGAGCCGCGCGCGCGCGCGGGCGAGGGTGGTCTGCGTGCGCCCACCCGCCATCCCCTGGCCTGGCGCGAGGCGGAGTTCTACGACGAGGGCTCGCTGGTCAGGGAGCTGGAGCGGGTCTACGACATCTGCCACGGCTGCCGCCGCTGCGTCAGCCTGTGCCAGGCTTTTCCCACCCTGTTCGACCTGGTCGACAACTCCGCCACCATGGAGGTCGACGGCATCGCCAAGGCCGACTACGGCAAGGTGGTCGAGCAGTGCTACCTGTGCGACCTGTGCTACCAGACCAAGTGTCCCTATGTGCCGCCGCACGAGTGGAACGTGGATTTCCCGCACCTGATGCTGCGCGCCAAGGCGCAGGAGTTCCGCAAGGGCGAGGTGCCGGCCGCGCGCGAACGCCTGACCAACACCACCGCCATGGGCAAGCTGGCCAGCATCCCGGTGGTGACCGAGATCGCCAACGCGGTGAACCGCAATGCCAGCACGCGCAAGCTGGTCAACAAGCTGTTCGACGTGCATCCGCAGGCGCACCTGCCCGAGTTCCACAGCAACACCGCGCGCCGCCGGATGAAAAAGCTGGCCGCGCCGGCTACCTCGGCGCTGACAGCGGGCACTACCCGAGGCCGTGTCGCGATCTTCGTCACCTGCTACGGCAACTACAACATGCCGCAGGTAGTGGAGGACCTGGTGCTGGTGCTGCGCCACAACGCCATCGAGGTCAAGCTGGTCGAGCGCGAGCAATGTTGCGGTATGCCCAAGCTGGAGCTGGGCGACCTCGCTTCGGTGGACCGCTACAAGCAGGCCAACCTGCCGGTGCTGGGGCAGGCCGTGGCCGAAGGCTGGGACCTGATGGCGCCGATCCCTTCCTGCGTGCTGATGTTCCGCCAGGAAATCCCGCTGATGTACCCGGAGGATGCGCAGGTGCAGGCGGTGAAGCGCGCCTTCTTCGATCCCTTCGAATACCTGATGCAGCGGCACAAGGCCGGCCTGCTCAAGGCCGAGTTCAAGAATGCGCTGGGCAAAGTCGCCTACCACGCGCCCTGCCATCAGCGGGTGCAGAACATCGGACCCAAGACCAAAGAGCTGCTGTCGATGATTCCCGGCACCGAGCTGGAATTCATCGAGCGCTGCTCGGGCCACGACGGCACCTACGGCCTGCGCCAGGAAACCTACGCGCTGTCGATGAAGATCGTGCGCCCGGTATCCTCGCGCGCCGACAAGTTCGCGCCGGACGTGGTGTCCAGCGACTGCCCGATGGCCGCCGATCACATTGCCCACGGCATGAAGGAGCAGAAGCGACCGCCGGCGCATCCGATCTCGCTGCTGCGTCAGGCTTATGGGATCTAGCGCTTACCGTAGGTCGGCCTTCAGGCCGACTGCGCCGTCGGCCTGAAGGCCGACCTACAGGATCGTGAAAACCCGAGCATGCATAAGCTGACCGCCGCCGACCTGATGAAGCTGGAGGAATATGCGGAACGCCGCCAGGCGTTCCGCAAGCAGGTGCTGGAGCACAAGAAACACCGCAAGCTGCACCTCGGGCCGCATCTGACCCTGCTGTTCGAGGACCGCCTCACCATCCAGTACCAGGTGCAGGAGATGCTGCGCATCGAGCGCATCTTCGAGCGCGCCGCGATCGAGGAGGAACTCGGCGCCTACAACCCGCTGATCCCCGACGGCAGCAACTGGAAGGCGACCTGCTTGATCGAATACGAGGACGCGGCCGATCGCGCACGCCAGCTGGTGCTGCTCAAGGAGATCGAGAACCGGATCTGGGTCCAGGTCGGCGCGGGTCCGCGCATCCACGCCATCGCCGACGAGGACATGGAGCGGGAGAACGAGACCAAGACCTCGGCGGTGCACTTCCTGCGCTTCGAGCTGGATGAAACTTCACACGCCGCCGCGCGGTCCGGCGCGGCGCTGCGCTTCGGCGTGGATCATCCGGCCTACCACGAAGCCGTGCAGCTGCCGGAGCCGGCGCGGCAGGCCCTGGCTGCCGATCTGCGCTGAGCAGCAGCCCGGGCCGCTTTCCGGCCTGCTACCAGCGGAAGCCGGCGAGGGCGCCGATGTGCACGCCGCCGGCATTGACGCTGACGCTGTTGTTGGTGGTCGGGTTGCGGAGGTCGATCTTGGCGTAGGAGTACGAGGCCTGGACGCCGAGATCGAAATAGCGGCCCAGCTCGAACAGGTAGCCGCCGCCGATCCAGGGGCCGACGCCGTCGTCCTTGAGGCTGGTGCCCTGGACCGTGCCCTTGCCGCTGGCGAAGGTGACGCCGCCCTGCACGAAGGCGCGGCCGATGCGCCCGGTCTGCCAGAACTTCTTGACGCCGAGCTGGGCCTCGCTGGTGTCGCTCTTGAAGTTGCCTAAGCCGTTGCCGAGGTCGCCGCTGCCGTTGCCGTTGTAGTAGGCGGCGGTCAAGGCGATCGGCCAGGAGTGCGGCTGGAAATCGATGCTGCCGCCGTATTCGAACTGATCCTCGGCCGGAGCCCAGTCGTCCTTGTTCAAGGCCTTGAGGCCGAGCATGGCGTGAACGCCGAAGACCGGCAGCTCGGGCCGGGCCGCCTCCGCGCTGAACGCGAGACCCAGGCAGCAGGCGGTGAACAGCCCGGCTTGCGCCGAAGCCAGTTTTATACTCATGATTTTCCCCTGGTTTGTTATGATTCTTGCGTAATTTGCGGTACGCACCCCGCCGGCATTGTCGCGGCCGCGGTCGCCGCGGGTCAAATCAGAAGTGCTCCTTTGTGTGATGCAGTTCACAGTCCTCTGACGCGGTGCGGCGGCCCGCCTTGGGCTAAGCTCCCCGGCGAGCCGCCGATCCGGGAGCCGCCATGCTGGGACTATGGAGTGCCTACAGCCAGATCTACTTGCTGAGCCTGGTCTGCGTCACCAGCCTGGTCTTCGCCCTGCCGATCTTCCTGGTGCCGCTCACCTGGGCACGCTGGTTCGGCTGGCGCATCCCGCAGGAAACCGACCTCGCGGTCTACTTCGGCCGCTGCCTCGGTGCCTTCATCCTCATCATCGAAGCCCTGATGCTGCGCGCCGGACTCAGCGGCGTGGGGCTGGTGTTCACCTTCCAGACGCTGCTCGGCGTCGCCGCCATGATGGTGCTGGTCCACATCTGGGGCGCGCTGCGGCGCATCCAGCCGCTCAGCGAGACGCTGGAGATCGGCATGTACGGCGGCATGTTCCTGCTCAGCGTGCTGTTTTATCCACTGCACGCGGCCTGAGCGGCTCCAGGTCCAGCAGCGCCTGCCCGAGCGGTTCGAGGTTGGCAGAAGCCAGCGCCATGTGCTGGGCGGCGGCGTGGACATCGCGGAAGCAGCGCTCCAGCGGCTGCGTTTCGTACAGGGCCGTGCCCCCCGTCGTCGCGTACATCAGGTCCACCGCCTGCGTGCAGCACTGCGTCGAATGCCAGCATGCAAGGCGCAGATTCACGCGCTGTGCAGGCGTCGGCGTCCTTCCCGCCACCGCTTCAAGCCATAGCGCCTGCAGGGCTTCGATCAGATAGGCGCGGCCGGCGCGCAGCAGCGCTTCGGCCCGGGCCAGGTCCGCCAGCAGCAAGGGGCTGGCTTGCGCGCGGCCCCCGGCGTCCGGCCGCCGCCGCGTGCGCGCGATCCCGGCAGCCGCGTCGATCGCTGCGCGCGCAATGCCGAGCGGCACCGCCGCGATGCACAGCACGAAGGCGCTGAGCAGGGGCAAGGCATACAGCGGGCCGGCTTCGCGCGCCGGCGGGCTGGCCTCGCGCAGCGGCAGGACATGCGGCTCCGGGACAAACACCCCGTCCACCGCGAAGTCGTGGCTGCCGGTGCCGCGCAGGCCGCCGACATGCCAGGTATCGAGCACTTCAAGCGACTGCCGCGGCAGGAACACCATGCGCAGCGCCGGCGTGCCATCGGCCTCGCGCACCGGGCCGGCATCGTCGTGCAGCACGCAGTTGGCGGCCGCCCAGCTGCTGTGGCCGATGAAGCTGGCATAGGGCCAGCGGCCGCCAACGCGGTAACCGCCGTCCACCGCCACGGCCTTGCCGGCGGGGTTGGTCATGCACACCGCGATGGTGCGGCCGCCGCCGAAGATTTCGGCGGCAACCTCCGGCATCAGGCTGCCGGCCAGCCGGCCGGTTCCGGCGGCGATCGTCGCGCACCAGCCGACCGCGCCGTCCGCATAGGCCAGCGCCTCGATGATGCGCAGGTAGTCCAGGGGCGGCAGTTCCGCGCCGCCGAGCGAGCGCGGCAGCCACAGCGCGAACAGCCCGGCATCGGCCAGCGCCTGTACCAGCCCGTCCGGCAGGCGGCGGTCGCGGTCGAAGCTGCTGCGCGCGGCGCTGATGGCGGGTTGCAGCCGGTGCGCCGCGTCCAGCAGGCGCTCTCCGGCATCGGTCACAGGTGGCACTGCATCTGGAGCTTGCATGAAAGGCGGCCTTCCTTCGCGTGGCCATCACCGCTGCGGGCTGTGCCCGGATGTCGAATCGCTCAGCTCGCGGGCGAATTAGCTTAGCGCACGGCCAACGCTTGAAGTCGCGATTCTTTGTCGAGCGTATTCATACCCTTTCTCTTCAGTCCGCCGCGTTGAAATTCCGCCACCAGCCGCCGCTGAGGACGAAGCGCGGAAAGGTGACGAACTGCTCCGCCACTACGCGCCGCACGAAGTCGCGCGCATCCTTGAACGGCTCCGGCGGCCGCGATTCCATCTCGTGGCCCTTGGATTGCAGGAACAGCGAAACGCCCATCAGGATCGCCCCGCCCAGGGCGTGGACCAGTCCGGCGAAGACCAGCGGCACCACGAAGTTCACCGCGCCGATCCAGAACAGCGGCACCGCCACGAGGTGGATCAGCAGGTTGTTGCGCTTGCGGTGGTTGGCGTCGTAGGTGCGCCACTGCCAGTCCAGCAGTTCGGAAAAGGTCTGGCTCATGACGCCGCTCAGCCCGGGGTATGGCCGGCGCCGGTGGGGTCGACGTGCCAGGCCGCCGGCGGCAGCTGCCTGTCCGCGCCCCAGCCGCGGCCGCGATGCTCGGCCACCACGTGGGTGTAAATGCCGCCGCGCACGTTCCATACGGTGGTCAGGCGCATGAAGCGGGGCCGGGTGGCGGCCACCAGGTCGTCGAGGATCCGGTTGGTCACCGCCTCGTGGAAGGCGCCCTCGTCGCGGAAGCTCCAGATGTAGAGCTTGAGCGACTTCAGTTCCACGCAGCTCTTTTCCGCCACGTACTCCAGGTACAGGGTGGCGAAGTCCGGCTGGCCGGTCATCGGGCAGACGCAGGTGAATTCCGGCATGCGCATGCGGATGACGAAGTCGCGCCCCGGGTTGGGGTTGGGGAAGGTTTCGAGCTTTTTGCTGGGTTTTGTCGGCATTTGCGTATTTTGCCAGCAGTGGGGGGCCGCTGTTCATCGGGCTGCAATCATTTACACTAAGACCTTTCCAGAATTCACAACCTGGGCGGGCTTTGCATCGCCCTGGGACACAGACAACCCAAAGCCGTACATGCGCTTATCCGGAATCAAGCTCGCCGGGTTCAAATCCTTTGTTGATCCCAGCAGCCTGCCGCTGCCGAGCAGGCTCACTTCGGTCGTCGGCCCCAACGGCTGCGGCAAGTCCAACATCATCGACGCGGTGCGCTGGGTGCTGGGCGAGACCAGCATCAAGAACCTGCGCGGCACCGAGACCGAGGACGTCATCTTCAACGGCTCGCGCACGCGCAAGCCGGCCGGCCGCGCCAGCGTCGAGCTGAGCTTCGACAACAGCGATTTCCAGATCACCGGACCCTACGCCGCCTACGCCGAGATCGCGGTCAAGCGCGAACTGACCCGCGATGGCGGCTCGCAGTACTTCCTCAACGGCCAGAAGTGCCTGAAGCGCGACGTCACCGACCTGTTCCTCGGCACCGGCCTGGGCGGCAAGAACCAGTACGCCATCATCGAGCAGGGCATGGTCTCGCGCATGGTCGAGGCCAAGCCGGA
>FTAG01001137.1_pt1 | contig 13467 bp, 11 predicted proteins | sample 1638911 | NCBI WGS metagenome assembly FTAG01 (sample SAMEA3914813, study PRJEB12502) | metagenome | biome: forest; material: soil | place: Canada | collected 2011-07-07 | depth 0.3 m
GAGCACCAGGGCGCGGTAGGCGTCCGGCATCACCGCGGCGGCGGCCAGCACGGTCCAGCCGCCCATGCTGTGGCCTTCCAGCCCAATCTGGTCCTTGTCGACGAAGGGCAGGGACCGCAGATAGGTCAGTCCCTCGGGGCCGCCGAAGCCCTTGGTGGTCGCCGCGCCGCCGCTGTAGCCGTGGCCGCGCTGGTCGAGCGCCAACACCACATAGCCGCGCCGGGCGAACTCGATGGCGAACGGGCTCTGGGTCTCGCGGGTGTTGATATAACCATGCACGGCCAGGACGCCGGGGGCGGGCGTCTGGTCGGTGGCGTTACGCGGCTGGTAGAGCAGGGCGCTGAAGGTCGTCCCATCGGCGCCCTTGAAGCGGATGTCGGAGATTTTGATCCCACCGGAGCGCTCGGTCAGCGCCGCCATCGTCACGCCGATCACCACCAGCAGGGCGCCGATCGCCAGCCACAGTCCGGGCCGCAACGCCGCGCGCGGTCCCACGCCAGCTAGTCCAATCATGAACGCCCTCCCGCCGGGCTGTGTCGCCCGTTCGGGGGGAAGGCTAGCGCGGAATAACGGCTAAGGGTAGCGGGGCCGGCCTCGCCCTTCGACAAGCTCAGGATGAGGCCTATTGATAGGGTCGTGCCAATTGCTGGGGCCGCGCTAACCCAAAAGTCGCCTCATCCTGAGCCTGTCGAAGGACGAGGCGTAGCACGGCCGAAGCCCCTCAATACCCCACCGCCTCCCCGTCCTTGCGATGATCCGAGCCTGCCCGGAACACCGGCTTGCCGTTGCCCGACACGCCGGGCTGGACGGCGATGGCCTGGAAGCCGCCCATGGCGGTGCTGTCGGGCGGGGTCAGGTCGTGGCCCATGGCGGCGAGGTCCTTGCCGACCAGGTCGTAGAGCTCCTTCTCCAGGGTCAGCGTGTTGGAGATCTGGCTGTGGCGGAAGCGGGCCATGTCGGTGGCCATTTGCAGGTTGGCGCCGAGGTCGAAGATGTCGACCAGGGCCTGGGCGTGGCCCTGGGCCTGCATGTCGCCGCCCATCAACAGCATCGACATCAAAGGCTTGCCGTCCTCCATGACGAAGCCGGCGGCCAGGGTGTTGAACGGCCGCTTGTGCGGGGCGATGGCGTTGGGCGAGGCGGGATCCAGGCTGAACAGGCCGCCGCGGTTGTGCAGGATGAAGCCGTAGCCCGGCACGGTGATCCCCGAGCCGAAGCCCGAATAGTTGGAGTTGACCCAGGCGACCATATTGCCCTGGCTGTCGGCGGTGGATAGCACGATGGTGTCGCCGCCGGGCGGCGTCGGCGCCGGCGGGCCGGTGCGCGAGGCGCGGTCGGGATCGACCTTCCGGCACAGCGACCTGGCGTGGGCCTTCGACAGCAGGGCCTCGACCGGCACCTTGACCACATCGGGGTCGGCGTTGACGGCGATCAGGTCGGCGTAGGCCAGCTTCTTGGCCTCGACCATCAGATGCCAGTACTTCGGGCTGCGCGGGCCGAGGCTGGCCAGGGTCTGGCCGGGCGCCCAGACGGGCGTGCAGGCTTCCAGCACATTGAGCATCTCCAGCGCCGCCCAGGCCTGGGACGGGGGCGGCAGTTCGTAGACGTCGTGGCCCTCGTAGACGGTGTGGGACAGCTCGACCCACTCGCCCCGGTAGGCGGCGAGGTCGGCCAGGGTCATGGTCCCGCCGAGGGTGGCGGACTTGGCGACGATCGCCTGGGCGATCTCGCCCTTGTAGAAGGCGTCGGGCCCCTGGTCCTGCAGCAGGCGGAAGGTGCGGGCCAGGGCCGGATTGCGGAACACCTGGCCGGCGACCGGCGGCTTGCCGTCGATGTACCAGGCGGCGACGGAGTCCGGGTCCTTGCCGGTGCAACAGCCGCTGAGGGGCAGGGCGTTGGGCAGACGCCATTCGAACGCCATCCGCTCGCTGACCGGGAAGCCTTCCTCGGCATAGGCGGCGGCGGGGGCCAGCACCTGCTTGAAGGTCATGGTCCCGAACCGGCTCAGCGCCGCGTTCCAGCCCCAGACGCTGCCGGGGACGGTCACGGTGAGGATGCCGCCGCCGGGCATGCCCGAGCCCGGGCCCCAATTGGCGGGATCGGCGTGATAGCCCAGGCTGGCGTAGTGCTGCACCGTGGCGCCGCTGGGGGCCATGCCGCTGGCGTTCAGGGCGTAGAGCTTGTGCTCCTTGGCGATGTAGATGATGGCGAAGATGTCGCCGCCGACGCCGACGCTCATCGGCTCCATCAGATTCAGCATGGCGGCGGTGGCCACCGCCGCGTCGACGGCGTTGCCGCCCTGCTTCAGCACCTGCAGGCCGGCCTGGGCGGCGAGGGGCTGGCTGGTGGTGACCAGGCCGTGCTGGGCGAACACCTCGGCGCGGCTCTGCGGCCCCCAGCCTTCGGTCCGGCTGCCGCGCACGGCGGCGCAGGCAGGGGCGCTGGTCGGCGTGGTGCAGGTGGTGAAGGCCGGCGGCTCGGCCCGGGCGGGCGCAACCGTCATCAGGGCGGAGACCGCCGCCCAGGCCAAGTATTTCATCGTCAGATCTCCAGCCGCGCGTCGAGTATGGTGAAGCTGGGCGATAGGGACAACCGCCCGAGTGGGGGGCGATGCCCGTCCGGGCCGCTATGCCCAAGCTATGCCCAGCCTGAGCGGGGGGACGCATGGCCGGCGTTGCAGGGCTTCGGTCGTCCCAGCCAAGCTGCCGACCGCGCCGAAGCCGCCGCGAGGCCGAAAGGTGGATCCTCGGCACAAGGCCGTGGATGACGATTTTATAAGTAGGTGGTTGAGATTGCTGACTTGAGAGCCGTTTCAACGCAGCTCAAGAGGCTCTATGCCCCTCGCTCGATGGCGACCGGGCGGACCTTGTCGATCAGCGCGGCCAGGAAGGCGGCGGGGCTGGTCAGGTAGGCGAAGTGTCCGGCGCCCGGGATCAGGACCAGTTCCTTGCGCGGCGCTTGCATGGCGTTGAAATAGGCGACCGCCGCAGGCGTGGAGGCGATGATGTCGTCGCGGCCCTGGATGACGAAGAAGGCGGTGTCGAGCTTGCCGGCCGTCGCGGGCAGGTCCGAGGTGATCTGGTCGGGCAGCACCTTTTCGGCGGTGAAGGCGAAGCCGTCTTCGAAGTCCTGGAAGTTCTTCGGGTCGGCGGCCCGCTGCGCGGCGCTGCCGGCCCTGAGGCCCCTGATCCAGTCGCGGTCCGGCGGGGCCATGGCGGCGAGCAGGTTCCGACTGAAGGTGAAATACTGGTGGGTGTTGGTGTAGTCGGGCCGACCGATGGCTTCGAGCTGCTGGATCGTGGCCGTGTCCCCGTCGGCCCTGGCCTTGGCGAGCAGGAGGTCGAACTGGCTGTTCACCAGCGTTTTCCAGCTCGTCGCCTGGCCCGTGCCGACGTAGGCGGCGTAAAGCTCCGGCCGGCGCTGCACCATGGTGACGGCGACCAGCGTGCCCCAGGAGTGGCCCAACACGATGATCTTCCGCTTGCCGAGGGTGCGGCGCAGGTAATCGGCCAGCTCGTTCCCGTCGTTGGCGAACCGGTCGAGGGTCATCTCCGGCGTCTGCTTGCCGTAGCGGCCAAAGGTGTGGCCGGCGCCGCGCTGGTCCCACAGGACGACGGTGAAGGCCTTCTCCCACGGCTGATAGTGCGCGGCGACGGGCCACTGGGCTTCGCCGGGGCCGCCATGGACCACCAGCAGCACCGGATTGCGGAGGTCGTCGCCCTTGATCCAGATCCACTGGTCGATGCCGCCGATCGGGACGAAGGAAGCCTGGTCGATACCGGTGGGCGCCGGACCGGCCGACCGCGCCGGCGAACCCGCGGCGCCAAGCGCAAGGCCGCCGAGCAGGGCGACAAGGGTCCGGCGGTCGAGATCGCGTATCATACCGAGCGCCCCACTCCTGCGGAAGGCGACCGTCAGACAGGATGACGGCGACGCCAAGTGAAGCTTCGGTAATCTACCCGGAGGCGCCAGCTGAGGCGGCGGCTCGGATCGAGCGGAGGATGCGGCCGCGGATGGAGGGTGTTTAATTTCTATATTTCATGTATAGTTGAAATATGGATGCAGCATCGGCCATTCCCGCCTTGTCCGCCCTCGCGCATGAGGGGCGTCTGGCCATTTTTCGCGAACTGGTCCGGGCCGGGCCGGAAGGTCTGGCCGCCGGAGAGGTGTCGCGGCGGCTGGGCATCGCGCCGAACACCCTGTCGGCGAGCCTGACCCTGCTGTCCCACGCCCACTTGGCGACATCGAGGCGGGTGGGGCGATCGATCATCTATAGCGCCGCCTACGGGCGGATGGCCGAGCTGATCGACTATCTGCTGCAGGACTGCTGCCAGGGGCGACCGGAGATCTGCGCACCGCTGTTCGGCGACGCCGCCCGGGCGGCGTGCAGCCCGTCGGGCGGGCTCAGGTCGTGACCGTCGCCACGCTGGAGCCGCCGCTGCGGGCGTTCACCCTCAGCCGCCGTCTCGTCGCCGAGGCGCTGGGAACGGCGCTGCTGCTGGCCGTGGTGATCGGCTCGGGCATCATGGGCGAGCGGCTCGCGGGCGGGATCCCGGCCATCGCCCTGCTGGGCAACACCCTGTCGACCGGCGCCGCGCTGGTCGTGCTGATCACCGTGTTCGGACCGGTCTCGGGCGCGCACTTCAACCCGGCCGTGACGCTGGTGTTCGCCGTGCGCCGCGAGATCGGCGCCGGCCTCGCCCTGGCCTATGTCGCCGCCCAGGGCGCGGGCGCGGTCCTCGGCGTCTGGGCCGCGCACCTGATGTTCGCCGAGCCGGTGGTGCAGGTGTCGAGCAAGCTTCGGGACGGTCCGGCCCAGGCCTTTTCCGAGGGCGTCGCCACCTTCGGCCTGATCGCGACCATCCTCGGCTGCCTGCGCTTCCGGCCCGATTTCACCCCGGCCGCGGTCGGGCTCTACATCACCTCGGCCTACTGGTTCACCGCCTCGACCTCCTTCGCCAATCCGGCGGTGACGGTGGCGCGCAGCCTGTCCGACACCTTCGCCGGGATCGCGCCGTCGTCGGTCCCGGCCTTCGTCGCCGCCCAGGTGGTCGGCGCCCTGGTCGCGGCGGGCGTGTTCGGCTGGCTGCTCAAGGAAGGGTCCCCATCGTGACCGAGCCGTTTCCCGTCACCGTCTATCACAACCCCAACTGCGGCACCTCGCGCAACGTGCTGGCGATGGTCCGGGCCGCCGGCTACGCGCCCTTCGTGGTCGACTACCTCAAAACCGGGTGGACCCGCGACCTGATCGAGGCTCTGCTGGACGACATGGGGCTGTCGGCGCGGGCGCTGCTGCGCGAGAAGGGGACGCCGGCGGCCGAGCTCGGCCTGCTCGACGCCGGCGTCGCCGACGCCGCGATCATCGACGCCATGCTGGCCCATCCCATCCTGGTGAACCGGCCCATCGTCGCGACCCCGCGCGGCGTCAAGCTCTGCCGACCGTCAGAGGTCGTGCTCACCCTGCTCGAACGCCGGCCGGACAGCTTCACCAAGGAGGACGGCGAGGTGGTGAAGCTGTAGCACCCACCGGCGGCGCTGCCCCACCCGGCCCTCCGGGCCACCCTCCCCATAAAGGGGAGGGATGAGAGGCGTCAGTTCAGCTCGCCCGGATCATCGGGGGGGTCCGGTTTGGTGAAGGCGATCCGAACCGCCAATCCGGCCGGGTCGAAGTCGATCTCGGCCGCCCCACCCAGGGAGTGGGCGGTCTCCCGTTCGACCAGTTTCAATCCGAAGCCGCGCTGGGCCGGACGGGTGACTTCGGGGCCGTCCCGCTCGACCCAGTGCAAGGTCACTTCGGCGCCGGAGGGAGCGGCGCGCTCTTCCCAGCGCACCTCGACCTGACCCTCGCGCACACTGAGCGCGCCGTACTTGCCCGCGTTGGTGGCGAGTTCGTGGACGATCATCCCGAGGGAAAGCGCCTGGCGCGGCTTCAAGCGCAGCGCCGGTCCCTCCAGGCGCACGCGATCCGCGCCGAAAGGCGCGACCTGGGGCCGGATCAGCTCGTCGATCGAGGCCTCGGTCCAGGCCTCGCGGGACAGCAGCTCGTAGGAGCGCGCCATGGCGTGGACGCGGTCGATGAACCGCGCCTTGAAGTCCTTGGGGTCCTGCGAGGTCCGGTAGGTCTGTTCGGCCACGCTGATGATCACCATCAGCATGTTCTTCACCCGGTGGTTCAGCTCGGCGATCAGCACCTTCTGGTGCGCTTCGGCCTGCGTCAGCGAGGTGATGTCGACAAAGGTCAGCACCACCCCTTCGATCCGGCGATCGCTGTCGCGGTACGGAACCAGCCGCAGGAGATAGTGCGCGCTCCCCCGGTCGTGCTCGATGGTGCGCTCCAGCGTCTTGCCGCTGGTGAAGACCGCGCGCACGTCCTCGGCCAGGGTCGGCAGGTCGACGCGGCTGACCAGGTCGGTCAAGGGCCGGCCGCGATCCCCGGGCCGGATGTTGAAGATGTTCGAGGCCGCCGGCGTGAAGCTGCGGATGATCAGGCTGTGGTCGAGGAACACCGTCGCCACGCGGGTGCTGTCGAACAGGTTGGTCAGGTCGGCGTTGGCGCGGTCGAGCTGCTCCACCTTGCCGCTGAGCTCGGCGTTGACGGTGTGCAGCTCCTCGTTCAGCGACTGCAGCTCCTCCTTGGACGCCTCCATCTCCTCGTTGGTGGACTGCAGCTCTTCGTTGACCGAGACCAGCTCCTCGTTGGAGGATTTGAGCTCTTCGAGCGCCGTCTCGTATTCCTCGATCAGCGACTGCAGCCGTTCGCGGGTGTCGCGCAGCTCCCGTTCCAGATGGAGCGCCGTCTCGTCGGGCGGACCGGCGAGGGGGCCTGCATCCCGGCGGTTCAGAAGGGAGCCTATATCGTTGAAGACGATCAGGAACTGCCGGTCGTCTCCGGCGGTCTCCGCAAGCGGCTCGACGGTCAGGTTCACGCGCTGGACCCGGCCCTCTTCGGTCTCGACCACCACGCCGTCGCGTGTCGCCGTGCGGTCGGTCTCGATCGCTTCGCGCAACACCGTCCGCAGGTCGAGCCTGAGGCCCTTGCGGGCCATGGTCAGGAGCTGGCGGGTCGGCGCCCCGGCGGTCGCCTCGAGATATTTTCCGGTCCGGGCCGAGTAATAGACCACGTCGCCGTCGCGGTTGACGACCACATGCGCCGGCGCGAACCGCTCCAGCACCTGGGCCTCGACCGTCTGGCGCAAGGCAAGGCCGGCGAGCGCCCGGGCCCCCGAGCGCGCGGGGACAAAGGGCGCGGGACGCAGGCCCGACACCACCAGCGGCACCCGCACGGTCGAGGCGGCGTCGTCGCGGCTGCGGAACACCCGGTATTTCTTGTCGATCGGCGTGAACAGGTCGCCGAACTGGGTGACGTTCTCGGACGTGCCCAGGAACAGATAGCCGCCGGGCCTGAGGGCGTAGTGGAAGGTGGGGATCACCTGGTTCTGCACGTCGGGCCCGAAGTAGATCAACAGGTTGCGGCAGGAGACGAGGTCGAGGCGCGAGAAGGGCGGGTCGCGGATCACACTGTGGGGCGAAAAGATGCACAGGTCGCGTACATCCTTGGTCAGCAAATAGCTGCCGTTCTCGTGGGTGAAGAAGCGCTTGCGGCGCGCTTCCGAGACGGAATCGAGCAGGGCCTCGGGGTAGCGTCCGGCGCGGGCGACGGCCAGCGCCTGATCGTCGATGTCGGTGGCGAAGATCTGCACGCGCGGGACCGCGGACACGGTGTCCATGTGCTCGCGCATCAGGATGGCGATCGAGAACACCTCCTCGCCGGTGGCGCAGCCGGGCACCCAGACCCGCACCGCGTCGTCGGCGCCGCGGCCGGCGAACAGGCTGGGGATCACCTGAATCTCCAGCACCTTGAAGGCGTCCGCATCGCGGAAGAAGTTGGTGACGTTGATCAGCAGGTCGCGGAACAGCGCGGAGACCTCCTTGGGATCCTGCCGCAGGCGCTCGATGTAGCTGTCGAGCAGGTCGAGCCGGTTCACCTGCATGCGGCGCTGCACCCGGCGCAGGAAGGTCTTCTCCTTGTATCCCGAGAAGTCGTGCCCGATCTGGTTGCGAAGGATGATGCAGATTTCGTCGCGCGCCTGCTTGAGGGGCCGGTCGCCGTCGCCGCGCCGCGCGTAATGGGCCATCGCATCGGCGAGGTGGAGGCTGCGGGCGAACTCGGCCAGCCGCGCGCCCATCTCGTGGACGGGGACCGCAAGGTCGACCATGCCCGAAGCGATGGCGCTGTTCGGCATGGAGGGATACAGCGGCGCGGCGCCGTCGCCGACCTGGGCCAGGGTGAGGCCGCCCCGCTCCTTGATCGCCTTGACGCCCAGCGTCCCGTCGCCGTCGCCGCCGGAAAGGACGACGCCGACGGCATACTCGCCCTGGTCGATGGCCAGGGCGCTGAAGAAGACGTCGATCGGCTTGCGCTCACGCCGGCCTTCGGAGAGTTGGCGGACCCTGAGGCGACCGCCCTGGATGTCGAGGATGGCGTCGGCCGGCAGGACATGCACTTCGTTGGGGCGGACCTCGGCGCCGTCCTCGGCCACATGGACGGTCATCGGCGTGTAGCGGGCTATGATCTCAGGCAGCAGGCTGCGGCGCTCGGGACCGAGATGGGTGACGACGATGAAGGCGCAGCCGGTGTCGGCCGGCATGCCGCGGAACAGGCCTTCCAGCGCTTCGACGCCGCCGGCCGAGGCGCCGACGCCGACCACAGGAAAAGGGTCACCTTTGGACGTCACCCCGGTATTCCTTGCCCCTCGTGGTCCGGAACCGTCGACCGCGCCCGCTTTTTCTAACCCTCGACGAGGGAAAAAGATCGTTCAAAGTAAGCGAGGCGTCTAACGGCCCCGCAGAACGGCCCTGGCGGTCTCCAGCAATTGGAACGCTTCCTCGAAACCGCTGACCAGGTCGGCCTTCAGGGCGTGGGCGCGTGTGATGTTCGCGCTCAGCCGGTCGTGCAGGTCGCCCGTCGGCGGCGGCGGCCGGTCGACGCCGGCCTTCATCACTTCGCTGAACGGAAGATCGAGCACGAACCGGCCCTGCTCGTCCCACAGCTCGAAGCGATCACGACTGGCGTCGCGGTGCTGGCGAAGGGCGTCTACGCTCATCTCCACGGCCGCCTTCCAGAGGTCGAGGTAGGCGTCTTCCAGGGTCCCGAACTCGGCGCCCTCCTCATCCCTGCAAAAGCCGGCCGGCCCGCAGAAGTGGAAGAAGAAGCGGCTCATCATCGCCCTCCGACGCCGAGACGGTCGGCCTGGTCGAGTGACGCAAACCACAGCAAAAGTCGAGCACGCATCATCCGGCCCCGGCCAAACCGCCGCTCCGCTAACGGTCCCGCCCTGACCAGGTTTCCATTTCGGGCGGCGCCGGTGACCAGTTTGCTTTGACAGAGCGGGGCGATCGACGGCGTCATGTGCAGAGTCGCGTTCGCCGCGCTGCCGACGGTCGCCACCGGGGCGGTCGGGTCGGCGGCGAGGCGCCGGGGGGGACTGACCGATGGATCGCTCGACCATTTCCGTTATGGCTGCCCTCGCCCTGCTCGGCGGGGCAGGCGCCGCGTCTGCAGCAGACGTCGCCGCCGACAAGGCCGCCGTGGACGGGCTACTGGCGTCCTCGTATCCGCACCTGGACGCGCTCTACAAGGATATCCACGCCCATCCCGAGCTCGGCTTCCAGGAGACCCGCACCGCCGCCCTGCTGGCGGCCGAGATGCGGGCGATCGGCTTCGAGGTGACCGAAAAGGTCGGCGGGACCGGCCTGGTGGCCCTCTACCGCAATGGCCCTGGCCCGACGGTGTCGGTGCGCACCGAGCTCGACGCCCTGCCGATGGAGGAGAAGACCGGGCTGGCCTACGCCTCGCATGTCGAGACCCAGTGGAACGGCAAGCCCACCTTCGTCGACCACAGCTGCGGGCACGACATCCACATGGCCGCCTGGGTCGGGACGGCGCAGGCGCTGGTGAAGCTCAAGGACCGCTGGCATGGGACGCTGGTGTTCATCGGCCAGCCGGCCGAGGAGGAGATCAGCGGGGCCAAGGCCATGCTGGCCGACGGCCTGTTCACCCGCTTTCCCAAGCCCGACTACGGCTTCGCCCTGCACACCATGCCCGCGGCCTATGGGTTGGTGGCCTATCGGCCGGGCGTGCTGAGCTCCAACGCCGACGACATCACCATCACCTTCAAGGGGCGCGGCGGGCACGGCGCCAGCCCGGAACGGACCATCGACCCGGTCATGATCGCCGCCCGCTTCATCGTCGACGTGCAGGGGGTGGTCAGCCGGGAGAAGGACCCGCAAAGCCCGGGCGTGGTCACCATCGGCGCCATCTCGGGCGGCAGTGTCGGCAACATCATCCCCGACCAGGTGCTGCTGCGCGGCACCATCCGCGACTATGACGAGGCGACCCGCGCCAAGCTGATCGCGGGGGTGACCCGGACGGCCAAGGCCGAGGCGATGATGGCCGGCGCGCCGGAGCCCGACATCGCCATCGGCGCCCAGAAGACCGACGCGGTGGTGAACGACGCGGCGCTTGCCGAGCGGACCGGCCGGGTGTTCAAGGCCGCCTTCGGCCCCAAGGCGGTGCTGTCGCCGGCGCCGATCACCGCCAGCGAAGACTATTCGGCCTTCATCCAGGCGGGCATGCCGGCGCTCGACTTCCAGATCGGCGTCTATGATCCGAAGCGGGTGGCCGAGGCGGAGGCCGGCGGCGCGCCGCTGCCGTCCAACCATTCGCCCTTCTTCGCGCCCGTGCCGGAACCCACCATCAAGACCGGCGTCGAGGCCATGGCCCTGGCGGTGATCAACGTGATGCAGCCGGGCGGCCGCTGACGCGCGTCGGACAAGGACGACCGCCCATCCGCCGTTGCAGAAGGGATTCACCGCGGTGAATTCCTGCTCGGCCGGACGCCGGAACGCCGGCCTTCCGCATGCGGCAGGCTTCGCAGCCCGGCGGCGGCGCGCTAACTTGGTTGCATACCGGCGTCATGCCGGATGGGGAGAAAGCCAGAATGTTCTCGCACATCATGATCGGGACCAACGATCTCACCAGGGCCAAGACCTTCTACGACGCCCTGCTGGGCACGCTGGGCATCCCGCCGGCCTTCGTCGACGGCCACCGCATCTTCTACATGACGCCCAAGGGGGTGTTCTCGGTGTCGGAGCCGATCAACGGCGAGCCGGCCTGCCACGCCAACGGCGGCACCATCGGCTTCGCCTGCGAGACGCCCGAACAGGCCGACGCCTGGCACGCGGCCGGCATCGCCGCCGGCGGGATGCCGATCGAGGAGCCGCCGGGCGTTCGCGCCGGCCCCACCGGCAAGCTCTACCTCGCCTATCTGCGCGACCCCGACGGCAACAAGCTCTGCGCCCTGCATAGGGTGCAGTAGCTGGCCTTCTTCTACGTCGTCACCCGCGAAAGCGGGTGATCCATGCCGCGGTTTCAGCTGCCGCAAACCTCGCTTGGATCGCCCGGTCAAGCCGGGCGACGACGGTATGGGAACGGCCTAAAACCGCAGGGTCTTCAGCAGCAGGCTGGTTTCGGTCGCGGTGACGCCGGTGATCTCGCGGATGGCGTCGAGGGCGGTGGAGAAGCTGGGCAGGTCGGGGGTCTCCAGCTCGGCGACCAGGTCCCAGCGGCCGTTGGTGGTGTGCGCCGCGGTCACCGCCGGCACACCGCGCAGGGCCTTGAGCACGGCGGCCATCCGTTCGCCCTCGATCTCGAGGCACATCACCGCCCGCACACGCTGGGCGTCGTCCTCGGCGTTGAGGCGGATGGTGAAGCCGAGCAGGACGCCGGTGGCGATCAGCCGCTCGATGCGGTTCTGCACCGTGCCGCGCGAGACCTTCAGCGCCTTGGCCAGTTGGGCGGCCGGCGCACGTGAGTCGGCGCGGAGCAGGGCGATGAGGCGACTGTCGAGGTCATCCATGAGCGGATCGTCACCACGATTGCGCATTACGTCAATTCCTTGCGCGATTTTGCGCAGGTGGGCGTCTGTTCGCTAGCGTCGCCGCCAACCATCCTTCCGGGGTCCGCACACCGGAGGCCCGATGCGCTCGCCTACCTTCCTTCTCGTCGACCCGGCTCATTTCGAGGTCAGCTACAGCATCAATCCGTGGATGCAGCCCGGCCTGTGGGGCGCGGACCCCGCCGGCCGGCGCCAGGCGGCGCGCGCCGCCTTCACCGGCCTGACCGCCGCGCTGGCCGACGCCGGCGCCTCGGTCGAGATCCTGCCCGGCGTTCCGGGCGCCCCCGACCTGGTGTTTCCGGCCAACGCCGGGGTGATCCTCGACGGCCGGGCCGTGCTGGCCCGCTTCCGCTACCCCGAGCGGCAGGTCGAAGAGCCGGTGTTCCGCCGGGCGTTCGAGGCGCTGCGAGCTGAGGGCGTCGTCGACGAGGTGATCGCCCTGCCGGACGGCTGTCTGCAGGAAGGGGCGGGGGACTTCATCTGGGACGCGCACCGCGGCCAGTTCTGGGCCGGCCATGGGCCGCGTTCGAACCGGCGCGGCCTGGACGCTGTCGCCGAGGCGTTCGGCCGCCCGACCGTGGCGTTGGAGTTGGCCACCGAGCAGTTCTACCACCTCGACACCTGCTTCTGCCCGCTGCCGGGCGGGGAGGTGCTGTACTATCCGCCCGCCTTCACCGCCGAGGGCCGGCGCGTGATCCGCGATCATGTGGCCAGGGACCTGCTGCTCGAAGCGTCTGACGAGGATGCGGCGCGGTTCTGCGTCAACGCCGTCGCCTTCGACCGCACGGTGATCATGGCCGAGGCGGCCGACCGGCTGCGCGGCGTGCTGACCGAGCGAGGGTACCGGCTGATCGAGGTCGACCTCGCGCCCTTCATCCTCTCCGGCGGCGGCGCCTACTGCATGACCCTCCGCCTCGACCGCGCCTCGGCGCCCGCTTTCGCTGTCCAGGAGCCTGCCGAATGACCGACCTCCTTCTCGACCAATATCTTGGAGCATTTTCGGACGGCGAACCGGTGTCCACTTCGCCTGAAAATGCTCTGGAGCGCCCGAGCGCCGCCAGCCGTTTCATCGCCACCGAGGCGGAGTACGGCGCGAAGAACTACAAACCCCTCGACGTGGTGCTGACCCGCGGCCAGGGCGCCTATGTCTGGGACGTGGACGGGCGGCGCTATCTCGACGGCCTGGCCGCCTATTCGGCGGTGAACCAGGGGCACTGCCACCCGAAGATCCTGGAGGCGATGGTCGCCCAGGCGGGGCGGCTGACGCTGACCTCGCGCGCCTTCCGCAACGACCAGCTGGCCCCGTTCTATGAGGAGCTGTGCGCGCTGACCCGCTCGCACCTGGCCCTGCCGATGAACTCCGGCGCCGAGGCGGTGGAGAGCGCGCTGAAGGTCTCGCGCAAGTGGGGCTATGAGGTGAAGGGCGTGCCGGACGGGCAGGCCGAGATCATCGTCTGCGCCGACAACTTCCATGGCCGCACCCTGGCCATCGTCGGCTTCTCCACCGATC
>FTAG01001423.1_pt1 | contig 13450 bp, 12 predicted proteins | sample 1638911 | NCBI WGS metagenome assembly FTAG01 (sample SAMEA3914813, study PRJEB12502) | metagenome | biome: forest; material: soil | place: Canada | collected 2011-07-07 | depth 0.3 m
ACCGCCGCGACGCGCAGGCCGCCGCGGAGCTTGTTGACCACCAGGGTGGCCAGGGCTTCACCTTCGACGTCCTCGGCGATGATCAGCAGCGGGCGGCCGTTCTGGACCACCGCTTCCAGCACCGGCAGCAGCGGCTGCAGCGAGGAGAGCTTCTTCTCGAACAGCAGGATCTGCGGCTCTTCGAGGACGGCCTCCATCTTGTCGGCGTTGGTGATGAAGTAGGGCGACAGGTAGCCGCGGTCGAACTGCATGCCTTCGACGACGTCGAGTTCGGTCTCGGCGGTCTTGGCTTCCTCGACGGTGATCACACCCTCGTTGCCGACCTTCTCCATGGCGCGGGCGATCATCTCGCCCACTTCCTTGTCGCCGTTGGCCGAGATGGTGCCGACCTGGGCGATCTCGCCGTTGGTGGTGACCTTCTTGGAGGTGGACTTGATCGACTCCAGGACGGCGGTGACCGCCTTGTCGATGCCGCGCTTCAGGTCCATCGGGTTGCGGCCCGAGGCGACCGACTTCAGGCCTTCGGTGACGATCGACTGGGCGAGGACGGTGGCGGTGGTGGTGCCGTCGCCGGCCTTGTCGTTGGTCTTGGAGGCGACCTCACGGATCATCTGGGCGCCGAGGTTCTGGAACTTGTCGGAGAGTTCGATCTCCTTGGCGACCGTGACACCGTCCTTGGTGGAGCGGGGAGCGCCGAAGCTCTTTTCGATCACCACATTGCGGCCCTTGGGGCCCAGGGTGACCTTCACGGCGTTGGCGAGGATGTTCACGCCTTGCAGCATGCGGTCGCGGGCGTCCGCGGCGAAATATACGTCTTTGGCGGCCATGAGGCGGTGCCTTTCCTAGAAGAGGGGGTTGGGGATGCGATCTCGACCGGACGCGCTCAGAGCACGCCCAGGATGTCGCTTTCCTTCATGATGATCAGGTCGTCGCCTTCCAGCTTGACCTCGGTGCCCGACCATTTGCCGAACAGGATGCGGTCGCCGACCTTCACGTCGAGGTCGATGCGCTTGCCGCTCTCATCGCGGGCGCCGGGGCCCACGGCGAGCACTTCGCCTTCCTGGGGCTTTTCCTTGGCGGTGTCGGGGATGATGATCCCGCCCTTGGTCTTGGACTCTTCTTCAACGCGCTTCACGAGCACGCGATCGCCGAGCGGACGAAACGCCATTCTTGTATCTCCCTGTGGGGTCCTGCAGATAGGTGCGGCGCGCAACCATCGACTGTTAGCAGTCGACCAGGCTGAGTGCCAGCGCGGCGGAGTTAGGGCTGGCGCCGCACGGAGTCAAGTGACGGTCCGGTGATCGGCGCCCGCAATCCGGCGGCGACGTCCACCCATTTAAGCGTGGCGGCGCGCGATCCAAGCGGGGTGGAGGCGATTGATGACGGACTATTTCCCGATCCGGCTGAACGAGAAACTCGGCCTGTTCACCGACCAATGGCAGCCGCGCGTGGTGGCCGAGATGAACGACTACCAATTCAAAGTCGTTCGCATCGAGGGTGATTTCGTCTGGCACGACCACAAGGACACCGACGAGACCTTCCTGGTGCTCGAGGGCGAGCTGCGCATCGATTTCCGCGACGGCGCGGTGACGCTGCAAGCCGGCGACCTCTATGTCGTGCCCAAGGGGGTCGAGCACAAGCCCTATGCCGAGCGCGAGGTGAAGATGATGCTGATCGAACCCCGCGGCGTGGTGAACACCGGCGAACAAGGCGGCGAGCGCACGGCTGAAAACGGCGTGTGGATTTGAGCGAGGAGCGCCGCCGCCCCCTGTCGACCGGCGCCCCGGTAGCCAACCCGCCGCTGTGCTCTTAAGACGCCTGCATGAACGATTGGGACGGGCTGCCGACGCCGCGGCGCTATTGGTCGATCGCCGCCATCTGGCTGGCTCTGACCATGGCGGTGCTCGACGCCTCGATCGCCAACGTGGCCCTGCCCGCCATCGCCCGCGACCTGCACGCCGCGCCGGCCGAGTCGATCTGGGTGATCAACGCCTATCAGCTGGCCATCGTGGTTTCGCTGCTGCCGCTGGCGGCGCTGGGCGAGATCGTCAGCTATCGGCGGGTGTTCCAGGGCGGCCTGGTGCTGTTCGTCCTGGCCTCGGGCGGCTGCGCCCTCGCGCACACTCTGCCCCAGCTGGCCCTTGCCCGGGTAGTGCAGGGTCTGGGCGCGGCGGGGGTGATGAGCGTCAACGGCGCCCTGGTCCGCCACACCTACCCGCATCGCCAGCTCGGACGCGGGATCGGACTGAACGCGCTGGTGATCTCGGTGGCGGCGGTGCTCGGGCCCAGCATCGCCTCGGCGATCCTGGCGGTGGGGCCCTGGCAGTGGTTGTTCGCCGTCAACCTGCCCGTGGGCGCCGCGGCCCTGCTGGTCGGCTGGTTCGCCCTGCCCGACAGCGCCAGGACCGGCCGGGGGCTCGACTGGATCTCGGCGGCGCTCAACGTCGTCGCCTTCGGCCTGATCATCGTCGGCGTCGACGTGCTGACCCGCGGCTCAGGGTCGTGGATCGGGGGGCTGGAGCTGGCGGTCGGCGTGGTGGCCGCCACCCTGATGGTCCGCCGATCCTTCTCTCAGGCGCGGCCCATGGTCCCGATCGACCTCTTGCGCAACCGGCTGTTCAGCCTCAGCCTCCTGACTTCCGTCGCCTCCTTCACCGCCCAGATGCTGGCGTTTGTCGCGCTGCCGTTCTTCTTCCAGGACGTGCTGCACCGAAGCCAGGTGGAGACCGGGATCCTGATCACCCCCTGGCCGCTGGCGGTGGGCGTGGCCGCGCCCCTGTCGGGCTATCTCGCCGACCGGTACTCCGCCGCGGTGCTCGGCAGCATCGGCCTGATCCTGTTCGCGATCGGGCTGGCGCTGGTGGCGCTCCTGCCTGCGCATGCGGGCATGCTGGACGTGATGTGGCGGATGGCGGTTTGCGGCCTGGGCTTCGGCATTTTCCAGGCGCCCAACAATCGCACCCTGCTGGCGGCGGCGCCGCTCGACCGCAGCGGGGCGGCAGGCGGCATGCTGGCGACCGCGCGCCTGACCGGACAGACCATAGGCGCGACCCTGACGGCCATCGTGTTCCGGGCCGCGCCGGTGACGGGGCCGGTGCTGTCCTTGGGCCTCGCCGCCGTGTTCGCGGCCGGGGGTGCGGTGGTCAGCGCGTCGCGCCTGCTGGATCGCTCGCCGCGGAAACCCGGCGATGCACCTCGCTGAGGAAGGCGATCCGTTCGGCCGCGTCCTCGATCCGGAACCGGTCGAAATCGCCGGACGGCGCCCGTAGGTCGGCGTGCAGGCCGGCGGGGTCCTCGTGGAAGTGCAGGAACGAGCGCGAAATCCGATAGAGCAGGCGCGGTTTGTTGTAGAAGACACCGCGGCTCTTCTCGGTCAGCGCCGGCATGGCGCGGAGTTCGGCCAGCAGCGGCTCAAGCCGGTCGAGGGCCAGGGGCCCCGCGTGCTTCACAGGTCCTGCAGGCGCGACACGCAGGCGTCGCGCATCCGGGCCAGGCGCGCATCCGACACCGCGCCGAGGATGCGGAGGGTCGAGGCCTTGTAGGCCGGAATGTCGACCGACGCGCCGTCGAAGAAGGGCGCCTTGCAGACGCTGTCGGGCTTGAGCGACACCGGCTCCTTGAGATTGAGCGCGGTCAGCACGGCGCGCGGGCTCTTGGGCAGGGCTTCGGCCAGGGCGGTGGACAGGGTCTCGGAAGTGTTGGAGTCCGTGCCGGAGGCCAGCTGATGGGCCAGGGCGATCCAGCGGCTGTCGCCCGAACCGATCCGGCCCAGCACCTGCTCCCACCGTCCGCCGCCGTCGAGTTCCCGCACCGTCGCGGTCGGGCCGACCTCGGCCAGCCGGTGCTGGACCGTCTGCAAGGTCAGGGCCGTATCCCCCGAAGCCGTCCCGGTGAGGAGAACCAGGGCGAACACAGAGCTGAGCATGACGAGCCACCCATCGTTAGGCTGAGCGATGGGATACTCTACACCGCTTTACCATGCAGTGCATGTCCGTCCGGACTCAACCCGGCGACCCCGTCTACGTCCAAGATCGTAGCCGCAATTCAGGCCTCTCGCACTCCCTATCGTGGTCACCCGGCTTGACCGGGTGATCCAAGCCGCGGGTTCAGCCGCCGCCAACGTCGTTTGGATCGCCCGGTCAAGCCGGGCGACGACGATTCAAGAATTCGAAGCGCGTAGGGCTTCGAGACATCAGTTGTCCCTTCAACTCAAACCAGGGCGATCGCCGAGAGCAGGCGGCCGTAGTCGCCTTCGCGGTGGTGGACCGCGCGGCGGTTCGAGTAGAACAGCGCCTCGTCGCTGTAGGTGTCGCGGCCGATCCATTCGCAGCGTGCGACCCCCGCGGCGCGCAGGCGCGACAGCACGAAGGCCGGCAGGTCGAACATCCGCTTGTCCGCCGCCGCGCCGGGACGGAAGAAGGCCTCATAGGCGGCGTCCTTGCCGGTGAAGGCGGCCAGGAAGTCCTCGCCCACCTCGTAGGATTGCGGCCCGATGCACGGGCCGACCGCGGCGACGATCCGCGCCGGATCGGCGCCCTGCTCGACCATCCCCTCCACCGCGCTCTCCACCACCCCGCCCAGGGCGCCGCGCCAGCCGGCATGCACCGCGGCGACGACCCGCGCCTCCGGATCGGCCAGCAGCACCGGCGCGCAGTCGGCGGCCAGGGCGCCACAGACCAGCCCCGTCTCGGCGGTCACCACCCCGTCGCCCTCGGGCCGCTCGTCGCCCCACGGGTGGTCGGCGATCAGCACGGTGGCCGAATGGATCTGATAGGCGGTGAGCAGCGACCCCGGCTCGGCCCCGAACCAGGCCGCCGCGCGGCGACGGTTCTCCGCTACGTCGTCGGCCTCATCTTTGGAGCCCCGCCCGACATTGAGGCTGGCGTAGATCCCGGTGGAGACCCCGCCCTCCCGCGTGAAGAAGGCGTGGCGCACGCCAGGGAGGGCGGACAGGAGCGGCGAGGACAGGGGGGAGAGGGTCATGACGCGCGTCTTCTACCTTTCGGTCGCCGATGCGGGGAGAGGGTTTGCAACGAGCCCCTTCCCCCTTGCGGGGTTGAGCCTACGAGAGCCCACTGCTGGGCTCTTGTAGGCGAAAGGTTGGGGTAGGGGGTGCGGCCGTCGTCAGACGGCCGAACTCTTGGCGCGAACCTGCCAGCCGCCGCGCTCGCACCCCCATCACCCTGCCCTCTTCCCCGCAAGGGGGAAGAGGGTTTCTTACGAGGTTCCGTCGTCGCCTGGACTGGCGAGAAGGCCCGCCACCTCCAACCCCACCTGGTGCACGCACACCACCTTGAACAGGGTCCCCATCTTCTCCGGATCGGTCAGGCGGCGGTGCTGGCGGGCGATCACCTCGGCCTGGTCGGGGCGGGCCTTGGCCAGGGCGGCGGCGCGGAGGTCCAGGCCGAGGGCGCGCAGGAAGTCGCCCTGTCCGGCGATGGCGGTGGTCGCGGCGCCGGCGGCGCGGGCGGCGGCGGCGAAAGCGGGGAAGTCGGCGTGGACGGTCAGGTCGGCCTCGCCGGCGCTGGCCAGCACATCGACCTTCCGGTGCGCGCTCAGGGCCTGCAGGGTGTCGCCGGGCTCGGGGCGGTCTCGGCCATAGTCGAGGAACAGGGCGACGCCGCCGTCCGCGGCGATGCGGGCGCCGACCTCGGCGCCCAGCGCTTCTTGGGCCGGCGAGACCTCGATCAGCGACCCTGGGGCCAGATCTTCCAGGCCCGACGGCGGGACGAAGCCGTTCGGCGCCGGCGACAGGCCGAACATCAGCGCATCGTCACGGTCTAGCCCGACCCGCCGCTCGGCCCAGCCGGTTTCGGTCTTCACGAACTGGCGCGCCGGCAGGCAGTCGAGCAGTTCGTTGGCGATCAGCACCAGCGGGGCGCCGGCCGGGACCTCGGCCAGCGATCCGGCCCAGCGCGGGCCGTGCACCGCCAGTCGCTCGCGCTGGCGTTCGATCAGCGGCGCGCTGGTCTCCACCAGCCAGAGCCCGGCCGACGCGCGGAAGCCCGGGACCACCCGCGCCGCCCGCATCAGGTCGCTCATCAGCGTCCCATCGCCGGGGCCCATCTCCACCAGGCGGAAGGGCGCGGGCTGGCCGAACCGGATCCAGGCGTCCACCGCCCAGAGGCCGATCAGCTCGCCGAACATCTGCGACACCAGGGGGGCGGTGATGAAGTCGCCCTCGGCGCCCAGGTGCGGACGCGTGGCGTAATAGCCGAACTCCGGGTCGTGCAGGCAGAGGCGCATGAAGGCCTCCACCGTCATCGGCCCGTCCGCCCGGATCAGGCGGGCCAGCTTAGGGGTGAGACTCATCGGCGTAGGCCGCATAGGCCTCGGCGGCGATATGCGACCGATCCTCCGGCGCCTGAGGGGCCAGGGCGTCCGGCCGGCGCGACAACCACAGCAGCCAGAGGCCGATGATCACCATCGGGATCGACAGCATCATCCCCATGGTCAGGCCGAGCGGGAAGTTGGGCATGTTGCGGTCCGGCTCGCGCACATTCTCCAGCGCGATGCGGAACAGGCCGTAGAACAGGAAGAACAGGCCGGCGTTGGCCCCGCGGCGCGGCAGCCATTTCAGGTGATGGGTGGCGAGGCGCAGGATCAGGAACAGGCCGATCCCCTCCAGCCCCGCCTCGTAGAGCTCGCTGGGATGCCGCGGCTCCGGCCCTGCATTGGGGAAGATGATCCCCCACGGCACGGTGGTCGGCCGGCCCCACAGCTCGCCGTTGATGAAGTTCGCCAGGCGCCCGAAGAACAGGCCGAACGGGGCGCAGGGGGCGGTCAGGTCGGCGATGCGCAGGGCCTGGGCGAAGCCGCGTTTGGCTTCGGCCTTCCACGGCATGAACACCAGGCCGAGCGACTGCAGCGACGGAATCCCCAGGCTCTTGATCGAGAACCAGATGATCACCAGCGACACGGCGATGAAGGCGCCGTGGAACGACATGCCGCCGTGCCAGGGCTGGAACATCTCGAGCGGGTCCTTCCAGATCACCTCGGTGTTGTAGAACAGCACGTAGCCGACCCGCCCGCCGATCAGGATCGCCAGGGTCAGCCACAGGACCAGGTCGTCGATCTGCCGTTCGTCGAGGATCGGCCGGGTCCCGCCCCACAGCTTCGCATTACGGCTGAGCGCCACGCCATAGCGCCAGCCCAGCAGGATGCCGGCGATATAGGCCAACGCGTACCAGCGGATGGAGAGCGGCCCCAGGTGGATCAGGACCGGGTCGAAATGCGGAAACGGCACGCGCAAGCTCCGTCGGGGTGGCGCCGCTTATGCCAGAGCGTTCGTCGGTTGGGCAGTCCTGGCGCGAGGCCTCACTCCAATGCGTAGACCACGCAGGCGCGCCGGCTGAGGATCTGCAACGGCGGCTGCAGCGGCAAGAGCTGGTCGGCCGAGACCTCTTCGCCGGGCGCGGGCGGTGGGGGCGGGGCCGGCGCGGCGTCCGCGAGGGCGGCCTTGGTCAGCGCCAGCGGCTGAAGGTTTTGAGCGCGCCGTTGGGCTGTGACGGTCACTTCTTGCACGCCGCCTGCGTCCTGACCGAAGGTGCGCGGCGCGCCGGCGACCAGCACGTCGGTCTCGCAGGCCCGGCTGGTGGGATCGATCAGCCGCACCCGGCCGAGCCTGGCCCCCGTCGCTTCCGCCGCCATCCGCGCGCGCCGGGCGGCGTCAGCCATGGCCGCCTTGAACAGTTCGGCGTTGGTCTCGTTGTCGGGCTCCAGGCTGAAGAACACCCGGCCCATCGACACCGGATGCGCCGACGCCACCACCGCATAGGCGCGTTCCAGAACGTCGAGGTCGCGCACCTGCACGCTGAAGCTGACGCGCACGTCGTAGCGGTCGATCTTGTCGGCGCGGATGTTGCTCTGCAGATTGCCGTCCTTGTCGCGGTACTGCTCGTAGATCGGATCGACCGAGAGGGAAGTCTCCACCCGCGCCTTGTCGGCGCCATAGGCCTGCAGGGTCCTGGCCAGCACGCGCACCTTGTCCGAGGCCGCGCGCTGGGCTGTCGCCAGGGTCCGGTCGATGGATGAGAACTGGGCGTTGAACGAGGCGCGGTTGGCGCTGATGTGGGTCTGCACCTCGCCCGTCGCGGCGATGATCGGCTCGCGCATCCACCAGGGCGCGGGGCCATAGAGCGGCGGGGTGGAGGCGATGGTGGCCACATAGGGCTCGGCTGGCCGCTCGGCCTCGGCCCGCGGCGTGGGCGCCGCCTGCGCCAGGCCTGCCGCCAGCATCAGCGCGGCGATCGGTACGATCGGTTTCATTCCAGCCTCCGGTTCGACCTGTGCCTATCTGACGAGTTCGTAGGTCGCTGACACCTCTACGCTGATTGTGAGGTTTCCGGGTTCGATGGGGGTCGGCGCTTGGGCGATCCGCACGGCGGTGGCGTTGAAATTTTTGCGCAGGATCGGCGGTTGATAGCCGCCGCCCTCGGTCAGGGTGATCAGCCGGCCGAGCTTCATGCCGGTGGCTTCGGCGTAGAGCTCGGCCCGCGAGGCCAGCACCTTCACCGCGCGCCGCCGCGCCTCGTCTTCGGTCGTCTTGGGATCGGCGAGGCCGAACGCGACGCCGTCGATCTGATTGATCCCGGCGGCGGTCACAGCGTCGACGATCGTGCCGAGCCGGGCGAGGTCGTGGACGACGATCGTCACCTGGTTGGTCGCCTGGTAGCCGGTGAGGCGGGGCGGCTGGTTCTGGGCGTAGGCGTACTGGCTGTTGAGGTTCAGGGATGAGGTCTGGATGTCCTTCGGCTCGACGCCCGCCGCCTTCAGGGCCGCGAGGCTCGACGCCATCCTGGCGCGGTTCTGACGCATGGCGTCGGCAGCGGTCGGGGCCTGGGTCTGCACCCCGAAGGTGATGGCGGCCTGGTCGGGCTCGGCCTTCACCTCGCCAGTCGCCTGCAGGTTCACCGTCGTCATGTGCAGCAGAGCGGCGTCGTCGGCCGGCGCGGCCTGCACCGCCAGGGGTGCGGCGAGCAGGAGGGCGGCGAGGGCGGGGATGATCAGCGGATGCAATACGGGCCTCCTCTATCGGCTTTGCAGCACAGCCCAGGATCGCGGCGAGGGCAAGGCGCGCGTGCGTTGCGGGCAGGAGGCCGAAATGTTAGGCGACCCTGACCCTCGACGACGAGACGCACATCGATCCTGGGGGCCCGTAGCTCAATGGTTAGAGCCGACCGCTCATAACGGTCTGGTTGGGGGTTCGAGTCCCTCCGGGCCTACCATCCCACGCCCTACCGCCCATCCGCCGGGTAGATCACCCGCCCGCCGCTGATGGTGTCGTGCACCTTGGCGAAGGCGGTGACGTCGGTCGCGGGGTCGGCGTCGAGGACGACAAGGTCCGCGTCCTTGCCGACCGCCACCGTCCCCTTGCGGCCCTCGAAGCCGAAGCGCTTGGAGGGGGTGGTGGTCAGGCTGGCCAGGATCGCACGCCAGTCCAGGCCCGCGTTCGCCATCAGCCGGTACTCCTCGGTGGTGTCGAAGGCGTCGGTATAGCCGACGTCGGTGCCGAACAGCACCTCGCCACCCGCCTCGTGGTAGGCGCGCAGCTGGCCCTGGACCACGGCCTCCATCTTGGCGGCTTCCGCGGCGGGGGCGTTGTCCTTCTTCATCTCGACCTCGAACAGGGTCAGGGTCGGGATCAGCGCCATATGCTGCGCCTTCATCCGGGCGATGAGGGTCGGACTCCAGGGGCCGCTCTGGTTGGAGGTGTGGGCCAGGATATCGACCCCGCTGTCGAGCGCCACCATGACGCCTTCCATATTGGTCGGATGGGCGAACACCAGGCGGTGCAAGCGATGGGCCTCAGCGACCAGGGCCTTGGCCAGCGGCAGCGACATGGTCTCGACCCCGATCTTGCCGCCGACGATGTCGCCGGTGAACAGCTTCACCCCGTCGGCGCCGCGGGCGATCTCGTCCCTTTCGCGGGCGACGCCGTTCTCGATCGAGGTCACCTCCGGCAGCGACAGGTGCTCGGACGCCACGAAGGCGCGGATGTAGATAGGGGTCCCGCCCAGCGGGAAGAACGGCTCGCCAACCGTCAGGATCATCGGCCCGCGGAGTTCGCCGGAGCGGATGCGGGCCCGGATCAGATTGGTGTTGTCGAGGATCGAGGCGATGTCGAACACGCTGGTGAAGCCCCAGCGGTTGAGCATCTGGTCCAGCGAACCGTCCAGCTCGGCGGCCGAGCGCTGGTCGGCATGCAGAAGGTCGTGGGTGAAGATGTGGACGTGGCTGTTCCAGAAGCCGGCCGTCACCACCTTGCCATGCCCGTCGATCACCACCGCGCCGGGCGGGGGTTTCAGCGCCGTCTCCGGACCCACGGCCGCGATGCGGCCGTCGTGGACCAGGACGGTCGCGTGCTCGAGCGGCGCGGCGGTGGGCGAGGTGTAGACGCGGGCGCCGAGGATCGCTAGGTCCGAGGCCCTGGCTTCGGCCGCAGGGCCGGCCCCGAGGGCGAAGGCGAGCGCGAAGCAGCCGATGCGGATCATGAACGAGAGCCTCAACCTGTGGGCGCCGAGTAAGGCGCGGGCCATAGCGTGGGCCTATCACTCTTCCAGGCGTTCCGGACCCCGCCAGCTTCCTCCCGCTGCCTGCCGCTATCTGGTAGATGATATGGCGTCACTGTAATTGTCACCGTAATTGGTCTCAGGACTTCGGCTTCAGCGCGCTCCCCGGCAGGAAGGCAGGCCGCGCCGGATCGTCCGCCACGGTCGCCGTCAGCGTGTAGAAGAAGCGGTTAAAGTCGGCGGCCGCCTTGAAGTCGATCGGCTGGGTCATGTCGTCCTGCGGACGGTGGTAGCGGATCTGGTACCACTCGCGATAGCGCCGCTCGGCCTCCGTTCCGGGGTCGTAGCCGAACACGAAGCCGGTGGCCGGTACACCGATCTGCAGGAAGGGCCAGTGGTCGGCGCGCTGCACCAGATGCCGGTCGGGTTCGCGGTCGGGGCGGATTTCGACGCCCATGCCCTGGGCCACGCCCCGGGCGGCGGCGCCGAGGGTAGTGTCGTCTACCGCGTGCATGGTCAGGATCTTCAGCGGGAACAACGGGCGCAGCTGGTCGAGGTTGATGTCGGCCGCCAGGTCGGCCCTGGGTACGGTGGGATGCTGGGTGAACCAGACGGCGCCCAGCAGGCCCTTCTCCTCGCCGGTGAAGGCGGCGAACAGGACGCTGCGCTTGAACCCCCGCCCGTGTCGCTGCTCGGCCAGCCGGACGAGGGTCGCCACATAGGCCGCGTCGTCGAAGGCGCCGTTGTAGAGGGCGTCGCCCTTCACCGCCTCGCCAAAGCCGTAGCCGTCGAGATGGGCCGACACCACCACGACCTGCGGCTTCAGGGCCGGGTCGGTTCCGGGCAGCAGGCCCAGCACATTGTCCGAGGTGAACTGGCGCGTGCTGAGGTGGAAATGCGCCTGCAGCCGGGCCGGGATGTCGAAGGCCGGCAGGGGCTTGGACGCCGCGCCCGCCGCGAGCAGGGCCGCCGGATCCTGGCCCGAGCCCTTCAGCATGGCCCCGAAGGCGGGAGTGCTCAGCCGCATGACCGGCAGGGCGGGGAAGGCCGGCGGTGGGGCGTCCCGCAGGGTGACCGACCGGGCATAGGCGTCGGGCCAACGGGCCGGCTCGATGGTGAAGCCAGGATCGTCGACGGCGATCAGACCCGCCGCTCCGGCGTCGGCGGCCGCCTTCATCCGCTCGCCGCCGCCCGGCACGCCGCTGCGCCGGCCGCCGAAGCAGACGGCGATCTTGCCCCGCATGTCGCCGCCCATCTCGGCGCGCGAGCAATAACCCCGGAAGCTGAGCGGCGCGTCGAGGGTGGACGGCAGGGCGTCGGTGGCGCGGACGCTGATCTGGTGCAGGAAAACCAGCGGCGTGCGGCCGCCGCCCTTGCGCACGATCTCGAACCCTGTCCCGGTCTTGTCGACCTTCACCTCTGACAGGGGCAGGGTCTGCAGCCAGCCGCCGTTGTCGCCGGCCGGGGTCAGGCCCGCCGCCTTGAACCGCTCGGCCACATACCGGGCGGCGCGAGCGTAGGCGGCCGAGCCGGTGTCACGGCCTTCCATGTCGTCTCGCGAGAGGGCGCCGGTGATCGACCACCAGGCGCGGGTGTCCGGATCGGTCCCGGCGGTGGGGCGGGAGCAGGCGTCGCGGCATGAACCACACCGGCCAGGGTAAGGGCCGACACCCAGGCGGCCAGCGCCGCCACGTTACCGCCTGCGCGATCTCGCATGATGAAGACCCTTCCCCAGAATCGCCATTCCAGCAATCGACCTCTCCAGCGTCTTGCACCGCCCACGGCCCGGCTGCACGTCAAAAGTTGCGCGCCAGCGCCGCCGTCCGGCATACCCATTCGACAAATCCGTCTGGGCGCGGCACAGTGGAAAGAAAAAACACCCTCGGGAGGCCGTCAGATGAAACTCGCCCTCGGCGCGCTCGCCGCTGTCGTCAGCCTCGCCGCCGTCGCGGGGCTCGCCGGCCATGCGGTTTCGGCCTCCGAGCCGGGGGTCGCCACCGGCGACAAGGTCGACGACTTCCAGCTGACCGACACCCGGCTGATGGCGTACCAGCTCTACTATTATAAATACGCCCCGGCGGTGGTGCTGATGACGCGCACCGAGACGGGCGCCGCCTCGGTCGCGTCCGCCGCCGAGCTCGAAGCGTTGAAAGCGAAGTACGCCGACAAGGGCGTGCTGTTCTTCATGATCGACTCTACGCTGGGCCAGTCGCGCGACGCCGCCGCGGCCGAGGCGGTCAGGGAGCGCCTGACCATCCCGGTGCTGATGGACGAGTACCAGCTGGTCGGCGAAGGGTTGGGGGTGAAGCGCGAGGGCGAGGTGTTCGTGCTCGATCCCAAGACCTGGCATGCCGCCTATCGCGGCCCGGTGTCAGGCGAGGGCCACGCCTATACCGCCGACGCCATCGACGCCGTCCTGGCGGGCAAGGCCCCGGATGTGACCAGCGCCACGCTCACCGCCGGCAAGCCGATCGCCTTCCCGGAGGAGGCCCGCAAGGCCGAGTTCGCCAAGATCTCCTACAGCCGCGACATCGCGCCGATCCTGCAGGAGAAGTGCGCGGGCTGTCACCTGAAGGGCGGCATCGGTCCCTTCGCCATGGACGGCTATCCGGTGATCCGCGGCTTCTCGCCGATGATCCGCGAGGTGGTGCGCACCCGGCGCATGCCGCCCTATTTCGCCGACCCGCACATCGGGACGTTCAAGAACGACCAGGGGCTGACGCCGCAGCAGACCAGGCTGCTGGTGCACTGGGTCGAAGCCGGCTCGCCGCGCGGCGACGGGCCCGATCCCCTGCTGGCCAACAAGGGCAGGGTCGCGCCGGAATGGCCGGCCGAACTCGGCAAGCCGGACGTGATCCTCGACCTGCCGGCCTTCAAGGTGCCGGCCTCCGGCCTCGTCGAGTACCAGAACCAGCAGGTGCCCAACCCGTTCACCCAGG
>FTAG01001626.1_pt1 | contig 13396 bp, 9 predicted proteins | sample 1638911 | NCBI WGS metagenome assembly FTAG01 (sample SAMEA3914813, study PRJEB12502) | metagenome | biome: forest; material: soil | place: Canada | collected 2011-07-07 | depth 0.3 m
ACGGAAGAGTGGTCGATGGCGTCGAATAGACTCCAGACATAATCGGAGCCTTCGCGATTGCAACTGTTGCGATACCCTTATCATCAGTAACTTTCAGGGTTGATTTCCATGTCGAGTTTGTCATGAGGTACTCGCTGGAGTGCTGGCGGCCTCAATGCCTGCGCGTCGTGATGGCGCGACGTTGCAGCTGTAAATCAGAACTTGGACGCCCGGCCATCATCCACGTTGAGGCAGTCCGGACCATCACCCCCCCCCCAGTCTGTTGCTCCCGAGGCAAGCGAAGCCTCGACCAGGCTCTGGCGCGTGGGGTGGGGCCGGCGGGGGTCAGCGGCGGCGGAAAAAGGAAATTCTTCTGCGTCGAGCTAGGGATGCCCCAGGCGAGAAAGGGGCCGAGACAGTCCGAACTCGGCCATGGCGGGCGCGAAATTTACATTGTCGTGGTTGTCGCGCGTCAGCTTGATGAGCGCGAACCGCTGCAGCGGGGTCAGGGCCGCCCACTGCGAAACGCTCGGCGGAGACAGGCCGAGCGACATCGCGTTGTCCGTCACCGCTATCGGAATTCGATTAGATCGCTCCCAATCCCGGCAAGCCCTCTCGGTCAGGGGCCTGGCGGCCTCGCCAGCGCGCGAGACGACCAGGTCCACGACCTCGGCGCGAAAGGCTTCGACTTCGGCGCGGCGGCCGCAGGGCATCACAACAAGGGCCTCGCGGTCGCTACGCGCGAATCGGCTCCACTGGCGCAGGGTGAGCTTGATCCCGCACAGATCCAGTTTCAGCCGCACCGCCATCGGGATGCAGCGCAAGCTGGCCACGAAATCGCTTTCGAAGGCGAACAGTTGGGCGTCGCTCATGGGCGGGCTGTCCGAGAAATCCCTGCGCCATCGCTGCGCCCTTCGAACAAGACATCGGCCCGCGCAGCGACCTCGCCGATTAGCAGCACGACAGGCCCAGTGGGCTGTGCGGCGTGCATTGCGGCGGCCAAGCCCCCAAGGGTGCTCGCGATGGCCCGAGCGTCAGCATGACCGGCGTTCTCCACCGCGATGGCCGGCGTCGACGTCGACCTCCCCTGGCGCACCAGCTGGTCGGCGACGGCGGCGGCCCGATCGCGGCCCATGTAGAGCGCCAGCGTCGCCTCCGGATCGTTAGCGCCCGCCCAACCGCCTTGCGGTATGGCGCCGTTCGCGACCGTCGCCGTCAAGATCAACAGGCTCCTCGCCTCGCCGCGGTGGGTGAGCGGGAAACCGAATTGCGCCGCCGCCGCACAGGCCGCCGTGACGCCGGGGACCACCTCGACCTCGAGGCCGTGCGACCGCAGATATTCGTGCTCCTCTCCGACCCGGCCGAAGATGGAAGGATCGCCGCCCTTCAGGCGCACGACGTCCAGACCGCGTCGCGCCAGGCGCAGCATCAGCCGGTTGATGGCCGCCTGAGCCATGCTCGCCTCGAAGGCCCGCTTGCCGGTCTGGATCTTGAGGCAGGCGCGCGGCGCCAGCGCCACGACCTCCTCGGCGACCAGGGCGTCGTAGAGCAGGGCCTGGGCGCCCTCGACGGCGCGCAGCGCGCGCACGGTCAACAGGTCGGCCGGTCCGGGGCCGGCGCCCACCAGACGCACCCGGCCGGCCCTGGGCTCAAGCTGCATCGCGCACCTCCGGAAGTGACGCATGGGACAGCATTCGCGCGATCTCGGGCCGGCAGGAGCCGCAGGTGACGCCCGCCCCCGTGGCCTCGGCGACGGCGTCCAGACTGCCGGCCCCCGCGGCGATGGCGGCGGTGATGCGATCTTCGCGAATGGCGCGGCAGCTGCAGACCACGGGCCCGGTCTCGACCGGCGCGCCCCGTTCGCGCCCCACCAGCAGCGCGGCGCGCTGCGCGGCGCTGAGAATTTGCTCAACGAACATCGTTACCAGCCATTCGCGCGGCGGCAGCGTTTGGCCGGTCGTCGTGAACAGCACGCGCTCGAGCCGACCCTCGGCAATGTAGGCTTCGCGCAGGGACCCTGCCGCAGCGTCCTCGAATCTCAGGAGATCGCCCACGGCGCCGCGGGCCAGGGCCTTGCGCAAGGCCTCGCGCTCCGCCTCGGCGCCACGTCCCGCGAACTCATGGAGTTGGCAACCGGCCTGCGGAATCCGCCGCCAGACCAGGTCCAGCCCGGCGGGCATAGCCCAGCCGGCGCGGGCGATGAAGAAGCCACGCCAGGTCTCGCGGTAGGCGCGCACCCGGGCGGGCGTGTGCTTGAACTCCGGCTGGCCGGAGCGAGGGTCGACGCAGGCCGCGACCAGCGGGTTGGCCCGGCCGGACGGCGCGTAGGCGTGGCTCCAGTGCATGGGCATGAAGATCGACCCCGGGCGCTGGCGGTCGCTGACCCGCGCGACCGCGATCGCGTCGCCCTGGGCGGTGCCGATCCGCGTCAGCTGTCCCTCGACAAGGCCCAGCGGTTCGGCGTCGGCGGGATGGATCTCCACATAGGGCTCGGGGGCGTGGCGGCAGAGTTCGGGGGCGAGGCCCGTGCGGGTGAGCGTGTGCCAGTGGTCGCGCACGCGGCCGGTGTTGAGCGACAAGGGATAGGTGGCGTCTGTCGCCTGGGCGGGGCCGGCCGGCGCCACCGCCACCGCGCGAGCCCGGCCATCCGGCGTCGGGAACCGGCCGTCGGCGAACAGGCGCGGGGTCCCGCCCGCCGCGGTCACCGGCCATTGGACCGGCCCCAGCGCCTCGTAGGCGTCCGGCGTGATGGCCGCCAACGGGCCGAGGTTGAGCGTCCGTCCCTCGTTCTCGTAGGCCGTGAGCCTCGCCCATTCGCGGAACACCTGCGCCGGGTTCCACCAGGCGAAGGCCTCGCCAAAGCCCATGGCCGCCGCGACGTCGGCGACGATCCGCCAGTCCGCCCGCGCCTCGCCCGGGGCGGCGAGCGTGGCCCGCTGACGGCTGATGCGGCGCTCGGAATTGGTGACCGTGCCGTCCTTCTCGCCCCAGCCCTGCGCCGGCAGCGCGACGTGGGCGTAGGCCATGGTGTCGGTGTCGGCCATGCAGTCGGAGACTGCCACGAACGGGCAGGTGGCCAAGGCGTCCTGCACCCGCGAGGCATTGGGCAGGCTGACCACGGGATTGGTGGCCATGATCCAGATGGCCTTGATCCGGCCGTCGGCCACCGCCTCGAACATCTCGACGGCCTTCAGGCCGGGGCCTGAGGCGATGGTCGGCGAGCCCCAGAAGCGCTGCACCCGCGCGCGGGCGGCCTCGTCGAAGTCCATGTGGGCGGCCAGCATGTTGGCCATGCCGCCCACCTCGCGCCCGCCCATGGCGTTGGGCTGCCCGGTGATCGAGAACGGCGCCGCGCCCGGCTTGCCGATGCGCCCGGTGGCCAGGTGGGCGTTGATGATCGCGAGACCCTTCGAGACACCTTGGGCCGACTGGTTCGCGCCCATGGAGAACAGGCTGACGGTGCGCGGCGTCTCAGCGAACCAGGCGAAGAAGGTCTCCAGGTCGCGCGTCGCCAGCCCGCAATCGGCCGCCACGGCGTCGACGGACTGGTCGTCGGCCGCAAGCTGGGCCTCGACTTCGGCGAAGCCCGCGACATGGGCCGCCACATAGCCGCGATCGACCGCGCCGCGCCGCAGCAGGTCCGCCAGCAGGCCGTTCCACAGCCGCACGTCGGTTTGGGGCGCCAGCGGCAGGTGCAGATCGGCGACCTCGGCGGTGTCGGTGCGGCGCGGATCGATGACCACATGGCGCTGTCCCCACTCCCGCTGCGCCTCCATGCGGCGGAAGAGCACCGGATGGGTCCAGGCCGCGTTGTGGCCGGAGAAGACCACGAGGTCGGCGAGGTCGAGGTCTTCGTAGCAGCCCGGGACCAGGTCGGCGCCGAACGCCAGCTTGTGGGCGGCCACGGCCGAGGCCATGCAGAGCCGCGAGTTGGTGTCGATGTTGCCGGAGCCGATGAAGCCCTTCATCAGCTTGTTGGCCGCGTAATAGTCCTCGGTCAGCAGCTGGCCGGAGACGTAGAAGGCGACCGAGTCCGGCCCGTGCTCGGCGATGGTCCTGGCCAAGGCGTCGGCCACGGTGCGGACGGCGGTGGGCCAGGCGACCTCGCGCCGGCCAACCCTCGGGCGCAGCAGCCGGCCCTCCAGCCCCACCGTCGAGCCGAGCGCGGCGCCTTTCGAGCACAGGCGGCCAAGGTTGGCGGGATGCCGGGCGTCGCCGGCGATCGCGAGCGTGCGGTCCGCCCCGGCCGTCGCCGCGATGCCGCAGCCCACGCCGCAGTAGGGACAGGTGGTCTTGACGGCCATCAGGGCGGAGCCGTCGGCCATGCGATCAGGCCTGAGCCCGGCCGAGCAACAGCCGCCCGTCGCGCACCTCCAGCGGCACGACCGGCGCGCAGCCCTTGCCGCGGTCCGCGCCCAACGGCTCGCCGGTCGCCAGATCGATCGACCAGTTGTGCAGCGGGCAGGCGACGGCCCGGCCGTGGACGATGCCCTGGCTCAGCGGGCCGCCCTTGTGCGGGCAGGCGTCGCGCAGGGCGAAGACCTGACCGTCACCGGTGCGGAAGATCGCGATGTCGCCGTCCGGGCTCGGCACCCGCCGCGCGCCGCGCATGGGGATGTCGCTCACCGCGCCGACGTCGGTCCAGAACAGGGGGTCGGTGACCATCGCGTTCATGCCGGGGCCAGCTCCATGCGACGGCTCAGGGGGTTGAACTCGTCGCTGTGACGGCCAGCCACCCGCTCGGCCCAGGGATCGATCCGCGAGAACCGCTGCGAGAGGGTGAAGCGGTCGTAGAGGGCCAGTCGCGCCTGTGGGTCCTCGATCTCGGCGCGAATGGCCTCCAGGCCGACGCGGTCCATCCATTTGTGGATGCGTTCCAGGTACCAGCCGCGCTCGCGGTAGAGCTGGGCGAGCGCGCAGATCGTCCAGACGGCCTCGTCCTCGGTGGCGACCTTGGTCAGCACCTGGGTTCCGCGGATCTCCAGCCCGGCAGCGCCGCCGATGTGGATCTCGAAGCCCGAGTCCACGCAGATCACGCCGATGTCCTTGCAGGTCGCCTCGGCGCAGTTCCGCGGGCAGCCGGAGACCCCCATCTTGACCTTGGCCGGCGTCCAGGACCCCCACATCATCTTCTCGAGCCGAACGCCGAGCCCGGTCGAATCCTGGGTCCCGAACCGGCACCAGTCGGTCCCGACGCAGGTCTTCACCGTGCGCAGAGCCTTGGCGTAGGCGTGGCCGGAGACCATGCCGGCGGCGTTGAGGTCGGCCCAGACGGCGGGCAGGTCGTCCTTCCTGACGCCCAAGAGGTCGATGCGCTGGCCGCCGGTCACCTTCACGGTCGGGATGGCGAACTTGTCGACCACGTCGGCGATGGCGCGGAGCTCCTGGGCGCTGGTCACGCCGCCCCACATGCGCGGCACGACCGAATAGGTGCCGTCCTTCTGGATGTTGGCGTGGGCGCGCTCGTTGATGAACCGTGACTGCCGGTCGTCGCGGTAGTCGCCCGGCCAGGCGCAGAGCAGGTAGTAGTTCAGCGCCGGGCGGCACGACGCGCAGCCGTCGGGCGTGGTCCACTCCAGCGCCTGCATCACCGCCGCGATCGACTTCAGGCCTTCGGCGACAATCCGTGCGCGCACCTCGTCGTGGCCGCGAGGGGTGCAGCCGCAGACCGGCTTCGGCCCGGTCTGCGGCCGGAAGCCGTCGCCCAGCGTCAGCGAGAGCAGCTTCTCCACCAGCGGCGTGCAGGAGCCGCAGGACGCCGAGGCCTTGGTCACCGCGCGCACCGCCTCCAGGGTGGCGAGCCCCTGGTCCGCGATGGCCGTGGTGATCGCGCCCTTGCAGACGCCGTTGCAGCCGCAGACTTCCTGGGAGTCCGCCATGGCCGCAACGGCCGCCCTAGGGTCCGTTCCCCGCAGGGCCTCCGTGATCGCCTGGCCGAAGATCAGGGTCTCGCGCAGCTCCGCGACGGGCGCGCGTGAGCGCATCAGGTCGAAGTACCAGCCGCCGTCGGCCGCGTCGCCGAACAAGACCGCGCCGGCGACCCTGCCGTCCTCGACCACGACTCGTTTGTAGACCCCGCGGGCGGCGTCGCGGAACACGATGTCCTCGCAGCCCTCGCCGCCCGCGAACCGGCCGGCGGAAAAGACATCGACGCCGGAGACCTTCAGCCGGGTCTGCAGCAGCGAGCCTTCGTAGGCGGCCGCCTCATCGCCGGTGAGCACACGCCCCAGCGTGCGGCACATCTCCCAGATCGGCGCCACCAGGCCGTAGGCCACGCCCCGGTGTTCGGCGCATTCGCCGATGGCGAAGATGTCCCCGTGGGAGGCGCGCATCTGGTCGTCGACCACCACGCCGCGCCCGATCTCCAGGCCGGCGGCGGCGGCGAGCGCGACGTTCGGCCGGATGCCCACCGCCATGACAAGCAGGTCGCAGGGGATCAGCGCCCCGTCTTTCAGCTGCAGCCCGGTGACCCGGCCGTCCTGGCCAATGATGGCCTCGGACTGGGCGCCCAGCACGGTCTCGACACCCCGCTCGGCCAGGGCCGCGCGCAGCAGGAAGCTCGCCGACTCGTCGAGCTGGCGCTCCATCAGCACGTCCATCAGGTGGACGACGGTCGCGGCCATGCCGCGCTTGGCGAGGCCGTAGGCGGCCTCCAGTCCGAGCAGGCCGCCGCCGATCACCACGGCCTTCCCGCCCGCGTCGGCCGCGGCCACCATGGTCTCGACATCGTCCAGGTCGCGGAAGGTGACCACGCCCTTCAGGTCCGCGCCCGGCAGCGGCAGGCGGACGGGTTCTGAGCCCGTCGCCAGGATCAGTCTGTCATAGCGCACGACGATCGTGCCGGCGCCCACCACGGTCTTCAATACCGGGTCGATGGCCGTGACGGCCACGCCTGAGAGCAGCCGGATCCCATTGTCGCGGTACCAGGCCTCGTCGTTGATCACGATCTCGGCGAAGGCCTTCTCGCCCGCCAGCACCGGCGACAGCATGATCCGGTCGTAGTTCACCCTGGGCTCGGCGCCGAAGACCGTGATCTCGTAGCGCCTGGGATCGCGCGCCAGCACCTCCTCGATCGCCCGGCAGCCGGCCATGCCGTTGCCGACCACTACCAGCCGTTCGCGGTCCATCAGGCGGCCTCGCGGGTCGGGGCGCGGCGGGCGTAGAGGAACGCCAGGATCGCGGCGCGGGCGCGCATGTATTCGACGTCGGTCGCCAACTCCATCCGCCGGCGCGGCCGCTCCAGCCTGACCTTCAGCGTCTCACCGATCCCGGCCGCCGGTCCGTTGGTCATCATCACCACCCGGTCCGAGAGCAGGGTCGCCTCGTCCACGTCGTGGGTGATCATCAGGACGGTGTTCTTCAGCTTGGCGTGGATCTCCATGACGCTGTCCTGAAGGTGGGCGCGGGTCAGCGCGTCGAGCGCCCCGAAGGGCTCGTCCAGCAGCAGCACCTTGGGCTCCATGGCCAGGCCCCGGGCGATGCCCACCCGCTGCTTCATGCCGCCGGAGATCTCGCTGGGGCGCTTCTCGGCCGCGTGGGTCATCTGCACGAGGGCGAGGTTGTGCATCACCCAGTCGCGGCGCTCAGTGCGGGTCTTCTTGCCGCGGAACACCTTGTCCACCGCCAGGCTGACGTTCTCGTAGACCGAGAGCCACGGCAGCAGCGAGTGGTTCTGGAAGACCACGGCCCGCTCCGGCCCCGGCTCCTCAACCGCCATCCGGTCCAGGATCACCGCCCCGGTGGTCACGGGGACGAGGCCGGCCACCACGTTCAACAGGGTGGATTTCCCGCAGCCGGAGTGGCCGATGATCGAGACGAACTCGCCTTGGTCGACCTGCAGGTTAATGTCGCGCAGCACCTCGGAGGAGGCCGCGCCACGGGTGAAGGTCACACCGACCTGCTCGATGGAGAGGAACGCCTTGGACATGTCGGGTCTCCCTAGCCCAGCGCCGTGCCGCGGGAGACGATCCGGCCCAGCAGGGCGACGGTGCGGTCCAGGGCAAAGCCGACGAGACCCACCCAAACCAGCGCCACGACGATGTCGGAGATGCGCGAGGAATTGTACTGGTCCCAGATGAAGAAGCCGACGCCGACGCCGCCCAGCAACATCTCCGAGGCGATGATCGCCAGCCAGCTCATGCCGATGCCGATCCGCAAGCCGGTGAAGATGTAGGGCGTGGCGGCCGGCAGCAGCACCTTCCAGAAGTGCTCCAGGGGCGACAGGCGGAGCACCCGGCTGACGTTGGTGTAGTCGTCCGGAATGTTGCGGACGCCGACCGCGGTGTTGATGATCACCGGCCAGATCGAGGTGATGAAGATCACGAACAGGGCAGACGGCTGGGCCTGGTGGAAGGCCGCCAGCGAGATCGGCAGCCAGGCCAGGGGCGGAACGGTCCGCAACACCTGGAAGATCGGGTCGAGCCCGCGGTGCGCCCATTTGCTGGCCCCGATCAGCACCCCCAGCGCCACGCCGCAGACCGCCGCCAGCGAAAAGCCGAAGCCCACGCGGCTGAGGCTGGTGAGCACATGCCAGAACAGGCCCTTGTCGGTGCCGCCGTGATCGAAGAACGGATGAACGATCAGGTCGTGGGAGTCGCGCCAGATGGTCAGCGGCGCCGGCACGCCCGCGCCGGTCCCACCGTCGAGGAGCTGCCAGAGGCCCAGGATCAGGACCAGGACGACGGCCGGTGGAATCGTCTGCTCGGCGATGTTGCGGGCCGTCCGGCCCAGCCGCGCCAAGGCCAGCTTGCGCCGGTCGACGGGAATCAGGACGACCGTAGCGTCCGGCGGGGCGTCGATCGCGAGGGCGGGCTCGAAGCGAGACGCAGGCAGGCTCATAGCACGGTCCCGGTGAGGCGCTTGATCGGCTGAGAGGCCAGGTAGGCGGCGGGATTTGCGGGGTCGAAGACCTTGCCGTCGAAGAACTTCTCGACGCCGCGGCTATCGGAGGCCGGCGCCGCGGCCCCGATCGCCTTAGCCGCCGCCCGCCAGATGTCCGAGCGGTTCACCGCGTTCACGAGGGCCATCTTCCCGGTCGACTGCGGCAGATTCCCCCAGCGCACATTCTCGGTCAGGAACCACAGGTCGTGCGACTTGAAGGGGAAGGACGCGTTGTCGGCCCAGAACTTCATGACGTGCGGCGAGCCCTTGACAGCGCGGCCGTCGCCGAAGTCCACCGCGCCCTGCAGCCTCGGCAGGATGTCGCCGATCGGGACGTTGATGTACTGGCGCCCCGAGACGATCGAGCACATGGCCGGCTTGTTGGCCGGGGTGTCGCACCACATCTGCGCCTCGAGCACGGCCTGGGTGATCGCCTGGGCGGCGCGCGGGTTCTTCGCCACCCAGTCGGCGCGCAGGCCCAGCGCCTTCTCCGGATGATTCATCCAGATCTCGGAGGTCAGGCACGCCGTGTAGCCGATCTTCTGGTTCACTAGCTGGCCGTTCCAGGGCTCGCCGACGCAGAAGGCGTCCTGGGTCCCGGCCTTCATGTTGGCCACCATCTGCGGCGGCGGGATCACGATGGTCGAGACGTCGGCGTCGGGGTTGATGCCGCCGGCTGCCAACCAGTAGCGGACCCACAGGTCGTGGGTGCCGCCGCGGAAGGTCATGGCCACCTTGCCGATATTGTTGGCCGCCTTCAGCTGGGCGAACTTCGCCTTCGCCCCAGCGCTGTTCAGCCCGACTTTCACCGCCTTCAGATCGTTGCCGACCGAGATGGCCTGACCGTTGGTGTTGAGGCGGGCCAGGATGTGCATCGGCAAGGGCTTGCCGCCGGTCGCCTGGCCGGTGGTCAAGAGGTACGGCAGGGGCGACAGGATGTGCGCCCCGTCGATGCCGCCACCGCCGGAGCCCAGCACCAGGTTGTCGCGGGTGGCCGCCCAGGAGGCCTGCTTCAGCACCTCGACATCCGGCATGCCGTGCTTGGCGAACAGGCCGCGCTCCTTGGCGATGATCAGCGGCGAGGCGTCGGTCAGCGCGATGAAGCCGAGCTTGGCCTTGGCGACCTCCGGGCCGGCGCCGGCGGCGAAGGCGCCCGACGGCAGCAGGGCCTTGGCGGCGGCCAGCGTCGCCGCAGCGGCGGTGATCGCGCCGCGGCGGGTCAGTCCTGTGCTGGTCTTGGGATCATGGGTCATGGCTTGAGCGTTCCGCGGCGGCTAGAGTTTGTATTCGAGGGTGAACCAGACCTTGGTCCGGGAGGCGGGCGGCGCGGCCGTACCGACCGGCACGGAGGACTCCCGCTTGAAGTCGGCCCACTTTAGCGCCGCCGTCAGCTTGGGTGTGATCGCCGCCTGCAGCTGGGCGTCCCACTCGTGGGCGAGGGCAGCTCCGGTCCGCTGGTCGTTGAAGTCGTGGTAGCGGACGATGAGGTCGGTGTTGAACCAGTAGGCCAGCTTGAAGCGCGGCTTCACGTTCAGTGTGACGTTGAAGTCCTTCAGCCCGTCCACGAAGCTCTTGTTGCCGCCCAGCGGCTGGACCCAGGCGTCGGCCCAGCCCTGGAAGCCGTGGGTGGTGGCGAGCGGCGTGGTGAAGCCGCGGGTCCCGTTGCCGTCCAGCACCTCGTAGTCGAGCTTGGCGGTCCAGATGTCGAAGGTCCCGGCCGCATCCACCTGCCAATAGTCGAGGTCGTAGGGCGCCGGCGTGTTGCGCCAGTCGCTCTGGCGGGCCCAGGTGGCGTCATAGGCCAGCTGGTAGAGGCCGACCCAGGTCTTGCCGGAGGCCCTGACCCCCTTGGTGATCGAGGAGTTCGCCGCCGAATTGCTGAAGTCCAGGGCGTAGACGAAACCCTCGAGGCGCAACTGTTCGGCCGGCGACCACGTGACGTTCACCAGGTGACTGTCGCTGTCCCAGTCCTTCAACTCGCCCAAGATGCGGTTCACCCGGGTGAGGTAGGCGTAGGTCGCCTTGAACCGGCCGAATGCGAGATCGGTGCGGACTCCATCGAAGGTCTGCTCGTCCTGGCGCCAGCCGACATTGCCGATGAAGCGCTGGTCGTCGATCAGCACGCGCTGGCGCCCCGCCGTGAGGGTCAGGTTGGCTGATGGCGTCCAGGTGAGCTGGCCGCGGTTGAGTTCGGTGACACTCGGATCGTTGATGATGGGATAGGCGGTCTTGCCGTTCAGGCTGGCCCCCCCGGGCACGGCGACATTGTAGTGGCCATAATCGGCGTGGCGGACGTCCTCGAACTCGACAAGCGCCTTGAAGCCGCGCCAGTCGGCGGTCTCCCAGCCGATCCTCATGCGCTCCGACAGCGAGCGGCCGCGCTTGGCGAGGTTGGCCTGGTCGACATATTCGTAGCGGGCCCGAACCTCGAGCAGCAGCTTGCCGCCGGCGATGGCGTCGCTGATCGTCGGCTCGGCCGCCGGTGGCGAAGGCGGAGGGGGTGGCTCGGGCGCCGGCGGCGGCGCGGAGGCCGCGCTGTCCGACAACCCGTCCGCGGGCGGATCGGCTTGTGGCGTGGCTGGCTGGGCGCTGGCGCCCGTGCCGATGGTGATCGCGGCCGTGGCGCATAGCGCCGCCCAGCCGCCTGTTCGCAGGCGCAGCATCTCATCCCCCTGTTGCCGATGCAAATGGGCCAAAAAAAAAGTCCGGCGGGCCTTTGAGGGGCCCGTCCGGACATCATTGTCCTCGTCGATCCAAAGGCGCGGGGCCCCGGAGGGCCCATCTTGGACCCTGCGGCGGACGCCATTGCCCACCGCGTGGCTGTTGATGAAGCCGGGGTGACCTTCGGCGTCAACGCATTGTCGCCGGATGTCCGTCGCCGGACCTTATTTCCTGCTGCAATGCACAATGATGAGGCGCTGAAAGGCGTTCGATAGCCCCTCGGCGCCGCATGTTGCGGCGCCGAAACATGGAATCACCCTTCAGGGGCGCTGCGGCAGCGGCGGGCGGTTCGATCGCCAGGGCGTCGACAGCGATGGATGTCGCCGGCTCAGCCGGCCGTCAAGCGCCTACCCACACCGGACCGCGAGGAGGCCTCAAAAGGGATTGACACTGGAAGGCTCGTTACAGAGGGCCTGTCGTCATATGAGCCAGATGGCCGCGGCGACGTGCTCGGCCGCGAGAAAGCTTCGGGCGGTCTTATCGTAACGAGTGGCGATGGCTCTTTATTGTTTGTGGTTTCCGAAGAAATTCTCGATCAGGCGCCGGGTTCCGATCGTACTCTGTGCGCCTGATCGACGTCGCGGACCGCACCGCGCGCCGCGCTGGTGGTGAAGGCGGCATAGGCCCGCAAGGCCATCGACACCTTTCGCCTGCGGCCCACAGCAGTCCACGCTTGGTCGCCGCGCGCCAGCATGGCCGCCCGCCGCTGCGCCAGCACCGCGTCCGGCACCTTCAGCTCCACCGTCCGGCGCGGAATGTCGATCTCGATCCGGTCGCCGTCCTCGATCAGACCGATCAATCCGCCCTCGGCCGCTTCCGGCGAGACGTGGCCGATCGACAGGCCCGAGGTGCCACCGGAAAAGCGGCCGTCAGTGATCAGGGCGCAGGCCTTCCCCAGGCCCTTGGATTTCAGATAGCTGGTCGGGTAGAGCATTTCCTGCATTCCTGGGCCGCCGCGCGGACCTTCGTAGCGGATCACCACCACGTCTCCTGCCTGGACCTTGCCGGTGAGGATGCCGCTCACCGCCGCGTCCTGGCTTTCGTAAACCCGCGCCCGGCCGGCGAAGACCAGTGAGTCCTCGTCCACCCCGGCCGTCTTCACGATGCAGCCGTCGACGGCGAGGTTTCCGCTCAGCACGGCCAGGCCACCGTCCTTGGAAAAGGCGTATTGCGCCGAGCGAACGACGCCCACTTCGCGGTCCAGGTCCAGCTCATCCCAGCGCTGGGCCTGGCTGAACGCCACCTGGGTCGGCACGCCGCCAGGCGCCGCCCGGTAGAAGGTCCGCACCGTCTCGCTCTGGGTGCGGGCGATGTCCCAGCGGTCCAGCGCCGCGCCCAAGGTGGGGCTGTGCACCGTGGGCTCGTCCCCATGGATCAGGCCGGCGCGGTCCAGTTCGCCCAGGATGGCCATCACCCCGCCGGCGCGGTGCACGTCTTCCATGTGCACGTCGGACTTCGCGGGGGCCACCTTGCACAGGCACGGAACCCTGCGCGACAGCCGGTCGATGTCCGCCATGGTGAAGCCGACCTCGCCTTCGTGCGCCGCGGCCAGCAGATGCAGCACGGTGTTGGTCGACCCGCCCATGGCGATATCCAGGCTCATGGCGTTCTCGAACGCCTTGAAACTGGCCACCGAGCGCGGCAGCACGCTGGCGTCGTCCTGCTCATAGTGGCGCCGGGTGATGTCGACGATCAGACGGCCGGCTTCCAGGAACAGCCGCTCGCGGTCGGCGTGAGTGGCCAGGACCGAGCCGTTGCCTGGCAGCGACAGGCCCAGCGCCTCGGTCAGGCAGTTCATCGAATTGGCGGTGAACAT
>FTAG01000420.1_pt1 | contig 13374 bp, 8 predicted proteins | sample 1638911 | NCBI WGS metagenome assembly FTAG01 (sample SAMEA3914813, study PRJEB12502) | metagenome | biome: forest; material: soil | place: Canada | collected 2011-07-07 | depth 0.3 m
AGGGGTGCCCTGCGCTTCTCGCCTGCGTCGGGGTCCAGCGACAGGCCATCCCTGGCCTGACGCTGGACGCTTCGGCATCCTGCCTCGCCTCGCGCCAAAAAGGCGCGAGCCAATGTCCGACGCAGGCTGTGATGCTCGGCGCAGTTACGGGGGGAACGTCAAAAGCACAGCAACAGCAACAGCAACGTCAAAAGCCAAGCGTCGCTGGCTTCCAGTCCCCTCTCCCCTTGGGGGAGAGGGCTAGGGTGAGGGGTAGGTGACGGAGCGCATCACCAACCCACTGGGTTCCCACTAACGCGGGAATGACGAAATCCCTCAACCCACGCACGCCATCAGCCCCCAACAGCCAACCCCATGCGCGCCAACACAAAATCTTGGCGCGCATGGCGCGCATGATGAAAACACCCCTCCACCTTCCCCATAACGTCCATGCGCGCCAACCCACAAGCCAAATGGCGCGCATGGTCCGGCCAGGCGCGGCCGCTGGCGTAGGATGTCAAGCACACCCTGCCCTGCGAAGCCGATTCTTGCAATGATGGCCGGGGTCCGGCTACGGCATTTTTTGGAGCGGGAGAAGGGCGATGGCACATTTCACATCCTGGGTATTGGGCGCACTGACGCTCGCGGCCTTGAGCGCCTGCGGCAGTTCCAGCCCTGTCGCCCAGTCCTCGGGCGGGCCGCCGACCGGCGCACCGGTCACCCGCTACGATCTGGCCAACCGCTGCTTCACCCTGAAGTCGGCCGCGGCCGACGCCTACGCGGTGCATGGCGCCGACGGCAGCTACGCCGCCACCGCGGCGAGCGCCGACGGCGGCGAACCGCTGTACCTCAAGCCGACCGCCCTGGGCCGTTACCTGTCCTACGCCAGGGACAAGACCATGCTCGCCGCCAGCGGCGGCGGCGTGAACAGCGCCAGCGCCCCTACCGACGCGGTGGACTGGACCGTCGATACCAATGCGCAGGGCCAGTACACCTTGTTCTCGAAATCTGCGAACAAGTCGCTGGCGACGGACGCGGCCGGCAAGCTGGTGCTGGCCGATACCGCCGGTGGATTCAGCTTCGTGCCGGCGGGCGGCTGCACGCCCTATCCGGAGATGCCGGTGGACGTGACCGGCGCGACCTACAAGGGCCAGGGCGTGGACCAGCCGGTGATCGGCTTCGCCGACGGCCATACCCACATGATGATGTCGAGCGAGATGTCGGACGGCAGCGGCAATGTCGGCCCTTCCGCCGGCGGCGTGCTCTACGGCCAGATGTTCAACCGCTTCGGCGTGCCCGAGGCGCTGAAGAACTGCGCGGCGATTCACGGCCCCGACGGCATCCTCGACCCGGACACCATCATCCACATGGTGCCGAGCCCGCACGACACCCAGGGCTGGCCGACCTTCGTCGGCTGGCCCACGGCGGCCTCGGACACGCACCAGGTGATGTACTACAAGTGGGTGGAGCGCGCCTGGATGGCGGGGCTGCGCCTGCAGGTCGATCTCGGCACCAACATCAATGCGCTGTGCCAGGTCGGCAAGACCTTCGTCACCGCCATCAATCCCGCGAATGCTTCCGCCGACTGCGACGACATGGGCGTGGGCGTCAAGCAGGTGCAGTACCTGTACCAGATGCAGGACTACGTCGACGCGCAGGAAGGCGGCCCCGGCAAGGGCTGGTTCCGCATCGTCAAGAGCCCGGCCGAAGCGCGCGCCGTGATCAACGACGGCAAGCTGGCGGTGGTGCCGGGCGTGGAATTCGCCGACATCTTCAACTGCAAGGTGACGTTCAATGCCGATGGCAGCGAGAACGACGGCTGCGACAAGGCGCAGATCGATGAGCAGATCAACCGGCTCTACGACCTGGGCGTGCGTCAGCTCTACCCCTCGCACGACGTCAACAACGCGCTGGGCGGCACCGGCATCTTCTCGCCGCTGGCGCTGAACCTGATCGGCTACCTGCAGACCCAGGCGTTCTGGAAAACCTACGACTGCCCGCCCGGCCCCTATCTGACCCGCGACCCCAGCATCACCGACAACGGCGGCAACAACGCCGACTTCTACCAGGCCGGCTCGGTGATGAGCACGGCGATTCCCGGCACCGGCAACGATCCCCTGACCAAGGCGGTGTTCGCCTTGCTGCAAGGCCCGCTGCCGGTATATCCGCCCGGGCAGCAGTGCAATGCACGCGGCATCACCGAGCTGGGCCGCTATGCGATCCAGCAGATCATGAAGAAGAAGATCATCATCGACGTCGATCACTCCGAGCTGTCGATGAAGAGCGAGATCATCAAGATCGCGCAGGCGCAGACTCCGGGGTACCCGCTGGTTTCCATGCACGGCGCCCACGGCGGCCTGAGCCTGCAGCAGGCCCAGGACATCATCAATCTCGGCGGCGTGATCTTCCCCTACAAGGGCAATGGCCGCGGCCAGGCGGAGTTCGTGCAGCGCCTCAAGAAGATCCGCAACCCGAACTTCCTGTTCGGCGTGGGCTATGGCTTCGACGGCAACGGCTTCGGCGGCCTGGCGCCGCCGCGCGGCGCCGGCTCGGTGCCGGTGAAGTATCCCTTCACCCTGTTCCAGGGACCGGGCTGGGGGCCGCAGTTCGCGGCGGCCGGCATCAAGCCGATCAGCGTGGGCCTGCTGACCATTCCGGAAAGCGGCAAGAGCTGGAACATCGACGAGGTCGGCACCGCCCACTACGGCATGATTCCGGATTTCGTCGAGGAAACACGCATCGAGGGCGGCCAGGAAGCGGTCGACGCGCTGTACAACTCGGCGGAGGCCTACATCGAGATGTGGGAGCGGGTGGTCAACCGCTGAGGTGCGCAGGACGGCGCACCGCTGCTGCATCGCCGCGCTGTGCGCCGCCCCCGCGGCGGCGCAGGCGCACTCCTTCGGCCGCCTCTACAACCTGCCGGTACCGCTGTGGATGTACCTGTACGGCGCCGCGGCGGCGCTGCTGCTGTCGTTCCTGATCGTCGGCTATTTCCTCAAGGCGCCGGTCGCGGCGGCGGCGCGAGCCGGCCGCGATCTCGGCGACAGCGGCTGGGTAAAGCTGCTGCGCCGCCTGCGCCTGTTGTACTGGCTCAAGGGCCTGAGCGTGCTCGGGCTGCTACTGTGCATGCTGACCGGCTTCCTGGGCAACCGCGATCCCTACCGCAACTTCAACATGACCTTTTTCTGGGTCGTGTTCATGCTGGGCTTCAGCTACCTCAGCGCGGTGCTCGGCGATCTCTACGCCGCCATCAATCCCTGGCGGGTGATCGCCGCGATGCTGGAACGCGGCATCAGGGGCTACAGCCGCGGCCGCTGGCGCTATCCGCCGGCGCTAGCCTACTGGCCGGCGCTGGGCTTCTACATGGCCTTCATCTGGATCGAGCTGTTCGTCTTCAACCGGCCGCTGTCGCTGGCGGTGATGCTGGCGGTGTACAGCGCCATCAACCTGCTGGGCGTGTGGCTGATCGGCGGCAGCGCCTGGTTCCGCTACTGCGAATTCCTCAGCGTATTCCTGCGCCTCATCGCCAGGATGGCACCTTTCGACTACTGGCCCGCCGAACGCGCCGGAGCGCGCGGCAGCCTGCGCTGGCGCATGCCGTTCGCCGGGGTGATCGAGGATCGCGCCGACAGCTGGAGCCTGCTGCTGTTCGTGCTGTTCATGCTGTCCTCCACCGCCTTCGACGGCCTGCATGCGACGGCGCCCTGGTTCAAGCTGTTCTGGGCCGATCCCCTCGGACTGGTGCGGCCCTGGGTGGGCAAGCCGCCGATCATGGCCTACGCCACCCTGCGGCCGTACTACGTAGTCTGGGAATCGCTGTGCCTGCTGCTGTCGCCCTTCCTCTACCTGGGGTTCTACCTGCTGTTCATCGCGCTGGCGAAGCTGCTCAGCCGCAGCCGGCGCACGCTGCGCGAGCTGGCGCTGACCTTCGCCTTTTCGCTGCTGCCGATCGCCCTGGTCTACAACATCACCCACTACTACACCCTGCTCCTGAGCCAGGGGGTGATGATGGTCAGCCTGCTGTCCGACCCTTTCGGCCTCGGCTGGAACCTGTTCGGCACCGCGGGTCTGCTGCGCGCGCCGATCCTGCCGGCGATGGGCCTGGTATGGCATAGCCAGGTGGGACTGATCCTGTTCGGCCATATCGTCAGCGTCTGCCTCGCCCATGTCGAGGCGCTGCGCATGTTCCCGTCGCGGCGCCAGGCCCTGCTCAGCCAGATCCCGATGCTGTTCCTGATGGTGTGCTTCACCGCCGCCGGATTGTGGATCCTGGCCCAGCCGATCGCGGCCGGTGGTTGAGCAAGTCCTGAAGCGAAAGCTCCTCGTAAACCAGTGTAAAGAAGGCGTCACGCAAGCTTCCTATTCTTCGTGGTTACTGGGACTTTTCCACCACGGAGCGGTTGAATATGAAGTCGAAAAAAACGGTGCTGGGCTGCGCGGTGCTGGCCCTGGTCGCCACGGCCGGCTGCAATGACAACAACAACATCGGCACTTCAAGCCCGAGCGCCAAGCGGGTGCTGCTGATCAGCGTCGACGGCCTGCACCAGGCCGACCTCGCGGCCTGCCTCGCCGCCAACACCTGCCCGACCCTGGCAGCGCTCGCCGCCAACGGCCTGACCTATTCCGCCGCGCACACCACCACGCCCTCCGATTCCTTCCCCGGCCTGCTGTCGATGGTCACCGGCGGCACGCCGAAGAGCACCGGCGTGTACTACGACGACAGCTACGACCGCACCCTGTTCGCGCCGGGCAGCGGCTGCGCCACCGGCCCCACCACCGGCCCGGGCATCGAGATGGTCTACGACGAGAGCGTGGACTACGATTTCAATTTCCTGTTCAGCGGCGGCATGAACCCCGACAACCTGCCGATGGCCAAGAATCCCACCACCGGCGTCTGCACCAGGGTTTACCCGCACAATTTCATCAAGGTCAACACCATCTTCGAAGTGGTGCACGAGAGCGGCGGCTATACCGCCTGGTCGGACAAACACCCGACCTATGACCTGGTCAACGGCCCCTCCGGCAAAGGCGTGGACGACCTGTATACGCCGGAGATCAACTCGCCGATCGCCAACGGCGGCACCGCCAACGGCGTGACCCTTGGGCCCACCCTGGTGGCACAGTGCGACGGCACCACCAACTCCCTGCCGAAGTCCAAGGTCACGGACTACACCACCTGCATCCCGGCGGTCGAGGCCTACGACGACGTCAAGGTGCAGGCCATCATCAACGAGATCGACGGCAAGAATTCCAACGGCAGCATCACCACCGTCGTACCGGAAGTGTTCGGCATGAACTTCCAGGAAGTCAGCGTCGGCCAGAAACTGCCGATCGGCGGCTACACTGACAACAAGGGCACGCCCAACGCACAGCTCGCCGGCGTCCTCGCCCACACCGATGCCTCGCTCGGCAAGATGGTGGCGGAGTTGAAGGCCAAGAACCTGCTCGACTCCACCCTGATCATCATCAGCGCCAAGCACGGCCAGTCGCCGATCGACAAGACCACACTGGCGATGGAAGTAGGCAGCAACGCTCCGGTGCAGACGGTACAGGATCCCGGCGACTCCCTGAATACCGCCAAGGTCACCATCGATGTGCAGTCCAGCTTCAAGAATCCCAACACGGGCAACTTCTACTCGACCAACGGCCACCTGCAGACCGACGATACGGCCCTGATCTGGCTGCAGGACCCGGGCCAGACCAGCGCCGCTGTGACGCAGCTGACGACCGATGCGGCGAAGATCTTCGCCAACACCCTGCCGGCGGGCACCATCTGGACCAGCAGCATCAACTCCGGCTCGGCGCTCGCGGCGGTCTACGGCGATCCCACCTCGAGCGACCCGGTGGCCGCGGCGCGTGCGCCGAACATCCTGATCCAGCCGAACGCCGGCGTGATCTACTCCGGCAGCTCGAAGAAGATCGCCGAGCACGGTGGCGGCACGGTCGACGACACCAACGTCGCCCTGATCGTGTCGCAGACCGGCCTCAAGGCCACCACCATGTCCGGCACGGTCAGCACCACCCAGATCGCGCCGACCATCCTCAAGGCGCTGGGCCTGGACCCGACGCAGCTGCAGGCGGTGCAGAAGGAAGGCACCGTGGTACTGCCCGGACTGTTCTAAAAGCAGCTGAAGTCGCAAAGCCCCGCCGGAGCCCAGTCTCCGGCGGGGCTTTGTTTTTGAACCATCGCGCGCGTTTGTCGGTTTTGCGCTACCGCCCGGCGCACCATGGCCGCGAACAGGAGGTTTTGACCACCCGTCTCAGCCATGGGCGGACCTAGCATGGCTCACCGGCGCCAAAGCACGATGGTCCGGGCCGTGGCTTCCCGCCCCGGAACCAATACGTAGCGGAGTGCGCAATGTCGAAGTGCCAGAGAGCGGCAATGACCGGTGACCCGCCGGCGACCGGCGATGCTGCTCCCGCAGCCTCGCTCCCGGCCGTGTCTCCCGCTCGGGACGAGCAGCACTTCCGGCTGGTGATCGAGGCCGCGCCCAATGCCATGATCATGGTCAACGAGCGCGGCGAGATCGTGCTGGTCAACTCGCAGACCGAAAAACTGTTCGGTTACGCCCGCAGCGAACTGCTGGGCCATTCCGTGGAGGCACTGGTGCCGGAGCGTTTCCGCGGCCACCACCAGGATTTCCGCGGCGGCTACTTCAAGCAGCCGGACACGCGCGCCATGGGCGCCGGCCGCGATCTATACGGTCTCAAGAAAGACGGTTCGGAAGTGCCGATCGAAATCGGCCTCAACCCGCTGCACCTGCCCGAGGGCGTGTTCGTGCTGGCTTCCGTCATCGACATCACCGAGCGCAAGCGCGCGGAGGAGCGCCTGCGCCTGGTGGTGGAAGCCGCACCCAACGCCATGCTGATGGTCAACAGCGACGGCGGGATCGTGCTGGTCAACTCGCAGGTCGAGAAGCTGTTCGGCTACGCCCGCCAGGAGTTGCTGGGCCAGCCGATCGAGATCCTGATTCCACAGCGCTTTCGTGGGGGTCACGCGCACCACCGCAACGGCTTCTTCGCCCATCCGGACGCGCGCGCCATGGGCGCCGGCCGCGATCTCTACGGCTTGAGGAAGGACGGCTCGGAAGTGCCTATCGAGATCGGGCTCAATCCCCTGCAAACGGCTGACGGCCACTTCGTGCTGGCCTCGGTGATCGACATCACCGAGCGCCTCAACGCCGCGAAGCTGCTGCAGGCGGCGCAGGTGAACACCCTGCGCCAGTCGATCTTCGACAGTCTGCCCTTCAGCATCATCGCCACCGACACCGAGGGCGTCGTCCTCACGGTCAACCCGGCCTGCGAGCGCCTGCTCGGCTACGCCCGGCAGGAACTGGTCGGGCAGTCGGCGCTGATGATCCACGATGCGCAGGAACTGCAGCGCCGCGCCACCGAGCTCTCCCACCAGACCGGCCTCACCGTGCCGGCCAACTTCCAGGTGATCGTCGCTTCCGGCAGCCAGGATGCCGCCGACGAGCGCGAGTGGACCTACATCCGCAAGGACGACAGCCGCCTGCCGGTCAACGTTGCCATGACAGCACTGCGCGACGACGCCGGCAAGGTCAGCGGCTTCCTCAAAGTGGCCTACGACATCACCCAGCGCAAGCGCGCCGAGGCTTTCATCCGCCACATGGCGCACCACGACGCCCTCACCGGCCTGCCCAACCGCGCCTTGCTGCTCGACCGCCTGGAGATGGCGATCCACGTGGCGCAGCGCCATGACGGCCAGCTGGCGGTGCTGATGATCGACCTGGATCATTTCAAGCGCGTCAACGACCAGCTCGGCCATCCCATCGGCGACCAGCTGCTTCTCACGGTTTCCAGGCGCCTGCAAAGCTGCGTACGCGAGGTGGACACCGTGGCGCGGCTCGGCGGCGACGAGTTCGTGGTGGTGCTGACCGAGGTGAAAACGCGCGAGGCGCTGCTGCCGGTGGTGGCCGAGCTGGTGAAGGCCATTTCGATGCCGTTGTCGATCGAGGGCCACGAACTGCTGGTCACCCCCAGCATCGGCGGCTGCATGTTTCCGCAGGACGGCGGCGATGCCACCACCCTGCTGAAGAACGCCGACACCGCGATGTATCACGCCAAGGCGGCGGGACGCAGCAACTTCCAGTGGTTCACGCAGGCGATGCTGCAGCAGGATGAAGACAAGCTGGCGCTGGGCGCCTCGCTGCGCCGCGCCATCGAGAACGACGAACTGAGCATCCATTACCAGCCCGAAGTCTCGCTGCAGGACGGACGCGTCACCGGCATGGAAGCGCTGGTGCGCTGGAACAGCAGCCGCCATGGCGTGGTGCCGCCGAACCGCTTCATCCCGGTGGCCGAGGAAACCGGCCTGATCCTGCCGCTCGGCGAATGGGTGCTGCGCACCGCCTGCAAGGAATTCGCCGCGGTCAAGCGCAACCTCGGCCGCGATATCGTGCTCGCGGTGAACGTCTCGCCGCGCCAGTTCCAGCAGAAGGAGTGGCCGCAGATCGTGCGCAGCGCCCTGGACGACAGCGGGCTCGACCCCGGCAACCTGGAAATCGAGATCACCGAGAGCATGCTGATGCAGAACCTGGTCGAGAGCGCGGAAATGCTGCGCGCACTGCGCCGCCTCGGCGTCAAGGTGGTGGTGGACGACTTCGGCACCGGCTACTCCAGCCTGTCCTACCTGACCCGCTTTCCCATCGACAAGCTCAAGATCGACCGCTCCTTCGTGCGCGACCTTACTACCGACGCCGCGGATGCCGCCATCATCAACGCCATCATCGCCATGGCGCACAGCCTGAACCTCAGCGTGGTCGCGGAAGGCGTGGAAACGGAGCAGCAGCTGAGCTACCTGCGGGAGCGCGGCTGCGACCAGGCGCAAGGCTTCTACTACAGCCAGGCCATCGCGGCGCGCGACTTCGAGGCTCTGCTGGCGTCGATCGAGGGCCGCACCAGGCCGATACGGAAAAAGGCTGTGCCTGCGGGGGATGAGAAAGGGCTGCGGGCCCTGGCTTCGCCCCGCTAAGGCGGCGTTCCGCGAACTGGCTTCAAAGGCCCGGGCCCGCCGCGCCGGTGCGGATCGCCTGCAGCATGGCCGCCGTGGCCAGGCGCAGCGCCGCGGACAGTTCCGCATCCGCGGCAATCCCCGCCCCATCCAGGGTGCGACCCGACAAGGGCAGGGTCAGGCAGGCCGCATCGACCAGGCGCGCCGACATGGTGCGCAGGGTCTCGGCCAGCGCCGCCTGGGCATGGACCGAGCGTGGCGAGGTGTTGATCAGGGCCACCGGCTTGCCGGGGAATTCGGCGCAGCTCACCAGCCAGTCCAGCGCGTTCTTCAGCGAGCCCGGCACGCCGTGGGCGTATTCCGGGCTGGAGATCAGGATGCCGTCGCACTCCCCCACCTGCCGGCGCAGCGACGCCACCGCGGGCGGCGTGGCCGGGGCCTGCTCGGTGTCCAGGTCAGGATTGAAATGCGGCAGCGCATCCAAACCCCTGTACATCAGCACCTCGACGCCTGCCGGCGCCAGCCGCCGCAGGGCGTCCAGGGCCGCGCTGTTGGATGAGACAGCCCGCAGGCTGCCGGAAATGGCGAGTAGGCGCATGGCAACTGGGAGGAACTCGGGACCGGAGTGTATGATCTCATGGCGGTTGCGGCCCCGGCAGACTTGCCTTGGAGGCCGCAATCCGCCCCCAACCCCGGAATTCAGAGACGCTTTATGAGCCTATCGTTGCGCGACCAGCTGCTAGAGGCCGGACTGATCAGCAAGAAGCAGGCGCAGGATGCCGGCAAGCAGCAGCACCAGCAGCGCAAACAGGAGCCGAAGAAGAAATCGGCCCCGCCGCTGCGCCCGGTGGAATCCGCCGCACAGGCGCAGAAGCGCGCCCAGGACCAGGAGCGCAGCCGACAGCAGCAGGAGAAGGCCGAGCAGAAGGCCAGGCGCGCCCAGATCAAGCAGCTGGTGGAGCAGAACAAACTGCCCAAAGTCCAGAGCGAAGACCTCTACAACTTCCTCGACGGCCGCAATATCCGCCGCATCCCGGTGGACGCCGCGATGCGCCGCCGCCTCGGTGCCGGCGAATTGTTCGTGGTGCGCAGCGAGGGCCGCTACGAAGTGGTGCCGGCGGAAACCGCCGCGCGCATCCGCGAGCGCGACGAGCGCGCGGTGATGCCGCCGCCGACCGCCGGGCAGAAGCCGGACGACAATGATCCGTACAAGGATTATGTGGTGCCGGACGACTTGGTCTGGTAATACCGCTGCGCAGCTGAGGATGCCTCTGGCGCCAAAGACCCCGGGTTCCACTGTGACCGAAGGAAATCCCTTTAGGGACGTTTCACCCGGGCTACTTGCTGGTCTGGTAGCCCGCCGGGGCTTGCCATGCGGTAAGCAAGCCATTAAAAAGGCTAAACGGTCGCAACTGCGTGCCGCCTCGACAAAGCCCGCCTAGCGCGGGCTTTTTTCGTTTCAAAGTCCCTACATCCAGCCCGCCGCGTGCGGGCTTTTTCATTGCCGGTCAGGCAAGGGGGGGTCATATGGAGCAGCACTGGCAGCACTTCAAGCAGCGTCTTTGGGCACAAGATGCGGGTACTGTCCGGAACGATCCGGCAGCCGTCACGCCGCCCGCAAACATCCCGCAGCAGTCACAGGAGAAATACGGTATGAAAGCAGTCTATCGATTGATCGCCGGCGCGCTCGCAGCATGCGCGGCAGCGTGGCCGGCCGTCGAGGCGCAGGCCGGCACCATCGCCAGCCCGTTCCCGATCAGCCCGAGTTCCGGCAGCTTCGCAAGCGGCGGCGTTGTCGCCTCGCCGGCCGGGAATTTCCTGGTGGATTCGTCGAGTAGCGCGGGGGCCAGCTTGGAGCGCTTCAACTCGAACGGCTCGGAGCTGTCGTCCACCACTTCACCCGGCGCTTGGTACAGCTCCGACAAGCTCGGCAATGTGCCTTTCACCAGCAACTCGGGCAGCTCCTACTACCTCTCCGTGCTCAGCGGCTCGAACCGCGTCACCGTCAACCAGGTGCTGGTCAACGACTCCAATTCGCCGTTCTTCAATCCCTATGGCGCGATCACCAACGGCAGCGGCCAGATCGCCGTGGCCTGGTGGTCGGCGCCTGGCGGATCCGGTCCGGCGACCGAAGTGTTCCTGCGCGAGTTCAACAACGGCGGCAACGCCCTGTGCACCTCCCCGGTCCTGGCAACTGCAGTCAGCGGCTCGCAGCTGCTCGGCAATTTCGCCATGGCGGTGGACGGCACCGGAATCACCCACGTCATCTACTCCGTGTACACGCCGAACCCGTCCCTGGCCTACACCGTGGTGCCGCACACCCTGTACTACCAGCGCTTCTCGAGCAGCTGCGCGCCGCTGGGAAACCCGGTGCAGGTCAACGCGCAGGCCAGCTATGACATCGAGGCGATGGCGGTCGCGGCCGATGCGCTGGGCAACGTCGTGGTCGCCTGGGAGTATTACAACCCTTCCCGCGACTACTTCGACACCTACGTGCAGCGTTATGGGCCCAGCCTGACGACGATCGGCGGCAACATCGCCGTCAACAACCAGGCGGCCGATTCGAGCCTGCCCCCTTCGCAGGCGCTGGCGCTGGGCATGATGGACGGGGGCGCCTTCGCCATCGCCTACGCCGAGCCGCGCCCGGGGCGTCCTGCAAATTCCACCGACCAGGCCGTGATCTGGGACACCACCGTCGCCGAGTACGATGCCAACCGCGGACTCATCGGCAGCCCGTTTGTGGTCAGCGACCTTGGCTACGGCGCCGAGTCCCCGAGCCTGGCCATGGACCCGAGCGGCGACTACTGGGTGGGGTGGGACAAGGAGGACCCGCTCCCGGTGCCGTACACGTCTTCGGGCTGGGCCGTGCGTTGCCGCCATCCTGCGCAGCCGGCGTCCACCGTGCTGCGCCCCCCTGGCGTTAGCCTCAGCGGTCTGGCAGGCACGTTCGCCAGCATGAGCTACTACAAGATCCTGGTGCCAGCGGGCGCGGTAAACCTGAGGCTTTCGTTGGGCGGCTCGGCCGCTGCGACGATGTACATGCGCCTGGGCGGACTGCCGACGACCAGCCTGTACGACCTCCAGCAGCCGGGCAGTACGGGCATGGTGACGGTGAACGTCGTCAATCCGCCGATGGGCACGTACTTCATCGGAATCTATGGCAACTCCAACTACAGCGGTGTTTCGCTCCAGGTCAGCTACTACTGAAGCAGCACCCGCAGGCCTGCGCCAGGCGGGGACGGCTTCGCCTTGAAATGCCCCCGGACCCTTGGGTCCGGGGGCATTTCCTGTTCTGGGCCGCCACAATGCCGGCGCGATGGTCTGGTAGGCCTGGGGTCTAGTGCAGGACGGGATCCCGCCTTACCGTGCTGCGTTCCATTGGTCTACCCGCCTTTAACGAGATCAGGCAGACCGAACGTGGCATGCTGCGTACATGATTCTCCGGCCAGCCGAACCTGAGGACGCAATGGACGTGGCGCGTGTGCACGTGCGCTCATGGCAAGCGGCTTACCGCGAACTTCTTCCCGATGACTACCTCGATCGGCTGCGCCCAGAGGACCGCGCACAGCGGTATATTTTCGGAAGCCTCGACCCGCGCCAACCGGCGACGATCGTTGCCGAGGAAGCGGGGGTCATCCAGGGCTTTGCCACCAACGCGCCGACACAGGACGCGGACGCCGCGGACCACGGGGAACTATGCGCCCTCTACGTCGATCCAAAACTTTGGAACAGCGGCATCGGCGCTGCCTTAGTCAAGGTGGCTCGCGAGCGCCTTTTGTCCCTAGGGTTCCGACATGCGCTCCTGTGGGTACTGGTGGGCAACACCCGGGCGCAGCGCTTCTACCGGACCGATCAATGGGTACCGGACGGCTCGCGTCGAACGGACTCTGTCTGGAGCATAGCGGTGGACGAAGTTCGTTACAGGCGGGATCTTGATTAGCATGCTAGGTCGAAGCGAATCCCGGCGGCTCTGTAACCTGCCCTGGCTCCCGAAGCCCCAGGTTCCACTGCGTTCCACCCGGGCTAAGATCTGAGGCTTACGCGGATAACGTCACATGGACGCCATGCGCGCCAAGATTTGGTGTTGGCGCGCATGTGGTTTCTGCGGGGACTTGGTGGCGCGCATGGGAACCGCATCATTCCCGCGCCGATGGAAATCCTTTGGGTTAGTGAAGCATTCCGCTACCTACCCCTCACCCTAGCCCTCTCACCCAAGGGGAGAGGGGACTGGAAGCAGTGACGCTTGGCTTTTGATGTTGCCGTTGCTGTGCTTTTGATGTTGCCTTTGACTTTCTCCCCGTAACTGCGCCGAGCATCGCAGTCTGCGTCGGACTTTGGCCGGCGGCTGTTTGCCGCCGGGCGAGGCAGGATGCCGAAGCGTCCAGCGTCAGGCCAGGGATGGCCTGTCGCTGGACCCCGAC
>FTAG01002286.1_pt1 | contig 13355 bp, 11 predicted proteins | sample 1638911 | NCBI WGS metagenome assembly FTAG01 (sample SAMEA3914813, study PRJEB12502) | metagenome | biome: forest; material: soil | place: Canada | collected 2011-07-07 | depth 0.3 m
CCTGCAATTGCCCACCGCGCTGAGCGGCAACAGCAATATGTTCATCGACTTCCTGCCCAGCGATCCGGCTGCGCTGCTCAGCGTCAACCTGACGCAGCCGATCAGCGGCGTCACCACCCTGGTGTTCGGCGGCAGCCCGCAGAGCGGCAATATCCAGGTCGGCGACGGCGCCCAGAGTTTTGCCCTGACCAGCAACACCAATCTGGTGTTCGCGACGTCCGGTTCGACGCTGTATCCGGACTCGATCAGCACCAATGGCGTGGTGGTGGTGCTGGGAGAGACGGTGCTGCGCACGCCGCCGGTCGACATCACCGATGTGCCGCTGACTCCCGATCAGTACACCATCGATCAGCCGAACACCGGCGTACTCGCCTACAACGGCGACCAGGGCGATATCAACGACCCCGGCGTCAACGACGCCAACAAGGGCCGTATCGACATCAAGACCAGCACCCAGCAGACGCTCAGCTGCGGCATCGGAGGGGCACAGTGAAGTTCCCGCAAGGCTTGCGCCCGGCTGTCCTGCTGCTGGCCCTGTCCGCTCCGGCCATCGCCGGGGCTGCCACGCCGGCGGCGAACGTGACCCTGGTCACCGGCCGCGGCACCGCCTCGGCCACTGTAGGCGGCATCCGCACCCTGGCGAAAGGCGATGCCGTCTACTCCGGCGAGATCGTCCATTCCAGTGCCAACAGCTATGTTGACCTGAAATTCAGCGACGGCGGCTACTTCCTGCTGCGTCCGAACAGCCGTTTCCAGGTGGTGGATTTCGCCAACCACAGCGGCAGCATCGAATCCCCCGCCGCTGCGCCCGAAGCTCCGGCCGTACCCCCCGCTCCGGCAGCGCCCGCACCGCCACCGACCGCTCCGACCGCCGTCGCGGCAGCGCCCCTGGTAACGGCACAGCAAGCCACGCAGAACGGCGCCTCGCGCGCTTTCTTCAGCCTGCTCAAGGGCGGCTTCCGCTCGATCAGCGGCCTGATCGGCAAGGTCAACCACGATGAATACCAGGTGACGACCCCGGTCGCCACCATCGGCATCCGCGGTACCGACTACCTGGTAGTGATCTGCGACGCCACCTGCGCCACCGACCCGCAGATCGCCGCCGTGCTGCCGCCGGGCGTCAATCCCCTGGGCGGCATCGTCTCCACCGTCTATGCGCACAGCATCGTCGTCACCGACGCCGGCGGCAGCGTGACCCTGCTGGAAGGGCAGTACCTGCTGGTGCTGCCGGACGGCAGCAATATCCTGCTGCCGATCGAGCCGCATTTCCTGCACGTCGATCCCACGCCCAATCCGGCGACCTGCGCGGGGTGAGAGCCCCGAACGCCTGGCCATGGATGGCCGGGCCAGGCGATCCGAAGAAGGGCAAGGCCGCGCCAGGGACGGCAGTGCCGAACCAACGGAAATAGCGTTCCGATGGCTCGATGTCATCGCTTGCGGGTACCCCGATAAAGCCAATGCAAGCAACGGCTGCTAATATTCCCCCATGGACCAAATCACCTTTCAACTGCCTCCTGGCTACACCTCTCTCACCGGGCTCGACCGTCATCAGCACGCCGGCCTTTCCCTCCTGCCGGACCGTAACCAGGCCTGGTGCAGCAAGCTCAACAGCCTGTTCCTCAATGTCGTGGAACTGGGCAAGGCCTGCGCCGACTACCCCATCGCCTTCGTGCGCGAAACGAACAGCGGCGAATATCTGCCGGTGGCCCTGCTCGGCCTGCGCACCGGCGAAAACCAGTTCGTCGACGACAAGGGAAACTGGCTGTCCCGCACCTATCTGCCCGCCTACGTGCGCCGCTATCCGTTCTGCATCGCCGAAATGCCTGCCGCCGGTGGCGGCGAGCCGCAGCGCCTGATCTGCGTGCAGGAGGACCAGCTGGGTCCGTCCGCTACGCCGTATTTCGACGCCAAGGGCGAAGCCACGGCGGAGTGGAAGCCGGTGCAGGAACTGCTCGAAGCGGTGGAAAGCGCCCGCCAGCAAACGCGGGCCTTCACTCGCCGGCTGGAGGCCTTCGGCCTGTTCACGCCGTTCGATGCGCTGGCGCTGCCCAAGGGTGGCGGCCAGCAGATGCGCCTGCTGGGCCTGCATCGCGTCGACGAGGAGAAGCTCAATGCCCTCGGTGCGCGCGAACAGAAGCTGCTGATGCGCAAGGGCGAGCTGCGTGCGGTCTATGCGCATCTCCTGTCGCTGGAGAATTTCGGACGGCTGCTCGACATGACGGCGGAGGCCGATGGGCGTCGAAATCCGGCTAACTGACCGCGAGCTGCCCGTCTCACCGGTCTTCATCGACTTCCTCGCGCATTTGCTGGATGGCCGGCCCTTCGACGACGGCGAATGGGCCGACCAGACTTCCGAAACCCTCAATTTCGATCTGCCCGCATTGCAGCGACGGGCCGAGGCAGCCGCTCCCGGCGTGATGAACGACGAGCGCGGCCGTGCCTACATCGGCCGCGCCTACAGCCTGCTGATGGCGCTGCTGGTCGGCGACTTCAAGCCGATCGAGGAACTGCAGCAGCGCTTCCATTTCATCAACGTCATCGGCATCCCGCGCACCGGCGGCTCCTACCTCACCGCCGAGCTGTACCGCGCGCTGGGCATCGCGCCGCGTCACGTGCCCTTCGCAGTGGCGCACGACGGCTTCCCCGAAGCCGGCCCGTTCGAGATCGCCCCGGCAGCGAACAGCTGGGTACGCAGCCTGCACACCATGGCCGAATACCTGAGCATGGTCGAGCTGTACTTCGGCGCGCGCGCGCCGCACCAGGGCCGCATCGTGGTGCCGAAGAAGCTGACCAAGGGCATTTATGCCGGCGGCTTTTTCCACCGCATCCTGGGCGAAGCGGTAGAACACATCATCACCCTGCGCCACCCGGCCGCCGCCTGCGTCTCCTCCTACGAAAAATCCGGCGGCCTGCCCGCCGACGGCCGCTTCACCGTCCGCTCCAATATCGAGGACTGGTGTCGGCGCGACCTGCTCTACACCGGCTGCACCGCGGAGGAACTGTCGCGGATGGACTACTTCGACGCCTATCTGCGCTACTGGGAGCAGTACCACTACTACATCGCCACCACCGGCCTCTCTGCCAACCGCGCGCTGCGCGTGGTGGTCTATGGCAAGGAGCGGCTGCAGGCCCAGGCACAGACCTACCATCAGCGCTACGGCAGCCAGCTGGCGCCGGACGATTTCAAGGTCAGCGCAGCGGCACGGCAACGGCACCCGGACTGGATCGAGCGGGCCGAGCCGGCATTGCAGCGCGTGGCCGGGCTGTGGCAACGGGTCGGCATCCCGTTTCCGCTCGACGAAGCAATGGAATGCTGGTGAGTAAAAGCAGTTTCCAGTTGCTGGTTTCCAGTTGCCGGAGAAGAGAGGGCAGCTGCGCATTTTCTGGAAACTGGCAACTGGAAACTGGAAACTTCTGATGTCCCGCATTCTCCTTGCCTGGGAGCTGGGAGGCGGCTACGGCCACCTGGCCAGCCTGCGCATCGCCGCCCGCCAGTTGCGCGCCGCCGGCCACGACTGCCTGTTCGCCGTGCGCATGCTGGAAAACGCCGCGGAATTCCTCGAGCCGGAACTGGGCCCGGTATTGCAGGCTCCGGTGCGCCTGGGCAACGGCCGCAACCCGGTAGAGCTGCAACTGAGCTACGCCAGCCTGCTGCACAACATCGGCTTCGACGACCCGCTGGGGCTGGCCGCACGCATTGCCGCCTGGCGCGAACTGATGCGTACCTGGCGGGTGGAGCGTCTGGTGGTGGATCACAGCCCGATCGCGCTGATCGCGGCTCGCAGCCTGGATATTCCCGCAGCCGCCATCGGCAGCGGCTTCGACCTGCCGCCGTTGCAGCATCCCTTCCCCAGTTTCCAGCCCTGGACGCCAGTGCCGGAAGCACAACTTGTCCACAACGAAGAACAGGTGCTGACCGAGTTGAACGGCGCTTTGCAAAAGCTGCGCCTGCCGCCCTACGAAAACCTGCAGGCGATCTACACCGGTTGCGCCCGCGCCCTGCTGACCTACCCCGAGCTGGATCACTACGACGCGCCTCGCGCGGAACCCTACCTGGGCATACCGGACTATGCCCTTGGTGCCGCGCCAGTATGGCCCGCAGGCAGTGCACCGCGGGTGCTCGCCTACCTGCGTGCGCATCCGCAGCTGGACCCAATGCTCAAAGCCCTGTCCGGCAGCAAGGCCCGCGTGCTGCTGCGCATCGCCGAAATCGAACCGGAGCGGATCAGGCCCTACCTGCGGCCGGGATTCGAGGTCCTCGGCCAGTCGCTCAACCTGCATCAGGCGGCGCAGGAATGCGACGCCTACCTGCACTATGCCGCGCATGGCACCGTGGCGGAAATGCTGCTCTCCGGCAAGCCGGGCGTGCTGTGGCCGGACAACGTGGAGCGCTGGCTGGTGGCACGCCGTGCCGAACAACTCGGCGCCGTGCTGGTAGCGCCGCAGAAAGGTGCATTCAATGCAGCAGCCGCACTGGAGCAGGCACTGAGCGATACCGGCCTGCGCGGCCAGGCGGAAAAGTTCGCCCGGCGCTACCGCAATCACGACCGTGCGGCGATTCCGCACAAGCTGGTGCAGCGCCTGCTGTCCGCCTGAAGCGCCTGCAAGGAATTGAAACTCAGGCGTTTGCCGCCTGCCGCGCCAGCCAGGATTTGAGCGGCCCCAGCTTGCCCACCGCTTCCATGCCCAGGCCGAGCACAGCTTTCAATCCCGGTACACGCAGGCGGAACGCGCGATACAGGCCATCGGTCAGCGTCAGCATTTCCAGGTTGGCCGCCTTGCGCGCGCGCGCATAGCGCTGGAGATTGCGCAGGCCGGACCAGTCGCGTCCGGCGTCGCGTGCATCGGCCAGGGTGAGGGCCAGCTCCTGCACGTCGGCGAAGCCCAGATTGACGCCCTGCCCGGCCAGCGGATGGATGGCGTGGGCGGCATCGCCGACCAGCACCAGGCCAGGCCGCACATAGTCCTGGGCATGCAGCAGGCGTAGGGGAAAGGAAATACGCGGCGTGGTCTGAATCACCTCGCCGAGCGCATGTTCCAGCGCGTCTCCAAGCCTTGTCATGAAAGCCGCCTCGTCCAGCGCCAGCAACTCGTGCGCCAGCGCCTCTTCCGCCGACCAGACGATGGAACAGCGCCCGTCCGCCAGCGGCAGAAAAGCCAGCGGACCACTGGCCAGAAAACGCTGCCAGGCGGTGGCGCGATGCGGCTGCTGGGTGCGCACATTGCAAACGATGGCGCGCTGCGCATAAGCCCAGCTCACCGTTTCGATGCCAGCAAGGCCGCGCAGCTGGGAGTCGGCACCATCCGCCGCCACTACCAGGCGCGCACGCAACTCGCGGCCATCGGCCAGCCGCAAAGTGGTGCCGGATTCATCGAACACGGCAGACTCGATGATGCTGCGTTCGTAGCGCACCACGCCGTCCAGATGAGCCCACAGCCGGTCCACCACCAGGCTGTGTTCCACGATCCAGCCCAGCTCGGCGCGGCCGGTGTCGGCGCAATCGAAGCTCAGCGCATGTTCCGGTCCGCGCTCCCACACCCGCATCGCTGCGTAAGGACTGCTGCGCCGGGCCAGCACCTCCGGCCACACACCCAAGCCGTCGAGCAGGCGCGCAGCGTGGGGGGCCAAAGCATAGACGCGCAGATCGTAGCCAGCCGCATCGTAGGCCGGCGGCGCGCTGCCGCGTTCCAGCAACGCCACTTCAAAACCCTGCTGCGACAATGCCAACGCCGCCGCAGCGCCGACCGGGCCGCCGCCGACAACGATGATCTGATGCCGAATGGTATTCACGATGCGCGCGGCAATCCGAGATGGCCGAGGTGCTGCCGCAACACCGCATTACGCAACGGCGGCGCCAGCTCCACCGCCACCAGGCCCCAGTGGCGCGCCTGCGCCAGGAACGGCACGCGGTTGGAAAAAGTGCGCACCATCAGGTCGGTGAAATCGCTGACCCGGCCGCGATCGCGCTCGCGGCGCTCGGCATAGCCGGCCAGGGTTGCCGCCGCACCCGGATCGGCGGCATTGGCGATCTCGGCGGCGAGCCCCGCCACATCGCGCAAACCCAGGTTGAAGCCCTGTGCCGCGACCGGATGCAGGCTTTGTGCGGCGTTGCCGATGAACACAGTGCGCGGCGCGGTGAGACTGCCGCTCAGCACGCGCGCCAGCGGATGCGACCAGCGCCGTCCGAGTTCGGCAAAGCGCCCGAGGCGGCCGCCGAAGCAGTCCTGCGCCAGCGCCAGGTATGCGGCATCGCCCAGCGCCATCCGTGCCTCGACCTGATCGTCCGGCAGGGTCCACACCAGCGAGGCCGCGTCGTCCGGCTTGGGAATCAGGGCGATGGGGCCATCCGGCGTGAAGCGCTCATAGGCCACACCCTGGTGCGGACGCGACAGGCGTACCGCGCTGACGATCGCATGCTGGGCATAGTCGCGTCGCTCGGCGGCGATACCGAGCAGGTCGCGCACGGCGGAACGGGCGCCGTCGGCGGCGGCAACCAGCCGCGCCGAAAGTGTCCGCGTGGCGCCACCCGACTCGATGCTCAACTCCACCGCCTGCTCACCGGGCTTCAGCGCGGACAGGCGCGCCGGCTGCAACAAGGTCAGGTTCGGCAGCTGCGTCATGCGTGACGACAATGCAGCGCCGATGGCGCGCAGCGGCACGTTGTAGCCCAGCGCCTCGATGCCGGCGTCGGCGGCGCTGAAACGCGCCGTGCCGAAACGGCCGCGCTCGGAGATATGCGTCGCCGCAATCGGCGCGGCTTCGGCACGCATCCCATCCCATACGCCGTAGCCGCCGAAGATGCGACGGCTGGCATCGTTGAGAGCGATGCAGCGCTCATCCCAGCAAGGAGCGCTGGCCGGCGGCGCGGCAGCCTCGATCAGCACCACGCGCAGCGGCGATTCGGCCAGCGCCACCGCCAGGCTGGCGCCGACCAGGCCGCCGCCGATGATCGCAATGTCGAAGTCGTTCACGGGATGGGAGGCAGGGTGATGGATGGAGTTCAGCCACTGATGATGATCGAAACCGCAGCGGCGGTGACCATGGTGATGCCGATCACGATCGAATACACCAGCAACATGGCGCCAGCGCCAATCCCGGTCAGCCACAGTTTGCCGCCATAGACGCGGCGCAAGGCCAACACCAGATATACCGGAATGGCGAAGCGTAGCGCCGTGGCGATGATCCCCGGCCAGGGAACTTGCAGCAGCAACAGGTCGAGGAAGACGAAGGCATGGAAGTACAGCGCAAACAGCAGGTGCACGCCGTAGCGCAGGTGGTGGCGCAGATAGGCCAGCTGCAACAGGCCGGCGAATAGCGGTAGCAGGAAGAACATCGCCAGCGGCGCGTCGTTGTCAATGGCGTGGCTGATCTGGGCATACGCTTGCCCGCGAGTCTGTTTGAAGTATTTGTGGATGCGCGCGTCGAGCGCCGGGTAGCTGGTCGTCAGATCGCGCAGATCGTCATCGGTCGGCAGCGCCGGCGTATCGCTCCCGCCTGCCTGGGGCGCCGAGGCCGGAGCGGCGTCGCCGCTGGCAGGCGTCACCGCCTTGTGTGTAGACGAGATCAGCGGCTTGTTCTCCTCACCCGGATCGGTCTGAAACCAGGCCGAGTGATCGCTCAGTCCCGAGATGGCGAAGAACACCACGCTCGTCGCCAGGTACAGGCGCAGGGGCCGGATGTAGCACTGCCGTCGCCCGGAGATGTAGTCCAGCGTCAACGCACCAGGCCGCGTGATCAGCAGTTTGAGGGTGCGCAGCAACTTGCCCTCGAGTGCCATCTGGTCCTGCACGAACTCCCGCACGAATTCGCCCACCGTGGGCGTCTCGATGCGGGATTCCTGTCCGCAGCTGGAGCAATAGGCGCCGGTGAGCGCGGCGGAGCAATTCATGCAGACCGCTGGCGGCGATGCCGCCGCCGGAGTGGCGGGAGCCGCCGTGTTCACAAGCTGTTGCCGAATACTGAGGTCAGCACACCCGACAGGGCGGTGACGCCAGCGGCAGCAAGGTACAGGCCATAGAGCAGGCCCATGCGCCACAGCGTGCGCGGCCAAGTGCCGCCGTAGACGCGCCGCAAGGCGAGGAAGCCATAGACCGCGCCGACCGCTTCCAGCCCGGTGCGCAGCGGCTGCCAGGGCACCAGCATCACCGTCAGCAGCAGGAAGGCGAAACAGTGCAGGTGTACCGAGAACAGCAGATGCACACCGTAAAGCTGCTTGTTCTTGCGGTACAGCAAGCGCAGCATCAGGGCGAAATACGGGAGCAGGAAGAACATCGCATAAGGCGCCTCGTCGATCAGCTTGGCGCGCAGCTTGTCGCGTTCTTCCGGCGAGGACAGTCCGGCGAGGGCTTTCTTCTTGGCTTTTGCCTTGATCTCCGCCTTCATGTCCGGATTCTTCTTGATCTCGGCGCTGACCTGTTTCTCGATGGTCTCGCCCAGCTCGGCAGTCTTGCCGCTCGCGATGCCCTCGGTGATGTCGCGTTCGATCTGCGTCTTCAGATCCTGCTCTTCCTGCTTGTCGGCGGCGGTGGCCGGAGACTTCGCTGCATCCTTGGCCGCAGCCGGCGCAGACTGTTCCGCTGCGGCACCCTGCCCCGGCGGCATCAGCGGCTTGGCGGTTTCGGGGCCAGTGACGGGCGCCTCGTCCGCATCGTCCTTTCCTTTCTGCCCGTCCAGCACCTGCTGCCTGGCGTTCGGGTCGACACGGACAAAGGGATTGCTGAGTGAGTCCGGCAGCAGGCCAAGCAGGCCGAAGAACACCACGCTGATGCTGACGTACAGCTTGAGCGGGCGCACATAGCGCTGGCGGCGGCCCTCGACGTAGTCCAGGGTGAGCTGACCCGGCTGGGTCAGCAGCACGCGCAGGGTGCGGCCGAGCTTGCCTTCCACCGCCACATACTGGTCCATCAGCTCGTGTATGAACTGGCGCACCGTGGGCGTCTGGATCTTCGTTTCCTGGCCGCAGTTCGAGCAGTAATTGCCGGAAATGGGCGCGCCGCAGTCCATGCAGCTGATGGCGCTGGACATCACCGGCTCCGGCCCCAGCGGCTCGGACATGACGTGCGCGCCCGGCGCCGCCGCTACAATCCCTGTCCCCCCGGACATGGGCGCCTCAGCCTGCCATCAGCGCTTCGACCTGAGCGATCGCCTTGGGGGCGCCGCCGGTCAACACTTCCGGACCCTGCGCACCGACCAGCACGTCGTCCTCGATGCGGATGCCGATGCCGAGGAAGCGCGGGTCGATGCCGCTGGTATCGGGGGCGATATACAGGCCCGGCTCGACCGTCATCACCATGCCCGCTTCGAACGGGCGCGGCTGGCCATCCAGCTTGTAGCGGCCGACGTCGTGCACGTCCATGCCGAGCCAGTGACCGGTGCCGTGCATGTAGAACTGGCGGTGCTTGCCGCTGTCGATCAGCTCCTGCGGATCGCCCTGGAGCAGGCCCAGCGCCACCAGACCCTCGGTCAGCACGCGGGTCGCCACCTCATGCGGGCGCGCCGAGGAATTGCCGGGACGCAGTTCCGCGATGGCGGCAAGCTGCGCCGCTAGCACCACTTCGTAGACTTCCTTCTGCGCGCCGCTGTACTTGCCGTTGACCGGGAAGGTGCGGGTGATGTCGGCGGTGTAGCCGCGATACTCGCCGCCGGCGTCGATCAGCAGCAGATCGCCGTCGCGCAGCTGCATCTCGTTTTCCTTGTAATGCAGGATGCAGGCGTTGTCGCCGCCGCCGACAATCGAACCGTAGCCCGGCTCCATCGCATTCTTCTCGAATTCGTGGTGGATTTCCGACGCCACCTGCCACTCCCAGCCGCCCGGCTTGGTGGCGCGCATGGCCCTGACGTGAGCCTGGGCGGAAACCTCGCAGGCGCGGCGCAGCAGCTTCAGCTCGGCCTCGGATTTGATCAGCCGCAGCTCGTGCAGGGTGATGTCGAGCGAGACGAACTCGGTCGGGGCGGCAGGCCCGCGGCGGGAAATTTCGCGGATCTCGCGCACGCAGGCGGTGATGCGAGCATCCCAGGCCGGATGCTCGCCCAGGGTGTAGTGGACCTTGTCGCGGCCGGTGAGCAACTGCGGCAGCATGCTTTCCAGTTCGGCGGCGGTGTAGGCCTGGTCGGCGCCGTATTCGGACACCGCGCCCTCGGGGCCGGCGCGGCGGCCGTCCCAGATCTCGCGCTCCTTGCTGCGCTCGCGCACGAACATCAGGAAGGCGCCTTCCTTGCGGCCCGGTGCCAGCACCACGATCGAGTCCGGCTCGTTGAAGCCGGTCAGGTACCAGAAGTCGGAATCCTGGCGGAATTTGTAGTGCACGTCGCGGTTGCGGATCAACTCGCGCGAGGACGGGATGATGGCTACCCCGTCCGGGCCGATGGCCTGCATCAGGCGGGCGCGGCGGGCGGCGTATTCCTTCAGTTCAGCGGAGCTGGGGACAGGCATCGATCGACCTCGGATTCTTCAATGTAGGGTCTTCGATTGCGCGGCTGCCGCCAGCGGACGCGGATGCAACTCCATGTAGACCAGCTGCGCACCGACACGGATGTACTCCACCAGCTCGGCATAGGCGCCTTCTTCCACTTCGAGGTCGTCGCCGGCATCGAGCGAAGCCCGGGTGAACTGGGTGAAGTCCTTGACGATCTCGCGCACCTCCTCGGTGCACTCGCGCAGGTCGAGCTTGATGCGTCCCGCCAGGCCGTACAGAAAGCCCTCGCACCAGGCCCCCAGTGAGCGGGCGCGCTCACCGAGGCCGACATCGTCCTCCGGCAGCAGGATCATGAAGCCGGTCTGCATGTCGGCCAGGGCGGATACCGTCTGTTCGCACACCTGCCGCAACTCGGCCCGGGCCTGCGGACCGGGCTCGATATCCTCGTCGTCCAGCAGGGCGACGGGGTCGATCTCCTCCGGTTTTTGCCGGCACAGCGCGCCGCATAGCGCGCCGTGGAAGGCGGCCGCATCGTCGCGGTAGCCGAGGCTGGAGAGGACGGTGGCGAGGTCGGAGTAATGCTGCATCGAAGACATGCGCCATAGTATACCGCTCGTCCCGGCCGCCCAAGACTTCGGGCGGAGCGCCCCGGGCCCGGCTGCAGCCGCCACTGGCGCGCTTTATCCGCGGATAAGCCCTAAAATCCCGTACATGAACGACTCAGCCTCCAAGCCCGGCAGCGCCAGCGGCCAGGACTTCGTCGCCGCCCTGCGCGGCGCGGCGCCCTATGTGCACGCGCACAACGGCCGCGTCTTCGTCATCGCCTTCGGCGGTGAGGCGGCGCTGCGTCCGGATTTCGAGCGGCTGATCTACGACGTCGCCCTGCTGCACAGCCTCGGGGTCAAGCTGGTGCTGGTACACGGCGTGCGGCCGCAGATCGAAGCCCAGCTGGCGGCACGCGGCCTCAAGCCGCAGTTCCACGGCGATCTGCGCATCACCGACCCGGCCACCATGGAATGCGTCAAGTCCGCGGTGGGCGGCCTGCGCATGGAAATCGAGGCCAAGCTCAGCACCGGCCTGGCCAGCACCCCGATGGGCGGTGCCCGCCTCAAGGTGGCCGGCGGCAACTGGGTCACGGCGCGGCCGGCGGGCGTGCGCGACGGCATCGACCACCAGCTCACCGGCGAAGTGCGCCGCATCGACATCGCCACCATCAACGAGGTGCTGGCGCAGGGCCGCATCGCCCTGCTCTCGCCGATCGGCTACTCCCTCACCGGCGAGATCTTCAATCTGCGGGCCGGTGAAGTGGCGCAGGCCGTGGCCATCGGCCTGGGCGCGGACAAGCTGGTGTTCGTGCTCGACTCCGACCCGGACGAATGGAAGCTGGCCGACGAAACCGGTGACGCCGGCCAGCTGCCGCTGAGCGAGGCCGAGCGCCTGCTCGCCGCGAAGAGCGAGACCCTGCAACTGTCCGGCGAGGACCGCGCCCTGCTCAGCGCCGCGCTGGCCGCGGGCCGCGGCGGCGTCAAGCGCGTGCACCTGATCGGCTCCGACGCCGACGGCGCGCTGCTGCGCGAGCTGTACACCCGCGACGGCTGCGGCCTGATGTTCTACTCCGACGAGAACTACGAGGCGGTGCGCGAGGCGACCATCGAGGACGTCGGCGGCATCCTCGCCCTGATCAAGCCGCTGGAAGATGCCGGCGTGCTGGTGCCGCGCTCGCGCGAGCAGCTGGAATTGGAAATCAGCTTCTTCGACGTGATGGTGCGCGACGGCACCGTCATCGCCTGCTCCGCCCTGTTCCCCTTCCCGCAGAATCAGATGGGCGAGTTCTCCTGCGTTGCCGTCCATCCCGACTACCGCCGCTCCGGCCGCGCCAATGCCCTGCTGTTCCGCGCCGAGGAAAGCGCCCGCAAGCTGGGCCTGAAGAAGCTGTTCGCCCTGACCACGCACACCCCGCACTGGTTCATCGAACACGGCTTCGTGCAGGCCAAGATCGAGGAGCTGCCGATGCAGAAGCAGCGCATCTACAACTACCAGCGCAAGTCGATCGTCCTGGTCAAGGACCTGTGAGTACTCCCGGCGGAGCCAACGCCGACTGGATGCAGCGCTCGCTGGCCCACGTCTGGCATCCCTGCACCCAGATGAAGGATCACCAGTGGCTGCCGCTGGTGCCGATCAAGTCCGCGGAAGGCGCCTGGCTGGAAGACTTCGAGGGCAAGCGCTATCTCGACGCGGTCAGCTCCTGGTGGACCAATATCTTCGGCCATCGCCATCCGCATATCGTGGCGCGGCTGAAGGCGCAACTCGACCAGCTCGATCACGTCATGCTCGGCGGCTTCACCCATGAGCCGGTGGTGACGCTGTCGGAGAAGCTCTGCGCGATCGCCCCCAAGGGCCTGACGCGCTGCTTCTACGCCGACAACGGCAGCTCCGCGGTGGAAGTCGCGCTGAAGATGGCGCACCACTATTGGCGCAACCTGGGCAAGCCGCAGAAGACCCGCTACATCTCGCTCAGCAACGGCTACCACGGTGAAACCCTGGGCGCGTTGGCGGTGAGCGGCACCGGCCTGTACCGCGACGCCTATACGCCGCTGCTGATGCAACCGATTCAAGTACTTTCCCCGGACTGCTTCGACCGCAGCCCCGGCGAAGCCTGGGAAGACCATACGCGGCGCCGCTTCCGCCATATGGAAGAGGCGCTGGAACGCCATGCCGGCGAAGTGGCGGCGGTGATCGTGGAGCCGCTGGTGCAGTGCGCCGCCGGCATGCGCATGTATCACCCGATCTACCTGCGCCTGCTGCGCGAGGCCTGCACCCGCCATGGCGTGCTGCTCATTGCCGACGAGATCGCGGTGGGCTTCGGCCGCACCGGGCGCATGTTCGCCAGCGACTGGGCCGGCATCACGCCGGACCTGATGTGCTTGTCCAAGGGCCTC